>SXGQ01503432.1_pt1 | contig 12095 bp, 15 predicted proteins | sample 3178371 | NCBI WGS metagenome assembly SXGQ01 (sample SAMN11356859, study PRJNA531348) | freshwater metagenome | isolation source: freshwater sample F1-20 | place: China: Fuxian Lake, Yuxi | collected 2017-12-25 | reverse complement strand
TGTCATCCCCTTTTTTAGGGGGATCGCTCGCATGGGCATTCAATGCGAACAAGGTGACCAATACAAACACAAATTTCATGAGTTCCTCACAGTTCAGTTTTTGAACCATGCCTGATTTTGATCCAATTCGTTAAAGAGAACAACTAAGGTCAAGGCTATCATTTGGAAAACACGGCCTATGCTTCCCATTGAAACACCTCTTCTAAGGGTCTTCCTAAAGCCTCCGCAATTCTAAAGGCCGACTCCAAGCTGGGCGAGTATTTACCGACCTCAATGGCCGCAATGGTTTGCCGGGTCAGGCCCACTTTCTCCCCCAACTCAGACTGCGTCATTTCTTGCGATAAGAAGCGCAATGTTTTGACTTGATTGGTCAAACGTGATTTAGACATGAATGCCATTTCGATAAGCCCGCACAATCATGGCTGAATGGACAATCTCAGCCACCACAATGGCAAAGAAGCTGGTATCAATCATCTCCCAACGCGTAGCGCTGAAAGGCAATACAAAACCCACGACGATCATGCCAAGTATGAGGACCTGATACGCAACCGCCGAAGCACGTGACTCAATTAATTTGTCACGCTCATCGACCAACTTTTGATCCTGCACAAGAGCTTGCCTCACGTTAAACAATTTCACGCTAAGCGCAATGACAGACATGAACACAAGTGGAACTGCCAGGGTGGCCAAACGATTTAAGTCATATGAGCTGAAAGCCCAGTCGACATCTTTGCCAAGTAAAAAGTAAAGGGAAGGCGCTGTGACCAGACAGGCCAACCAAACCCAAGCGGTTCTTTCATTTGGATGCATGTTTAACTTTCAAAGACAATTACAATGTTATATTTTTATAACATTAAGTTATAATTTTCTTACATAAAGTTAATATTTTTTAACATTAAGCCAATTTTTTGCAACATAGATTTTGAAGCTTTCCAATCATTGCAAAAGTCTGAATCCAAAAACACCGCTGCACCCGTCTAATGCACATTCAATCAAGGAGAACCGCATGGATTTTGGAACCACACTGAAGCACCTAGCCCCTTTCGCAATTCCACTGCTGGCGCTTTGTATCCCCATCATTGCCATCATCATGGCAGGCGTTGTGCGCATCAAGCGCCATCAGCAATTGCACGAAACCATTCGGCAGATCACTGAAAAAGGCATGGCGGTTCCCGAAGATCTCATTAAAGCTGTGGTCTCCGACAACACGAGCCCGCCCAAGAATTGGTCCCCCGCTTCGCAATTGCGGTCGGGCATCATCAACATTTCAATTGGCCTTGCTTTGATGGCTCTCTTGTTTGCCACCGACCCTTCGGAGATGTTGTGGTGGGGCGTGGGTGCTGTCCCCTTCATCATCGGCCTTGGATTTTTGGTCATATGGAAAATTGAGTCGAAAAAATCTTAATCGAATGCCGTCTTCAAAATTTAGCGCATGACAAGCCCGCCGTCGCCTACGGATGAAGACCTTGTCCGCATGGCGCGCCTTGAGCCTCAGAGCAAAGCCTTCGCTTTGCTCATCCAGCGCCACCAATCGAGACTGCGACTTTACCTGCGCAGTCTGTGTGGCAACAACGCGTTTGCCGATGAGCTTGCCCAAGAAACACTGCTCAAAGTGCATCGATCCTTGAGCCAATTTATGTTTGAGTCCAGCTACAAAACTTGGCTAATGACAGTTGCACGAAATACTTTCCTAGATCAAGCCCGTCTCGCCAGCTATACATTAAACAATTCTCTTCGTGCTCCTGCCCAAGAGCAGAGATTAGAAAGAGCCAATGAGAGTGCATCGTCTACAGAAAACAGGCAAATCTTCATCATTGATTTGAACAGGGCCATGAAAAACCTCAGCCCAGCAGAACGAGAGGTTATTGCACATTGTTATTTTGCAGACCTCTCTATGGATGAAACAGCCCGTATTTTGAATATGCCACTCGGAACTGTCAAAACTCATTCGAATCGAGCACTGATCAAGCTAAGAAGTGAGTTGCAAGCTTGGAAGATCAATGATTCACACTAAGGAGCAAAGTATGGAAGACCAGTCAAACCCAGTTTTTGATCTTTGGTTGAAAGATCAAATTGCCTTGATTCAACTGGATGACAGCAAATTTACACAACAAGTACTGATAAAAATTCAAGCATCAGAGCTGGAAACAGCAACGCCTTCAGAGCGGTGGACAAATGGATCTTGGATGCTTTGTGTCGTGATGCTGGGCAGCATTCTTGCTCAATACCTCGCACAAATCGATACCGACACATTCACAGGACCTGTTGCCGAAAGTTTGATCCTGTTCATTGCCATGTCAGGGGCCGCTTGGCAGTGCCAGCTCACAAGTGAGCAGCTTTAGCGCTCGCACCACCGAACAAATACTTGCATTTCAAGTTTGATTCGTTTGAAAAGTCCAATTGCACGCATCATTGAATGCCCTGTTCTAATGAAAAGGCGTTCAGATGGAAATCCATCACTCCAGCAACTCACCCGCGCTCACTGAGGCGCCTGTCGTTCACTATCTGCAGCAAACATGGGAAATTGCAGCGCTACTTAGAGCCTCAGACATTCATTTCGAACCCTTCGAAAACTTTTATCGAGTGCGCTTGCGCGTCGATGGCGTATTGCAAGACATCCCTGCGCCACCGTTTGAATTCAAAGACCAAATCGCCTCGCGCATCAAAGTCTTGGCGCGTCTCGACATTGCAGAAAAACGCTTGCCGCAAGACGGGCGAATGAACCTCGGGCTTCAAAATTCACAGCGCCTAAATCTGCGGGTGAGCACTTTGCCTACCCTCTTTGGCGAAAAAATTGTGGTGCGCGTCCTTTCAACCGACTTGGCCAAACTCAATTTGGACCATTTGGGTTACAACTCTTCCGACAAGCAAAAACTCCTGCACGCCATCCAAAAACCGCACGGCTTGGTTTTGGTCACAGGTCCCACAGGCTCGGGCAAGTCTCAATCTTTGTATGCCTGCTTGAATTTACTCAACCGCGCAGAAGTGAATATTGCCACGGTAGAAGACCCTTCTGAGATTCAACTCCCCGGCATCAATCAAGTCAATGTGAAAGAAAGAATTGGGCTTAATTTCGCCACCTCTCTGCGTGCTTTTTTAAGGCAAGACCCCGACATCTTGATGGTGGGAGAAATCAGAGACCACGAAACAGCCGACATTGCCATCAAGGCTTCGCAAACAGGGCATTTGGTCTTGTCTACTTTGCACACACAAGACGCGCCCAGTGCTTTGGTGCGTCTGAGAAACATGGGCATGGCCTCCTACAACTTGGCCTCTAGCATCAGCCTCATTTCTGCACAACGGTTGGTTCGGCGCTTGTGTGTGCACTGCCGAAAACCCATGGCGGTTTCAGCCCATTTGCTTAAAGAGTTAGGCCTGCAATCCATCAGCCATCAAGCCACTGCGCAGCACCATTTTTATTCGGCAGAAGGTTGCTCTCAGTGCTACAAGGGCTATTGGGGGCGCATTGGTCTGTTCCAATTGATGCCCATCAGTGCAGCTCTGCAGCATTTGATTTTGCAAAATGCCAGTCGCCAAGAATTGGCAACCCAAGCTGAACAAGAAGGCGTCTGTTCGCTGCGCCATGCTGGACTTTTGCAAGCTTCCCTAGGCATCACTTCTTTGGCCGAAGTTCTGGCGCACACCGATGTCCCTTGATGCAGCACTCTCTCGGGCTGCGGCCAGGCGAGAACCCACACCTGTTCGCACTGACGCCAGCAAATCCGTGCCAGCCAAAACCCTGAGCGTTTTCACGCGTCAGTGGGCAGCACTCATGAGTGCCGGCATTCCACTCTCTCAGGCTTTGGAATTGCTGAGTCAAAGCATTGTTGGATCACGCGCTACGCAAAAGTCCTTTGGCGCCACCTTGCAAATGCTTCGAGTCGAAATCAACGCGGGTCAATCGCTTTACAGTGCTTTTCAAAAACACCCTCAAATCTTCAATCAGCATTACTGCAGTTTGTTGTCTGCGGGCGAGTCCGCAGGCATCCTAGACAGCATTTTGGATCGCTTGGCCGATACCCTAGAAGCCCAGGCCGCCCTGAAAGCCAAACTCAAAAATGCGCTGATCTACCCAGCAAGCATTCTGACCATTGCCGTATTGGTTTTGGTGGTGATTTTGCTTTGGGTGGTTCCGGTCTTTGAAGATGTTTTCAAAAGCATGGGCGCGACTTTGCCTTGGGCCACTCAACAATTGATTGATCTGAGCTTTTGGCTGGGGCATTGGGCGGGTGCACTGGCTGGGGCTGTCTGTGTGTTTTTAGCCTTGCTGCGTTGGTCGCATCAAAAATTCTTGAGTTTTCAAATCAATTTTGAAAAACTGCTCTTTGCCAGCCCCATCTTGGGGTCTTTGCTACTCACCGCCATGGCCGTGAAATGGTCACAAACTTTGTCTGCTCTGCTCAAGGCGGGCATTCCACTCGCTGAAGCGCTCCCGCCCGCATCTGCTGCTACTGCTTCACCCAATTTGGAACAAGCCACAATTGAATTGACACAGCGCATTCAAGAGGGGCACAGTTTGAGCAAGGCCATGTCAGAATCGAAGCTGTTCTCAGCCATGACCATTCAGATGTGCGCCATTGGTGAAGAAACTGGATCGCTCGACGCAATGCTGCAACGTGCTGCCAAACTCATGGAATCCGATGTGAATCAACAAATTGGCAACCTCTCGACCCTGCTCGAGCCCCTCATCATGGTGCTGCTGGGCACCCTCATTGGCGGCATTTTGCTGGCCCTGTATTTGCCCATCTTTAACTTAGGACAAGTCTTTTGATCACACCCACTGCATGGCCCCAACTGTGGCAGCCACCAGGCGCCATGGGTTGGGTGTTGCCTCACGTGGCCGATGTCAATGCGTCGCACATCGTGTTGTTTGCTGCCCTTGGCTTGGTCATCGGCAGTTTTCTCAATGTGCTGATCTACCGCTTGCCCCTCATGATCTTGCGGAGTGAAGAACCAGAAGCTGCTTCTTTCAATCTCAAAACGCCGCGGTCACACTGCCCGCACTGTCAACACCAGCTTCTCTGGTACGAGCTCATTCCTGTGCTGTCCTATGCTATGAGCTTAGGTCGATGCCGGCATTGTCAGCAGCCCATTTCATGGCGCTACCCAATGGTGGAAGTTCTGACTGCTGGCTTGTTTTGCTTGTGCCTTCTCAAATTTGGCTTTGCTGGGTCGGCGCTGTTAGCCAGCGCCTTTTGCGCCATGCTGTTGGCCCTTGCCTGGATTGATGCCCAAACCTTCCTGCTTCCAGATGCGCTCACTCAAGCGCTGCTTTGGGTGGGCCTCATTGGCAGCGCCATGTCCCTCACCCCCACCCCGCTTCTGCATTCACTCTCGGGCGCAGTCCTGGGCTATGGGCTTCTTTGGTTGGTCAGTTGGGGCTTTGAGCAGCTTGCAGGCAAGGAGGGCATGGGCCAAGGCGACCTCAAACTTTTGGCAGGACTTGGGGCTTGGGTGGGGGTTTGGAGCCTGTTACCGTTGCTGCTGTTGGCCTCTATTTCAGGGCTGATTTTTGGGGTCAGCCAAAAAATAAGGGGGCAACTGGGTCACAATGGACACTTCGCTTTTGGACCTTTTTTGGCCTTTTCTGGATTCGCATGTTTCTTTTTAGGCATTTCTATGGGAGCTTGATCCGTTGAGCCGCAAGCCACTTCGACTGGGCCTGACGGGCGGCATTGGCAGCGGCAAAAGCACCGTGGCAAGCATCTTGGCGCGCGCTGGTGCTGCGGTCATGGACGCCGATGCCATTTCCAGGTCTTTAACGGAGCCAGGTGGCAGAGCCATTCCAGCCATCTTGGCCGAATTTGGCGAGACCCTGATCAGCCCCGATGGCGCCATGGACCGAGAGGCCATGCGAGCGCTGGTCTTTTCAAACCCCTCTAGCAAACGCCAACTCGAAGCCATTGTTCACCCTCTGGTTGGGCAAGTACTGCAAGAACAAAGCCACGCTGCCGTAGCGGCTGGCCACGCCTGCTTGGTCTACGACGTGCCCCTTTTGGTCGAGTCTGGCGATCGATGGCGCCGCCAAGTCGACTGGGTTTGTGTGGTTGACTGTGAAGTAGAAACCCAAATTCAGCGGGTCATGGCCAGAAATCAACTTGGCCGCGCCGATATTGAGCGCATCATTTCTCAGCAGGCCAGCCGTCAACAGCGGCTTGCCTGTGCCGACGCGGTCATTTTCAACGAGGGCATCGATTTGGCGCATTTGGAGCACTTGGTGCATGAAATGATGACTCGCTTCGGGCTATGATCTTGTCACTGAAAGACGCAGCGTGATACTTTACGAATACCCCCTCAACGAACGCACTCGAACCTATTTGCGATTGCAACATTTGTTTGCGCGCTTCAACCAATTGAGTCAGCGATCCGAAGCCCTTGATCACCACTATGCACTTTCCACGATTTTTGAAATCATGGAGGTTGCTTCTCGATCAGAACTCAAGTCAGAAATTCTCAAAGACATTGAGCGGCACAAACAGCAGCTCAATGGTTACCGTGGCAACCCCTCTATTTCAGAGCAAGCACTCGACCTGATCATTGAGCAACTCGAGCAACGCTTCGACTCGCTCAACAACATGGTTGGCAAAATGGGCAGCGCACTCGGCGAAAGTGAGTTCCTCAACAGCATTCGAAGCCGCTCAGCCATTCCTGGCGGTACCTGCGAATTTGACTTGCCGGCCTACCATGCCTGGCAACACCATGCTCCCGATTCACGGCAGGCAGATTTGTACAACTGGTCACAACACTTTGTACCTCTGGCCAAAGCCATTCAGCTCATTCTCAAAATGATGCGCGAATCTGGCAGCACCCAGAAGGTCATGGCCACAAGCGGCCAGCTTCAACAAAATTTGCCACAAGGTCGCAACTTTCAATTGCTGCGCTTGCGCATCGACGACAGCCTGAACCTCACACCCGAAATCAGCTGCAACCGTTTGCTGGTGGTTATTCGCCTCATGCAACAACAAGACGATGGCAAACTGCTTGCCAGCAAAGAAGACACGCCCTTTGAAATGACACTCTGCTCTTAAAGGGCAGACGCTTTTAAATCTGATGAGCGCGCCATCCGCCAAGCCCAAACAAGTGAAGTGCCCCACCTGTGGTGGCCCCAGTTTATTCAGCTCACAAAATACTTATCGCCCATTTTGCAGCGCGCGCTGCAAGGGCATTGATCTGGGTGCTTGGGCCAATGAGAGCTTCAGAGTGCCCGAAGATACGCCCCCCGATCAAGACAATTTTGGCGACCCCAAGCTGCAGTGATTGCGCTTAGCCAGAGGCTTGGTGTGTGGCTCCCACAAAGCCACGCTCTTCGGCCAACCAAGCTAAAACAGGCACCGTGCCTGGCAATACAGGCACCACATCGAGCGGCAAGCTTTGCCAAGCAAACTGTTGTCCTTCGCGCATTTCCAAGTTGCCCTGCCAACTGTGAACTTTGCAAAAGTTGAGCCTGACCAGCGCATGCGGGTAGTCCACCAACTGTTGACGCCATATTTGCACGTCACCAATTTTCAAACCCAATTCTTCTTCAAGTTCGCGCGATAGGGCTTGGGCCACTGTTTCGTTGACCTCCAGCTTGCCCCCCGGAAACTCCCAGTAACCCTCGTAGACTTTGCCTAAGGGCCTGGATGTGAGCAAAAATTGGTGCTGCTCGTTGATCAAGATACCAACAGCCACATCGACCGTCTTTCGATCTTCACCACCCTCACGTTGGCGATGTGCATCGGCCACTAAAAGCGATGGCTTGTCTGCCGTTGCCCCAGTCATAAAGATCGCTGAGTTGAAGCACCCTGCCCCATGCGCCCCACATAATCGCGCGCAAACTGATAAGCCACGCGGCCGCTTCTGGAACCTCTCTCGAGTGCCCAGACCAGCGCTTCGGGGCCAGATGCTTGAATGACAGCTTCTGTAGCGCCCAATGAGCGCAGCCACTGCGCCACAATGGTAAGGTATTCCTCTTGAGAGAACGGGTAAAAACTGATCCACAAACCAAAGCGTTCGGACAAAGAAATTTTTTCTTCAATGACCTCACCGGGATGCACTTCGCCATCTTCGGTGTGCGTGTAGGTGAGGTTGTCCTTCATATGCTCTGGCAACAAGTGACGGCGGTTGCTGGTGGCATAAATGAGCACATTGGGTGTGGACGCCGCCACCGAACCGTCGAGAATCGATTTCAAAGCCTTGTAGCCACCTTCACCATCTTCAAAGCTCAAGTCATCGCAAAAGATAATGAATTTTTCGGGCCGGCCTGAGACCACATCGACAATATCGGGCAAATCGGTCAGGTCTTCTTTGTCAACTTCAATGAGGCGCAAACCCTGCGACGCATAGGCATTCAGGCAAGCTTTGATAAGTGAAGATTTGCCAGTGCCACGTGAACCAGTTAGAAGCACGTTGTTGGCTGGCAAGCCTTTGACAAATTGCAAGGTGTTTTGTTGTAACTTTTCTTTTTGTCCATCAATTTCTTGCAGGTCAGCCAGATTCATGTCGGACACATGGCGCACGGGTTCCAACACGCCATGGCCTGAGGCACGTTTCCGATACCGCCAAGCAATGGCCTCACCCCACTGAGGCTCGCTCAAGGGCTGCGGCAAGACGCGTTCAATGCGCTCCATCACGAGCACAGCACGTTCTAAGAGTTTTTCAATGGCGGCGCTCATGAGCGGTAATCTGCATTGATGGAAACATAGTCGTGGCTTAAGTCGCAGGTCCAAACGGTGTCGACTGCGTTGCCGCGGCCCAATGACACTTTGATGGTGATTTCACTTTGCTTCATGACACGTTGGCCATCGGCCTCTTGGTAATCTGGATTGCGGCCACCGTTTTTAACCACACACACTTCGTCAAGGTAAAGGCCGATCAGGTCTTGGTCGAGATCGTGAATACCGGCATAACCGACAGCGGCCAAGATGCGGCCTAAATTGGGGTCGCTGGCAAAGAAAGCTGTTTTAACCAAAGGCGAGTGGGCAATGGCATAGGCAGCCAAGCGACATTCTTCTGACGTTTTGCCACCCTCGACGCGAATGGTGATGAACTTGGTAGCACCTTCACCATCGCGCACAATGGCATGCGCCAATTTTTGGGCAACCGACATCATGGCATTGCGCAAAGCTATGCCATCAGTCGAATCCCATGATGAGATGGCTGCATGTGCTGCTTTGCGCGTGGCCATCACAATGAACGAGTCGTTGGTGGAAGTATCGCCATCGATGGTGATGCGGTTGAATGAAGCATTGGCCAAGTCGGTGGCCAAAGCAGGCAACAAGGCGGGGTCGATGTTGGCATCGGTGGCCAAGAAGCCCAACATGGTGGCCATGTTGGGGCGAATCATGCCTGCACCTTTGCTGATACCCGTGATGGTGACCGTTTGACCCGACAACACCACTTGCGCGCTATAGGCCTTGGGCACTGTGTCGGTGGTCATGATGCCTTCTGCCGCCTTGGCCCAGTGCGGGGCTTGCGCATCTGCAATGGCTGCAGGCAGGCCCGCCACAATGCGGTCCACTGGCAAGTTCTCCATGATCACGCCCGTTGAAAAAGGCAAGATTTGTTGTGGCTTGACTTTGAGCAATTGGGCCAATGCGTCGGTGGTTGCGCGCGCGTCGGCCATGCCTTTGGCCCCAGTGCCGGCGTTGGCATTGCCGGTGTTGATGAGCAAGGCACGGATGTGGGTGTCGGTCTTGGCCACTTCAACTTGCTGCAAGTTCTCGCGACACACTTGAACAGGGGCAGCGCAATAGCGGTTTTGGGTAAAGACACCCGACACGGCGCTGCCTTCATCCAACAAAATGACAGTGAGGTCTTTGCGCCCCACCTTGCGAATGCCCGCCTGAGCAATGCCCAAGCGAACACCTGGAACAGCCAACACATCGGCGGGCTTAGGCGCTTGAAGATTCACTGTCATGAAAACCCTTTTGAAAAGCCTTTAGGCCAACTTGCCGTGGCAGAACTTGTATTTTTTACCACTGCCACACGGACAAGGTTCGTTGCGACCCACAGGCGCGAACACCGCACTCTTGGAATCTGATTGGGTTTGTGGCTCGCCTTTTTCATCCGGCGCGGTGTAGGTCACATTGCTGATGTTTTCAGCACGCTCCTCCAAGACTTGCGCCGCTTCTTCAATTTGCGCAGAAGACTCTATCTTGACGTTCATCAAAATGCGAGTGACTTCGTTTTTCACAGAATCGAGCAACTGACCAAACAGCTCAAAGGCTTCGCGTTTGTATTCTTGCTTCGGTTGCTTCTGCGCATAACCACGCAAATGAATGCCCTGGCGCAAATAATCCAAAGCACTCAGGTGCTCGCGCCAGTGTGTATCAATGCTCTGCAACAGCACCACTCGCTGGAAGGGCACAAAGTTTTCAACACCCACTGCATCCAATTTTTCCTGGAAGGCACTGTTGGCGGCTTGCACAACCATTTCCAAAATTTCTTCATCGGTGATGGCGGTGGCTGCGGCTACTTTTTCACGCAGCGGCAATTCAATTTGCCACTCGTCTTTGAGCACTCGCTCTAGGCTCACCAAGTCCCACTGCTCTTCCACGGTTTCTGCAGGCACATACTGGCGCACCAAGTCTGTGAAACAGCCCTCTCGCAGACCTGCAATTTGGGCGTCCATTTCGGCGGCATCCAAGATGTCGTTGCGCTGTTGGTAAATGACCTTGCGCTGGTCATTGGACACGTCGTCGTATTCGAGCAATTGTTTGCGCGTGTCAAAGTTGCGCGCCTCAACTTTGCGCTGCGCACTTTCAATGCTGCGTGTCACCATGCCGGCTTCAATGGCTTCGCCTTCGGGCATTTTGAGGCGGTCCATGATGGCGCGTACGCGGTCACCCGCAAAAATGCGCATAAGTGGATCGTCCAAGCTCAGGTAAAAGCGTGAGGAGCCTGGGTCGCCCTGACGGCCTGATCGACCGCGCAATTGATTGTCAATGCGGCGCGACTCATGGCGCTCAGTGGCAATGATGCGCAGGCCACCCAAAGACTTCACTTGCTCGTGCACCGTGAGCCAATCGGTTCGCATGGCTGCCACTTTCGATTGGCGATCGGCTTCGCTTAAATTCTCATCAAACTCAATGGCCTGAATGTCTTTTTCAATGTTACCGCCTAGCACAATGTCAGTGCCGCGGCCTGCCATGTTGGTGGCAATGGTAATCATGCCAGGACGGCCTGCTTGCGCAATGATGTCGGCCTCTCGGGCATGTTGCTTGGCATTCAACACTTGGTGCGGCAACTTGGCTTTGGTGAGCAACTCAGAGATGAGTTCTGAGTTTTCAATCGAGGTGGTACCCACCAACACCGGCTGACCACGCTCAAAACATTCCCGAATGTCGGCAATGGCTGCGTTGTATTTTTCTGGCGACGATTTGTAAACGCGATCGAGTTGGTCCTCGCGACGGCTGACGCGATTGGGTGGAATGACCACCGTTTCCAAGCCATAAATTTCTTGGAACTCGTAGGCTTCAGTGTCGGCTGTACCGGTCATGCCTCCCAACTTGCCGTACAAACGGAAGTAGTTTTGGAAGGTGATGGAAGCCATGGTTTGGTTTTCAGCCTGAATGGCCACACCTTCTTTGGCTTCGACCGCTTGGTGCAAACCATCGCTCCATCGGCGGCCGGTCATGAGACGACCGGTGAACTCGTCCACAATGACAATCTCACCCTCTTGCACCACGTAGTGCTGATCGCGGTGGTAAATGTGATGGGCACGCAAGGCCGCCGTGAGGTGGTGCATGAGCGCAATGTTGGCCGGGTCGTAAAGGCTTGCGCCTTCAGGAATGAGCCCAGCGTTGGCCAATATGGCTTCGGCTTTTTCATGGCCCTGTTCGGTCAAGAACACTTGGTGTGATTTTTCGTCAACCGTGAAATCGCCGGGTTTGGTAATGCCCTCACCTGTGCGCGGATCTGCTTCGCCTTCTTGGCGTATCAGCATGGGCACCACTTGGTTCATGGCTTGGTATTGCGCGGTGTGATCGTCGGCTTGACCGCTGATGATGAGCGGCGTGCGCGCCTCGTCAATCAAAATGGAATCAACCTCGTCAACGATGGCGTAGTTGAGGCTGCGTTGTACGCGGTCTTTGGCTTCATAGACCATGTTGTCG
>SXGQ01885313.1_pt1 | contig 12097 bp, 8 predicted proteins | sample 3178371 | NCBI WGS metagenome assembly SXGQ01 (sample SAMN11356859, study PRJNA531348) | freshwater metagenome | isolation source: freshwater sample F1-20 | place: China: Fuxian Lake, Yuxi | collected 2017-12-25 | reverse complement strand
CGTGGGTACCGTTGAGCAGGTGATTCCAGTCAAAACCCAGATTGCGCAGCCCGTAAGACACCACGCCAACGCTGGGCGCAAACATGAACATCCACAACACCCCTGCAACTGCCGGTGCCACGGCATAGGGCCAGATCAGCAGGGTGGTGTAGACCAGCGCACCCCTCACAATTCGATCGGCAAACACCGCCAGCAGCAGCGAGATGCTGATGCCCAGCACCGCCACCAGGCTCGAGAAAATTGCTGTGGTGTAAAAAGAGGCCAGATAGCCGGGGTCATGCCAGAGGTTGATGAAGTTCTCCAGCCCAACCCACTCTACCGAGGTACCAAAAGCATCTGATTGCTGCAGAGACTGAATCAGGGCCTGGGCTGCCGGCCAGAAAAAAAAACGGCGATCACCGTGAGCTGGGGCGCCATAAGCACCCACGGCAGCCACGATGACCGAAAGAAAACCCGTTTTTCCACTAACCTTTGCTGTTCTTCGAGTTGGCTTTTTCAAACCGCTCCAGTAACTCGTTGCCGCGCAAAACGATCGAATCGAGCGCCTCTTTAGCGCTTTTCTTGCCGCCCCAGACCTGCTCGAGCTCCTCGTCCTCGATGGTGCGGATCTGCACATAGTTGCCAAGCCGGATGCCACGCGACTTATCCGTGGTTTTCCGGATCATCTGGTTAACGCCTACATCAGTACCAGGGTTTTTGCCGTAGAAGCCGGATTTTTCAGTTAATTCAAAAGCCGCCATGGTGATGGGCAGGTAGCCAGTGCGCTGGTGTGTGGCGGCCTGGACGTCGGGCTTGGACAGGTAGCTGAAGAACTGGGCAATGCCCTTGTATTCATCTGCCTTTTTGCCAGCCATGACCCACAGGCTGGCGCCGCCGATGACGGTGTTTTGAGGCGCGCCGGGTACGTCCGGGTAATGCGGCAGAGGCGCCAGGCCCCAGTCAAATTTGGCGTTCTTGGCCACGTTACCGTAGAAGCCGGTGGAGGTGGTCATCATGGCGCACTCGCCCGAGATGAAGCTCGCTTCCGGCACGTTGGCGCGGCCCTTGTAGACAAACAGGCCCTGCTTGGCCATGTTGGCCAGGTTCTCGATGTGGCGCACATGCAGCGGTGAGTTGACCTTCATGCGCGCGTCTATGCCCTGCATGCCATTGCCCTTGGTGGCGAACTCGACGTTGTGCCAGGCCGAGAAGCTTTCCAACTGGGTCCAGCCCTGCCAGGCGATGCTCAGGGGGCATTTGTGGCCACTGGCTTTGAGCTTGGCCGCTGCCAGCGCCACCTCGGGCCAGGTGCCCGGCGCCTTGGCGGTGTCGATTCCTGCAGCCTTGAAGGCATCTTTATTGAAATAGAACACCGTGGTTGAGCTGTTGAAGGGAAAGCTCAGCATCTCGCCGCTGGGCGCGGTGTAGTAGCCGGCTACGGCCGAGACGTAGGCCTTGGGGTCAAAATTTTCGCCCGCGTCCTTCATGATCTTGCCCACCGGCACCGAGACGCCCTTGCTGGCCATCATGGTGGCGGTGCCCACCTCGAACACCTGCAAGATGTGCGGCGCATTCCCGGCCCGGTGTGCAGCCACGGCAGCGGTGAAGGACTCGTCGTAGGTGCCCTTGAAGGTCGGCACGATCTTGTATTTGGACTGGCTGACATTGAAGTTTTTGGCTAGGTCGTTGACCACTTCGCCGTTCACTGCGGTCATGGAATGCCACCACTGGATTTCAGTTTGAGCCGAAGCCGGTAGGGAAAAAACGCCCGCCAGGGCCAGCGTTATGAGTTTCAGGTTCATGGGGACTCCTCGTGTGAAAGTCGCACAGCTTATTCAAGAAGTATGACAAAGCCACGACAAAATGGTGACAAAATTCGACGATAGTGATTAGACACCGCTTTGCCCGGCGCTTTGATTGGGGTTTTCATCAGGGTTGCCGTGGAATATTGCGCTGCGGTACGATTTAGCAATGAACGCGTCCCTACCTGTGCAGCACTTGAGGGCCACCTTCAGTGGTCTGCCGCAAGCGCATATGCGTATTCGGGAAATCCCCTACAACTACACATCCTTCTCGGACCGGGAGATCGTGATCCGTCTGCTGGGCAGCCGGGCCTGGGATCATTTGTTTGAGTTGCGTGACGAGCGTCGCACCGGCCGTTCGGCCCGCATGCTCTACGAGGTACTGGGCGACATCTGGGTGGTGCAGCGCAACCCCTACTTGCAGGACGATCTGCTGGACAACCCCGGGCGCCGGCGTCTGCTGGTGGAGGCCTTGCACCACCGGCTGGCCGAAGTGCAAAAACGCCGTACCCCCGAGATCGAGCCCCAGCGGGATGCCATGGTCGGCGAGCTTTTGGCCTGGGCCGGTGCTGCCGTAGCGTCATTTGACGCCGCCTTCGTGGAGGTGGCGGCGCTGCGCCGCAAGGCCCAGCGGGTGCTGGCCCGCCTGACAGCGCGCGACAACATCAAGTTTGACGGCCTGAGCCGCGTCTCGCACGTGACCGACGCCACCGACTGGCGTGTGGAGTACCCCTTTGTGGTGCTGGCGCCTGACAGTGAGGCTGAAATGGCCCGGCTGGTTAAGGGTTGCATCGAGCTGGGTCTGACCATCAGTCCGCGCGGCGGCGGCACTGGCTACACCGGCGGCGCCATCCCATTGACATGGAAAAGCGTGGTCATCAACACCGAAAAGCTCGAAGCCATGAGTGAGGTCGAGTTTCTGGCGCTGCCCGGCCTGGCGCAGCCCGTGGCCACGGTCTGGACGGAGGCCGGCGTAGTCACCCAACGCGTGGCCGATGCTGCTGAGCGCGCCGGCCATGTGTTTGCGGTGGACCCGACTTCGGCCGAGGCCTCGTGCATTGGCGGAAACATCGCCATGAACGCTGGCGGCAAAAAGGCCGTGCTTTGGGGCACCGCGCTGGACAACCTGGCCAGCTGGCGCATGGTCACACCCCAGGCCGAGTGGTTGGAGGTAACCCGCCTGAACCACAACCTGGGCAAGATCCATGACGCCGCGCTGGCCAGTTTTGAGCTGAAGTACTTCAAGGCCGACGGCAAGACCCTGCTGCGCACTGAGCAGCTAGACATCCCTGGCCCCTCGTTTCGCAAAGCGGGCCTGGGCAAGGACGTTACCGACAAGTTCTTAAGCGGTCTGCCCGGCATCCAGAAAGAGGGTTGCGACGGCCTGATTACCAGCGCCCGCTGGATCGTGCACCGCATGCCGGGCCACACCCGCACGGTGTGCCTGGAGTTTTTTGGTAATGCGCGCGATGCCGTACCCAGCATTGTTGAGATCAAGGACTACATGTTTGACGAGCAAAAGCTCACCGGCGTGCTGCTGGCCGGGCTGGAGCACCTGGACGACCGCTACCTCAAGGCAGTGGGTTATGCCACCAAGTCCAAACGCGGCGGCCTGCCCAAGATGGTGTTGGTGGGCGACATTGCCGGCGACGATGCCGACGCCGTAGCCCGCGCCACCTCCGAGGTGGTGCGGATTGCCAATTCGCGCAGCGGCGAGGGCTTTATTGCCGTCAGCCCTGAGGCGCGCAAGAAGTTTTGGCTGGACCGCAAGCGCACCGCCGCCATATCGCGCCACACCAACGCTTTCAAGATCAATGAAGACGTGGTGATCCCACTGCCGCGCATGGCCGAGTACACCGACGGCATCGAGCGCATCAACATCGAGCTCAGCCTGCGCAACAAACTGGCGCTGTGCGACGCCCTGACCGAGTTCTTTGCCCGGGGCGGCCTGCCGCTGGGTCGGCAGGACGACGCGGGTGAGATCCCTTCAGCCGAACTGCTGGGCGACCGGGTGGCGCAGGCGCTGGCGTTGCTGGCCGAGGTGCGAGCTATGTGGCAGGGCTGGCTGGACCAGGTGGACGCGCTGTTTGCCCAGCTGCAAGACCACGCGCTACGCGCCAGCTGGAAAACTCAGCTGCTGGCGCCCCTGCAGCAGATTTTTGCCGGTCGGGCGTTCGAGCCTATTTTGAAAGAGTGCATCACGGTGCACCAGCGCGTGCTCAAGGGCCGGGTCTGGGCTGCGCTGCACATGCATGCTGGCGACGGCAATGTGCACACCAACCTGCCGGTCAACAGTGACGACTACGACATGCTGCAAACCGCGCATGGCGCCGTGAAGCGCATCATGGCGCTGGCCCGCAGCCTGGGCGGTGTGATCTCGGGTGAGCACGGCATCGGCATCACCAAGATGGAATTTTTGAGCGACGAGGAGCTGCAGCCCTTTGCCGATTACAAGGTTCGAGTTGACCCGCAGGGCCATTTCAACCGCGGCAAGTTGCTACGAAATAAAGAGCAAACTATGGATGTGGGACAAGGGCTAGAGAGCGATTTGACCCATGCCTATACGCCCAGCTTCGGCCTGATGGGGCATGAGTCCTTGATCATGCAGCAAAGCGACATCGGCGCCATTGCCGACAGCGTGAAGGACTGCCTGCGCTGCGGCAAGTGCAAGCCGGTCTGCGCCACCCATGTGCCTCGCGCCAACCTGCTCTACAGCCCGCGCGACAAGATCTTGGCCACCTCGCTGCTGGTAGAAGCCTTTTTGTATGAGGAGCAAACCCGCCGCGGTGTCAGCATCAAACACTGGCAAGAGTTTGAAGACGTGGCCGACCACTGCACTGTCTGCCACAAATGCCTGTCGCCCTGCCCGGTCAACATCGACTTTGGCGATGTCACCATGGCCATGCGCAACCTGCTGCGCAAAATGGGAAAAAAGAGCTTACGCCCGGCCGGCGCGGCAGCGATGTTCATGCTGAACGCCACCAACCCCGAGACCATCCGCCTAGCGCGCTCGGCTATGGTGAATGTGGGTATGAAAGCCCAGCGCCTGGCGCATGACCTACTCAAGGTGGTGGCGCGCCGGCAAACAGCGGCGCCACCGGCCTCACTGGGCACGGCGCCGCTGAAAACCCAGGTGATCCACTTTGTCAACAAAAAGCTGCCCGGTGGCCTGCCCAAAAAGACTGCGCGCGCCCTGCTGGACATTGAAGACAAAGATTACGTGCCCATCATCCGCAACCCGCAGACCACCAGTTCCGAGACCGAGGCCGTGTTTTATTTCCCCGGTTGCGGTTCGGAGCGGCTGTTCAGCCAAGTGGGGCTGGCCACCCAGGCCATGCTGTGGCATGCCGGGGTGCAAACCGTGCTGCCGCCGGGCTACCTGTGCTGCGGCTACCCGCAGCGCGCCGCCGGCCAGTTTGACAAGGCCGAAAAACTCATCACCGACAACCGGGTGCTGTTCCACCGTGTGGCCAACACCCTGAACTACCTGGACATCAAGACCGTGGTGGTCAGTTGCGGCACCTGTTTTGACCAGCTGCAGGGCTACGAGTTTGACAAAATATTTCCTGGCAGCCGCATCATCGACATCCATGAGTACCTGCTGGAGAAAAAAATTACCCTGGCCAACGCCGGCACCTTTTTGTTTCACGACCCCTGTCACAGCCCCATGAAGCAGCATGAGCCCATCAAAACGGTTAAAGCCTTGTTGGGCGACCAGGTCTTGCAATCCCAGCGTTGCTGCGGCGAAGCCGGCACCTTGGCGCTGAACCGGCCCGACATCTCCACCCAGGTGCGTTTTCGCAAAGAAGAAGAAATCCTCAAGGGCGAAGCCCAGCTGCGCAGCCAGGGCCTGCTGGGCGAGCGCGACAACGTCAAGATCCTGACCAGCTGCCCGGCCTGCCTGCAAGGCCTGAGCCGTTTTGGCGACGACCTGCAAAACGGCCTGCTGGAGGCTGACTACATCGTGGTCGAAATGGCTCGCCAAATTCTGGGAGAAAACTGGCTGCCCAACTATGTGCGTCAAGCCAACCAGGGCGGCATCGAGCGGGTGTTGGTGTAGCGCATGGCAGGCCCACGCTGTTCACTGCCCCTGCTAGGCCGGCGGCCGGCCGGCCTAGCAGGGGCAGAAGTTTCGCGTCATAAACCCCGAGCAGCGAATGGTTACAGCCCCCTGCGCCGCGGTTTGACCTGCTGGTGGGTACTCAAGATTGGGTCGGACGATTCGGCGATGCAATCCGTGGTACTGTAGCGCCGCATGTGCGGAGAGGCCCGGGCTGAGATCCTCTTTGCGCTCAAATCAATCTGTTGGCAGGGGTTGCGCCTGCCGAGTGAGGTACAAAAATGGCAGGTTTGCAAGCCGGCGCTCCAACGCCGCAATCCATCACGGTACACAGCGCCTCGCGGGTGCTCGAGGTGGGCTTTTCTGACGGGGCTGCGTTTCGCATACCGTTTGAGCTGATGCGGGTTTATTCGCCTTCTGCCGAGGTACAGGGCCATGGACCCGGCCAAGAGGTGCTGCAAACCGGCAAGCGCGAGGTCACCCTCGCGGGGCTCGAGCCGGTGGGAAATTATGCGGTTCAGCCGGCGTTTTCGGACGGCCACGACACCGGTATTTTCACCTGGGATTACCTGTACTTTTTGGGCTCCCAGCAGGACCGCCTGTGGGCTGACTACAACCGGCGTTTGCTGGCCGCTGGCGCGCAACGCGATGCGCCTATGCCCGAAAAGGGCGGGCATAGCTGCGCCAGTCATTGAGCCTGCGGCAACCATGACAGCAACCCATTTTGGTTACAAATCGGTTGATGAAGCCGACAAAGCGCGTCATGTCCGAGGCGTGTTTGATTCTGTGGCGCCCCGCTACGACGTCATGAATGACCTGATGTCGCTGGGACTGCACCGGGCCTGGAAGGCCTTCACCTTGCTGGTAGCCGATGTTCGAGATGGCTACGTGGTGCTCGACATCGCCGGGGGCACTGGCGACTTGGCGCTGGCCTTTTCGAAAAAAGTGGGCAGAACCGGGCATGTGGTGCATACCGACATCAACGAAGCGATGTTGCGCAGTGGACGCAATCGCCTGCTTGATGCCGGCGTGGCCCTGCCAACAGCCGTTTGTGATGCTGAGCAACTGCCCTTTGCCGACAATCATTTCCATGTCGTCAGCGTGGCGTTTGGTCTGCGCAATATGACTCACAAAGACCGCGCCCTGGCTGAAATGCACAGGGTACTTAGGCCCGGTGGCAAGTTGCTGGTGCTTGAATTCTCCAAGGTTGTGGCGCCGTTGCAACGGGCCTACGACTGGTATTCCTTCAAAATTCTGCCCCGACTGGGCCAGTTGGTGGCCGGCGATGCAGACAGTTACCGCTACCTGGCGGAGTCCATTCGCATGCATCCTGACCAACAAACTCTTAAAACCATGCTCCTAGAAGGTGGTTTCGTGCATGTGGACTATCACAACCTGACGGGTGGGCTGGTGGCCTTGCATGTTGGAATCAAGGCTTGAAACTTGCTTTTTTGACTATCATCCGCAGGTTTTGCAAACATTCTTTGGAGACGTTATGAAAATTTGGGCTTTGTTATTCACAGTTTTCCTTGCCTTGGCTGGTTTTAACGCAGAGGCTAAGCGACTGGCCGGCGGCCAGTCCGCGGGCAAGCAATCGGGCAATGTGACTCAGCGCGAGTCAGCGCCGGCGCAAGGCGCAGCGAAGCCGGGTGCCGCACCGGCGGCCGCAGGTGCCGCTGCTGCAGCGCCCAAGCGGCCTTGGGGGGCGATGCTTGGCGGCTTCGCGGCGGGTTTGGGCCTGGCTTGGTTGGCGCATTCGCTGGGCATGGGCGAGGGCTTTGGCCAAATGTTGATGTTTGGCCTGCTCGCCTTTGGCATCATGTTGGCGGTGGGTTGGTTCATGCGTTCCAGAAGGGCTGCGCAGGCGCGAGACCCTGCTAACGCCGAGCCATTTGCGTTTCAAGGAGCAGGCGCCAATGTCCCCTCGCCCGTCGCTTACAACCCAGCCAATGTGGGTAACGATGCTTCGGCGCGGCCCTGGGAGCGCGCCAACACAGCATTTGATGCAAGCCCTACAGGCTCCTCTGGCTCCATGATTGGTTCCGGCCTGGCAGGTTCCCAGAACTGGGGCGTGCCAGCGGGCTTTGACACCAATGGTTTCCTGTCTGCGGCGAAGGCAAACTTCATCACCCTGCAGGCGGCCTGGGACAAGTCTGACATCGCTGCCCTGCGCGCTATGATGACCGACGCCATGTTGCGAGAAATGCAAACTCAGCTGTCTGAGCGCGAGGCGCACACCGGAGCACCAGCCAACCAGACCGATGTGGTCAAGATTGAGGCCCATCTACTTGGTATCGAAGAGCTCGAGGGGGAGTACATGGCCAGCGTCGAGTTCAACGGCATGATTCGGGAAGAGGCCACAGCCGTGCCCAGTCCATTCCGCGAAGTCTGGAACATGACCAAGCCCAAGAGCGGTAACAGCGGCTGGCTGGTGGCTGGGGTGCAGGCCCTGCAGTAGGCTGCTCGGGCGCACGCGGCCTCGCGTTCGCCAATTCAAGGAATAATTGGGGACTATGGCAACACAGTCCCCTTTTTCTTGGCTCGGCACTTTCTTGCAACAACTTCCCCTGTCGCAATTGCGGCCCCCGCTGTGGGCACTTGACGAAGCGCAACGCCGGCTACTGTCTTTGGTAAATCATATTTTGCTGCAAGAACCCGAGGCATTGGCCCGGCTGGCCAGGCAAAAAGGCTCGGTGATCCGTGTGCAATGGCGCAGTTGGGCCGTTGACTGGGTGGCGACCCCGGCTGGACTGTTTGATGTCGCGCCGCCGCGCGCACCTGCCGATTTGAGCCTGCTGCTGACGCAGACACAGCCCTTGGCGTTGCTTGAGCTGCTGCTGCAAGGTGATAAACCCGAGGTGCGGGTGGAGGGCAATGTGCAGCTTGCCGCCGAGGTCAACTGGCTGGTTGATCATGTGCGCTGGGATATCGAAGAAGACCTGGCTCGCCTGGTGGGTGACGGCCCCGCCCATGCGTTGGCTGGCGGGGCTCAAACTCTGGTTCAGGCTCTGCGGCAGTTTCTGCTCAACAGGGTGACCGGCCCAACCCAGCAAGCGCAGCCATGATCCGGCTGCTGCGCGGGGTCTACATTTTCTGGATTTGCTTTCGCTATGGCCTCGACGAACTTGTCCTGAGCAGCTTTCAAAAACCTTGGCTGCGGCTGCTGGCCAGGGTTGTGTCGGTAGGGCGTCAACTCGACGCGCCGCGTGGCCAACGCATCCGGGAGGCGCTGGAGCGATTGGGGCCAATTTTTGTCAAGTTCGGCCAGGTACTTTCCACCCGCCGCGATTTATTGCCGCTCGACATTGCCGACGAATTGGCCCGCCTGCAGGACCGGGTGCCGCCATTTGGCAGCGATGTGGCAATTGCCTCGATCGAGCGGGCCTTTGGCAAAAAAATCAGTGATATTTTTGTTTCCTTTGAGCGAGAGCCAGTCGCCAGTGCATCAATTGCTCAGGTGCATTTTGGGGTTCTCAAAGACCGCCAGGGTCGTGACCGAGACGTTGCCGTCAAGGTGCTGCGCCCAGGCATGCTCAAGGTGATCGAAAAAGACCTCAGCCTGATGCGCATGATGGCTGGCTGGGTCGACGGTCTGTCGGCTGACGGCCGGCGCCTCAAGCCACGTGAGGTGGTGGCTGAGTTTGACAAATACCTGCACGACGAGCTCGATCTGGTGCGAGAAGCTTCCAGCGCCGCTCAGCTCAGGCGAAATATGGCCGGCCTGGATTTGGTGCTGATTCCAGAAATGATCTGGGATTTCTGCATGACCGAGGTCATTGTCATGGAGCGGATGTACGGCATTCCCATCAGCCAGGTGGAGCGTCTGCGTGTTGCGGGCGTTGATATTCCCAAATTGGCGCGCGACGGCGTCACCATTTTTTTTACGCAGGTATTCAGGGACGGATTTTTTCATGCCGACATGCACCCTGGAAATATTCAGGTGAGCGTAGAGCCGGCCACCTTCGGCCGCTATATTTCGCTGGATTTCGGCATTGTGGGCACCCTGACTGGCTCGGACAAGGAGTACCTGGCGCAAAATTTCACGGCCTTTTTCCGGCGCGACTACAAGCGGGTGGCCGAGTTGCACATCGAGTCGGGCTGGGTGCCTGCGAGCACAAGGGTGGACGAGCTTGAATCAGCGATCCGCTCAGTCTGCGAGCCCTACTTTGATCGGCCGCTGAAAGAAATCTCGCTGGGCTTGGTGTTGATGCGATTGTTTCAGACCTCGCGCCGTTTTTCTGTTGAAATTCAACCGCAGTTGGTGTTGCTGCAAAAAACCCTGCTCAATATCGAGGGCCTCGGGCGCCAACTCGACCCTGATCTCGACCTGTGGAACACCGCCAAGCCGTTTTTAGAGAAATGGATGATCGATCAAATCGGCCCAGCCAAGCTTTTTGAAGAGCTACGCAAAGAGGCGCCGCAGTATGCCAAGCGCTTTCCAGAATTGCCGCGGCTTTTTTACGATTTTCTAAAGACTAGCAAGCCCCAGCCGGACCGCCTGATGGCTGAACTGTTAACTGAACAAAAGCGAACCAACCGGTTGCTTCAGCGCTTGGGCTACCTTGCAGTGGGCTTTGTTCTTGGCCTATTGGCGGTGCAGTTTTTTGCACACGCACGAGTTTTTTGAGCGGATTGCCAGCCGGGTCGGCAGCCGCAGGGTGGCGTCTTATAATCGTAGGCTTTGCACGCTGCCCCAAGTCCTCACGCCATGCCAATTTATGCCTACAAATGCGAGTCCTGCGGGTTTTCCAAGGATCTGCTGCAAAAAATGTCCGATCCGCCGCTGTCTGACTGTCCGAGTTGCGGCGCGAGCAGCTTCAAAAAACAAGTTACAGCAGCGGGCTTTCAGCTCAAGGGATCAGGATGGTACGCCACAGATTTCAAAGGCAGCGGGGCCCCCGCGCCGGTCAATCCAGAGGCTGATGCTGGTAGCGCCGAGGCCAAACGACCAGCAGACGGCGAGGCCAAACCAGCCGAGGGTGCGGCCAAGCCAGTCGAGACCACAGCCAAGCCGACAGCGGCTCCGGCAGCGGCTCCGAAGACGGCCAGCGGCGGCGCTACACCCTGATTTGCGGTCATGCGCATGATGCCGCAGATTTGATACCCCATTCTTTCCAGGCCCTGCCATGCGTTTAAAAAAATACCTGATCACCGGCCTGCTGGTCTGGTTACCGTTGGCGATTACTTTTTGGGTGTTGTTGTGGCTGGTGGGCCTGCTAGATGGTATTTTGGGCGGTGTTTTAACCGGCCTGACAGTTGTGACATCCACCGCCATGGGCGTGCAACTTGAGGGCCTGCGTCATATTCCTGGCCTGGGCGTGGTGCTGGTGTTTGCCGCTTTGCTTTTGACGGGTGCATTGGTGTCCAACGTGGCTGGGCGGTGGTGGCTCAGGCAGCTCAACAAATTGTTCACCAATATCCCGGTGTTCAAGACCATTTACAACAGCGTCAAAAAGGTTTCGGACACGCTGTTCTCAAATACCGGGAATGCTTTCAGGACCGCTCTTTTGGTGCAATACCCTCGAGCTGGTTCCTGGACCATTGCCTTTCAGACTGGCGTGCCAGTGGGCGAAGTGGCAGGCCACCTGGGCGGAGACTATGTCAGCGTCTACGTGCCCACCACGCCCAACCCCACCAGCGGATTTTTTTTGCTGATACCCCGCGCCGAGGTGATTGAACTCGACATGAGTGTTGACGAGGCGCTGACCTATGTCGTTTCGATGGGGGTGGTTCCACCGGCTGCGCCGGCCAGGGCCGATATCCCGTAATCATTGTTGAAAGCTGTCTATGGCCATGCGCTCACATTATTGCGGTCTGGTGACTCAAGTCCTGTCGGGGCAGACAGTCACGCTATGCGGCTGGGTAAATCGCCGGCGTGATCATGGCGGCGTGATATTTGTCGATCTACGCGACAGAGAGGGCTATGTTCAGGTGGTCTGCGACCCCGACCGTCCTGACATGTTTGCCGCCGCCGAAGGGCTGCGTAACGAGTTTTGTATTCAGGTCAAGGGCCTGGTGCGTGCCCGCCCCGAGGGCACCAGCAACGAGCAACTCAAGAGCGGCAGCATTGAGGTGCTGTGTCATGACCTCACTGTGCTCAACCCCTCGGTCACGCCGCCGTTTCAGCTCGACGACGACAACCTCAGCGAGACCACGCGCCTGACGCACCGCGTACTGGATTTACGCCGCCCCTACATGCAGAACAACCTGATGTTGCGCTACCGCGTAGCCATGGAGGTGCGTAAATTTCTTGATG
>SXGQ01829174.1_pt1 | contig 12097 bp, 11 predicted proteins | sample 3178371 | NCBI WGS metagenome assembly SXGQ01 (sample SAMN11356859, study PRJNA531348) | freshwater metagenome | isolation source: freshwater sample F1-20 | place: China: Fuxian Lake, Yuxi | collected 2017-12-25 | reverse complement strand
TGAGGAACTCTATGGTTAAAGCCAGCCGTCGCGCCCTTTTGGCCCTGCCGCTGATGGCCGCTGCCCCAGCCCCTGCAACCGCCTGGGATTTTCGCTTCCCCGCCCTGGAAGGCGGAGAGCATGATTTGGCCGCCTGGCGCGGGCGGGTCGTGCTTGTGGTGAACACGGCATCCTTTTGCGGCTTCACCGGGCAATACGCCGCGCTGCAACGCCTGCATGAAGCGCAGGAAGGTGCGGGGCTGGTGGTGCTTGGTGTTCCTTCCAATGATTTCAACCAGGAAAGCCAGGATGGGCGCAAAATCAAGGAATTTTGCGACGCACAATTCGGCATCACCTTCCCGATGGCGGCACTATCCCGCGTGAGAGGGCCTGAGGCCCATCCCTTCTATCGCTGGGCGGCGGCGCGGGCGGGTGGTGAGCCGCGCTGGAATTTCCACAAATACTTGGTCTCACGCGATGGGCGGCAGGTGCAGGGGTTTCCGGCGCGGGTGGAGCCTGCCTCCCCAAGCCTGAAGCGTGCTCTTGAGGTTGCCTTAGCGGCTTCCTCTCCGGCTAGTTGAGTCCCTGTCGCTGGAAGGACGCACCGAGGCTTGCCCCTGGACTGGTTTAGAAGCGACAAAAAACTCGCGTATTGGTAGCAATATCCTATAGGCTTCCCGCATGACGAGATTGCACCTTTCCCGCCTGCCAGGCCCCTCTTCCCGACCTTCGCCGCGCGGCGCACTCGCTGGCGCTTTGCTGCTGGTATTGGCCTTGTTGGTCTGCCCGGCTTTGTGCCGTCCGGTCCTGGCACAGGGGGAGGCACCCATCCGCATGCGCATCGTGGGTGGGCTTGCCGATGTCAGCCAGTATTTGCGCTATGAGGAACCCTTCTGGCGAGAGCGTATTTCGCAGGCGACCAATGGTCGTATCGTCGCTGAGATCGCCCCATTTGATCGTAGCGGTATCCGTGGTCAGGAAATGCTGTCGCTGATTCGGCTTGGCGTGGTTTCCTTTGGGACCGCATTATTGGAAGTAGTGAGCACTGAAGAACCGGAATTCAACGCCATTGATCTTCCTGCCGTTAACCCCGACATCGCGGCGCTGCGCCGTTCTGTCGCTGCTTTCCGGGACCATTTGACCGAAACATTGCGTGATCGGTATGACATAGAATTACTCGGGGTTTATGTCTATCCGGCGCAGGTCGTGTTTTGTCGACGGCCTTTTTCAAGACTGGCGGATCTTGCCGGGCGAAGGGTCAGAACATCTTCTGTTGGGCAGTCGGAAATGTTTGCGGCGCTTGGCGCGACGCCTGTTGTCATTCCATTTGCCGAGATCGTTTCCGCAATCAAATCCGGTGTGGTTGAATGCGCGGTCACTGGAACGCTTTCCGGCAATGACATTGGCCTGCATGAAGTGACGACTCATGTCCACAGTATGGCGATCACTTGGGGGCTTTCCATTTTTGGGGCCAATCTTGGTACCTGGCATGCGCTACCAGAATGGGCGCGTGGTACCATCCGCACGGAAGTCGGCAAACTCGAAGCTGATATCTGGGATGCGGCGGATCGCGAAACGGGAGAAGGGCTTGCGTGCAATTCCGGCCAGCCGCGCTGTCAGAATGGGCGGCGGGGAACCATGGTGGTGGTGCCGGTGAGTGAGGCTGATGAACAGCGGCGGCTGCAGTTGCTGACAGATAGCGTTTTGCCGGGCTGGGTGCGGCGTTGTGGCGCTGAATGTGTGGAGGCTTGGAACAAGACGCTTGCACCGGTGCTTGGAATAAGCGCGCGGCCGGAATAGCGCCATGTTCTCCACGCGCTTTCTTCGCCACGCGGTCCTATTTGCCGCACTGGCGCTATTGATTGCGCAAATTGTGGCGACCACTTTGCTGGTGAACCGCGCCAAGGAAGCGCAAATTTCTGCGGCGATCGATTCTCTCAATAAGATTGGACGTTCTACCGAAGCGGCGATCAATCGCTCCTTTGTCCAGGTTGATGCCATGCTGGCAGGCCTGCCGGCAGTGCTGGCGCCACTTCAGCGTGAAGGCCGCTTGGAAGTATCGCAGGTCAATCGTGTTCTACGCGAATTGAACAACCAAAACTTCACTTATCGGGACATCTTATTGATTGGGTCGGATGGGTTGCCGGTTGCAACTGCCTTGCCGGTATCACGCCGTCGGCGGTTGTCATTGCCAAGCGCTTCCGCCTTTGCGGAAGTCGCTGCGCGTGGTGGCAGTGTTTTGATTGGTGGACCTGTACTCAATGCGAATACCGGCGAATGGACGCTTTTCTTTGCCCGAAACATCATTTTGCCGACGCTCGGTCCAGTGATGGCCGTTGCTGAAGTGCCGGTGCCCGTTGTGCAGAGCATCTTGTCGGGTGCTGGGGAAAGCCTTGGGCTTCGCGTAACGCTTGAGCGGGATGACGGAACCTTGCTGGCTTCTGTGCCGCATGATGAAACACGGATTGGGCAAAAACTTTTTCCACCAGCCGCATCGCTCCGTCGATTGGTAACAGCCGAGCAGATCAAAAGCCGCTTCATGCCGGAGATGGTCTTCGCCGCAGTGCGCCCGACACTCTACCCCGCCCTGACCGTTGCTGTAACGCTTGAAGTGGATACCGCCTTAAGTGGCTGGTATGCGGATCGCAGCCGGGCCTTTCTCGTCTCGGGTGCGCTCGGCTTGATGATACTACTTGTGGCAGGCGCCCTTATGGTCGGGCTACGACAAAGGGAACGCGTGGAAGATGAACGCGCCAACGCGCGACGCACGCTTGAAAACGCGCTTGAATCCATGTCGGATGGCTTCGTGATGTTCGATCCGGATGACAGGCTGATCGCCTGTAACAGCCGCTACAAGGATTTTTACAAAATCAGCGCGCCCTTTATTGTGCCTGGCGCGCTGTTTGATGACATCATGCGCGAAGGTGCGCTTCGTGGACAATATCCGCAGGCGCAGGGCGATATCGAGAAATTCGTCTCGGACAGCAAGGCGTTTCACCGTGGCAATCACCCGCCGATGGAGCGGCTTTTGCCCGATGGACGCTGGGTGCTGATCACGGAACGCCGCACACCGGATGGGGGCGTGGTTGGTATCCGCACTGACATTACGCCGTTGAAGCGCGCCATGCAGGATTTGGCGACGGCCCGTGACACTGCGCGCGCCGCCGGTGAGGCGAAAAGCCAGTTCCTGGCCCGCATGTCCCATGAATTACGTACACCGCTGAATGGTATACTGGGTTTTCCGAATTACTGCTTGACGACACGCGTCTGGCTGATGACCAGCGCGACAAAATTCGTAATCTTAACAATGCAGGAAAGCATCTTTTAGAACTTGTGAACGGCCTTCTCGATCTTTCCAAAATCGAATCCGGGCGCATGGAATTCGCTACGCGCGCTTTTCTTCTTTCAGAGGTGATCCAAAGCTGCGCGGCCTTGATGGCCCCCGATATCACCCGCAAGCGTCTGGAATTCACGCTTAATATCGATCAGCGCCTGCCTGAGGCGGTGCTGGGTGATCCGACAAGGTTGCGACAAGTTATCCTCAATCTACTATCCAATGCGGTCAAATTCACGCCTTCTGATGGCAGCATCTATTTGCAGGCCAAACGGAAGGACGCCGCGAAATTATGCATCGAAGTGCGCGATACAGGCCCCGGGATTTCGGAGGAAAATCAGCGGCTGATTTTTGAGGATTTTGTACAAATTTCTTCAATGACCCCGAGCGAGGCGCTGGGTACCGGCCTTGGTCTTGCGATTACATCCCGGCTTGTGAAGAAGATGGGGGGCGATATTGGATGTCAGAGCAATCCGGGCGCCGGTTCCATTTTCTGGATTGAGATACCGTTGGTACTCGCCGAGGCGCCGGAAATAGTACAAGAGGATTCAGGGCGCAGCATTTTGGCGCAGGCGAATGCACAACGTCTTCAAATTTTGGTCGTTGATGATGTGAAGACAAACCGAGATGTTGCGGGGGCGCTTCTGTGCAATATGGGGCATGAGGTCATCTTCGCAACCAGCGGTTATGAAGCGCTCGAAAAATTGCCAGAGAGCCACTTTGACCTTGTTTTGATGGATTTGCAGATGCCTCAAATGGATGGCTTTGCGACAGCGCGCGCCATACGTGACATGCCCACACCGCTTGGTCAGATACCGATCTTCGCCTTAACGGCTTCCGTCATGCCAGAGCAGATAGCGGCTGCGCATGAAGCCGGGATGAACGGGCATATCGGCAAACCTTTGGGGCGTGAAACCTTGGCTGCCGCCTTGGCTGGGCTTCAATCCTCCCTTCCGTCTAGTCCCTTTGAAGCGCAAGAAGGCGCGCAGGAGCGGGCTGACCAGCGAACGAGCGTCTTGGAAAGGCGCGTCCTTGATTTGCTCAAAAGCGAATTGAAAGGGGCTGCGCCCGGTGTCATCCGGGAATTCATGGTTGAAATGCAAATGATTCGAGATCAATTCAATATCGAATTGGCTCAAGAACATCCACGCCCCGATGCGATCGGACAAAACGCGCACCGGCTATTGGGGGCAGCCCGCACGCTTGGTGCCATTCAGCTCTGCGCGCAATTGACGGCATTTCAGAAATCGGCCGCCCATGACCGCACCGGCTTATCCGGGGAAAACGCAGCGGCGCTCAGGCGTGTGGTGGCCGAGACGGACAAGGCCCTGGAACAACTTGAGAAATTTTTCGAGACTATGCTGGTTGGGGCAGAGGCAAGCACCTGACCTGTAATGATCAAACGGGGATGTCGACCATAAGTATATGGCGTCGGAGTGCTACAGTTATTTCCCGATACCAAGCATGCGCTTGAAGCCCATCTTTTGCTGGGCCAACCAACCGCCAGTGGCGACAATTTCCGGCGCTTCTGGGTCACCGGTTCGTGGATAGACACTGCGGTTGAAGTCGGCAGTTCCAAAGACCCAGTCCCACACCGGAAAGAGCACAGCGTAATTCTTGCCATGTTCTGCGATAGAAAGAACGCCATGATGTAATCGATGATAGCGGGGAGAAACCAGCAGCCGCTCCCCTAGTCTACCGAAGGACAATTTTATATTTCCATGCGAAAAAGATTCAGCCAACCGCATGAGAAGGTGAAGTAATGGGAATTGCGCGGGCGATACGCCAATGAGCAAGGCAATGGTTCCGAACCAGAGCGCTGCAATCGCTTCATCCAGGATATGGTTGCGATCATCGGTCCAGAAAGTCATTTGTCGCTGGGCATGGTGTATGGAATGCAATGCCCACCACCAGCCAATGCTGTGTTGCAGCCGATGGCGCCAATATTCACCGAAATCAAGGATGACCACATAGATAAAGAAGGTCAGCAGCGGTGCCTGATGCAGAAATGGGAAGAGGGATTCCAGTGTTGGCGTGACGAAGCCAGTATCAGCGAGCAAGCCTTCCAGCCGGCTTTGAATTGCTGCGAGCAGTACGAAGGCCAGTAGCGGGAAGATGCCAAGCCTGGCGAGCAGGGTATAAATGATGTCGGTCCTGATGGCGCGTCGGTCCGTCACAGGTTCAACAGGGCGCAAAGCTTCCAGTGGCCGGCAAACCAAATAAATCACCACCATGCCGAAAATACTAAAGAGCGCAAAATCTACCCATTCCAGCATCTCATCGGCGATATTCATCATATCGCTTGCATAAAGCATGGGTTGAAGGAAGGTTTCGAAAATCCATCCTGTCAGGCGGGTATGCAATTCATCGAGTGTATTGAACATGGCTCAACGCCTGCCTTCAGCATTCAATTGGCCAAAGCAAAATCCCCTGGCCTGCAAGCCGGCGAGCACATCTTCGAGAATATTCGCATAGGGGTCCCGCCGGCTGCGCACGCCCCAATGCATGACAAGCACCTCACCATCCCGAACAGATCTGAGCGCACGGTCCCTGAGGGCGGCGTTTGGGTGGGCATCACTGTTCAATTCATCACCGAGGAAACCATTTTGCGTCCAGCCCTGGTGACGTAAGCCACAGGATTCCGCCATGCGCAGCGCATTCGGCGTGGTGATGCCGCCCGGCGCGCGCCAGAGTGGCAAGACCACCGCATCAGGCACGGCAGCGCGCAGCCTTTCGATCGGCGCGCTTAGTTCCCGGCACAGCGCGGCCTGATCCAGGCGATCCTCATTTTTTTTATCGTAGGAAACGAAGCGAACAATCCCTGGCGCCGGATCGCCACGGAAATACCAATGCCGGTCCGTGTGGCTGGCAAAAACATGGCCTTCAGCCGCGCGCGCGCGCCAGAATGCGGCCCAGCCTGGATCGAGGCTTTTATCGCCGCGATGTGTCGGCTCCTGCGCCACAAAAAGCGTGGCGCGTATGCTGCGGCGCTTTAGGATTTCGGCGATTTGCTCCGCTTCACGCCCCCAGCCTGTATCAATGGTCAGGTACAAGGTCCCCGCCGCGCATGGGGCTGGTGTTCTGGCACCAAGACCGCTTGGCGCCAGGGCTGATATGGCCATGCAGCCGGCCAGGAAGCGGCGGAGAGCCTTTCTCATGACGGCAGCGCCGTCATTGCGCCGCGCGGGGCTGGACGAAGATGCCATGCGGGCTGCGGCCGACACGGATAGTGGATACCTCACCCGATGCAGGGTCTAGCCTTGCGATGCGGCCTGCCCAGCGGAGTGTCGTCCAAACCGCGCCATCGGGCGCGAAAGCAATACAGTCGGGCCCGCCGGGAACCTCATGGATGCGACGCACTTCGAGTGTCACTGGATCAATTTCTGCAATTCGGCTTTGCACGCGGCTAGTGGCCCATAGGGTCTTCCCGTCAGGGGCGGCGAAAATCGTATGCGCGCCGCGCCCGACCCGGATGGTGCTTTCAACTTGCCGGGTCTCCGGGTTGAGCACCGCAAAATGATCACGCCCCATGATGCCCACAATCAATCGATCACGATGCCAAATGATGCCCGCAGGTTCCGGGCCAACGGGCGCCTGCCAAAGCATACGGCGTGCCTGAAGATCAATCGCCATGACCGCACCATCACCCTGGATGGTGACGTACGCAATCCGCGAATCTGGGCTGAAGGCGATGTGGGACGGCTTGTTGCCCGCCCGCAGCCTTTCCAGAAGCCGCAAGCCATTCGCATCATAGATATCAACCTGGCCGCGCCTGAGGCTGGCAACCACAAGCAGCCTGCCATCGGGAGTGAAATCCAGATGATAGGGATTAGAAATTCGCTCCCGGCGTAGGACGGTGCCGGTTGCGGGTTCGACAAACAGGATTTCATTGCCGGATGAATCGGCGATCAGCAATTCCTTGCCATCCGGCGACAGCACCAAATGATGCACTTCGCGCAGGCCCTCGATCCGCCTGACTTCCTCGCCTGTGCGGGAATCAATTTTTACGATGCTCGGGTCGGTTGAATTGAGCACATAGACCAGATCCGCCTGAGCAGTCGCGCAGAGCGAAAGAATCCCCAGCGTGATCCCCATCAACCATGCCGTAAGTGACGCGATGCGCAGGCGCTTCATGCGGTTGGAGGCATGGAGGGCGATGTTGCGATGAGTAATAGAACTCAGGCTCATGGCGTGGCGATGCTCTCAAAGGAAAGGGCTGCGCCATTCAAGCAGTAACGCAGCCCAGTCGGGGGCGGCCCATCGGGAAACACATGCCCCAGATGTCCGCCGCAATTGGCGCAATGGACCTCTGTGCGCACCATGAACAGCGCGCGATCAACCTGCGTGCCGATGGCGCCTTCAAGCGGGGCGTAAAAGGAAGGCCAGCCCGTGCCGCTTTCATATTTCGTGGTGGCGTCGAACAAGGCCTGGCCGCATCCGGCGCATAAAAAGCGCCCCGGGCGCTTTTCGGCATTGAGGGGTGAAGAACCTGGCCGTTCGGTGCCGTGTTGGCGCAGCACACGGTAGGCTTCGGCGGACAGGCCTGCGCGCCATTCGGGATCGGTCCTCTCGACCGGGAAGCTTTTGCCTTGCGCAGGGTTCTGCCTGAAGAATGCCATTGGTTTTCAGTCCCCTCCTTGGGCCTTCAGCGTGCTGGCAAAGGCCTTCCTGAACTTTGCGAGTTTCGGTGCGATAACGGCTTGGCAATAGCCTGACAAGGGGTTGCTGGCAAAGTAGTTGTCATGCTCGGGCTCCGCTGGCCAGAACTCCGTCAGGGGGATTATTTCAGTTACAATTGGCCGCATCCATAGGCCGGCGGCGGTGATTTCCGCGATGATGGCCTTGGCAGTGGCTTCCTGTTCGTCCCCATGGGTCAGGATGATGCTGCGATATTGCGGGCCGATATCTGCCCCCTGCCTGTCCTTGGTGGTGGGGTCATGGATAGTAAAGAACACCCTTAGCAGATCAGCAAAAGAAAGGCGTGCAGGATCGAAGGTGACTTGCACTACTTCCGCGTGGCCGGTTCGCTTGCCGCAGACTTCCTCATAGGTTGGATGGGCCACATGGCCCCCAGCATAGCCCGATTGGGCGGAACTGACGCCCGACATCTCCCGAAATACAGCTTCCAGGCACCAGAAGCACCCTCCGCCAATCGTCGCCTTTTCCATTTTTTCCTGCCTCAGTGCCCTTGGGGGAGGTCAACCTCCCGTCGCGGGCTAAAACCAGCCTTCGTATAAGGCTGTAATATCGGTCAGGCTTTGGCCGCCTGCAAGGATCAGGTCATCACCCCCCCTGCCGTCAAAGAAATGGCTGAGGCCAGTTCCGAGCATAATATCCTGCTTACTGCCGCCAACGAGAGATAGGTTGCTGATATTTTCCGCCACTACAAGAAACTCGAGATTCTGGGGTAGTAACAAATCACACATGGTGATCACGGTATCGCTGCCTAAGGCCGGCGCTTCAAGCAGCACATCGTCAGTTTCAACCATCCAATAAAGATCATCGCCTGCACCGCCCGCCATGGTATCGGCACCATCACCGCCAATCAGGGTATCGTTTTCAGCGCCGCCATCAAGGGAATCCTGGCCTGCATCGCCGCTAAGGATATCCGCCTCACTGCCGCCGATCAGAAGATCATTTTGATCGCCGCCTTCCAGCTGATCCGCGCCGTTGCCGCCCGCCAAGGTATCATCGCCATCGCCGCCAAAGAGCTGATTGGCATTGGCATTGCCGATCAGGCGATCATTCCCGAAGCCGCCGCCGCCGCGCCGCGCATCACTGCCGGGGGCCAGGATAAGGACTTCCACCTCAGGCGGCAGGTAGAAATCAACTGAGGCGATGACCGTGTCATTGCCTTCGGCATAGGCTTCAAGCACCAGATCATCCAGGCTGTCGACGGTATAGCGATCATCACCGGTGCCACCGGACATGATGTTGAGACCAGAGCCGCCGGCCAGACTGTCATTTCCGATACCTGCCTGCAGTATGTCGTCGCCCGCATCGCCATTTAGGCTATCCTGCCCCAAACCGCTGATCAGGTAATTGGCTTCCATACCCCCCAATAGGGTGAGGCTCCCGCTGGTTGCGCTGGCATCAACAGCCTCGAATTGAGCGATCCATGCGCCGCTGTTTGCTTGGTTTTCTAACCCCCCCAAATTTATTGAAGTATTCGTTGAAATAACGATCCAATCGAATCCATCGCCCCCAACAAGGCGATCTGAGGCTTCCCCATAAGCTATGGTGTCATCCCCACCGCCACCATCAATACTATCTGTACCGCTACCGCCGATCAGGCTGTCCGTACCCTCATTGCCCAAAAGAGTATCGTTGCCAGAGCCACCTTCCAGCGAATCTATGCCGTCATCACCGTAGAGAACATCATTGCCCGAACCGCCAAGCAGCCAATCACTGCCAAGGCCACCAAAAAGCGAATCATTTCCGGCTTCACCTTCCAGACGGTTGACCGCAGCGACATCATCACTTTCCGCGGTACCGGGCCCATAGGCATAAAGCGCGTCATGGCCGTTACCGCCGAGCATCCAATCATCGCCCGCACCGCCCCAAAGCTGATCATCGCCGGCATCGCCCGCAAGCGTATCCTGCCCATCACCGCCGGACAGCCAATCATTGCCAGTGCCGCCCAAAAGCGCATCCGCACCGCCGAGCCCGAAAAGCCTTGAGCCCACGGCCCGGGCTTCCAGCACATCGCCGTCGGCATCGCCTGCCCAACCAGCAAAGCTTGCTGGATCAATAGCTTGAAACACCTGGGCTTGCTGAAGGTCTGCTGATTGCAGCCTGAACAGGATATCGGTTGTTCCCAGCAGGCCATTTTGGTCAAGGTCAATGACTACCCAGCCTTCAAGAGCAGTCGCTTCCGGGGAGGAAACCAATAACCAAGCCTGAAGATAGCTTGGTCCCATATCATCACCGGGCAGCAAAAAGCCTTCCACGGGGCCATTCGGCGCCACAAGACTGCCGCGCCAAACAAGCGGTGCGGTGCCGTTTGGGCCAGCGACTACGCCGCTGACGAGGCCGAAGGAGAGAGCATCACCTTCCGAGAGCGAAAAATCGGCAATCGTGTCGGCTGCGCCAAAGCGACTAGCAAGATCCAGACTGACGGAGAGATCAATGAGGAACAAATCAGCGGCAGCGCCGCCATGGAGGTAATCCGCGCCTGCGCCGCCGGTCAGGAAATCCTCATCATTGCCCCCATACAGCGTGTCCTGCCCGAAGGAGCCGAAAAGCATATCTGCGCCAGCGCCACCGATCAGAAGATTGCGTGAGGTCGCTTCAACATCCGCAATGCCTGCTTCATTGGCGGCATAGAGAACATCCAGGCCATCATCCCCATAGAGGCTGTCGTTATCGCCATCGCCATAAAGCCAATCGGCAAGATCACCCCCTTGCAGTAGGTCATCACCATCGCCGCCGAACAGCAGGTCCACACCACCATAAGAAACCAATGTATCGGCGCCTTGTAGGCCGAAAAGCGAATCATCTGTCAGACCTGGGTTAAGGAGCAGGTCATTGCCCGCTGTGCCCATGATTGGGGCATTACCGTTGCTTTGAATGACTGCCGGGTCTTGCGCGCTTTGCGTATCGGATGAGAAGAGCGCGGAAGGCGAAGGAAAAGACAAATCATCTGTTCTCGGCATGTCGGCAAGCCGATCATCCGTGAATGAATCGTAAAGCGTTTTGCGGTCAGCCAAGCGTGAGAACATTTTTTCTCCTCGCCTGGGATTTTTTCAGAACAATATTGATATTTAGGAAATGCCTGCGGCCTTGAGATCATTTTTCCACCTTGATTGGGCCGATGCCTTAGGGTTATATCCATTCAGGAATAACGGGGTCTCACCATGTATCGTCGTTCATGGCTGCTCCTGGCCCCCTTGGCCTTGGCACCCGCGACTTCTGGCGCAGCGCCGCGGCCATTGATCGCCGCCGCCGCCAGCTTGCAGCCGGCGCTGGAAGAAGCGGCAGCGCTGGTGGCAACAGAAACCGGCATCATGCCGCGCCTTGCCTATGGCGCCAGCGGCAATATGGCGCGGCAGATTGCGCAAGGCGCGCCGTTTGAAATGTTGATCGCCGCCGATGAGATCAGCATCCAGAAACTCGCTGAATCGGGGCAGTTGCGCGATGCGGGCCATGTCTTTGCGGTGGGTAGGCTTGCGCTATTTGCGCCGCGTGGCTCGGCGCTTGATCCCGTTGTCGGGCTGGAAGCGCTGCGTCCGTTGCTGGCCGCGGGGCGCGTGCAACGCTTTGCCATCGCCAATCCAAAAATCGCCCCCTATGGCCGCGCCGCCGAGCAAGCTTTGCGAAGGCTTGAATTGTGGGAGGCGCTGCGCCCGCGCCTGGTTTTTGGCGAAAACATTGCCCAGGCAGCGCAATTCGCCATGACGGAAGGGGCGACAGGTGGCTTGATTGCACATTCTCTCGCGCTTTCGCCAGCGCTCAAGGCGCGCGGTGATTTCAGCCTGGTGCCGGAGGCTTTGCACGAACCGCTCCGCCATCGCCTAGCCTTGACCAAGCGCGCCTCTGACGCGGCGTTGCGTTTGCAGACTTGGTTTCTCTCACCACAGGCGGCGGCGCTTTTCGCGCGCCATGGCCTGCAGGCGCCCTGACCGATGGATTGGCCTGCCTTTCGCCTTTCACTCTGGCTTGGTCTTGGCACGGTGGTGATACTGCTGCCCTTGGCGCTGTGGCTTGGGCGCTTCCTGGCGCTGCGACGCTTTCGCGCACGTGGCGTGGTTGAAGCGGCAGTCGCGTTGCCGCTGGTGCTGCCGC
>SXGQ01612047.1_pt1 | contig 12097 bp, 9 predicted proteins | sample 3178371 | NCBI WGS metagenome assembly SXGQ01 (sample SAMN11356859, study PRJNA531348) | freshwater metagenome | isolation source: freshwater sample F1-20 | place: China: Fuxian Lake, Yuxi | collected 2017-12-25 | reverse complement strand
CCGCTGTAGGTGCCGTCGGGGCGAATCGACATCTCCGCTGCAACGATCTCGTCGAAGAGCGGACGCAGGGGCTCGACGTTGAACGAGAGGGCGCCGGTGATGAGGATCGTTTTGTGGCCGAGAGCGCGATGTTCGCGCACGCGGCGGATGGCGGCGGGGAACGACTTGGCGACGATGATGTGGGTCATCATTTCCATGGCGTCACGCTCAATCTGTTCGACAGGTGCGTCTTCGTAGCGGCGGTAGAAGTACCGCAGGAAGTCGCCGCGGTCCTTGCGGTCCATGCTGAGGAGCGTCGGTGCTTCACGCAGGGTGCGCAGCACGTAACGCATGCGCTCGGGGCCGTTCAGATGGCGGGTGGCGAGCCACGAATAACTCTCGACGACGTTCGAGGCGATGAGCGTGTTTTCCAGATCGAATGCGGCGACCTGGCGGGTCGGGGACAGCACGTTGGCGCGCAGTCTTGCGCTGCGGTCGGTCTTCGTCTTGCCCGGGGTCATCTTCACGCGCGCGTGTTCGACAACCGACGGCAGGTGAATGTTCTGCACGTAGTTGTCCCACGACACCGCACGCGGGTCGAAGCAGAATGCGGCACGGTCGGCCGAGTCGAGTTCGTCCCACAGACCGAGCAGGTTGTCGACCGAATAGATGGCTTCACACTCGGTGTAGAGGCCGTAGAGCTCGACGTATTCGAGCGCACGTTCGATCTCGATGCGGCGTTCCTCGAGTCTGGCGCTCCACGTGGCCTGGGTTCCGCGCAATGGCAGCGACTGCAACAGGCGTTCGCCGCGCGTCACCAGCGTCTGGGCCCTGCTCAATTGTTTCTGCACGCGGCCGCGGCCGGGGAAGTTCCAGTCGGGGACCACGATCGGTTGGCCCTCGGCATCGTGCACCGGATGCGCGGTGAACCAGTCGCGCACGTTGTCGACGAGTTGGCTGTAGCGCAGCGGGTTGGTGCTGCCCGACGCGACCTGGGTGATGAAAGGTGCGTCCGGGCCCTTGGCCGCGACGGCGATGATTGCCGCGACGACGATGTCGACGGGGATGACGTCGATCGTTCCCTCGGGAACTCCGGGGAACTCGCGCAACAGACCGCGTGCGTAGGAGATGATGACCGGCTCGGCCATGCGGAAGCCGCGGATCCAACCCGGCTTTGGCTCGGCGAGCGCCGACTCGATGATCGACGGCCGCACGATGTTGACGGGAAGGTCACCCTTGGTCTCGAACACCGCCTGTTCGGCCAACGCCTTCGTGAACGCGTAGGCGTCGGGCCAACCGACGCTCGCGGCGCGCGAACGACCCGCCTGTACCAGTTCGCTTTGCACCCATTTGTCGCGCAATTGTTCGGTCTTGGCCGCCAACGCCGGTGCGCCCGCGGCTCCAAACTCGCGACGCGCATCTGCACGGAAACGCTGGAGTGCGTGGGGTGTGCGGCTCGCGGCTTCGATGTCGCCACGCAGGCGCCGTGCCGAGTCGACCTCGGCGCGCCAATTGAGGCCGATGTCGAACGGGCCTTCCGAGACGAGCAGTTCGGGAGCGTGGCCGCGTCGGTTTCCCGCGACATAGCACGTGCTCACCGCGACGAGGTGCGGCTTGGTCTGCGCGCCGGCATGCAGTTCGTTCAAGAGCGCCGCAAGGCGCACCGGACCGAGGAGGTTCACCTCGACGGCAGAGTCGAGCGGGGAGTCGAAGGCGACCGCTGCGGCCGAGTGGATCACGATGTCGCACGTCGCGAGTTCGGCACGCCCGGCATCCGAGAGGCCGAGACCGTCGACGGAGATGTCGCCGTCGATTGCGTGCACGCGACGTGCGCACATCGCATCGAATTCTTCCGCCGTTCCCTGCAGTTCGCTGCGCAGGAGATCGAAGGCGTCGTTGTGCAGGATTTCGCGCTTCACGCGGCTCGCAGCCCCTCGACGGCCGCCACGCACGATGAGAAACAGTTCGCAACCCGGCGCGGATCGGAGAAGTCGCTCGACGAGTGCCGTGCCGACGAACCCCGTCGACCCAGTAATGGCAACGCGCCGCCCTGCCAATGACTCCGCAATCATCGGACGAGACTGTAGCAAGTTTCTCTACCATTTGGTAGAGACGGTCCAGTAGTCTCGGCAGCATGTCCGGAAAACCAACGAGGGAGCGGATCCTGGAAGAGGCGCTGGACCATTTCGGTACCTCTGGCATCGACGCCACGAGCCTGGATGACATCGCCCGCGGGGTGGGGGTCGCAAAGCAAACCCTCCTCTACTGGTTCACTTCGAAAGAAGAGTTGGTCATCGCCGTCCTGCAGAGGGTCGCCGACGAATTGGTGGTCGAAGTGGGGGCAGCGGTTCGCAGCGCCCCGCACGGATTTGCGCGCGTCGAAGCCGCGGTGACGGCCGTCTTCCGGCCTGCCGTGCGGCGTCCGGCGTTGCTCGGTTTGGTGCGCGAACTGAATCGGCTGAGCCCGGAACTTGCCGATGCGGTGGTGCTGCGCATGAAGCCGCTCGTCGACCTTGCGGTTGCCTACCTGGAGGCCGAGATGGACGCCGGACGTCTGCGGCGTGCCGATGCGCGGTTGTTGATGGCGTTCGCGTATTCGACGGTTGTCGGTGTGGCAACCGAACCCGTTGCGCTTCGCGCCGTCGGCTGGGAGCCGGGCGTTGCCTCGTTGCGCAAACTGCGCGCAGAGCTACTTGCGTTCTTGCGCGCCGCGCTTGCTGCGTGAATGGCGTTCGAGAGCAAGCTCCACCAGGCGGTCAATCAACTTTTCGTAGGGAAGGCCTGTTGCTTCCCACATTTTTGGATACATGGAAATCGGCGTGAAGCCGGGGATCGTGTTGACCTCGTTCAAGAGAAATCCGCGGCCTTTTTCCTCAAGGAAGAAGTCGACGCGGGCCATCCCTTCGCATCGCAATTCACCGTACACGCGGGTGGCGAGTTCGCGCACGATGCGCGTTTGGTCGACATCGAGCGCGGCAGGGATGATCAACTGCGCCGAGGCGTTGACGTACTTGTCGTCGTAGTCGTAGAACTCCGCGCCGGCGACGATCTCGCCGGGCAACGACACCTCGGCCGTCGCGTTGCCGAGCACCGCCACTTCGATTTCCCGGCCGACGATCGCCTCTTCGCACAGCACCCACTCGTCGAAGATGAAAGCGTGTTGGATAGCCGCGAGGGCTTCGTCACGCGTCTTTGCCTTGCGAACGCCGACGGAAGACCCCATGTTCGCGGGTTTCACGAATACGGGCAGACCGACCGACGCGATTACTTCGTCGATCTCGGCCGCATCGAAGTGCGGTTCGTGAACCACCCGATAGTGCGGTTGCGGAAGTCCCGCCGCCGCGACGATCTGCTTGGCCATTGCCTTGTCCATGCAGAGAGCACTCGACAGCACCCCGGCACCCACGTAGGGAAAGTTCGCCACTTCGAGCATGCCCTGAACGGTTCCGTCCTCGCCGAGCGGGCCATGCAGCAGTGGCATCACGACCGTGTTGCGCCGGGGGAGATCCGACAGCGCAATCGATGGGCCCGTCGGGACGAGACGACCCGATGACGTCGCGGCGGGTGAAGCGTCGGCGCGATGCCACGCACCGTCGCGGTCGATGCCGATTGCCGTGATGTCGTACGTCGTCGGGTTTGCGGCTGCGATCACGTGTGCGGCCGTCACGCAACTGACGTCGTGCTCGGCCGACTCGCCGCCGAACAGGACGACGAGGTTGACCTTCGCGCCGCTCATGGCCCCGACGGTACTAGCCACCGGCGGTAGCGTCACGGTATGCGGATTCCCGTTGCCGACGCGGCGCGTGCGACAAACGCAAGGATCGTCGGCGACGCGTCGGTGGTGTGTGCCGGTGTTTCTTACGACTCACGTTCACTCGAGCCCGGCAATCTGTTCGTCGCGGTGGTCGCCGCTCGCGACGGCCACGACTTCGTCGTCGACGCCGTTCGCGCGGGCTGTTCTGCGGTGCTGGTCTCGCGCGAGGTGCCCGGTTGTGCCGTGCCCCAGATCGTGGTTCCCGACACCTCGACGGGACTGACCAAACTCGGACGTTGGGCCCGTGATGTGCTCGCGCCGCGTGTCGACGCGAGGGTGGTCGGCATCACCGGTTCGGTCGGCAAGACGACGACGAAGGACTACGTTGCCGCGGCATTGCGCACGAGGTTCAGCGTCGGTGCGAGTGAAAAGTCGTTGAACAACGACCAAGGAATGCCGGTCACGCTCTTGAACGCACCCGACGACGCAGACGCCCTGGTGTTGGAGATGGGAATGCGCGGTTTCGGTGAGATTGCCCGTCTGGCTGCGCTTGCTCGACCCGACATCGCCGTCGTCACGCGCGTCGGCGAGTCGCACGGTGAACGCGTAGGCGGTGTCGACGGCATCGCCCGCGCGAAAGGCGAACTGATCGAGGCACTCCCACCGACGGGTATCGCGGTTCTCAACGCCGACGACGAACGAGTGGCGGCGATGCGCCACCTGACCGACGCGCGGGTGTTCACCTACGGGTCCGCGGACGGTGCCGACATGCGCTTCAGCGCAGTCGAGCAGCGCGGGGCAGAGGGTGTTGCCTTTCGTTTCGATTCGCGATGGGGCAATGGCGGTTGTGTGTTGCCGACCCCCGGTCTTCACATGGTCTCGAACGCAGCGGCCGCTCTGCTCGTGGCAGCGTTGACCGATTGCGAACCGGCCACCGTTGCAGCGGCGTTGGGGCGCTCGGAATTGTCGCCGATGCGCATGGCGATCCACCGGGTGGGCGGTCTCACGATCGTCGATGATTCATACAACGCGAGCCCAACGTCGGCGATGGCCGCGCTCGACACGATGGCCGCGATGCCCGCCCGTCGTCGTGTCGCGGTGCTCGGTGAAATGGCCGAGATCGCCGATGCCGACGCCATGCATCGCGCGGTGGCGGCACACGCGATGAGTCTGGGCATCGACGTCGTCGCGGTGGGAACCGACCTCTACGGGGTTCGACGCATCGACGACCGCGAGGAAGTGGCGACATTCGTGAAGGCGCTGCCGACGGATTCGGTGGCGCTGTTCAAGGCCTCACGCGTCGTCGGGCTCGACCGAATCGTGCAACTGCTTGTGATGCCTAACATTGGCGCATGACGACCCCATCCAACGAAGAACATGTTCGGAAGTTTCTCTCGGGGTTCGAGGGGGATCCTGCGACGAACGTCGAACGTCTTGTCGGTGAGTCAAGCGGGCTCGGAGTCGAGCAGATGCTCGCCGTGCTCGGGCACCCCGAAGTTGCAGCCGCCGGGCGGACTTTCGGTGTACAGCTCATGGCCGACTTCATGCATCCGACTGACTCGCTGTATTTCGACTCGATCTACGGCGCCTATCGCGGCCAGCGGAACATTCGCGGATGGCTGGTCCCGACGATGTCGTCGGTGCCGTTTTTGGAGTTCGTGCCCACCCATGACCCGCACATCTTCAGTGATGGTTCCGGCAACGCGAGCGTCGACGAGTGGAAGATGGTGATCGACCCGAAGGCGATCGGAGGAGAAGGTGATCCGATCGACGTCGGTCGCGGCGTCTCGGTTCGTCGTTACAGCGAGGGATGGATCAATTGGTCCTGCGACGTCTACGACACGGGTCCTTTCCGCACCGATCCGAACGCAGGTCTTCCGCCCGTGCCCGAGGTCGAGTGGCGTACGGATTTGGGTGTGGCAGAGAGCAGGGCGCGTGACGTTGACTTCGAAGCCGATTGTCGGCGGTTCCACCCGACCGATTCGGAGTACCACGACCCAATTTTCGGCATTTTCCGCGGTCGTGACGAGATCACCGCGTGGCTTCTCGATGTGATGCCGAAGTGTGGTGACATCGTCTTCGAGCCGCTCGGTCCGATATTCGATGACGGCGAGGTGTTCGTCCAGGAGTGGCTGCAGAAGGCGATCGTGCCGCATGGTGGACGAGTCGAGATGACCCGGGGAACGAGCGTGCGGCGTTACCGCGACGGAGCGGTCGTCTACGCCGCGGACTACTTCGACACCGCACCCCTTTCGAAACCAGAGGTGCTCGCAGCCGCTGCTGCGTGCGGGTCGACACTGTCGCTCGAGGACATCATGCGGTGGCGTGATCGCTAAAGCATCAACCACGAGTCAGGCATCGTCGGGCTCGACCACGTAGTGCGACTTGTCCGCGGCTGAGCCCTCGAGACTCTTCACGTTGCACCACCAAGCGAGAAACAGTGCCCAGATCGCACCACCGGCGAGCACCCAGCGTGCGCCGATCGTGTCGATGACGGGTCCGAAGATGAGGTTGCCGATCGGCACCGTTCCGCCGAAGGCCATGAACCACAGCGACATCACGCGCCCTCGTTCGTTGGGTGCAAGGCGGGATTGGAGCACGGTCATCATCGCAGTCGTCGTGCCGAAGTAGGCGATGCCGAGTGGGAACGCGACGATGAACGCAAGCGGTTGCGTGTTTACCACGCCGAACAAGGCGAGGAACACCGCGAATGCGGCGAATCCGCACTGAATGATCAGGCGCTTGTCGACGGATACGAGAACGGTGCCGATGGCGAGGCCGCCGAGTGCCGCACCGAGTCCCCATGTCGCGTACAGCCACCGGTACGTCGAGCCGGTTTCGTCGATGCCGAAGTTGAGTCGGGCAACCGCAGGAAAGAGTCCGACGTAGGGGAGCGAGAGGAAGGAAAAGCTTGCGAGCGTGAGGATGAGTCGGCCGATGACGCGGCGTTCCCGCGCGATGCGGATACCGGTGGTGAGTTGTCGCCAGCCTTCGTCCGAGCCGACCGCGGCGAGATGCGGAATTGTGACGCGCAACAACGCGAAGATCACGAAGAGATACGTGAGCGAGTTGATGAAGAACACCTGAGAAGTGCCGATGCCCGCGTTGGCAAGAAGTGCGACGATGATCGGGCCGATGACACGCGAACCGTTGATGATCGTCGAATTGAGCGAGATGGCACCTGCGAGGTCTTCGGGTGGCACGAGACTGGGCAGGGAAGCCGACCACGCTGGTGCATTCAGGGCGTTGCCGATTCCGACACCCAATTGTGCAACGAAAATCCACCCGATGTGGGCGTCGTTCGCAGTGAGGGGAAAGAGGAGGAACGAGAATGACATCTGGATCGTCTGGGTGACGATCAGCCATCTGCGCCGTTCGAAGCGGTCGGCAATGACGCCCGCGGGAATCGAGAGAACGAGCAGCGGGCCGAGTTGGGCGAAGATGAAGAGCCCGACGAGGGAAGCACGACCCGTGCGGTTGTAGATGTAGGCCGGTAAGACGACGTTCTGCATCCACGTGCCGACGTTCGACATGAACGAGCCGGCAAACATCAGCCGGAACGCACGAGACTGAAGCGCGGCACGCACCGTGCCGCGCTTGATCTCTGTCATCAGTCGGCGAGGATCTCTGCGTACATCGACAGCGTCTGGGGCGGGCCGCTCAACAGGAACGTGGTGATGCAGGTCTCACGCCACTTCACGAGTTCGTCCTTGATCTTTGCGACTGGACCAACGAGCGCCACGTCCTCGACCATCGACAGCGGAATCGCCGCTGCGGCCTCTGCTTTCTTGCCCGCGAGGTAGAGGTCTTGCACCTTCAGTGCGACGTCCTCGTAACCCATGCGCGCGAACACCTCGAAGTGGAAGTTCGCACCGCGCGCACCCATGCCACCCGCGTAGAGGGCGAGGAAGGGACGCACGAAGTCGGCGCACTTCTCTGCATCGTCGCCGGGGATGATGAAGAGACCCGAGGCGACCTCGAAGCGGTCGGCCTTGCCGGCTTCGCCACTCTTTGTGAAACCCTCGTTCAGGCACTTGCGGTAGAACGGGTCTTCCTTCGGCGAAAAGAACAGTGGCAGCCAGCCGTCGCAGATTTCGGCTGCGAGAGCGACGTTCTTCGGCCCTTCGGCACCCAGGAAGATCGGGATCTCCTTTCGCAGCGGGTGGATCGTGCTCTTCAGCGGTTTGCCGAGCCCCGCGCCGCCCGGGTACGGCATGTCGTAGAACTCACCGTGGTGGTTGATCGGCGTTTCGCGGCGCATGATGTCGCGCACGATGCCGATGTACTCACGCGTGCGTGCCAGCGGCTTCGGGTAGGGCTGGCCGTACCAACCTTCGACCACCTGTGGTCCCGACGCGCCGAGTCCGAGGATGAAACGGCCGTTGCTGAGGTGATCGATCGTCATCGCCGCCATTGCGGTGGCAGCCGGAGTGCGAGCGCTCATCTGGATGATGCCGGTGCCGAGGCGAACCCGCTCGGTGTGTGCACCCCACCACGCAAGTGGCGTGAGGGCATCACTGCCGTAGGCCTCGGCAGTCCACACCGAGTCGAAACCCAAGCGGTCTGCCTCTTTGATCCCATCGAGGGCGCCGGCCGGCGGGCCGCTGCCCCAGTAACCGGTGTTGTAGCCGAGTTTCAGATTTTGCTTGGGGGACATGACCGAAACGATAGGTCAGTCCCGCACATCAAGTCGGATCGAACCCGACGGGCAACGACGTCGGCCCGAAGATGCCCGCGGTGGCGATCTTGTAGCGCGGCTCTCCGGCACGGCGAATGTTCGGCATGCGGCGGGCCAGGAGGGGCAGTGCCTCTTGCAGTTCGGCCCGGGCAAGAGCAGCGCCGAGGCAATAGTGGATGCCCGAGCCGAAGGTGATTTGGGGCTGGCCGGCCTCGCGATTCATCGGGTCGAAACGACTGGGCTCGGCGAAGACCGCAGCATCACGATTGGCGGAGGCGAGGCCCGGGAAGACGATCGTGCCCGCGGGGAAGAGAACGTCGCGGTATTCGATGTCGCACGAGGCGACGCGGCCCGTGGCGCGCACGGCACCGTTCATGCGCATCGTCTCCTCGACGAACCGCGGGGCAGTCGAGGAATCGTCGGCAAGAAGGCGCCACTTGTCGGGATGGTCGATCAGCATGTCGACGGCGAGGCCGAGTTGATTCCGGGTGGTGTCGGTGCCGCCGACGATGACGGCCTCGACCATCATCACCAGTTCCTCGGTCGTCAGTTTGTCGCCCGCCTCCTCGGCGGCAATGAGATCGGTCAGGAGGTCGTCGCGTGGCGTGGCGCGACGATCGGCGATGAGGGCACGCGTGTAGGCGTCGAGTTCGTCCTGTGCGGCCATGATCGCAGGCATGTCGACCTTGAAGTTGTTGTCGAACACGCGCAGCACGTCGGTTGCCCATCGGCTGAACAGTTCCCAGTCGGCCTTCGGCGCGCCGAGCAGTTCGCAGATGATCGGAATCGGGTAGGGCTCGCAGATGTCGGTGGCGATGTCGGCGCTGCCGGATGACGCGACGCGGTCGATGAGACCGTCGACCACCTCGCGCATGACGGGCCGCAAGGTGTCGGCACGCCGCGGCGAGAATGCGGGTGCAACCAGACGGCGCAGCCTCACGTGCGTGTCGCCCTCTGCGGAAAGAATCGATTCGCGGCGGCGCATCTTGAACTCGGGTGTCGCCTCGGCGGACATCTCGATGACGAGGGGAATCGCGCTGTGCCAGCGCTTGTCGCGCAGCACGGCGATGACGTCGTCGTAGCGCAGGATCGAATAGCCGACCTCGCCCCGTGCCAGCCACGACTGTTCCGCGGCGCGCAGCGTGGCCGCGAGTCGTTCGTCGCGGTCGTCGCCGAGGCCAAGGAACGGCAGGTCGAGTTCTCCGACGGGCGTTGGCATGCCGCTACTTCACCGCCTCGGCCGGAGCGACGTAGGAAAGATTCAATGCCTCGGCGACCGGCTGGTTGGTGACGGCACCACCCGCGACGTTCAGCCCGAATGCGAGTGACTCGTCGGAGGTGACCGCGTCGCGTGGTCCCTTCTGCGCGACCGCAATGACGAAGGGGAGCGTCGCGTTGGTGAGTGCGTAAGTGCTGGTGTGGGGCACCGCACCCGGCATGTTGCCGACGGCATAGTGAACGACGTCGTGCAGCATGTACGTCGGTTTCGAGTGGGTGGTTTCCTTCGTCGTCTCGATGCAGCCACCCTGGTCGACTGCAACGTCGACGATGACCGCACCGGGCTTCATCGTCTTCACCATCGCCTCGGAGACGACGACGGGCGCGCGGCCCCCTGCGACCAGTACCGCTCCGATGACGAGGTCGGCCTCGGCGACCGATCGTTCGATGGCGCCGCGGTTCGAGGCGAGGGTCATGATGCGACCCTTGTGGATCTGGTCGACATAGCGGAGGCGATCGATGTTCTTGTCGAGGAGGATCACCTCGGCTTCCATGCCCGCCGCAATCCACGCCGCGTTCCAACCCACGTTGCCTGCGCCAAGAACTACGACGCGTGCCGGGCGCACGCCCGGTGCGCCACCCATCAACACGCCACGGCCGCCGTGGGTGCGCTCGAGGAAGTGCGCACCCATCTGCGGGGCGAGGCGGCCGGCGACCTCGCTCAGCGGCGCGAGCAGGGGCAGCCGGCGGTCGTCGGTCTCGACGGTCTCGTAGGCGATGCAGGTCGCGCCCGTCTCGACCAGCGCCTGCGTGAGGGCCGCGTCGGGCGCGAGGTGCAGGTAGGTGAAGAGGATCTGCCCGGGGCGGATCTTCGACCACTCGGGCTCGAGCGGCTCCTTGACCTTCATGACCATGTCACAGGACGCCCAGACCTCGTCGCAGGGGGCGGTCCGGGCGCCGGCGGCCACGTAGGCCTCGTCGGGGAACGAGCTCCCCGCCCCGGCCCCCACCTCGACCACGACCTCATGGCCGTGCTGCACCAGCTCGCGGGCGCCGGCCGGCGTCAGCGCGACGCGGTACTCGTCCTTCTTGATCTCCTTGACGACGCCGACGCGCATCGCGGAACCTCCGGGTCGGGGGCGGTCGTGAACCGCACGGGATGCTAGCGGCACCGGGGCCGGGCACGGCCATGCCGGCGCGGCATCGGCTCAGGCGCAGGCCGCGCGGGCCAGCTCGACCGTGATGTCGCTGAGCAGGTCGACGTGCTCGACCCGGATCCGCTCGTCGGGCGAGTGGATCAGCTCCATGCCCGACGAGAGGTTGACGCAGCGCAGGCCGGCGGCGTTGAAGGCGTGCGCGTCCGCCCCGCCGCCCGTCTCGATCTCATCCACGGCGCAGCCCGCGGCCGTCAGCGCGCGGCGCGCGACCGCCACGACCGGGTCGTCCGGCGAGAAGGCGTAGGCGGTGTACTCGCGGCGCTCCGCGATGTCGACGTCGCAGCCCGCGCCCGTGGCCGCCGCGGCGAGCGCGTCGGCCGTCTCCGCGGCCAGGCGCACGACCTCGGCGTCGTCGTGGCTGCGCATCTCGAGCCCGACCCGGCACTCGTCGGGGACGATGTTGCGCTGGCGCCCGCCCTCGATCGTGCCCACGTTGCGCGAGGCGCCCGAGGGGAGCCGGCCGAACTCGAGCGCGGCGAGCGCGCGGGCCGCCGCGTGGACGGCGTTGCGGCCCTCCTCGGGGGCGATGCCGGCGTGCGCCGCCCGGCCCCGGAAGACGGCGTCGATCGAGATCTGGCTCGGGGCGCGCAGCACGATCCGCCCGGGCGGCCCGTCGACGTCGTAGACGAAGCCGAGGCGCGCCGCCAGCCGCCCGCAGTCGAAGGCGCGCGCGCCCCGCAACCCGACCTCCTCCTGCACCGTGATCACGAGCTCGATCCCCGCGTGCGGCATGCCGGTCTCGAGAATCCGCCGGATCCCATCGATCATCCCGGCCACCGAGGCCTTGTTGTCGGCGCCGAGGATCGTGGGGTTGGCGTTGACGACCCAGCCGTCCTCGATCACGGGATCGATCGGCCCGTCCGGCGGCACCGTGTCGACGTGCGCGTTGAGGAAGATCGGCTCGCCCGGGGCCGTGCCGGGGATGCGCGCGTGGAGGTTGCCCGCGTCGCCGCCGATCGACGGCCCGACGTCGTCCTCGTCGGAGTCGATCCCGAGCGCCGCGAGCTCGGCCCGCACCAGGTCGATCGCGGCGCGCTCACGCCCGGGCGGCGTCTCGAGCCGGGCCAGGGCGAGGAAGAGGTCAAGGGCGCGGCTCACGCTACGCCGCGGCGCTGGCGTCCCGCGCCGCGCCGGTCGACGCGCCCGCGCGGTGGGCGATCGCGGCCCCGACGAACTCGCGGAAGAGCGGCGCCGGGCGCGTCGGGCGCGACTTGAACTCGGGGGGGACCTGGCTGGCCACGAACCACGGGT
>SXGQ01591813.1_pt1 | contig 12097 bp, 16 predicted proteins | sample 3178371 | NCBI WGS metagenome assembly SXGQ01 (sample SAMN11356859, study PRJNA531348) | freshwater metagenome | isolation source: freshwater sample F1-20 | place: China: Fuxian Lake, Yuxi | collected 2017-12-25 | reverse complement strand
TCCTTTGGTTAAAAGGGTTTTCAGAAGGAGTACATCAATATAACATTACCCCAATGCAGTGGGATGCAATAAAAGATAAGTTATCAGAGATTAATGATGGACCTGCTTACAATACACATCCACCCTACGTTGATGGTAAAGGGCATCCGAATCCTTATTATTTTACAACAACACCAAATGCGTATAGATACCCAAGCGGCAGTTCAATAAGTTACACATCAACCGTAAATGAACTATGCACAACACGTAGTCCAGACGAAATTATAAAACATCACAACGAAGATTAAAATGAAATTAAGTTACGCGATTACTGCTTGTAACGAGCATGAAGAAATTATAAGATTGATTACACAACTGATAAACTATAAAGGAGAAAATTCCGAAATAGTGGTTCTATTAGATACTCCAAAATCTTCTACAGAAATGATTGAGTATTTAGAATTACAAGCTAATGCAAATTATATCACTTTAATTGAATCCGAATTTGGTGATGATTTCGCACAATGGAAAAACTTTTTAAATTCACATTGTAAAGGTGAGTGGATTTTCCAATTAGATGCTGATGAGTATTTATCAAATGATTTAATCTATAATTTGGAAGAATTATTAGAAGCAAATACTGATAAGGATTTGATAGTAGTTCCAAGAATCAATACGGTTGAGGGGTTGACCGAAGCACATATTCAAAAGTGGGGATGGAATGTGAATGAAAAGGGTTGGGTTAATTTCCCCGATGTTCAGACTCGTATTTACAAAAATAATCCAGAAACAATTGGTTGGAGTGGTAAAGTACATGAAAGAATCGTTGGGTTCCAATCCTACACAAATTTTCCATCAGATGAAGTTTATTGCATTTATCATCCGAAAACAATAGATAGACAGGAGAAACAAAATAACTATTACGATACACTATAATGGTACACGTCTATTATCACATATACGCAATAGACGGGGTAGAATCGATAGTGGAAGAACAAATTTCTTTATTAAAGAAACATTTTGATTTTCCCTATATTTTAAATGTAGGGATTTCTCTTGCAGAAGAAAATAAATCAATATATAATTTGTTGACTAAATTTGAAAATGTAAGAGATATTAGAGGTAGAGGTAATGAATTTGTTACATTAGAATTAATACAAAAAGATGTAGAAAAATTTGCAGATTCGGATTATATTTTGTATTTTCATACTAAAGGTGCATCTAAACAAGAGAATACAAATGTTACATCTTGGAGACATCTTATGAATTATTTTAATATAGAAAAAACACGAAATGTTTTTAAATTATTTGAAAAAACTGATTTTAATACATACGGATGTTTGCTAACAGATATGATACGTTTACACTATTCTGGAAACTTTTGGTGGATGAAAGGTAGTTATGCAAAAACAATACAAATAACAAAAGATAAAAGAAATAGATTTAATGCTGAAACTGATTATATACAAAACGGAATCGATTGGAAACCATATTCACCATATAATTCGGAAACAACTAATCATTATCAGGTTTTATTTAAAAGAGAAGAATATGCCAAATAAAATAACATTCATATATGATTACAAAGATGGTGAAGTTTGGTCTACACCATTGGCACTCTTAAACGAATTCAAAGAAAGAGGGTGGGAAACTCAAATAGTTAAAACTAACGATGCAGACTTAAAGAATTGGGTAGATTCCAAACCACAAATAGATATAGTATTGTTTATGGATTGGGGTAGATTTGATTCACAATATCTTAATAAAGATTTAGTTCCTGCATTTTGGATACAAGAAAGTGGAGATGACCCACAAAATTTCGAAAGAAATTATCCAAAAGCAAATAGATTCCATTATACAATAACTCCCGATAAGCAATCGGCAATAGAATATCGTAATAGAGGTATAAACGCCGAATGGGTAAATCACTTTGCAGATACCAAAGTTCAGTTCCCAATGAATTTAGAACCAAAATATGTAGCAGTAACTACGCGAGGACTTGGAAATTCGGAATTTTTAGATTATCTTACAAATTGGGCTGAAGGTGCCGTTGGTAATAGAAACGGATTGGGGCCAAAAGAACATACTGAATTTTTGAATAGCGGACTGATGGTAGTTCAGAATAGTAGATGGAAAGAAATTACTCGTAGATTGTTTGAAGGTATGGCTTGTGGGAAAATAATATTAACCGATAAATTGGATGCTAGCAGAGGATTGGAAGAATTGTTTGTAGATGGTGAAGATATTATTTTATATAATGATATGTTTGATTGTATAGAGAAGATGAACTACTACAATGAAAACGAAGAAGAAAGGGAAAGAATAGCACACAATGGAATGATGAAAGTATTGCATAATTATACACAAATTCAAGTAGTAAACAAATTAATAGAAAATTATGAAAGTTTTAATAACAGGAGTAGCAGGGTTATTGGGTAGTAGATTAGCAGATTGGTTAACTGAAAAACATCCTGAAGTTCGTATAGTTGGTATTGATGATTTAAGTGGTGGATACCGAGAAAATGTAAATCCAACTGTAGAATTTTGGCAAATGAATTTGGTGACACATCCAATTGAAAATTGTTTCGAAATTCATAAGTTCGATTATGTGTTTCATTTTGCAGCTTATGCAGCAGAAGGATTATCACCATTTATCAGACAATATAATTACGAAAACAATTTAGTTGCAACTGCAAGAATAGTAAATCAATGTATTAAACATGATGTTAAAAGATTGATATTCACTTCAACCCTAGCAGTATACGGTCATGGAGAAGGTGGATTATTTGATGAAGCACATACCCCTAAACCAATAGACCCGTATGGAGTTGCGAAATATGCGTGTGAGATGGATATTCAAATTGCAGGGGAGCAACATGGTTTAGATTGGTGTATTATCAGACCACATAATGTGTATGGTATTAATCAAAACATTTGGGATAAATACCGTAATGTGTTAGGTATTTGGATGTACCAACATTTGAATGGAGAACCAATGACTATATTTGGAGATGGTGAACAAACTAGAGCATTTAGTTGTATAGATGATATTGTAGAACCATTATGGAATTCGGCAATTAGACCCGAAGCATCTAAAGAAATTATTAATTTAGGTGGAATCGAAGAGTGGAGTATAAACAAAGCCAATTCCTTATTAAGAGCTATTATTGGAAGTGGTGAAGTTGCATATGGGGAAAGTAGACACGAAGTTAAAAACTCAATCCCAACTTTTCAAAAATCAATTGATATATTAGGGTTTGAGCATAAAACTTCGTTAGATGAGGGGGTGTCGGATATGTGGGTGTGGGCATCACATCAACCTAAAAGAGATAGATTCGTATGGCCATCATACGAATTAGATAAAGGAATTTATTCATTCTGGAAAAATAAAAAATGAAAAGAACAGATATCATCAATGTTTTAATAGCAAAATACGGATACAAATCGTATTTAGAAGTTGGAACGCAAGACCCTACATCTAATTTCGAATTAATAAATGCGGAATGTAAAGTTTCAATAGACCCATTTCCAAGAGGTGAAGTTACATTTGTTGGAACATCAGATGAATACTTTCAATCAATTTCTGATGATGTAAAGTATGATATTATTTTTATTGATGGTTTACATCATAACGACCAAGTTTTGAAAGATATTGAAAATTCTCTGAATCATTTATCTGATAATGGAACAATTGTTTGTCACGATTGTTTACCAACTACCGAAAAGATGCAGGAAAGAGATGACCATGGTGGTGAGTGGACAGGTGATGTATGGAAAGCAATTGCAGAGTTACGAGTTGAACGCATTGATTTAGATATTAAAGTGGTAGATACAGATTATGGATGTGGAATTATCAGACAGGGCACTAATATACCATATGAGCCAACTGCAGCGGATTATAAAACATACTCATATTACAATATTAATAAACACAGAATGTTAAATATCATTTCACCAGAGCAATTTTTACAATGGATAAATATAGCATAATAATACCAACCCTTTGGAAATCTAATCGAATTGGAAAGTTATTATTCGATTTGATAAAATGCGAATATGTAGATGAAATTATATTAATCGATAATGGTGGTAAGTTCTTCGAATACTTTGAAGCATTGAATAAAGTAAAATTAATACAACCTGAAGAAAACATATATGTTAATCCTGCTTGGAATTTAGGAGTTAAACTAGCTAAAAATAATTCTATAGCGATATTAAACGATGATATTAATTTTGACCCAAATATTTTTGGAGTGATAACTAAAGATGTTCTTTCCCATATTGGTATTATAGGAATGGGTGAAGGTAATTACAAAGAACCAATTGATGATGAAAGAGGACCGTATTTAGATGTATGGAAACCTGGTATCAATGATTGGGGATGGGGATGTTTTATAATGTTACACAAACAGTATTGGATTGATATTCCTGAAAATATTAAAATATGGTACGGAGATAATTTTATGAAAGATAAAAATCCTGCACCAAAAGGTATTTTAAGAAACTTCAAAGTTGAAACAGAAATGAGTACAACTTCGGATGAAAAAGAATGGGATGCTAGAAAAATGGAAGACCAAGTTAACTTTTTAAAACTATTTGTACATGGATAAATTACCAATTAGTATAGGAATACTTTCTTGGCGTAGTGGACAGGTTTTAGTTGATACTCTTACAACATATTATAATAATGGTTTATTTGATATGGTTGATGATATTACTATCTTATTTCAGGAGTTTAATGAACAAGATTATCAAATAGCAAAACATTTTGGACTAAATGTTATTGGTATGAATTCTAATATTGGAATTGGTAAGGCATTTATAAAACTAACTGAAAACGCGAAAGAGGAATATGTTTTAGTTTTAGAGCATGACTGGAATTTGATTGAAGATACGGAAACTACATATAACACATTAAAGAAAAGTTATCAGGCAATCGAAATGGGAATGGATGTAGTTAGATTAAGACACAGAAAAAATCCAGGTAACCCACATTTTTCATTTAAACATAAAGGTAAAGAACTTACTTACTACGATGACGAGATAGGATGTACTTCACCTCATCTTTTAGATTCAGTACATTGGTGTGAACCTGATATTGAATTTCCAGAATATATAAAAAAATCAGAAGATATGTTTTGGACAACTTCTAGATATGGTAATTGGACTAACAATCCTTGTTTATATAGAAAGCAGTTTTATTTGGATACAGTAAAGCCATTTGCAGGTGAGGGTATTGCATTAGAAGGTAATATAAGTAAATGGTGGGCACAACAACAATTCAAAGTTGGACACAATGAAGGATTATTTATGCACAATGATTGGCAAAAATACGGAAAATAAATTATAATAATATGGCAAACGGAATTTATAAAATAACTGAAGATTTTGAAAAAGCATTAGCAGATTACACAGGCTCTCCTTATGTAGTAACTTTGGATAATATGAGTAATGCTTTATTTTTAGCACTATACTATGAAAATTATATTAAAAAAAGTATAGAAGTTGATAGAATAAAAATACCATCCCGAACATATCCATCAGTTCCATGTGAAATCATTCATGCTGGTCTTAAAGTTGAATTTGAATCTGTAAAAGGAAAAACAATCAAAGGTGCATATAATTTAAAAGGTAGTAATGTATGGGATAGTGCATTAAGTTTTACAGCAGATATGTATAAAGCAGATACTCATATGTGTATTTCGTTTACTGGTCCATACAAACATTTTAAGTTATCGAAGGGTGGTGCGATTTTAACAGATAACGAAGATGCATATTTTTGGTTCAAACGAGCACGATATAGTGGAAGAAGAGAATGTTCATATCATGAAGACCATTTCGATATGTTAGGATGGAATTTTTACATGATGCCAGAATTGGCTGCGAGAGGTTTGTTATTAATGAATCAATTTTATACAACAAAAGGTAAAAAGAAAACAAATCCTGATTTAGAGTTACCTTATCCTGATTTATCTAAATTTGAAATTTATACAAAGGCAAATAGGGAGTAATGGTAGGTATCATGCAACCATATTTTTTTCCATACATTGGATACTTCCAACTCATTGATTGTGTTGACACATATGTGAATTTGGACCACGTATCTTTTATGAAAAGGAGTTACATGACTCGTAATGTTTTAAAAAACAACACTTCAATAAATGTCAATGTATGGGGAGGTACTCAAAATAAAAAATGTAATGAAATTTATGTAAATTTTGAAAACAGATATGTCTCAAAATTTTTAAGAACTTTAGAAATATTATATTCAAAAGAGTCAAACTATGATGTGATTTTAGATGAAATTATTTTACCGGAATTTATTGACAAAGAAATTACAATTTCCAATTTCAATCTAAACTTAATAAAAAGAATATGTGATTACTTAGATATCCAAACAAATATAGTGGAAACGTCTGAAGGGTTAACTGAATTAAAAAAAGGTGATGGATTGATGGAAATTACAAAAAAATTCAATTCAAAAAATTATGTTAACGCGGTTGGTGGTCAATCATTATACAACAAAGAAGATTTCAAAAATAATCACATTCAATTAAATTTTATAGAGATGGGTGATGTTGATTTTGATAACAAATACTCATCCATACTGGATTTGTTGTTCAGATACACCAAAGACCATATAAAAAATGAAATAAAAAATTATAAATTAATATGAAAAATAAAGTTGTAATTTTTGGGGTATTGGATACCGCTGAACTGGCTCACTATTATTTGTCAACTGATAGTGAATATGAGGTAGTCGCATTTACCGTTAATAGTGAATTTTTAAAAGAAATCACATTTAAAGAATTGCCAGTTGTACCATTTGAGGAATTAGAAAAAATATACCCACCATCAGAATATCTATTTTTTGCACCAATGACTGGTGTAAAAATGAATAATGTGAGAAAGCGTATTTATGAAGAAGGTAAGAAGAAAGGATATGAATATATTTCATATATTTCATCAAAAGCAACTATTTGTGGAAATAAAATAGGTGAAAATTGTTTTATATTAGAAGACAACACATTGCAACCATTTACCGAAGTGGGTAACAATGTTGTTATGTGGAGTGGAAATCACATCGGCCATCATGGAAAAATAGAAGACCACGTGTTTTTTACATCGCATGTTGTATTATCAGGCCATTGTCATGTTAAAGAAAGAGCTTGGTTTGGTGTAAATTCAACAATAAGAGATGGATTAACAATTGGTGAGGGTAGTTTAATAGCAATGGGTGCGGTTATAACAAAATCTACCGATGCCGATGGTCTTTATATGGGTGCGCCAGCAAAAAAACAAGAAACACCTGCCAGTAGAGTTTATTAATATGTGGAAAAGAGGTGGAAATATTTTTAAAAAACATCATGCACAAGTTCCGATAGTGGATGTTAATAATGATGGGTATTGGAGAATATACTATTCAAAGAGAGTAGATAACAAAAGCCACCCATTTTATATTGATGTTGAAATTGAAAATCCTTCAAATGTTTTATTTGAATCAACTGAACCAATATTAGAATTAGGTAATTTGGGAAAATTTGATGTTGCTGGTATTATGCCAACAGAAATACTTACAATTGGTAAATTAAAGTATTTATATTATATCGGATGGACAAATAGATTGGATGTACCATATCACAATACTTTGGGGTTAGCTATTAGTTCCGATGGTGGAAATAGTTGGAATAAATTTTCAGAAGGACCCATATTTGGAACATCTTATAAAGAACCTGGTTATACGGGAACTATATCTATAATAAAAAAAGATAAATTATTTTATGGGTACTATCTATCTTGCAGAGATTGGAAAGTATTCGATGGAAAACCTGAACCAATATATGATATAAAATCCGCTACATCCAAAAATGGAATTGATTGGTCTCCAATAGGAACTTCAATTAAGTTGGATGATGGTGAGGGTGGTATATCTAAAGCGTCTGTAATAGAATATAAAAATAAATATTTGATGTGGTATTCAGTTAGAATGGAATCCGATTATAGAAGCAATGTTAAGAATAGTTATAGAATAAAATGTGCTGAAAGTTTTGATTTGGTAAATTGGAAAAAAATTAATATATTAGGACTTGATATAGATATTAATAGTGATTGGGATAATTTTATGGTAGAATACCCACATATAATAAATTATAAAAACAAACTCTATATGTTTTATAACGGAAATGGGTTTGGTAAAACTGGTATAGGATATGCAACAATTAAAGGATAATGGTATAATTGTTTTAAAACAATTTTTTCCAAAAAATAAGATTGATAATTTAAGAGAATCTGCAAAAGATGTTTTTAAAATTCAATTCAAACATTTTGGTTATACTGATTTTGATAGTGAAGATGGATTTAAAAATTCAATGATTAGATTATTTGAAGAACATTTTGAAATATTTCAAAGTACTGGTAAATTAATTCAATCTGGTTTAGTCGAATTATACAAAACAGTATATGATGATATTTTGTTAGATAAGCTAAAAGAGTTGGGAATATCAAATCCATTGGTTTGTACAAGACCCGCTTTATTTTTTAATCATCCTAAATTAGCGAAAAAATCACAATATTATAAAACACCAACACATCAAGATTACCCATCAATGTTATCATCATCAGATTCAGTTGTTGTTTGGATTCCACTAATTGATGTTACTCCTGAAAATGGAGCAGTTGTATTTTATCCAGGAACACATAAATTAGGCCCTCTTACTACATCATTGGGAACATCTGGATTTGCAGAAGTTAATATCGATACTCAAATATATAAACCAATTCAACCATCTTTACAAATTGGTGATATTGCAATATTTTCAACATTACTAGCCCACAATTCGGGTGATATACTAAATGATGATATTCGTTGGTCTTGTCATTTTAGATATACAAATTTAAACGATAAAGACTTTATTGAAAGAGGATTTCCTTCACCATACATATATAAATCAACCATATGATAAGTTTTAACTTTCAGGATTCAAATTATATACATTCTTTTGAAAATTGTATAAAAAATGTTAGAAAATTTTATAAAAAAGAATTGATAGATTTTTATATTGATTCAAATTGTAATAATATAGAAGCATATAAAGATATTTGCGATGAATATAACGTTGAAATGACAATAAGACAAAGAAATCAAGGGTATATTAATAGAAACGATAGTCTTGAAACAAACATTCCAAAAATGTTAGAATCTCATTATAGAATATATAATACATGCAAAAAATCAAATTCAGAATGGATACTTCTTTTAGAAGATGATGTTTTAATTAAAAGACCAATACAAAATTGGCCAACTTCTGATTGTGGGAAAAATAGAGATGATGTTGGATTTTTAGGAGGAGGTTCTATTTTTAAAAGAATTGTTTTTGTTAATTTATATGAACGATTGGGAGAAATTGGTTTAGAAAATATTATAAAAACAGAACATACATATAGTTGGGCGGGAGACGTATTGAAGAAAAAAATATTTAATGATTATGGTGCATCTCACGAAAAGTGGATTGAGTTGGCTGAACCAAATTATTATGAAAATACAGACCATGCTGTTTTTCATGGATATAAAGAGTTACATAAATTAGGATAGTATGAAGTACACAATAATAGGATGTATAACCAAGTATTCAGTAGATGATATACAACCGTATGTTGAATCTATAAATAAAACTGGATTCAAAGGTGAAAAATTAATGCTGGTATATGAGGTATCAAATGAAGTAATTGATTATTTGGATAAAAATGGTTGGTTAATAATACATTCCGAAACACAAGAACACATTATCCTTCAAAGATTCAGAGATATGTACGCTTTATTACATCAATACCAAACCGATGTTATAATATGGACCGATGTAAAAGATGTAGTATTTCAAAAAGACCCAACAGATTGGTTAAATAAAAATATGAAAGGTGAAATACTTGCATTATCCGAATCTGTTATTATGAAAGATGAACCTTGGGCATGTGTTAATAGCGGAACATCATTTCCTATGGAATGGAAATTTGGTATAAAGGATAAAACAAGTTATTGTGCAGGAACTATTGTAGGAAAAAAAGAAGCAATAAGAGACCTATTTATTGATATTTACAGATGGAGTTTAACAACATCAAACCCACAACAACTATCAGACCAAGCGGCATACAATGTTTTAATACATTTAAACCAATATAAAAATATAGTTCAATTTGTTGAACAAGAAGAAGGATTGGCTACACAATTAGGTGTTGTGTTTATGAGGAATGAAAACCAAAAAATTACAGAACCAAAACCTATCTATAAGGATGGAAAATTCTATAATCAAAAAGGTGAAGAATTTTATATAGTGCATCAGTATGATAGAAATGAAACAATAAAAAAAGAAATTAGAAGTTTATACAAATGAAAAAAATAGTTATTACAACTTTTATAATGCCAAATGAAATAGATGATTTGGAAAGATTGTTAGGGGATTTAAATAAAGCATCTAAACATATAGATGGTAAAAATTATGAATTATATCTAGCACTTTCGGTTGATGAATATTTGGTAGATTGGAAACAATCAAAATTGGATAAACAATACTTTATTGATAGATTTAATAAATTAAAACCTCTAACAGAGTGGGCAGGTAAAACCACATTTAATGTTAGAGATGATATTATGGGGTGTACTTCTTTAAGGAGAATCGCTCACAAAGAATCTACCGATGCTACTCATTTTATTTGGTTAGATACAGATATTATATTTGATGAAAAGATATTGTTTTATATGGAAAACGCAATTGATGTAATTGATAATGTTGATAAATATGTTATTAGTCCAGAATGTGTTAAGATATGGGATTCAACTTGGGATTGCTTGGTAAACGAAAACTTCTTAACAAAAGAAGAGGGATATTGTAGAATAAATAATCCATACAAAGATGCAGGAGAATATGGTGATGTTAGTTTAGAAACTGTAATCAATAATGTATCAGGTCAACCAAGAATGAAATTTGGTGGTGGATGGTTTAACTGTTTATCAAAACCATTATTAGATAGAGCACCTTTACCAGAATCAATGGGTCATTATGGTCCTGATGATACTTATGTAATGTGGGCAAGTGAAAAATTAAATCAAAATGGTGAAGGAATTTATCAATTCAAATTAAAAAATTATATTGTTTGTGAAAACTATATTTATAGAGACAGAACTCACTATGATTCTATAATAAAACGAATTGATAGAAAAGAAGAATTCAGGCTACAGGCCAATACATCATTTTCAACCGAAATAAACAAATTACAATAATGGAATTAATTAAAAAGAGTCTACACGAAAAAGGATATGCATATTTTAATATGAAAGATTACGATATGTTTTCAGAAGATTTGAATTATTACTCAAAATATATTTGTAATGAATCAAAAAATTTAAAAAATAAAATTAGAGCAATTCGTATAGACGGGACTGCTAAAAAAGAATTCGAGTCCGAATTCAATAATAGGAGAATTCAAATCCAAACTGGTTATACAAGTTGGGAAAAGACCAAAGAAGCTATGGATGAATTTTCATCCAAAATGGATTTATCCTCTGCCCATTCTGTTCAAAAATGGTATTTTTTCCACGATCCTCATATAAATGACGATTTTAAAAAATTAGCAGATAAAATAGTAAAAGAATTGTATGATATTGATGGGGAATTCGGAAATAATTCTTCTATAACATATTACGCACCTGGTTCTTTTTTGAAAAAACACCAAGATGGATATGTTGATGGTAGAATATGCGTTGTATTGATTTATTTAAATGATTCCGATTATAAGCCAGAATGGGGTGGTAATTTGGTATTTAACGATACAGATACCATTGCACCATTATTTGGAAATGTAGCTGTTTTAGATTTTACAAAACATAATGCAAACCACGAGGTTAAAGAAGTAATTGATGGTTATGGTAGATATGCTTTTTTAAGTTTTGTATCTGTTAAAAATGTTAATTAAATAAAAATTTATATTTATATCAGTATATACAACCAAATATAATATGAAATTTCAAGTAACCAATCCAAAAGCTTGGAAAGCTGTAAACGAAAAAAACATGCCAATGTCTCATAAAATAAAAGTATATGAGAAATTGGGTGGTGCATATCGT
>SXGQ01544785.1_pt1 | contig 12097 bp, 7 predicted proteins | sample 3178371 | NCBI WGS metagenome assembly SXGQ01 (sample SAMN11356859, study PRJNA531348) | freshwater metagenome | isolation source: freshwater sample F1-20 | place: China: Fuxian Lake, Yuxi | collected 2017-12-25 | reverse complement strand
GCCTCGCGGCCGCGCTCGCCGACCTCGACGGGGTGGCGGCCGCGCGGCTCGAGCTCGCGCCGACGCGGGGTGGCGGGCTGACGCTGCTCGACGGGGCGCTGAGCCTCGACGTCAGCTGAGCGGCGCCCGCGCGCGGGGACGCCGCGAGGCCAGCTCAGAGCTGGCTCATCGTTGAGGTCGACGACCCCGCCTGACTCGAGTTGGGCACCTGGCGTCGCGTCCGCTCGCCGCGCTGGACGGTGCCGCTCCGTCGTCAGGTCTGACGGCGTGAGGTCGCCAGGCGCGCTGGAGGGGCCGCACGGCCGATGCCGGCCATTCATCGCCAGACCACCGAAGGCCCGCGTCGGGACCCGAACCGAGGTCGACGCTGCAGGATGGCCTCGGCGGGCCGTCGCGCCGCGCGGTGGTCGATCGCGGCCGTTGCCCGGGCCTGCGACGCCTGCTAAGGCTTGAAGATGGCCGCCGCGATGAACGAAGACCGACCAACCGATCGACCGCTCGACGACGATCCCGCGTTTCAGACGCCGATGATGCAGCAGTACCGCGAGGCGAAGCAGGAGTGCCCGGACGCGCTGCTGCTCTTCCGGATGGGCGACTTCTACGAGTGCTTCCTCGAGGACGCCGTGACCGCGGCGCGCATCCTCGAGCTGACGCTGACGGCTCGCAACAAGGCGGACGCGAACCCCATCCCGATGGCCGGGATCCCGTGGCACGCGCTGCCGAGCTATCTGCCGCGCCTGCTCGCGGCGGGCGAGAAGGTCGCGATCTGTGAGCAGATCGAGGATCCGAAGCTTGCGAAAGGGCTCGTGAAACGGGCTGTCGTGCGGATCATCACGCCCGGCGTCGTCCTCGAACCGTCGGTACTCGATGGCCACACGCCGAACTGGCTCGCGGCGCTGACCCGCGGTCCCTCCGATGGCGAGGTCGGGCTCGCGTGGCTCGACGTCTCGACGGGCGTCCGCGGGGCCGCCGCCTTCCCCGACCTCGCGCAGGCCCTCGCGAGTCTCGCCCGTCTCGAGCCGCGCGAGGTGCTCGTCGGCACCCACGCGGAAAGCCTCGCTTCGGCTGTCGCGCAGACGCTGCCGAAGACCCCGATGACCCGCCGCGCGGAGGCAGATGATGGCCGACCCATGGCCGAACGCGCCGCCACAGCGGTCGCCGCCTACGCCCGCGCGATGCACAAGGAGGGCGAGCTCGCGCTGCAGCCGCTCGAGCAGACCCGCCCCGATACGTCCCTGGAGCTGCCTCCGACGACCGTCCGCAACCTCGAGCTCGTCAAGACGCTGATGGACGGCCAGCGCGAAGGGTCGCTGCTCGGCTTCCTCGACACGACCCGGACGGCGATGGGCAGCCGGCTCCTGCGCCAGAACCTGCTGTCGCCGCTCGCCTCCCACGACGCCATCGTTGCACGTCAAAACATCGTCGCGGCGCTGACCTCGGCGCATGCGACCCGGGACGGCCTGCGGGACGCGCTCAAGCCCGTCGCCGACCTCGAGCGGCTGATGGCCCGCGTCTGTGCGGGGTCGGCGGGCCCGCGCGAGCTGCTGACGCTCGCCGCCTCCCTCGAGGCGATCCCGGTCATCGCCGCCACGCTCGTCGCCGCGCCAGACGCGACCCTCGCGGACCTCGCAGCGCGTCTGCAGGCCGTGCCAGAGGCCGCCTTCGACATCCGCGCGACGCTTGTCGACGATCCGCCCGCCACGCTGAAGGACGGCGGCGTCATGCGTGACGGCGTCGACGCGCAGCTCGACGAGCTCAACGCCATCGCCCGCGAGGGACGCGACTGGTTCGCGGCCTACGGCGAGTCGCTCCGCGCAAGCTCGGGCATCAGCTCGGCCAAGATCAAATTCAACAATGTCTTCGGGTACTTCATCGAGGTGACCCGCTCGAACCTGCACCTCGTGCCGCCCACCTGGCTGCGCAAGCAGACGCTCGCGAACGCCGAGCGCTACTACACGCCCGAGCTGAAGGAGCGCGAGGAGAAGATCCTCGGGGCCGAGGACCGCCGCCTCGCCCTCGAGACCTCGCTCTTCGAGGCCTTGCGGACCCGACTCGCGGCCCTCACCCCGACCATCCAGGCCGCGGCCCGCGGCCTCGCCACGGTCGACGTCGCCTGCACCCTGGCGTACGTCGCGGCGCGCCACAACTGGACCGCGCCGACCATCGTCGCCCACCCGGTCCTCGACATCGTCGGCGGGCGCCACCCCGTCGTCGAGGCGAACCTGCCCACGGGCGAATTCGTCCCGAACGACGTGGCGCTCGACGCGGCGCGCCCGCTGATGGTCCTGACCGGTCCGACCCTGGCGGGCAAGTCGACCGTCCTGCGCCAGACGGCGCTCATCGCCATCCTCGCCCCCATGGGCTCGCTCGTCCCGGCCGAGCGCGCGACCATCGGGCTCGTCGACCGCATCTTCACCCGGGTCGGGGCGTCCGACGACCTCGCACATGGGCGGTCGACCTTCATGGTCGAGATGACCGAGACGGCCGAAATCCTGACCCGCGCGACCCCACAAAGCCTCATCGTCCTAGACGAGATCGGCCGCGGGACGTCGACCTGGGACGGGCTCTCGCTCGCCTGGAGCATCGCCGAGCACATCGCCGACCGCCTCCGCGCCCGCACGCTGTTCGCGACGCACTCTCACGAGCTCGTGGCCCTCGCCGAGACGCGCGACACGGTCGCGAACTTCTCGATCGCCGTCCGCGAGTGGCAGGACGACATCATCTTCCTGCGCCGCCTCGTCCCGGGAGGTGCCAGCCGCAGCTACGGATTGCAGGTCGCGCGCCTCGCAGGCGTCCCGCATGGCGTCATCGATCGTGCACGCCAGATCCTTGCGAACCTCGAGGCGATGGCCATCGACCCCGACTCCGAGCCCCGCCTCGCGCGTGGTCCGAGTGCCCGCAAGCGGGCCGCCCAGCTGTCACTCTTCGCGCCGCCCGCGTCGGGGTCCGCCAGCCGCGCGACCGGACCCGAGGAGCCGCCAGCAGCGCCACCCTCCGACCCACTGCGCGACGCGCTCCGCGCCGTCAACCCCGACGATCTGTCGCCGCGGGCCGCCCACGAGCTGCTCTACCGCCTGAAGACCCTCGCGGCCGAGCCGCGACGTCCAGGCTGAGACCGGTCAGGCCTCGTCCTGACGACCCACCGCGGTGCGCACGGCGTCCACGTAGGACTCGATTTCACCCCGGTGCGCCTCGTCGAGCGTCGTGAAGGCGAGACCGAGTCCGCGCTGACCGAGGCGATCGTCAACGTAAGCGATGCGCGCCCCGGCTCTCACGAGCGTCCCGGTCGGGAGCGTGAACGAGATCGTGAGCTCGGCCGTCGGATCGACCACGCGCCGGTCGTCCGAGGCGAGCACGTAGATCCCGTCAACCGAGAGGTCGATGGCGGGGTGGAGCCAGCTGCGGCCCTCGCGGTGCTCTTCGACAAAGAAGTCGACCGAGGCGCGCGCGCTTCTTCGGCGGTTCGGGCTGCGGTTCGGGCTGCGGTCCGGATGGCTCATGGGGTGGCCTCGTCGGGGTTCGGCGGGCAGAGGGCGCCTGTCGCGGTGGGCGGGCCCTCGTCGAAGGGTCGACAATCGTAACGGTCAGCGCGCCGAGGCGTCAAGACCGAGGTCACGATGGGTCACGATGGGCACATGGCCGTGCGACATCAGCGCGACAGCCAGGTGAAGTCGTTCGCAGCGAGCGACCCGAGCGCGCTCTGTCGCCCGTCAGGGCCCCGCGGTCCGGACGAGGCGGAAGCCGAGCCACGGCAGCGTGTCACTGTAGGAGCGGGCGTCCCGGGCGGCCGCGCGCAGCGCCGGAGTACAGCTCTCGTAGCTGCCGCCACGCAGGCCACGCTTGGCACCTTCTCGGAAGAGCTGAGGATCTTCGCCGCCAGGCAGCACGAAGCGCGCGATCGAATCGGCCGGGCCCGCATAACGGTCCCAGACCCACTCCGCCACGTTGCCGAACATGTCGAAGAGGCCCGATCCGGTCGCGGCCTTCGCCCCGACGACGCTCGGGTAGGTGACCTGCGCACCGAACTCCCGACGCGTGGCGGCCCACCACGCGATCGGGTCGAGGCTCGCCTGCGTGAGGCAGGTGTTCGTGACGTTGCCGAGCGGGGTGGCGGTGGTGGTGCCCGCGCGCGCCGCGAACTCCCACTCGGCCTCTGTCGGCAGGCGGTAGCCGCTGCAGGCGTAGACGGTCCCTGTCGCGATGACCGGCAGCTGGTCGCCGCAGTCGAGCCGCCCGCCCTGCCAGTCCCCGGTGCACGCCGATCCGCCCCCAGGCAGCGTCGTCGGCATCGTGTAGCATGGAGGCAGTCCCTCGGCCTGGCTCAGCGCGTTGGCGTAGCCGAGGACGCTCCACCAGGAGACCTCGATGACGGGACAGGTGTCACCGCAGTTGGCGATGTAGTCACTGTTCTGCGTGTCACCCGCGATGCCATTCGGCGCCTTGCCCGCCCGCGCCTTCCACTGGCCGAGCGTCACCTCGTGCTGCCCGATGAAGAAGCCGCGCGTCAGCGTGACGCCGACCTGGTTCTCGTCGGCGTCGCGCCCCGCCTCGGTCAGGGGTGAGCCCATGTTGAAGGGCCCAGGCGGGACAAAGACGAAGCCGGGCGGCGGGACGGGAGCGACGCTGCAGGTGGCGCCCGTGTAGCCGTTGACACAGGTGCACTGGTTGACGCCCGAACAGAAGCCGCCATTCAGGCACGGGCTCGAACACGCGCTCTCCCAGCGGGCGTGGAGCGCGTGATCGGCCGTGGCGAAGACTGTCGTCACAGCCGTCACCTCGGTGCCCGTCCCGCCGCTGCCCGTCCACCAGCCGCGGAACAGGAAGCCGCTCCGTGTGGTGGTCGCGAGCGCGCCGTAGAGCGCGTCAAAGGTCACCGCCTTCGAAGGCGGGCTCGCGGGTGTACCGAGGCCGGCGTTGAAGGTGACCGTCATCGAGACGGGCTCCCACCGGGCATGCAGCACGTGGTCGCGGGCCGTCGTCACGACCGTGCCTGTCGTAATCTCCACGCCACCCGCGTCCTCGGTCCACCAGCCCGTGAATCGGTAGCCGAGGCGGCTCGTCGTCGCGAGCGCCCCGTAGGGTGCGTCGAAGGTGACCGCGCGCGAATCGGGAACGGGGGGCGTCCCGAGGCCCGGGTCGAACGTCACCGTGCAAGCGCGCGGCACCCACGCCGCGTAGAGCACATGATCGCGCGCGATGGCGACCACGGTCCCGGCCTCGACCCGCGTCCCCGCGCCGTTGCGGCCCGTGAACCAGCCGCTGAACGTGTAGCCGACGCGGCCGGTGAGCGGGAAATCCGCGACGGGGTAGGGCGACGCGAAGACGACGGCCTGCGTCGTCGGGTCGACCGCGGTGCCACCGTCGGGATCGAACGTCACGGTGTAGGTCGCCCCGCGCCACTGTGCGTGCAGCGTGTGCGGTCCCGCGGTCTCGACGACCGACTCCGGACGCACCTCGAGGCCGCCTGCGGGCGCGGTCCACCAGCCCGTGAAGACATACCCATCGCGCGCGGTCGTGGCGAGCGGGCCGTACGGTGTGGCGAAGGTGACGCGCTTCGACCCTGGGGCTGGCGGCGTGCCCGCCGAGCTGAAGGTCACGGTGTACTGGTTTGCGGTCCAGCGGGCATGCAGCGCGTGCGGCTCCGGGTTGGTGACACGCGACTCGGGCGTGACTTCGGACCCGCCATCGGCTTCGGTCCACCAGCCCGCCAGCGTGTAGCCCGGGCGGGACGTCGTCGCGAGCGCGCCGTACGGGCTGTCGAACGTCACGAGCTTCGTGCCCGGGGTTGGCGGCGCCCCGCTAGCGGGGAGGAAGGTGACCGCGAGTTGTTTCGCGATCCAGTGGGCATAGAGCGTATGGGAGGACGGGTCCTCGACCGGGGTCGCCGACGTCACGGCGTCTCCGCCGCCCGCGGGTCCGCCTGGCGCCTTGAACCACCCGCCGAAGTCGTAGCCTGGCCGGGTCGTCGTCGCGAGCGGGCCGTAGGGCGCATCGTACGTGACCACACGGGTCGGCGGCTCCGGCTCCGCGCCGCCCGCGCTGTCGAATCGGACCGTGATCTGCTCGGCTGTCCAGCGCGCGTGGAGCGTGTGGTCGGCGGCGCGCGTGACCGGGGTCGCGTCGGTGACGAGCACGCCCGCGCCGTCCGGGGCCGTCGCCCAGCCGTCAAAGCGGTAGCCGATCCGCGCGGTGGTCGCGAGCGCTCCGTAGGCCGCGCCAAAGGTCACGGTCTTGCCTGGCGGCGTCGCGGCCTCGCCTTCGCCCGCGTCAAACGTCACAGCGTACGTGTTCGGCGTCCAGCGGGCGTAGAGCGTGTGCGCCTCGGCGATATCGACCGTCGTCGTCGGCTCGACCGGGGTCCCCGCGCCGTCCCGCCCGGTGTGCCAGCCTGCGAAGGTATAGCCCTCGCGCGCCGTCGTCGGGAGCGGTCCGTAGGCTGTGCCCCAGGTGACCTCGCGGGCCCCCGGGATGGGCTGTGAGCCGCCGTCGGGGTCGAAGGTCACGCGGTAGCGCGCGACAGTCCAGCCCGCGTGCAGCGTGTGCGGCGCCGGGTTCGTGACGCGGGTCATCGGCTCGACAAGCGACCCCTGGCCCCCCGCCTCGGTGTACCAGCCATCGAAGACGTGACCGCGTCGGAACGTCACCGCGAGCGGCCCGTAGGCCTCGGCGAAGGTCACGTTCTTCGTCGTCGGGACGGGCGTCTCGCCATCACCCGCGTCAAACGCAACCGCAATGGCGAGGGCCTTCCATGTCGCGAACAGCGTGTGATTCCGGGGGGTCGCGACCTCAGTCGCGGCGGTCACCGCGGCGCCCGTCCCGTCGGCCGACGTGTTCCAGCCCGCGAAGGCGAACCCCGGGCGCTGCGATGTCGGCAGCTCGCCATAGGCCGACCCGAAGGTCACCGTCACGGTCGCCGGGTTCACGGCCGACCCGCCGCGCGGGTCGAAGCTCACCGTGAACGTCCCCGGGCGCCAGCGCGCCCACAGCGTGTGCGGACCCTCGATAGCGACGAGCGACGTCGGGGTCACGCGCTCGCCCGCACCCTCGGGGGTGGTCCACCAGCCGTCAAAGGCGTAGCCCTCGCGGTCCGACGTCGGCAGTCCACCGTACGTGCCACCAAACGTGACCTGCTTGGCGCTCGGGATGGGGACCGACCCGCCCGCGGGTTCGAAGGTGACGAGCGCGCTCGTGCCCGACCAGGCGGCGTACAGGACATGCGGCTCGCTGCGGGCGACGAGCGTCGATTCGAAGACGCGGGAGCCCTGACCCCCGGTCTCGGTCCACCAGCCGAGGAAGTCGTGCCCCGCGCGGGTGGTCTCCGGCAGCGCGCCATAGGGCTGACCGAGCGGCAGCTCGCGCGTGTCCGGCAGGACCGGCGTCCCCCCCTGCGCGTCAAAGCGGACACGGACGGCCGAGTCGAGCTGACAGGCCCCGCCGTCGGGGTCGAGGCAGGCCGACAGGCCGTCGGGTGAGCAGGTGCGCGTCCCCTGGCAGTCACCGTAGCTGCAGCGGGTCCAGGCGCCCTCCGAGACGGCGCGGGCCGAGCACTCACACGACGCCCCGGGGTCGGCGGGCAGGCATTGGCGGACGGTGGCGCCGTTCTCGAGGGCGCGGGCCTCGCGGCAGGCGAAGCCGCCCGGACAGTCGGCGTCGACCTCGCAGGCCGTGCCGCAGAAGCTCCCAGCGGTGTCCCCGTGGACGACGCAGCGGTCGGCGGTCGAGGGGGCTGGCCCGGTCTGGCACTGGGCGTCCGTCGTGCAGGGGCGGCAGAGGTTCAGGTGCATCTGCACGCACATGAAGACCGGGTCGGTCCCGGGCAGCTGGACGGGGGTGCATGACCACCCCTCGGGGCACGCGTCGAAGCAGGTGCGCGAGCACAGCGCTGTCGCCGCGTCGTCGCGCGCAGGCAGGCAGACGCTCGAGCCGCAGTCCTCGTCGTCGCGGCATGGGCAGAAGGCCTCGAGCGGGGGGCCACCCTCACAGGACGGGCCCGACAGCCCGCCTCCGTCGAGGCCTGGGGCGACGTCGACGGTCGCGCCGAGGTCACTGGCGGGACCTGCGTCGGCGCGAGGATCGCAGGGCGCCGCCTCGCTGCACGGGCAACCGTCGGCCCCGGGTGTGCAGGTCGCGTCCGTCGAGGACCCGTTGTCGCTGTCACCGCACGCCGCGAGCTGCGCGAAGACGCCGAGCAGCACGAGCAGCCGCACGCGATGGCGCATCGCCCGGGACGCGGGGGCAAGGTACATGGGCCGGACCACAGGGCGACGCTCGTTCATCGGCACTCTCACCTGGCTCGGGGACATCATTGGATGCCTCATCCCGCGGCCTCGGGTCAAGCGCTACACCCGCGGCAGCGTCCACACGGTCCAGAACCGCCCGAACCGCAGGGGTTGCCGCAAGATGCCGACGACACCAACCTCGCGCCAGCCCCCTCCGACCGCCCTGCCTGGCGTCCTCGGTGCCTGTCCTGGCCTGCGGCTCAATCCGCCCGAGGCCGCGCGTCAAGATCGCCGATCGGCCTCCGCAAGGCCACCACCAACCCAAGCCCGGGCAGCGCCACGACCATCGAGACCGCGAAGAACGGTCCCCAGCCGAGCGCCTCCGCGGTCGGCCCCGCGATCGGCCCGACGACCTTCGAGCCGAGCACGGCGAGCGACGACAGTAATGCGTATTGGAATGCGGAGAATCGCGCGTCACACAGCGCGGTCAGCAAGGCCACGAAGGCCACCGAGCCGAGGCCTGTCGCGAGATTCTCGGCCACGATCGCGGCGCCGAGCAGCCCGAAGTCCCGGTGCGTCACCGCGAGCGCCGCGAAGCCGAGGTTCGTCACGGCCTGCAGCACACCGAAGGCGAGCAGCGCCGTGCGCAGCCGCAGCCGCGTCATCATCAGGCCGCCGATGGCCATGCCGCCGAGGATCGCGAGGACCCCGACGGTCTTCCGGAGCGCCGCCACCTCGTCGGGGCGGAAGCCGAGCCCCCGCTGCAGGAAGGCCGAGAACAGGCTCGAGCCGAAGGCGTCGCCGAGCTTGTAGGTCACGACGAGCCACAGCAGCCACCCCGCCGCCCGTCGCGTCGCGAGGTCCCGGAAAGGCACCACGACGGCCTCGGCCAGCGTCCGCGGCGCCTTCACCGCCCCGTCCTCCGGGGGGGCCGCCAGGGTCGCGACCAGACCCGCCGCCATGACGCCCGCCATCGCGAGGTACGCCGTTGACCAGCCGAGCCCCGCTGTCACGGCGAGCACCGGCGTCAGGAACCCGGCGAGCGTCATCCCGAGTCGGTAGCCCCACGACGCGACAGCGGCCCCGAGGCCGCGCGCCTCGAGCGGCAGCGCATCCGTCCGCCACGCGTCCACCACGATGTCCTGGGAGGCCGAGAAGAACGCGAGTGCGACCGCGAGCCCGGCGATGACCGCCACCTCGACCGGTCCCAGCGCGAGTGCGACCAGCGCGGCCGTGCACCCGAGCTGCGACAGCGCCATCCACCCCCGCCGCCGCCCTAGCAGCCCGAACGGCCAGGGCGCGACGAAGCGGTCGAGCAGCGGGCTCCAGACAGGCTTCAGGACGTAAGGCAGACCGACGAGCGACAGCGCGCCGAGGTCGGCGAGCGTCCAGCCCGCCTCGGTCAGCCACGACTGCAGCGTCGCGTTCCCGAGGTCGAACGGCAGCCCCGAGGCCACGCCGAGCAGCAGCAGCGCACCGAGTCGCCGCGTGCGTCCCCCTCGGTGAGGCGCCAGGCCAACGTCTGTCGAGGGCAGGGGAGGGCCCACGGCTCAGGCGTCGTCGAGCAGATCGTCATCCAGCGGCGGCGCGGCCAGCACCGGGCGACCGGGCGGGGGCCGCATGATCCGGGGCTGGACCAGGATCCCGTGCTTCGACAGCGCGTCCTGGCGCGTCGCGAGCTCGGCGAGGGTGCGCTGGTAGAGCAGCCGCTCGACCGCCGACTTCACCTCGACGAGGAACTCCTTGATCACACAGTGTTGTGAGCCGACCTTGATGTTGCACGGCAGGTCGAGGATGGCGTCGACGCTCGTCAGCTGCCCCTCGAGGCACTGAATGACCTCGCCGACCGAAATCTCATGCGCGGCCCGCGCGAGACCGTGTCCACCCGACGGGCCGCGCGTCGCCTTGACGAGGCCCGCCGCCCGAAGGCGCGACAGGATCTGCTTGAGGTAGTGCGACGGGATGTCCTGCGCCTCGGAGATCTCGTGGGCCTGCAGCAGCTGCTCGCCGTCGTCCGCGCGCATCGCGAGGTAGAGCATCGCGCGCAGGCCATATTCGCCGCGGGTCGAGAGCTTCATCGCGTGCCCCCCGCGCCCGTCACTTGCCGTCGCCCGTGTCTTCGCTCACGCCGACGACCTCGACGTCATAGAAGAGGGACTTGCCCGCGAGCGGGTGGTTGAAGTCTGCGACGATGGACTCGGCCCGGATCTCGCGGACCCGGTAGGTCAGCTCCGCGTTCTGCGCCGACCGGTAGCTGAACCGCTGCCCCTCGACGAGCTCGAGGTGCGCGGGGAAGCCAGCGCGCGGCAGCTCCTTCAGCAGCTTCGGATCGTGCGGCCCGTACGCGTCCTCGGGCGGGATCGTGATGCGCTTCTTCGCGCCGATCTCGAGCCCGATGACACCACGCTCAAGCCCGGACACCACGTCACCGCGACCGCAGACGAACTCGAGCGGGGAGGTCGGCGTCGACGCGTCGATCTCGGTCCCCGCGTCATCGGTGATGCGGTATTGCACCCGCACGAGGCAGTTCTTCTTGACCTTCATGGGGGGCTCCCTAGTCGGGCGTTTGACGGTGGGGGCCACCTATCTGCGGCAGCCCGCGGACGTCAAGGCAAATCCTCGGGATACGCCCTCGCCGGGTGCGCCACGATTGGCCGTAATCGCCCGCCGCGGGCTGCGGATCCCGTGGGACTGGAAAACACGAAACCCGCCATCAAGGCGGGCTTCGGAGGTGGTGGCTGTGGACGGACTTGAACCGTCGACCTAGCGATTATGAGTCGCTCGCTCTAACCAGCTGAGCTACACAGCCGCACCGTGGAGACGCGAGATACGGGAAGTCGGCGCGCCGGTCAAGGCCTTCCTGACGTGGTCGCTAGGCGCCCACCCAAGCCCGGGCGGGGGCGCGAAGTCAGCTCAGCCCCGCTCGGAGGCGTCCCACACCGCCTGCAGCTTCTCGCGGGCGGTCCGTTCGGCGAGCGCGGTCCGCTGCAGGCCAAGCTCGCGGATCTCCGCGATGATACGCCAGTAGTGCTCGACGAGGCCCGGCATGTACAGGCCCGCGACGAAGAAGGCCGGCGGTCGGTAGGCCACGGGCGGCGACGGGCGGAACCCGTGCCCCTCGAGGTACCCCGCGATCGCAGCCTCCACGGCCCGGATGTGCCGCCACACCGGCTCGACGGCCGAGAGCTCGCGCCCCCGTTCGTCCGCCGTCAGCGCCGCCCCCGCCTCCCACAGCGCGAGGTCCGCGAGCGCCAGCAGCGCCGCCTCTGCGGACTGTCGCCCGACCGCCTGCGCGCCGAGCCGCAGCGCCTTCACGGCCTCGAGGGACAGCGCTGACGCGACAGCCGCCTCCGCGAGGAAGACCCGCTTCGTCTCGCGGACCGCAAACTGCTCGAGGTCATGCCGCAGCAGCGTGCGCATGTCGCCCACCACATGCTCGAAGCGCTGGCGCCGCAGCGCGAGCTGCTCCGATATCTCCGTGTCGCTGAGCGTCTCGCCGTGCATGTCCTCGCCTCCCGTCTCAGGTCCCGTCGCGCTCACCCGGGTCGATCCGTCGGCACGTCAGCGCTTGCGGGCGGGTGGGGGAGGCGGGGCGCCCTTCTTGCCCTTCGCTGGAGCGACCGGCTCGGGGGCTGCACCCTTGCGCGCCTTGCCCGCGGGCTCTGGCTCGGGCGCCTTCCGGTTCTTGCCAGGCGCCACAGGTTCGGGCTCGGGGGCGCGCTTGCCCTTGGCAGCTGCTGGCGCAGCGTCGGTCTGCTTTCTGCCCTTGGGCTCAAGCTCGGGCTCGGCCTGCTTCCGGTTCTTCGGCGCGGGCTTGGGCTCGGCCTGCTTCCGGTTCTTCGGCGCGGGCTCGGGCTCGGCCTGCTTCCGGTTCTTCG
>SXGQ01316795.1_pt1 | contig 12099 bp, 10 predicted proteins | sample 3178371 | NCBI WGS metagenome assembly SXGQ01 (sample SAMN11356859, study PRJNA531348) | freshwater metagenome | isolation source: freshwater sample F1-20 | place: China: Fuxian Lake, Yuxi | collected 2017-12-25 | reverse complement strand
TGGTGATTGACAACGGGTATTCGGCCGCCACCGGCGGGCAGGACCTGCCTTCGTCCAAGGCCAGCAGTGCCATCCGCAGTACCAACCATCCGATCGAAAAGGCGGTGCGCGGGGTCGGTGTCGACTGGGTGCGCACCGTCACGCACACCTACAGTCTGGCTGATATGAAGCAGGCCTTGCGCGAAGCCATGACCACACCCGAGCGCGGCCCCAAGGTGGTGGTGGCGCAAAGCGAATGCATGCTCAATCGCCAGCGCCGCGAGCGGCCGCTGCGGCGCCAGAAAGTCGCCCAGGGCCAGCGCGTGGTGCGTGAGCGCTTCGGGATCGATCCGGACACCTGCACCGGCGATCGCTCCTGCATACGCCTGTCGGGCTGTCCTTCGCTGACCATCAAACCCAACCCAGACCCGCTGCGCAGCGACCCGGTCACCACGGTGATCGACAGCTGCGTGGGCTGCGGCCTGTGTGGCGAGGTGGCTCACGCGGCGGTGCTGTGCCCCTCGTTTTATCGGGCTGAAATCATCGACAACCCCAGCCGCTGGGACCGCTGGCTCGGCCGGGTGCGGCGTGGCGTGATCGCTTGGCTGCAACGGCGCATCGAGCGCAGGCTCGAGGGCATCGCGGCATGAGCGCCGAAAAGGCTGCGCCGGCGCAGCAGCCGCTCATCACCCTGGCAATTTTGGCCATGGGGGGAGAGGGCGGCGGTGTGCTGGCCGATTGGCTGGTCGACCTGGCCGAGCACAACGGTCATCTGGCCCAGACCACCTCGGTGCCTGGCGTGGCCCAGCGAACCGGTGCCACCATTTATTACCTGGAAATGTTTCCGGCTGCGCTGGTGCCTGAAGGCCGCTTGCCGGTCATGGCTCTCAGTCCCTTTCCGGGGGCGGTGGACGTCGTGGTGGCCTCGGAACTGATGGAGGCTGGCCGCGCGCTGCAGCGCCAGTTGGTCAGCGCCGACCGCACCACCTTGATTGCCTCGACCCATCGGGTCTACTCCATGACAGAGCGCATGGCGCTGGCCGACGGGCGTGTCGATGCGGACCAATTGCTGGCAGGCGCCCAGCAGGCGGCGCGGCAATGGATAGGCACCGACTTTGCTGTGCTTGCCGAGAGCAGTGGCAGCCCGATAGGCGCGGCGCTGTATGGCGCCATTGCGGCCAGTGGCCGCCTGCCCTTCGCCCGCGCTGAGTTCGAGGCCACCATCGAGCGCAGCGGCGTGGGCGTGGCCGCCAGCTTGAAGGCTTTTGCGGCCGGCTGGCAGGCAGCCCAGGCAGCTTTGGCCGGTCAGGCACCGACACACAGCGTGCCGGCAGCCGACGCCCTGCCAGAGGTCGGGCCACGGCTGCGTGAGCTGGCCCAGCGCGTAGCCCAGGTGCTGCCGGCGGTGGCGCAGGCTCACGCGCTGCATGGCATTGTCCGCCTGACCGATTACCAGGACGAGGGCTACGCCCGCCTGTATCTGGACCGCCTTCAGAGCCTGGTGGCTGCAGCACCTGCCACTGAATCGGGACGCGCGGTCATTGCCCAAACCGCCAGGCACCTGGCCCTTTGGATGTCCTACGAAGACACGGTCCGGGTGGCCGACCTCAAGACCCGGCGCAGCCGTTTCGATCGGGTGGGCCAGGAGGTCAGGCTCCAAGAGCGGCAGGACCTGCATATCCACGAGTTTTTGCATCCTCGGCTGGAAGAAATCGCTGACACCCTGCCTGCCGGCCTGGGTCGCTGGTTGCTGCGCACCGGTTGGGCGCGTCGCCTGGTGGGCCGCTGGACCCGCACGGGACGGGTGGTGCAAACCAGTTCCTTGCGCGGGTATTTGCTGCTGTACGCGGTGGCCAGCCTGCGGACTTTGCGTCCGGTGTCCCTGCGCTATCAGGTCGAGCAGCGGCGCATCGAAGCCTGGCTGGCTGATCTGACGCGGCTGCTGCCCGCACAGACCGAGCTGGCGCTGGAGGTGGCGCGGGCGCAGCAATTGGTCAAGGGCTACGGGGATACCCATGCCCGCGGTTGGCGGCATTTTGAGATGATCATGGGCCAGCTCGACGCGCTGAGCCCACAGGCCGATGGCGCGGGCCGCCTGCGCACTTTGGTGGCTGCGGCGCTGGCCGATGACAGCGGCCAGGCCCTGCAGCAAGCCCTGCGGCAGGCCTGATCGGATCGGAGCGAATTTTCACCCTTTCAACCAACGGGAGACGAGCATGAAAAAACGACTGTGGATGCAAGCAGCCAGCGCCTTGCTGATGGGCCTGGCTTTTGGAGCCGGTGCGCAGGAGACCACGCTCAGGCTGGTGAGCGGATTTGCAGAAAACGGGATTTATGTGCAGCGGCTGCAGCCCTGGATTGCCAAATTCAATGCCGAGGGCAAGGGCCTGTTGCAGATCAACTTCATTGGTGGGCCCAAGGCCATGCCCTCCTTTGAGGTGGGCAATGCGGTCAAGACCGGTGTGGTGGATGTTGCGCTCAATACAGGCGCCTTCTACACCAACGTCATGCCCGAGGCAGACTTTCTCAAACTCACCCAGATGCCGATTGCCGAGCAGCGCAAGAACGGCGCCTTTGACGCGATCAACCGGGTCTGGAACGAAAAGGGCAACATGCAGTATCTGGGCCGCATGGTCGAGAACCAGCCCTTTCACATCTACACCAACAAGAAGATCGACAAGCTCGATCTGACGGGTCAAAAAATCCGCATCACCCCGGTGTATCGCGACTTCTTCCAGGCTCTCAATGCCAGCGTGATCACCACGCCGCCGGGCGAGGTTTACACCGCGCTCGAGCGCGGCGTGGTGGACGGCTATGGCTGGCCCATTGGCGGCATCTTTGACCTGAACTGGCATGAGAAAACCAAGTTCCGCGTCGACCCGGGTTTTTATGACGCCGAGGTCTCGCTGATCATGAACCTGCCGGCCTACAAGCGCCTGAGCGATGCCCAGCGTGCCTACCTGAACAAGCAGGTGCTGGCGCTGGAAGCTGAGAACAGCTTCTGGGTCAAGTACGCGGCCGATGAAACCGCCCGACAGGCCAAGGCCGGCATTCAGACCATTGCCTTCGATGCGGCCACCACCAAGGCCTTTCGCGAAAAGGCCTACGAGGTGGGCTGGGCCGGTGCGGCCAAACAAAGTCCTGAGATCGCGGCCCGCTTCAAGGCCCTGTTCTCCAGGTAAGGACCGGTGGTCGATCGCTTGTCTGCGATCTGGGGGCGGCTGCTGGCCGCCCTGGCCTTGCTGGGCTGCCTGCTGCTCCTGCTGATGATGCTCATCATCGTCGGCGATGTGGCCTTGCGCAATCTGGCCGTCGCCGGGTGGCCGCGCGGGCTGGCCTGGAGCAACGAGGTGTCGGAGTGGCTGCTTTTGCTGCTCACTCTGTGCGTGGCGCCGTGGCTGCTGCGTCAGGGCCAGCACATCCGTGTCGACATCGTGCTGCAACCGCTGCCGCCCCTGTGGGCATGGTGGCTCGAATGGCTGGGTGACCTGCTGGGCCTGCTCACTTGCTTGGTGTTGATGGCTGTCTCAGCCAAGGCCGCTCACGCCAGCATGGCCTCGGGTGCTTTGAGCATCAAGACCCTGGTCACGCCCGAATGGTGGAGCTTGGCGCCGCTGCCGGTGGCGTTTGCGCTGCTGTCCATTGAGATGCTGTTTCGCATGCATCGCCTATGGCGCGGTGAGCGTGGGCCGCGCCGCGACGCGGTCAGTGCCGCATGAATGAGCACCCAGTATGCTGAGCTGGACCCTTGCCGCTTGGTTGCTCCTGGGGGGCTCGACCGTCTTACTGCTCATCGGCATGCCCGTGGCCCTGACCTTTTTGGCGGTCAACCTGGTCGGTGCCTGGCTTTACATGGGTGGCGAAGTCGGACTGGTGCAGTTGGCGCGCAGCAGCGTCAGCTCTGTGGCCGCCTTTGCCCTGACCCCCATCCCCCTGTTTGTGCTCATGGGAGAGGTGCTGTTTCACACCGGGTTGGCGCACAAGGTGATCGAGGGCATAGACCGGCTCATCACCCGGGTGCCGGGGCGCCTGGCGGTGGTGGCGGTGGTGGCCGGCACGGTGTTTTCAGCGATTTCTGGCTCGACCATTGCCACCACGGCGATGCTCGGCTCCCTGATGCTGCCGGTGATGCTGGCGCGCGGCTACCATGCAACGCTGGCCACCGGTCCCATCATGGCCATAGGCGCGGTGGATATGCTGATTCCACCTTCTGCGCTCACTGTGCTGCTGGGGTCTTTGTCGGGCATCTCGATTTCCAAGCTGCTGCTCGGTGGCATCGTCCCCGGTCTCATTTTGGCTGTGGCATTTATCGCCTGGATCATCCTTCGGGTGCGGTTGAATCCTGCGCTGGCGCCCGAGGACACGCAGGCGCCAAAGTTTCATGGCTGGCAGCGCTGGCACCTCATGCTTGCCTATGTCCTGCCCACGCTGTCCATCTTCGGTGTGGTGGTAGGCGCTCTGGCCGCTGGCTGGGCCACGCCCACCGAATGCGCCGCTCTGGGGGCCTTTGCCACCATGGTTCTGGCTGCCATGTACCGGCGCCTGTCTTGGGCGGCGATCAGGAAGGCGCTCATGGGCACGGCGGCCATCTCGGGCATGATTTTGTTCATCATCCTGGGGGCCACCACCTTTGCGCAGTTGCTGTCTTTTTCTGGGGCCAGCAACGGACTGGTGCAAGGCATCACGGGTCAGGGCTGGTCGAAGGAAGCCATCGTGGTGGGCATGATGGTGCTGCTGATCTTTTTGGGTCTGTTCGTCGATCAGGTCAGCATGATGATGATCACGCTGCCCATCTTCATGCCCATCGTCAACAGCCTGGGCATCGATCCGGTCTGGTTCGGCGTGATGTTTTTGATCTGCATGCAACTGGGCTTGCTGTTGCCGCCCCATGGCCTGCTGCTCATGACCATGCGTGGCGTGGCTCCGCCCGAGGTACGCACGGTACAGATCTTTCAGGCGGTCACGCCCTATGTGCTGATGAGCATCGCCTTGCTGGCCGCTGTATTTTTTTGGCCGGCGATTGCGACCTGGCTGCCCACGCTTTGAGTGCGCTTGAAGCCGGCCCGCCTGGGGCCGGCTGATGTGTCAGCTCATTCTGGCGTGATGCCGGCGCGCTTGACCGCCGCACCCCATTTGACGGTTTCGCTGCGGATGAAGGCGGTGAATTGTTCCGGGCTGCTGCCCACCGGATCAGCGCCGGCCTTGGACAAGGTTTCACGCACATCCGGCATGGCCAGCACCTTGCCCACCTCTTCTTGCAAGCGCTTGAGCACCGCCGGCGGTGTGCCTGCCGGTGCAACGATGCCGGTCCAGCCGCTGACAGCCACACTTGGATAGCCCGCCTCGGCCATGCTTGGAACGTCTGGAGCGGCTGCCGAGCGCTGGGGCTGGCCGACGGCCAGCGCGCGCAGCTTGCCGGCCTTGACCTGGGCCAACAGGGCCGGCATGGTGCCAAAAATAAAGTCCACCTGCCCGCCCAGCAGATCATTGATGGCCGGCGCCTCTCCCTTGTAGGGTACGTGAAGCATGTTCACGCCCGCCGCATCGGCCAGCAGCTCGGCGGCCAGCTGCGACTGGTTGCCGATGCCGGCCGAGGCAAATCGGACGGCGCCCGGCTTGGCCTTGGCCGCATTGATCAGGTCGGCCACGCTTTTGTACGGGGAGGCCGTATTGACCACCAGCAGAAAGGAGATCGAGGTGGTCTGCGTCACCGGCGCGAAGTCACGAAGCGTGTCGTAGGGCACCTTTTTATAGATGTGCTGGTTGATGGTCAGCGCGCTGGGCGAGGTCATCAAAAAGGTGTGGCCGTCGGTCGCCCGGGCCACCGCCTCGCCGGCAATCATGCCGTTGGCGCCGGCGCGGGTGTCGATCACCACCGCCTTGCCCAGCGGGTCGGTGAGTTTTTGACCGATCAGCCGGGCTGCGATGTCAATGCTGCCGCCGGCAGACTGCGACACCACGAACTTCACTGGTGCGTTGGGCCAGCTGGCCTGGGCATGGCTGCTGACCGCAATGGCGGCCAGCGATGCAGCGATCAAGGTGGTGAAGATGGGTTTCATGAAAAGTCCTTTTGGGAGTGAACAAGTCTCAGGGGGAAAAATCGACCAGCGCGCTCACGTCGGGGCAGCGTTCAATATTCATCAGCGCCTGGCGCATCTGATCTGCGCGCTGCGCGCCCCACAAGGGCACGGCCAGATCGTCGTACTTGCGCCGCAGGTCGGTCACGGCGTGCGGCCGCTGCGGCTCGCCACTGGTGATTTCGCAGCGGCCCTCAAGGGTTCGGCCATCGCGCAGTCTCAGCTTCAGCTCGACCCGTTGCAATCCGGGGTACTGGGCGGTGAAGTCTTCGTCCTCGGTGACGTGCACCTTGGCCGCAAGCGCCATCACCGCTGGGTCGGCCACCGCCTCGTCGGAAAACGCAGCCAGGCCAGAGCGCGAGCCCAGCAGCAAAGTGGCCAGCGCAAAGGGGATGGAAAAACGGGTGCCAAACCAGTCGGCAGGCTGCTGCCTGGACAGATAGGCGGCCAAGCGGTAGGCACGCACGTCGATGCGCTCGATGGCCCGTACGTCGATCGATTGTTTGGCCAGCGCGTCGTGCAGTGCGTCAATGGCCGAATGGGCGTAGCGGGCGGTCGGATAGAGCTTGAGATAGCCTTCGAGCAGCAGCCAGCGCTGACCCAGATCGCGCACGGCCGCCTCGGCCGAAAAACCATCGCCGAGCACCAGACTGAAGGTGGTGTTGACGCCGTCGGTCGGTCCGGTAAAGCCCGATTGCACCATGCGCAGCGCCATCTGACCCATGAAACCGCTGTGACCCGCATACCAGTTGCGAACGGTCGCGCCATCGAGCATGGTGTGCCGATTGGTGGCCATGCAGCAGGAGGCTGCCAGACTGGCCAGCTCGCGCAGATGTTGCGCGGGCAGGCCTCGCAGCCGTGCACACGCCAGCGCCGAACCCACCACCCCGAAAGTGCCGTGCGGATTGATGATCAGCTTGGTTCGTGTGGCCATGCCGATTCGGGCCACCACCTCATAAGACAGCGCGATCGTCGCCAGCAACTCTCGCCCGCTCAATCGGAGTTCCTGGGCCGTGGCCAGCGCGGCAGGAATCACCTGAATGCCCGGGTGTCCATTGGCCAGAAAGTTGCCTTCGTCAAAGTCCAGCCAGGCCCCGGCAATGCCATTGAGCATGGCCGCATCCAACGCCGGGCCTGTACGCCCGGCGCCGATCACCCAGGCCCGGCCCGCATCGGGGGCCTGGGCCAGCTGTCGCTGGGCCAGGGCGCTGACCTGAGGCTCGCGCATCCCCCGGGCGATCACTGGCAGCGTGTCGACCAAAATCTGCCGGGTCCGCTCCAGGACAGGCTCGGGAATGGCGCGTTCAGGCGTGCAGCCAACAAAGCGTGCCAGCTGCTCGAGGTAGTCGCCAGTCACAGGTTCAAAGCGGTGGCCTGGGCGTGATCAATTGACCGCAATGCCTGCGGTGCGCACCAGCCGGCCCAGTCGGACCACATCGCCACGGATCAAATCGCCAAACTCCTGCGGGCCCGCGCCCACCAGGTCAAAGCCCAGGCCGCCGAGTTTGGCCCGAACCGCCGGGTTGGCCATGGCTTTGGCGAACTCGGTGTGCAGCCGGCGCACCACCTCGGGTGGTGTGCCCGCTGGCGCAACGATGCCATTCCAGGCCGCATAGCCGTAGCCAGCAACCCCGGATTCGGCGATCGTCGGCACGTTGGGCATGACCGGTGAGCGCTTGGGCGTGCTGATCGCCAGCACCTTGACCTTGCCTTCCTTGGCCAGATTGACCACGTTGGAGATGCCTGTGAACATGACCGGAATGGTGCCGGCCATCAGGTCGGTCAAGGCCGCACCCATGGCCTTGTGGGGAACGTGGGTCAGCTTGATGCCCGCTGCATCGATCAAAAACTCCATGGCCAGGTGCTGGGCCGAACCCGATCCGGTGGACGTGAAGTTCAGGGCGCCGGGTTTCGCTTTGGCCTGGGCGATGAATTCCTGCACCGTGTTTGCGGGAAAGGAGGGGTGGGTGACCAAGACCAGCGGTACGGTCGAGGTCAGGGTGATCGCGGTGAAATCCTTGACCGGATCGTAGGGCAGCTTGGCGTACAGGGCTGGGTTGGCGGCCATGATGCCGTCGTTGGGCATGAACAGGGAGTAGCCATCGGGCGCCGATCGGGCCATCGCCTCGGCAGCGATGATGCCGTTGGCGCCGGTGCGGTTGTCGATTTGTATGGGCTGCCCCATTTGTTCGGCCGCCTGCGCCGCCACGGCCCGGGCGATGGTGTCGACCGCACTGCCGGCTCCAAAGGGCACCACCAGCTTGATCGGCCGGTCCGGGAAACCCTGAGCCTGAGCTTGCAATGACAGGCCAGTGAGCAGGGTCAGAGCGGACATTGACAGCCAGTGTCGGCGTGAACGGTGCACCATCGGGTGTCTCCTTGCAAGGCCGCCGCCCGACTTGGGCCGCGTAAACCACAATGTTGAGAATAGCTTAGATCTCTTAGTCTTGCACTCCGATTACCCTGAACCTGTCATGGCCGATTTCCTGGACGCCCTTGCCGACTTTGCTTGCCAGACGCAGCTGCGCGATGTCGAGCCGAACGCCCTGTCCCACCTGCGCGATGTATTGGCCGACACCCTGGCCGTGTGTGCTGTGGGCCATCGAGAAGAACCCATGCGCCGCATGCTTGCTTTGCAGCGCGAGCAGGTGGGGGCGGGCCGGGCCGCTGTGCTGGGCACCGGACACATGCTCAACCCACTGGATGCGGCGGCGCTCAATGCGGCAGCAGGTTGCTGGCTCGAACTTGACGAAGGCAACCTCGCCAGCAATGGTCATCCTGGCATACAGGTCATCCCCACCGCCCTGGCTGTGGCCCAGCATTGGGGCTGCAGTGGCGAGGATTTTTTGCTGGCATCGGCCATCGGCTACGAAGTGGTGGCCCGCATCGGCAGCGCCTGCGACATGCGCATGAGCATTCATCCGCATGGCACCTACGGTGTGGTGGGTGCAGCCGTGGCGGCCGCGCGCTTACTCGGCTTGAATCGGCAGCAGATGCGTGAGGTGATCAGTCTGGCTGGATCTTCGCCAATCGCTGGCAACCGGCAGGGCATGAAGGAAGGGGCCACGCTGCGCAATTGGTATGCCTCGCACAGCGCCACGATGGGTCAGACCGCGGTGCGTCTGGTCCAAAGCGGCTTTACCGGCCCGATCGACGGCCTGCAGCCCACTTGCAACGACGTGCTGTTTGACAACTTTCGCCCTGAGGCGATGGTGCAGGACCTGGGTCGGCGCTGGCTACTGGCCGATGGCTACATCAAGCTTTACGGTTGTGGTCGGCCCATCCACGCGGCCATTGATGCGTTGCGCGAGGCTTTGTCGGTGTTCGACGGACCCAAGGCATGGCCCGAGCCCGAGCAGGTTGAGCGCATCGAGCTGCGCGGTTTCAAGTTTTTGGTCTTTCTCAATCGCACCGACATTCGCAACGCCTTTGCCACGCGGTTTTCCACCCCCTTCGCTTTGGCCTCTGTGCTCGCTCACCGCAGCCATGGCATCGAATGCTTCACCGATGCAGCCGCAGCGGACGCCCGCATTCAGGCCCTGATGGGTCGGATCCAGATGGAGGAAGATGCCCAATTTAGCGCGGATTTTCCGGCCAGCCAACGCTGCGAGTTGACCGTGGTGCTGCGCTCAGGCCGTCGCCTGCAGGGGCGGTGCGAGGTGATCCGTGGCGAGCCGGCCAACCCGGCCGATCGGCAGGATTACCGCAACAAGTTCATGGCGCTGACTTCACGGATCTGGCCGATTGAGCATTTGGAAGTCTTGTATCAGCAGGCCCGCCACCCTGAGCACATCGAGTCACTGCGCGGCTGGGGGCTGGCCTGATGGTTGCGGCAGGCCGGTGGGGTGCTCAGCCGCTAAAGCGCCTGCGTGTCAGTGAGAGCGCCAGCCAAAAGCCGCCCACACCGTAGGCCAGAAGCACCAGCAGGTGCTGCGCGGCCTGAGCCGGCCAGTGGCCTAAAAACAGCGGTCGGATCAATTCGACCGCAGCCGTCAATGGCAGCCACTGCGCAAAGGCCTGCATGAAGCCGGGCAGTTGTTCGCGCGGGAAAAACACGCCGCTCAAAAACATGGTTGGCGTGAGAAACAGCGTGAAGTAGTAGGTGAAGAAGTCGTAGCCCTTGGCCAGCGCATTGAAGACCAGCGCGATGCTGGCAAACACCATGCCCACCAGTGCCAGCAAGGGCAGTGCCAGCAGCAGCCAGGGGCTGTGACTGATGCCCAGGGCCAGCATCACCAGCAAGATCACGGTGGTGGTAAAGAGCGACTTGAATGCGGCCCACAGCATCTCGGCCATGACCACATCATCGAGCTGGACGGGCGCATTCATGATGCCGTCCCAGGTGCGCTGCACATGCATGCGTGAGAACGCCGAGTACAGCGCCTCGAAGCTCGCTGCATTCATGGCGCTCATGCAAATTGACCCCGAGGCCAAGAACACGATGTAGGGCAGTACCGCGCCTTGCATTTGCACCTGGCCGACCAGAGCGCCCAGCCCGTAACCAAAAGCCACCAGCGTGATCAGAGGCTCTGCAATATTGCCCACCAGGCTGGGCAGCATCAGCTTGCGCCAGACCAGCAGATTGCGCCGGAACACCGGCACCCAGCGCAGACTCAACTGAGGGCGGCGCCAGATCGATGTCTGCGCTTGCAAAGCTGGGTGCATCAGGCATCCTCCCGAATCTGCCGACCGGTGAGCTTGAGGAAAAGGTCTTCCAGATTGGCCGGTCGATGCAAGGTGCGCAACTGGGCGTGGGCAGCCAGACCTTGGAGCAGCGGCCCGGCATTGTGGGTGTAGAAAAACACGGTCTCGCCGCTGACCTCGGTGCGTTGGGCCAGGTCGCGCAAGGGCGACTGGGCCAGGGCCAGGGCGCCGCTGCCGTAGACCTCCACCACATCGGGTTCGAGCTGACTGGCAATGAGTTGTCGGGGTGGGCCTTCGCACATTTTTCGGCCATGGTCGAGCACGATCAGGCTGTTGCACAGGCGCTCGGCCTCGTCCATGAAGTGGGTGGTCAGCAAGATGGACTTGCCCTGCTGGACCAGCTGCTGCAAGCGCTCCCACATCAGATGCCGCGCTTGCGGATCGAGCCCGGTGGTGGGCTCGTCAAGCAGGAGCAGGTCTGGGTCGTTGATCAGGGCCCGAGCCAGCGAAAGCCGGCGCTTCATGCCACCCGACAGCTCACCGAGCTTGGCGTTGGCTTTGCTCGTTAGTGCCGCGAACTCCAGCAGGCGCGGGATGCGCTCGCGTATGGTGGCGTCCGGCAGACCGAAGTAGCGGCCAAAGACCAGCAGGTTTTCGGCACACGAAAAATCCGGATCCAGACTGTCGAACTGGCTGACGATGCCCAGGCGGGCCTTGATCGCCAGGCTGTCCTGGGGCATCTGCATCATGGCGCCTCCCCCGCGAAACAACACCTGCCCCCCGTCGGCCGCAGCCAAGCCCAGGCACATGCGCACGGTCGTGGTTTTGCCGGCGCCATTGGGACCGATCAGGCCCAGGCACTGACCGGGCGCAATGTCAAAGGACAGGCCATCGACCACGGTTGTGCCGCCGTAGCGCTTGCTCAAATCGCGAGCCGAAAAAATGGGTGCCTGCATGCCTGTCATTGTGCCCGGGGTGTGTGCGGGTGATCGATCAGCTGCAGCGGCGCAGCCGTCGATAATCGGTGGCTTCTTTCAACCCGCTCGCTGGAGCAGCCCCATGACCACTCTCGGAACCCCTTTGTCACCGTCGGCCACCAAAGTCATGCTCCTGGGCTCAGGCGAATTGGGCAAGGAGGTCTTGATTGCGCTGCAGCGTCTGGGCGTGGAGACGGTGGCCGTTGACCGTTATGAAAACGCCCCCGGCCAGCAGGTGGCCCACCATGCCCGCACCATCACCATGAGCGATCCGGCCCAGCTCAAGGCCTTGATCGAGCAGGAAAAGCCGCATCTGGTCGTGCCCGAAATCGAGGCCATTGCCACCCCGATGCTGCAGGAGCTCGAAGCCGCTGGGGTGGTGCGCGTGATCCCCAATGCGCGCGCAGCTCGCCTGACCATGG
>SXGQ01149524.1_pt1 | contig 12099 bp, 12 predicted proteins | sample 3178371 | NCBI WGS metagenome assembly SXGQ01 (sample SAMN11356859, study PRJNA531348) | freshwater metagenome | isolation source: freshwater sample F1-20 | place: China: Fuxian Lake, Yuxi | collected 2017-12-25 | reverse complement strand
TTTAATAACTCAGAAAAAGTTAGAGGATATAACTAAAGTAGTATTTTATATGACCCTAGAAAATATTATACTTATATACAGCCTCAGTAAATCGGAATTAAAGAAAGTAGAATATTATAATTTTGAGGTAAATGGTGATATCCCACTATGTAAGTCAAAACACAAAATTAAAAAAGGAATGATAGTGCATACTATGATACTGGACAGTCGCCTTCAATTTACACCATACACAGCAAACTAAATAGCTATGCGTGATATAGTAGAGTGTATTAAGTGTGGGACATATGTATCTAAACCAGCACCAGGTGTTGTGTCAGTTATTTGTCATGAGTGTGTCACAGATAGTTTAAGACAATTTGAAGTACCGGCAAAAAAAGTTAAAGCTGCGTCACTTGGTTATCCAAGAGGTTGGAGATTCATGAAAATATTTGTACATTCAACTGGTACAGTGTATCATAGAGGCATAGAACAACCAGCATTAAAAAACACAATTCCAGCAACTGTGATTGCAATAAAAGTTAAAAAATCTAAAGCACAAAAGGTTGCAGAAAGACAAGCAAATTTAGCTATATATGCTACACTAAAGAGGGATCTAAAAAAAGAAACAAGGAAAACAGCAATTAAAAAGTTGACATCAAAGATTAAAAAAATAGAAAAAAAAATATAAGTTATGAACTATACAGCCGAAAAGTTACAAACAAACTACGATACCTTTTTGTCATATATTGACAAATACATTACTGAACCAAGAGCATCTCAACTTAAAAAATTGTATACAGATCATGCTGAGCGTATAATGCTTATGCCAGCTTCTGGTACTGATCATCACCACAATACTTGGCCTGGTGGATATGTGGACCACGTTATGCGAGTAATTGATTGCGCACTTGAATTAAAGGCAATGTGGACAAGAATGGGAGCAACCATTAACTACACTGAAGAGGAGTTAGTATTTGCTGCAATAAATCATGATTTAGGTAAAATGGGCACAGAAGAAGCAGAGCAGTACCTATCAAATGATTCAGAGTGGCATAGAAAAAATTTAGGAAAAATATATAAGTATAATCCAGTAAACCCATTTATGCCAGTTCCAGAAAGAAGCTTATTCTTACTACAGCAAAGAGGTATTATAGTGAGTTTTAACGAGTATTTAGGTATTAAATTGCATGATGGACTTTACGACGAAGGAAACAAACCATACTATATTTCCCATAGCAAAGACTCCAAACTCAAAACAAACTTACCAATACTACTTCACCACGCAGATCACATGGCTTCTCGTATTGAATATGAAATGTGGGCTAATAACGAGGAATCAGCACACTTAACACAAAATAAAAAGTCACGCAAACCAAACATGCCCACCAATATCACAGACAGCGAAAAACAAGATTTAACAAACATATTTAACAACCTATTTAACTAGTATGATAACAGCTATTATTTTATTATCAATGCTTGTTGTTACCCTGGGAATATTAGTGTATATTAACTATAAGAAAGCTGAACGAGCCGTAAAGTATTGTGAAACATATGTTAGGTTTGTATCAGCATTATATTTTAAATTTTATGAAACTAGGCGGAGAATGCAAGAAATAGATCATAGAGGGTCCTTTCAAGCAGATGATGAAGTTGGTACAATCTTTAAAGAATTAGATACATCAATAAATGATTTATATGAATTCCTCACCAAGTATGTCAATAGAGAAGAAAGTAAAGAAACCAAAAAAAGCAAAGACTAAAAGGCTTTATTTTGGACCTGAAGTTGATATCAGCATTATTAAATATAACTCAGCTGAGGATGACCATATTAGAAGTGTAATCTATCAACGAGAGATTAAACCAGCTTTTGAGAAGCTAGTTGAAAACATCATACACACGTTTAAATTTTACTATACAGACGGACAAACACTACAACAAATGCAACATGAGGTAGTTAGCTTTTTAGTAGAAAAATTACCAAAGTTTAAAGCTGCAAATGGAAAAGCCTTCAGCTATTACAGCATTGTAGCTAAAAATTACTGTATATTAAAAAATAGAAGTAACTATAAAAAACTTACTTCCCACGACAGAATGGACATAGTTGATGAAAGCAACCTTGAATCCATAATAGATGATAGTGACTCAGCAGAGCAAAAAATAAACTTGTTTATGAATGGGTATGTTGAGTACTGGGATGCAAATCTAGATATTATATTTCTTAAAAAAAATGACCGAAATGCAGCTGCAGCCTTACTTGAGCTTTTTAGAAAAAGAGATAAGATAGAGCTATATAATAAAAAAGCGCTATACATTTACATGAGAGAAATGTCAGATGCATCCACACAGCAAATTACAAAAATAGTAAAGCTAATGAAAGAAAAATATAAAGTCATGTATAATGATTTTTTATGTACTGGTCAGATAATAAAAAATAAAAAGTATTAATGTTAGTACTTGTTTCAAGAGAGAAATTACAACAGTTACTTCTTAATCAAATAAAGCATTGGGAGGATGTTGGTGATGGTCCAAACCTAAACGCGTTTCCTTTTACACCAAAAGAAACCGATCCACAAACATTAAAAGAACTTGGCTACTATGATAATAAAGATTCATGGAGCTCAGGGGTTTGCATAAAAGCTATAGTAGAGTATCTTAAAGAGCTAAATGAGCTAAAAGAGCATACTGGAAAATAGAAAACTTTATTCAGTGCTATTTATATATAAATTAGTTTATGGACAAAGATAGTTTTTTATTTGATAATAAATCCTTTAGCGATCTTCTTCGCGATGTTTACAATAACACCAAAAAGAAAGAACTGCAGATTAATACTTTAATTGACCAGCTTAAACTGTTAATTAGAAACATGACAGATGCATCCCTCATGGTACCTCTAATTAAAGAATATCTTGAAGTATCGGTAAAAAATGATGATAATCTAGTTAGATTAACAGCTATTGTTCAAAGACTACTTGTTACAAGTAATAAGTCTTCTGCAGATGAATTAGGATTATCGGATGCTGAACGAACACAGTTACTTGAAGAAGCACAACAATTACTAGACACTAGCAAGTCATGAGCATGTTTTTTAATGGGTTGACAGGTTTTTTTGACCATCACACCCCAAATCCTGTTACACAAAAGACTACTCCACCAAGGGTTTTCCCAGGCCATGTGCTCGAGATTTGTATGAATACAACATCAAATTTGTTTGAATCTCAAAAAGATATTGGTAAAATTCGATTTCGAAATTTGATAATTGATAATGGTCGGCCTGATGATCTTTGCACATCAGTTGCAATGCCACTAGATAGATCAATGGCAAGATATCCCTATCCAGGTGAAGAAGTGCTAATATTTCGAGCAGTTGGTGAATTAGAAACATTAATGGGTGCATCTATACAGGACATTTATTTTTACAGCTTTGTTGTAAGTATTGTACACAATGTAACAGCAAATACCCACCCATTCCTAGGAGTTAATTACAAACAAGTAGATCCAAATCAGATCTTTCCATCCAAGGCCAGGGAAGAAATAAGACTTGATAAAAAGATTACTAATTTGGCTATGTTAAGAGGTGTAATTGCAGACGGTGAGTTGTTAATTCGCCAGCAGTTGCAACCACATGAAGGAGATTTCATATTACAAGGTAGGTTTGGAAATACCATACGTATGGCTGGAACATCAAAGGAATCTGGTACCTCATGGTCTACTGCTGGTACTTCCGGTGATGGAATCATGATCCTTCGAGTAGATGCACAAACTACAACAAAAATGGAATCCATGCTAGTAGAAGAAAACATAGATGCAGACGACGCATCAATATATATGTGTACAACGCAGAAGGTACCTTTTACCTTAAGCTGTACAAAAACGATGCATTCATGGATTCCAAAAGCAATTAGTGAAACAGAAACAAATGAAAAAAACAGTAATTCAAATATTAAGTTAAACAAGGATCAATACCAACCAAAGTGGAAAAAAGTACCAACAGTTGTAGGTAGTGTATCTTTTGAAATAGGTTAAATATGGCAGAAAATTATTCAGAGTTTCCAGCATTCATTGCGTTAGTAAAAGCAAATAAAGAAGCAATTCGAGCAGCCATATTACAAGACGTATATAAAAACCAAACAGAAAAATTAACACATAAAGTTGCATTAGGTAATTTAGTTCCCTTAATAGATAAAATAATACTACCATACATACGTAGATGGGAAAAAGGAGTGTCTACCGACGCTAATAATAATGCTGTGGCTGTGCATGGAGTAACGGCAGAAATGTTATATTACTGGTTTGAAGGTATTTTTGTGACACAGGTTAGTACAATAACACGCGTAACTCCACCAACTACAACTTCACCAACTTTCCCAACTCAAACAGAAGCTGAAAACATTGAAGCTTCAAAACTTATATATACAACAAATACAGACAGTCTTGATAAGATCATTATTCAAGCTAAAGTAATTAAGACAACATATTTAAAAAACATAGCTAGTACTACCTTAGCTATACATGCATTATTAGCAGATACAGATGTAGCTGAGTTATTTTACTATTATAGTTTAACTCGTAAAGATTATAGTTATCCTATTGCCATGATGGCCGCAGATCCTTACCTTGGATTTTTAGCGGCCGACTTTACCTGGACGCAAGGTACAGACGGTATGACAGCAATTAATGAAGCTACTGACTCATTAAATATACTAGGGGACGCATCCTTAGCTAGAGTAATAGTTGCTAGTAATAATTCGATGGCAACAACACCAACTCAACCATCAAAGCTACCAGCCGTATCAAGAGAAGCCATTGCACAGCAGTTAACAAAAATCAATAAGGATTATCCAGCAAGTGACACTGGTAAAGCATTGTATAGACAAACCTATCTTGATAGATTTATAAATAACCCAACTGAATCAACCTTATCCTACATGGTTATAATAACAGAAAAGTTTAATAAAAATACACTTAATGACTATGTATTTACTGAAAAAGAAAAATTATTACTTGGGAACTTGGTAGTGGGTTATGAAAATTTTAAAATAACAGTAGACTTATAACATGGCTAGTACAACAATTACATACCAGTCACTTAAAGATAGTCTAGGAACAGTTCTAAGCGCTGGTAGTACGGAGTCACAGTATATAGCCCCACAAGGGGTAGAACTCATAGTACCAGAATTACCTCCAAGATTAATACCACCTATGGAGGACATTACACTAGTTAGCAATTTAGCTACTCGCGATGTAACTCCCATAGCAGAACTACTTAAAATTGATCTACAACGAAAAAACATATATGAGGGTGGAAGTCAAGTTTTAATAAATGCAGATCGTATAATATTTAATACTAGATTAGATTATTTAATGCTATTTGGCGGAAAGGGTGTAGCAATAGCATCACAAGGTCGAGTTAATTTAGATTCTGAAGAAGAAATTACAATGTATGGTGAAGAAGGTGTATTTATAGGAGTACCAGGAAAAAATGCAAAACCAAAGTTTAAATCACCTAAATCAGCCCCTGGAAGAGGAGATCCAACATCAGATGAAGATTATGAACCAATAGTATTAGGTCTTAAATTAGCAAATTTTTTAAATGATTTATTAGTTGAATTAGATCAAGCTGTTATTTCTGGAACAATAGGAAACTGCAGGTTTAGAGAAGATACAGTAAGAGGTTTTCAGCAACTAGCGTGTCGTATTCCAGAAATGTTAAGCACCTTTGCATATGTTGATGGCATAAGCCATGAAGCAACATTAAAGCCAGTTCCACCAGATGTTGAACGAGAACAGATAACCGTTGTAGATAATGTATTACGAGGAAGAACAACAGGTGCAGACACAAATCCGCCTAACACAACAGTAACTAGTCCAGCACCAGTAACAAATCCACTCAGTAGCCTTGCTGGATATTATAATTCAGATGAAGGGCAAACAGACAAAAATAAAATATAGTAATGGCTGATTTAAAAGGTAAGTTGACACAAGTTGGAGAAGTTGTTATTGACTTAACTGTTAAGGATAACTTTGATAGAATGGTGATAGCATTAAAAAAAGATATTAATGCAACACTTGAGCTTGAATCAAGCTATATGTCCAAATATGATATAATAGATAAGTTAAGGACCAAAGTCAGCGAAGTAGCAGTGCTTGCCTTATCCGGATCATCAACAGCAGGACTAATGGATCAAGCAAAATTATTTCCTGAACTTGCAAAAGTTGAAAATGATTTCAATACATTGGAAACATACATAAATAGCCTGTCACCCGAAAGCTTTAACCCACCACTACCTCCTTTAGTAGAAACTTCTGAATCAACTATAACAATAGTTCCAACACTACCATATCCAAAAGTTGATCCAAGAAGAACTGGAAATATAGTTAATCCAAAACCAGGTATGATTGCTGGCCAGGTACAAACATGGTTATTAAATAATAGCATTTTATATGGCTTTGTGTTATATGGCACTCATTCACTATATTATCTTGGAAAGGATAACATAAAAAATCAACTTGATAATGACCAAGGTAAGTTAAAAGCAATTGTTGGAAGATTTTTAGCTAAAGGTAGTACATTAACTGATGAACTAAAAACAACAGCAGCCGAAGTAATGGCCAACACATATCCACCCCCACCACCACCACCTCCAGCCACTCCGGTAGCCATAACACCTGGCGACATCTTGTTAAAATACCATCCGCGACAAGAATTTAGACAGATTGTATTACATCACACTGTAGGCGGTAGTACTGCTAAACAGACAGTGGAAGGATTATTTAATAGAGCAAACAAAGGGCAACAGCAACAACCAAACGCGACATCAGATGAAATTGCAGTAGGAGAACATAAAATTGGTGGATATGTGGAAGTAGGGGGACAAAAATATAGTATTAAAAATGGTGGTTGGTGGAGTGGTATACATATAGCAGTTGATGCTATGGGTGGTGTTGCTCGAGGAGACAACAACAATCTATACTTAAACATTCCAGCTAGCAGTTTTCTAAATAAATATGGAGTTGGTATTGAAATTGGATCTTTTGGAGCATTAAGACCAAAAGAGTCAACTAATTTAGCAAATACAATTTGGAATACAGCCTATAGCAATTTTACAGCAGCCTTTAGAAACCAACTATCAAATAACAGAGCAGATAAACGAATAGTGAACTTAGGTTTTACGTATAACGGTGAAAATTATTGGGATGACTTTAGTGATGCACAAATAGCATCATTACAAGGGGTAATTACTCAAATACTAAACACCGGGACTGATGGACCAAAAATTAAACAAGCAATCCAAGGAAGAAACGTTTATAGTGAAGTATTTGGAATTGACCCATACCCACAAGCTGGTGGTATATACACTGGAGCTAAACTGACAGCGCCATTTGATAAATTTGGAATATTTACCCATAACCGTGGAAGCGGGGAAGGTGGCCATGATGATACTTTTCCATCACCAAAATTAGTAAACATGCTAAAGACCTTCGGTATGGTAGGTAATCCACCAGTAGCAACCTATTACACACCAAAATTCTCATAGCATAAATGCCAATAAACTTTGAAACCACCTTTGTAACCCCCCTTTTAGCTCAACTCGACGCTGGAACAATTGGTAATGGAGAAGATTTTGCTAATGCCATAGTAGACGCATATATCACCACAGTTAAAACTGGATTACCTCAAAATGTAGTAGCAACTTTACCAGCTCCTGGATTAATGGTTCCACCCGCTCCACCACCACCTTTTCCAATTGGAGCATCAACATTCCTCACAGCTGACCAAAGAAAGAAAAAAATGGCAACTATCATAAACGCCTACTTTAAAGCAAAAGATGGATCCATTGAAAAAGCTGAAATTGATTCCCTTAAAGTTACCATAGATAGAACAGTAAGCTCGGTAAAGGCATACAAAAGTCAAATTGATAGCATTGCAGCAGAAATTGAAATAGTTGCAACTGAAGTAGCCAAGTTTCCAGAGACCATAGAAGACATTGGAAAAGATCTTAAAGAAGAATTTGAACGAGTAAAGACAAAGATAAACAATATATATGATACCTTATTATTAGATGTCGCCGTCCTTGGTATTAGTGAGTTTAATAGAGTGTTCGCAGATCAAATTGCATTTATCGATAAGCTAAAAAACTTTGAACCTAATATTGAATCTGCTAGTAGCGTAATTCGCTTTATTGCATCCCAAAAGAAAGTATTAGATAGTAAATTTGGAACAGCAGCATCAGCTGAACAAACAACAACAAACTATATCACATCTAAATTAATGAGCTTAGCAAATCATTTAATTAAGATTGCTAAAAGTATATTAGATCCTATAGCGCTTTTAAATTACATTGAACAGCTTGTACCATTAGCACCAAGCTTAAAAAAAGTATATGAAAAAATAAAAAAGTTTAAAATTGTTAAGGATATACTGGAGCGTAAATTATACGGGTTAAACAAAAAGAAAAAGGCTATACAACTACAGATAAGTAACTATCATGAGCCAAAGATAAAAGCTTTATCAGCAAAATTAGCAAAAAAAATTGCTAACTTAGGAAAAAAGAAAAGGTCACAAAAATCAGCTGAGTTATATGCAAAAACTAGTAAGGATGTAAGTGATAGAAAAAAAGCTTTTGACAAGAGAATAAAAAAAAGAAAAGTTCAATTAGAAAAGCTTATAAAAGCTGGTAAATTATCTGCTAAGCTTGTGTCTAATAGTATATCATTAGCTAACGATCTACGTTTGGAGTTTGAATCAATTAAAAAAAAGATAGAAGATCTACAAAGACTGCAAAAAGAAACCAAAGCAAAGCTAAATGCATTAGATAAAAAAGACCCACTTGCAGATTTTAACAAGATTCAATATAAGCCCACAATTCCAGAAAAATTTAAGCTACTAAAAGATAACAATGCTCAGAATATAGTTGCTGCAGGAAATATTGCATCTATAAACATACCATCTATAAATGAAAAAGATGCTTTATTATTGTTAAAGCAGGAAGTAAATAAACTTAAAAAACAGTTTGATGAAACCGGCTTAGGTCAGTTTACTGTTGCAGCATCTGCTGTTATGAGAGCCACAAAAACAGACTTTGAAACCTTTAAACACTTTTTCAATGCTAAAGAAAATATTGAAAAAAATAAGGATATAGAGAGGATAGAAGAAAAGTTAAAAACAATAGAAACAGAGTATGGAGTAGATAGAGCAGGCCTATTAGAGGCTTTGGCTGGAACATCACAATTACAAGGTTCTTTAGCTGTTTTTGATAAAGAATATGAAACCCAACGCGCAATCCTTCTAAATGAATTACAAGACATAAAGAATAACTCTGCAGATGGGTACAAATCACCGTATGGTAAATATGTTGATCGCATCCATCAACTACAAGTTGATTTGAAAAGTATAAAGGCCGTTATAAAAGCAATTAAAGTAGTAGAAGTAAAAGATCCACCAGTAGAGGTAGCGCCAATTACACCAAAGGAGCCAAAAACCAAACATCCATGGTTAACAAAACGAATTAGCTCCCTATCAAAAGTATTAAAATATTTAACTACAGATCTTGAACCTGACATTGCAAGACTAATTGTATTCATTAAAGAGGAGATATCAGCAATTAAAGAGTCTATAAAAAAAGAAATAGTAGATTTTTTAAAAAGTGTAAAAAAACTATTAATAAGCAGAACTCCACCAAATAGCATAGTAGACGATTATAAAGAGAAAATAAAGAAGATTGAGGATAGAAGAGCAATGGTAAAATACAGGGTTGCTCGTGCAAAAAGGTTAGTAGAGGAGGTTCAGCTAATAATAAAAATGGCCGGTGGTGCTACCAAACTCACTACAAATATTGTGACCAAAGAAGTGTATAAATATGAGAGTAACCAACTCTATATTAACCTTTTTATAGATAGCTACTATGATCTGTTGTATTTGAGAGAAAGTGAGGTGTTAATTACTTCGCCAAAATTCCCAACTCCAATAACTGAAATTCAAGCAATGCAGGCACACTTAGCTGAAACCAAAAAATATTATGAGGAGGAAAAGAAGAAGATTAAACAAAAATTTGAGCCCCTAATAGTAATAGATATACTTGTATTTGGATTAATAGAATCTATTAAAGAAGCAAAGTTTAGTAATTTTATTAAGGACTTAAAAGGATATGTTGATATGGTAGAGGCCACTGCAGACCATCCAGGTAAAAACACAATAAAATCACTGAAAGAAATCATGACTATTATTGAATCACCTCCCACAACAGTTAGTGAGATTACTTCGACAGCTAAAAAATTTACAAAAGGTGTGATTGCTAGTATTGGCCAAGATATAAACATAGTAACTCCACTTGCACAAATAGAAACAAAGCACTTAGTTAATAGTAGAAAATCAATTAAAAAACTTTGTAAACTAGCTTTTATTAATGATATAAGTAAGCTTCAACAACTAACAATTGACAAACTAAATAGCAGGAGAATTGAGCACGAAAAAGATATGTCAATGCAAGCTATCAAAGCAACCAAGCTAAAAAATATAGAAATAAACTACACAACAGAAAGAGCAGAACTACAAAAAACGTTAGCTGGAACATCACAATTACAAGGTTCTTTAGCTGTTTTTGATCTAGAATATAAAAAAACAGTTAAAGCATTTTTAGATAGTGAGGGATCTGTAGCAAGTGAGGCAGACCTAGCCATGCTTCAGAAGGAATATGAAGATGAGGTTGAAAAAATAAAAGAATTTGAAAAATCAACTATATCATCAATAAAAGGTGGAAAAATTGCACAGCTACTATTAAAACTAGATAAAAGCCTTACTGAAAATAAATCCTTTATAATGTTGGGTTTTGATATGTTGGTAGTGTTAATAAAGGAATTTGTTGCATTTTTAACTAAAATTGTAAAAGATTTTATAAAAGTTGAAAAAGAAAAATTAGATAAAAAGAAATCGGAGATAGAAAAAGAGATTAAACAAAGAGCAAAGAAAGAAACCGAAGACAAAGTAAATACAGAAGCTATAATACTAACTGGTGTTTTTGGATTAGCAGCTCGTCTATTCTGGACTGGGGCATCATGGTATGGTCCAACTGGTACCAAGCACACAGTATTAAACATAGGAAGATTCACCAAGATGGATTTTTTAGCTTCTAGTGGACGAAGCGGTATGATAAGAGAAATAGCTAGAGGATTTGAAAATCAATTAGTTACTATGCTTGGTATAATTACACCACCACCAAACACAGGAATACCTCCATTTGTATTTAACGGGTACTCCCCACCAAACAAGCCAGTAGCAGTATACTTAGCTACTAACGCGGCAGCTGGAGTTGCTTAATTAAATAAAGTTAATACATAATACGCAAATAGCTACTATTTATATATAAAAGTATGAAAGGATCTGAATTTATAAAAATCTTACGCAAGGTTATCCGCGAAGAAGTTCGAGAAGTTGTTAGAGAAGAAATTAAAGCCCTTAAGCCTATGCTTATTGAAAATAAAGCTCGACCAACATCAAAACAATCTAGTCAACTTCAACAGCGACCTAAGGCAAGACAACAGTATACAATTGATGGAGCTTTTAGTAGCATACTTAAAGAAACTGCAGAATCTATGTATAACAATCCCGTTTCTGACACAGAAGATTGGCCTAATATAGGCGGATTAATGACATCAGAGCAAGTGACTCCGACAATGAATTACTCAGTGCCAAGCAATAATAAACAATCACACAGTACCGAACCAACTGGACTAATGAGAGATTACTCTGCTATACTGAAATCAGCAGATGCTATATCGCACAACAATTATAGGGGATAATAAATGGCTATTGAGATTAGAGTAAATCCGCTTGACTTTGAACCTGATATAGCTATTGGCATTGATTTACCTATGTTAAATAGTGTCGGGAGTGATTTTAGATTGAACTATACCACTCTTGATCAAGCATATGCAAATGCCAGAAATTTATTATTAACTAATAGAGGAGAAAGAATCATGCAGCCAGATTTTGGTTGTAACTTACAAAATAGTTTATTTGAGCAGCTTACTGAGGATATGGTTGATGATCTAGAGGAGGGCATAAGATCGCAGTTTAACTTCTGGCTACCATATATAGCAATAAATGAATTAAAATTAACA
>SXGQ01288501.1_pt1 | contig 12100 bp, 7 predicted proteins | sample 3178371 | NCBI WGS metagenome assembly SXGQ01 (sample SAMN11356859, study PRJNA531348) | freshwater metagenome | isolation source: freshwater sample F1-20 | place: China: Fuxian Lake, Yuxi | collected 2017-12-25 | reverse complement strand
GTCCCGATCCCGATCGGGTGCCTCGAGGACCTGCATGGGCCTCAATCCATGGCCGATCATCCCGAGGACTCCGGCCAGTCCGCAGGTCAGGTAGAAGAGGATGTGAAACGGAATCGCCCTGAGAGCGAATCCGATTCCTCTCAACGTTGAGAGATACCTGTAGAACGGGAGGTTGAGCCCAACCAGCAGGGCCAGAGAGGCGAGGGCGATCGCTCCGATCCATGGGTTCCACGGGACCATGACCAGTCCTGCGACGCCAATACCGGCCAGAGCCGTGCTGAGGCGTGCGGTCCATCCGAGGCTCAAATCCGTTCCAGACTGTTTGCGTCCAAGGATCAGTCGCATCCACGGGATGCCCCGATCGAACAGGTCGGTCCGCATCATCGAACCGAACGTCCACCGCTTCAGATGGGTGCCTTGGAGGGATTTCTCGAGGAGGATCGCCCCGCCGTGGTCCCGGATGCGGCCTCCCAGTTCGATGTCCTCGATCGAGGGTTTTTGGAAACGGGGATCGAATCCTCCCACCTTCCGGAAGAAGTCCACCCGCACCGCGCCCAGGCCAGCCCAGAAGGTCTCCGCCGCCTCCCGGCCCTGCAGGTGGACGAACTGGTGGAGCAGATTGCGGTATTGCGACAGGAATCCCGGATCTCCGGGGTTTGAATCATAGGCGCCGAACAGGGCGGCCAATCCAGGCCGGTGCGTCACGATGTCCAGCACGCGTTGGATCGTGTCGGGGGGGACGACAACATCGGAATCCACGAACAGGACCCAGTTGCTGGCGACGCGGTCCACCCCGGCATTCCGGGCTCGGGCTGGGCCGGACCGATGGGGGACCTCGACGGTCAGGGACCCCGAGGGCAGCAGGGAGGTGTCCTCGGGCGTCCCTGGGGTGTCGATGACGATGACGATCTCATGGGGTTTCGGGTGGAGGTTCCCCAGGGCGCGCATCGCCTGCGCGGCATTCCGACGGGGTCCATGGGTCGGCATGACCACCGCGACGGTGGGGAGGGGCGACGCGGAGTGGGCCGAATCAGGTGCCATGTCCCGCGAGGATGAAACAATGGGCGTCGCCAAGGGAAGGAACTCTGGCGTTTGGAACCGGATTCCCAGACGATTGCGACCGGCTGAAGGCCATTCGAGGCCTCGGTGGACAGCCGACGCTCCATGACCGGCACTTCATCCTCACCCAAGGCTTCGTTGCTCGAGCGAGTCTGTTCCCTGAATCCCCCACGGTGGATCTGGAGGGCTGGCATTGCGTTGATGATGGCGCTCGCCTTGGCATGGCTTTCCTATCAGACCTACCGGTACTTCGCAGATCCAGAACAGGTTGGAGAACGTCAGGTGGCCAAGGGCGCGATCGACGTTCAAAACCGCTATGACGAGGTGCGGTCCTGGTTCCGTGGCGAGCCCGTCTACAGGATTCATCGGGATGCGGTGTATCCCCCGGCGAGCTACGCCATACTGGGGCTCATGTTCAACGGCCTGCCGTGGGGGTTGGCCAAGATCCTGTGGTTCGTGGCTTCCCTCGCATCGGTCGCCGCCTTCAGCCTCCAGTTGGTCCGACACAGTCTGGCGCGTTCCTGGCAGGAACGGGTCTTTCTGGGGTTGATGCCCTTTGCCTTCTACGCGACGGGAGCGGCACTCGGGAACGGTCAACTTGTGGTTTTTGTGCTCCCGCTGGTGCTCAGTGCCCTTCTCCTGCTGGATCCGCCGATCCCATCGGAACGGCACCTCTGGCTGGGGTCACTGCTGATGGTGCTGGCTCTGGTCCAGCCAACGATCGCGGCCCCGTTCTTCTGGCTGCTCCTTTTCAGGTCTCCCCAATGGCGCCCGGCCGTGGTCGTGGTGGCGGTCTATCTGGCCCTGACCGCGGTGGCGGTGGCGTTCCAGATGCGGGCGTTCCCGCAGTCGGGAGGCGAGGCGAACCCTTTGGGAATTCTGAACCGGTGGACCGTCCGGGGATCGGGGGGCGCGTATTATGGGTCCATCATGGGGGGCTATGGAACCGTGCACAATCTCCTGGCGGAGCTTGGGCTGCGGAAGTGGAACACTGGGGTATCCCTCACGGTCCTGGCACTTCTGGGCCTGTGGATCCGTCGCCATCGGCGGGCGGACTTCTGGCTCCTCATTGGAGTGACCGCCATTGTTGCCCGGATCTGGACCTATCATCGATGGTATGACGATCTCCTCCTCCTGTTTCCCCTGGTGGTTCTGTTCCGTCTGACCCGGATTCCCGAGTTTGCGACTCGGGTGAAGCGTGTTGCCGGTGTGCTGTTCCTCTGGATCTGGGGGTTCCTCCTTGCGCCAGGGGGGCTCTACACGTTGCGTTCCCCGGGGATCTGGGTCGGGATCCAGGTCAGTGGTTGGCTTGTGTCACTGGCGTTCCTCGTCTGGGTGGTTGAGACACAACGTCACGCCCAAGAGCGGGGTGTCTCCGACGCGAGTCCAATTCGGGCCTGAAACGGTGCCGCCAGATCGATGAACCGAGACACAGCCATCAAATACTGACGCTGTACGACCCGGAAAACCTCGTTCCTTCCGGTCAGCGGGCGCTTTCATTCACACACCGTGAGCGTGCACACCGACATCCTCCCCATCTCCAGTGCTGTTCGACTTCCACCATTGGGACTCCACTCGCGCAGGGTGATGATCCTGATCCTCGGGTTCTTCCTCATGATGGCCTCGGGTCGTGTCGGAAACCGCGATGTGGCCATCACGTTGAAGCTGAGTCGGTCCCTGCTGGTCGGCAGCGTCAACCTGCCCGAGGCGTGGAAGGATGCTCCGAGTCGGACGGGTGGCGGTCGGACGAGTCAGTATGGCATCGGACACAGCCTGAGCCTCATCCCGTATGTCCTCTGTGGGCGTGCGGCTGCGGCAATCCTTCCGGTGGTCCCGAGATCGCAGTGGGAGGAATTCTTCGTCAGCTTCTCCAACGTTCCCGTGGTGATGCTGATCCTGTACTACCTGTCCCGTCGGTGGCGGCTCCTCGGATGTGGGGACAAACGGGTCGCAGCGGGTTTGCTGATCGTGGTCGTGGCCACCCAGATCGGGCCGTATGCCAAGTTGCCGTTCAGTGATGCATTGCTGGCATTGGGCGTCCTCGCGGCCTGGTGCCATTGGATGGAGGCCGGGTGGAAATCGTCGATGGCTGCCGGGATCTGGCTGGGTGTGGCCTACTTGAGCCGTCGTCAGGCGGACCTTGTGATCCCATTCCTGGTGGTCCTCATGGTGGCCCAAGCCGCCTTTTTGCGTCGGTGGAACCACTTCGGTGGCATGGCGCTCGCCATTATTCCCGCGTTGGCGCTCCGGTTGGCCTACAACCACGTCCGGTTCGGATCCTTTTTCGGGGAAACACATCCAGGGATCCCTGTCGCCTTCGTCCTCCAACAGGCCGCCGATCTTCCGCTCTTCTTCAACCTCAACGAGGTGCTCTTGTCCCCGAACCATGGATGGTTGATCTACGGTGTCGTCCCCATCGGAGTCTTTCTCCTAGAAGTCCTGTCCCTGAGGAGACTCTCCCCATGGGATGCCGTCGCCACGGTCTGGATTCCGCTCACCGGGGTGCTTGTGATGTCGGAACTCTCGGTCGGCCCTGGAACCTCATTCGGCGCCCGTTACTTGCTGTTCACGATGCCGTTCCTGCTCCTCGCATGGCCCGCGGTCCAGATTCCGAGGGGCTGGGCGCCGCGTCTGGTCTGCACACTTCTGCTGGCCGGATCGGTGGGCCTCATGGCGACGGGATTTGCCCTCGATCCACTCCCGGTCGAGACCCGCAGGAATCGGTCGATGCCTCCGGTGGGATATTTCACCGCCTGTGGCCGCGAGTGGGGTCGTGTCCTGGGTTTTGACGCCGTCCCCGAGTCCCCGGAGTTGGCCGCCGATGCGGGCTGGAACCACGAGCCCTTCCGGAGGCCGGACTTCTGGTGGTGCCATGCGGTCGCCCGGTTTTGCGGTGGCCGCCAGGATGCGTTTCAGATCCCCGAGTCTGGGAAGTAGTACTCCACGTAGCCGAGCATCATCTCCTCGAACGTCTGCTCGCCCCAGCGAACCTCCTGGGTGGGATCCGGGTTGGCCGGGTTCCCCGTGCTGTTGTCGTACCACGCGGTCGCACGGATCCGGGTGCCGTTGGGGATCGTCACCGGCTGCTCGAACCGGTAGCTCAGCTGCCAGTTGAAGTCGTAGCGCGGCACCTCCAGCAGGGTCTTCTTGTCGCCGGCGCCATCCACCGTCTCGAAGCGGAAGGCCTTTCCGCGGACATGGAGGTGGGGCATGAGCGCGAGAATCCGGGCATCGCGGGGCACCGGCAGGGAAGCGGTCTCCTCGTGGTTCGGGGCGCCGGGCGGAATCCGCAGCAACGGATTTGCAATGCCGACCACATGGATGCGATGACGCGGCGGCTCCTTGGAGAACCGGAACCCGATCCGCATCTGGTCCTCCACCGCCGTGCCGTTCGGCGTGTAATGGATCTGGAACCGGAGTCGGCTCCTGGCCGGCAGAGGCTTGGCGAAGCCCTCGGGATACATCTGGAACGTATTGCCAGGCACGTAGGCCGCAAAGAACCCGGTCACTCCGTCACCGCTGGAGTCGGCATTACCCGGACCGCGTTGTCCTGGCGGCCGTACGAAGACCAGCACGTGATGCACGACCGCCTTGGCCGTGGGCTGGATCTCGACCGCGGTCACCCACTGGTCCTCGGTCAGCCCCGTCTCGATGGTCGCCTTCTGGTAGGGCATCACCCCTTCGGCCGCGACCGCGATGGGCTTGGGGAGGGTGTAGACCGCATCGGGTTTGCCGATGCTCCAGTCACCCGCCGTGGGGAGGGGCAGGGGAGCATCCACGGGGTTGCCCTCCGGACGCGTTCCCGTGAGCCAGCCCACGAGGTCCCGGCGATCCTCCTCTGGCAACGACCGGTCATTGAGCCACGGGGTGTGGCTGGACGAAGCGGCCTTGTCGGGCGCTGCGAACCAAGGGGGCATGATGCCCTTCTCGACCTGGGTCCGAATGACCCGCGCATGACCCTCGACCGAGGCCAGCGACTCCAGTTCAAAGGGGCCAGCACCCCCGGTGTGATGGCATTCCTGACAATGGGTCTGCAGGATTCGGGAGACCCGGTTGTGGAAGGTCACTTCGCGGCCGGACGTCACCGGAATGGGGCCGGCCGACTCCAGGTCGCAGCCCGGGGCGGTCGTGGCGGCGATCGCCGGACGTTCCCCGCGCAGCACCGCCTCCAAGGCGTTCTTGAGGGGGCGTCGGGTCGGCTCGGCCTTCGCGTAGCCCAGTCCATACTGGTCATCCACCGCTCCGCGGTACACGACAGTGCCGGCCGCATCGGTCACGATCGCTTCGGTCGTGCTGCGGAGACCCAGCTGTCGCGACAGCTCGCCCTTGGTATCCCGAAGGATGGGGGCCTTCCACTGGTGGGTGGCGGCCATCGCCTTGAGATCCTTCTTCGAATCCGAGTCCACGGGGGCGACGAAGACGACCTCGAATCCCTGGGCCGCAGCTTCTGTGGCGAGGCGTCCCAGGGCGGGTCCGTATTTGCGGCTGAGGGGACAGCTCGATGACGTGGCGAGCAGGATCCGGCCCTTGCCGGTCGGTCGGGCATGGAGGTCCACCTTCCGCCCATCGAGACTGGTCCAGGTGCCGGCCTGAAGTCGTCGTCCAACTCCCCAGGAGGTGGCATTGACCGGCCAGAAGGATTCCTTGGGCTCAGCCGCGGCTGCCGTCGAAGTGATGGGAGCGTTGGTCGCCTTCTGGGAAGGAGCCGCCCATCGCCTTCGGCCACCGATCTCGGTGATCGCCTCGGCCGCCTCCTGTCGGGTGATGGCGCCATCGCCGTCGCGATCGAGCCACTGGAGCATGGCTGGGTTGTTGATCTCGTCCGCGGTGACCCGCCCATCTCCGTTCCGGTCAAACCGCTCAAAGGCGTCAGGTCGCTTGGGGCGTCCACCGGTCTGGGAGCCCGGGGGGCGGTTGGTGGGAGAGGCGTTTGTGGAGGGATCTGATTCCTGGGCGAGGAGTCCCGGGGCACCCAGGAGGGCGACCACGACGATGGGGAATGCCCTGCGGACGACACTCGGGGTCAGGGATGCCTTCATGACCGGACGGTGACATCAAAAGGGCCAAGAGCCTAGACCGGAGAGCACAGAGAGGACGCGACAGAGGATGGGTGGGTGATGCAGTGCCCTGCATCACTGGGTACTGGAGCACCCATCCCACCTGGGGCAGGTTCACACCGGGGTTTCTGGTCCCGGGGGGGCCGCAGCCCGCGATGGAACTGCCACACGGTGACCCAAGGGTATTTTCACAGGTTCCCCTCGCAGGCCCATCGATGAGCGGCACCACCGCCAGGAACGCAACGCACTCCGCTCATTCGTCGAGCACGAGCTTCCCGGCCTCGCCCGCCTTGCCGCGCTTCTCGAGATCCGCCCGCAGACCCTCGTCCGAGAGGTCCAGCCTGTGGGAATGCTCCCAGTCATGGAGTGCCACGTCGTGGAGCTCCTCCACCACGGCATCATCCTCCACCTCGATCGCCAGCTCCCGACGGTCGTCGAAACTCCCAGGGGCCAGGTTGATCGATCCAATGATCGCCCGCTTGCCGTCCGCCAGGAGCATCTTGCCGTGAAGCTTCAGCTTCTTGAGCTTGTGGATCTTCGCACCGACGTCGTCGAGCATCCGGAGTCCGCTCACCCCCTCGAGCAGCTTTTCCTTCTTCAGGTTGTGCGGCGGACGGGCCAACACATGGACCTTCACGTCCCGTTCCCGGGCACGAATGAGGCGCTCGATGATGACCGGGTCCTGATACCGCTCGTTCTGCACGAACAGGCTGTTCTTGGCCTTGTCGATGAAATGGGCAATGGCCTCGCGACCATTGGCAGGACACCAGATCAGCGGGGTCTTGCCCGGGGGCTTGAAGGCTTGTCGATGCCAGTCGGCCTCGAAGCAGTCCAGGATCTCCCTGACCTCGTCGTTGCGCTCGGTCGTGACGGCGTAGTCCCGCGTCTCGGTGAGGTTTCGTGTGGCCCAGTTCAGCGACTTCACAAAGGCGAGCCGCTCGTCGACGACCATCGACTTCTCATGGGTGACCCCGAAGTCGGGATTGCTGTCCTGTACCTGGATGCCGGCGTGTTGGAGCGTCTTGCGCGATTCGGCATTGTCGTCCTCACCGTCGCGCCTTGCGGCATTGAGCATGATCCGCACGTCCACGCCACGCTTGCGGGCCGCGATGACGGCCTGGATGAGGTCCGGATCAGAGAACACGAACATCTTGATCCGGAGCGAGGATTTCGCGTTCTCGATGGCGGTCAGGAACGGGCGGGCGGTGCGGTCGGGCAGGACGATGAGCGAGCGGTGGGACATGGTGTGTTTTGTAAAGGGTCAGGCCTTCGGAGCGGGGGCGTCTCCGGTCTGGATGCGGTGGAGTTCGGCGTAGACGCCGTTGAGCCGGACCAGTTCGGCATGTGTGCCTTCCTCCGCCACGACCCCGGCCTTGAGGACGATGATCTTGTCGGCGTCGCGGATGGTGCTGAGCCGATGGGCGATCGTGATCACGGTACGGCCGTGCATGAGGCGTTCCAGCGCCTCCATGACGAGCTTTTCGGACTCGGTGTCGAGTGCTGCCGTCGGTTCGTCGAGGATCAGAATCGGCGAGTTCCGGATCAGGGCCCGGGCGATGCCCAGACGCTGGCGCTGTCCGCCGGAGAGGGTGAGGCCACGCTCGCCGACGAAGGTGTCGTAACCCTGGGGCATCCGGTCGATGAACTCGTGGGCATTGGCGAGCCGGGCAGCCTCCCGGATGTCCTCCTCGGAGGCTCCCGGACGTCCGTAGGCGATGTTCTCGCGGATCGTTCCTCGGAACAGGACGGTGTCCTGAAGGACGAATCCGATGTTTCGACGAAGGGCGGCCAGCTGGAGGTCGCCCAGGTCCTGGTCGTCGATCCGGATGCGTCCCTTCGAGGGATCGTAGAAACGGGGGATGAGGCTGACCACGGTGGACTTGCCGCCGCCGGTGGGGCCGACGATGCCGATTCGTTGTCCGGGCTCGATCGTGAAGCTGACGTCTCGGAGCACTGGGGCGGCGGGGTCGTAGGCGAAGGCGACGTTCTCGAACACGATCCGACCCCGGAGGGTCCCCGGGTCACGGGCATCAGCTTTCTGCGGGATCCCGACGTCGGTGTCGAGAATGGCCTGGATGCGCTCCAGTCCGACCGATGTCTGGGCGATGGTGTTGGTCATCTTGGCGAGGTCCTGCACCGGCTTGAAGAACTTGGACAGGTACGCGAGGAAGACGGTGAGCGATCCCACGGTCATGACGCCGCTGAGGATGAGCGAGGCGCCGCGCCACAGGACGATGGCGGTGCAGAAGGCGACGGTGAGGTTGACCACCGGGGAGAGCAGGGACTTGACCTGACGGGCCTTCAGGGCGGCCTCGACCGTGGCGTGACTGGCCTCGCCGAGACGCCTCTCCTCGAGGTCCTCCCGGCCGAAGGCCTCGACCGTGCGCATGGATCCGAGTCCCTGCTGGACGACGGCCACGATGTCGCTCTGTCGCCGGCGCACCTCGTGGGTGGCCTTCTTGACCGACTTCTTGAAGCGGCTGACGAAAAGCAGGAGGAACGGGGTGACGCCAACCGCGATCAGGGCAAAGTCCCAGTCGAGCCAGAACATCAATCCAAGCATGCCGACGATGGTCAGGAGATCGATGAGGATCCCGAGCGTCGCGGAGGAGGCGAAGTCTTGGATCGTGGCCACATCGTCGGTGAGCGTGCTGAGGAGGACACCGGTCTGGTGGGTGTCGTAGTACGACAGCGAAAGACGCTGCAGGTGGTGGTAGATGCGGAGTCGGAGGTCGTTGGCGACCCATTGGCCAACGCTTTCGGTATAGTAGTTGGCGATGTATCCAGCGATGGACCCGATGAGGGCGATGAGCACAACGGCTGATGCGGCGAGCAGGGCGAGGCCGCTTTTGCTCTGGGCGATCGGGAAGCGGTGGATCCATTCCAGCCATTCGGGGAGTTGATGGTTCCCGACGACGTTGTCGAGGATGACCTTCAGCGGCCAGGGGGCGGCGAGACTTGTCAGCGTCTGGACGAGCATCGAGGCGAGCACGATGGCGAGTCCAGTCCGGTAGGGGTGCAAGAGCTCGAGGACGAGCGAGGATAGGTCCCCCTTGTTGTTGCTGGGGGCAGGCCCGGGGGGGCTCGGCCGGTCGGCAGGGGAGGTTTCGGGGCTCTTTGCGTGGCTCACGCCCCTATTAGCGTCGAGACGGGACTTGACGTCCAGATTGGGTCTTAGACAGGCACCGATAACCCCAGGACGGATTCCTCTGGATGGAGTGAGTTGGGTGGTGTCATGAAGGTCGGTTTGGTCCAGTGGGTCGGTACACCTCCTCCTGCAGGGCGCAGGTCTGCAGGTCTGATCCGGTGGGTGATGCAGTGCCCTGCATCACTGGGCGCGAAGCGCCCACCGCAATCTGGTTGGGGATCCGACGAGGGACGTCAGGATCCCGGGTCCATCAGGCCTCATCAGGCCTGAGGCCTGGGCGGGGCCAGGTCATCTATTGGTTGCCTCTTGGGAGCCTTGAGGCGACCGAGCGGTCCGAGCGTCGCGATCTGGACGATCATGAGGCCAGGCCCGGCAAGTGCCGGCGATGCCGGATGAGATAGTTGAGGCCCGAATATACGGTCAGGAAGACGGACAACCAGAACAAGGCCATGATGATGACCTCCCAGCGCTGATGCCATCCGGCCGAGAGCTTCCAGTGCGACTCATAGGCGCGCAGGCCGATGAGGTGGCCGATGGCCAGGATCTGCAGGAACGTCTTGATCTTGCCGAGGCCCTCGGCCTCGAGGACCTGGCCCGAGGCGGCGGCGACCAGACGGAGGCCGGTGATCAGGAATTCGCGGATGACGATGAGCATCACGCCGAAGGACGTATAGAGGACCGTCGAAGCGTCCGGCGACAGGGGCTCGCCGGCGTCGCTCCAGCGCGTGACCGGCAGGCAGCCGACCGCGGCGAGGCCGATGAGCAGGCCGAGGATGAAGATCTTGTCGACCAAGGCGTCCATCAGGCGGCCGAAGTCCGTGACGGCGTTGAGTTTGCGGGCGATCCAGCCGTCAAAGATGTCCGTCAGGGCCGCCAGGATGAACAAGGCGAGCGCCGCGCTGGCCCAAGGGCCGGCCCAGTAAGTCCAGACCGTGATCAGGAAGATGGCCGGCAGGCGGGCCGCGGTCAGGAGATTAGGGAGATGCCGAAGAAAACGCATGCGGGCTCGCGGAAAGCATGTTCCCGACCGAAAGTCAGCGGCAACGGGAAAACGATGTCCCGCACCGCCGTCTATCCCGGCACCTTCGATCCAGGCCCTGGGCGGGGCCAAGGCCCTGGGCGGGGCCAGGTCATCTATGGTGTGGCCCTGGGCGGGGCCAGGTCATCTATTGGTTGCCTCTTGGAGGATGGCTGCTCGGTGTCAGGTCATGATCGGTAAATGGTTCTTCGCTGTTCTCAGTGGTTTGCTGGGTGGACCGAGGCCGTAGGGCCGAACGGGCCGAACCGGCCGAACCTTGATCGGGACCCTTGTGTTGGGTGGTGCAGCCCGCGGGTCCACAGCCCCGACGGGGCAATCCCGCCCAATCCCGGAGGGATCCAAGCCAGTAGCCGATGGTTGAGCTCAGCGACACCACCGGAATCCGACGCCCCAAGATCTTCCTGCTCCCTGGAGGGGTGCCAGCTCCGTCCAGACAACCTCCGTCGAGGAACCGCAACGGGGTCCGGTCGGCATCCTGGCGTGGCTGGCATCCCTGCCGGGATGCAAGGCGTCTAAACCCCGGTACCGGTGGTGTCGCTGCGCTCAACCACCGGCTACACGCTGGGATGCCTCCGGCATCAAGTCCAACTGGACATGAAGACACACCCACCGGGCCACACCCACCGGGGCCACACCGGGCCACACCCACCGGGGCCAGGTCATCTATTCGGGGCCAGGTCATCTATTCGGGGCCTGGGCGGGGCCAGGTCATCTATTGGTTAGGTCATCTATTGGTTTGATGGCCGGGCGTATGGGTCGACGTGGATGGCTGCTCGGTGTCAGGTCATGTATCCTTAAATTTGGGGATGGTTCGGGCGTGGCGGAGAAGTTCGAGGGTGTGGTGGAGTGGTGGGCATGCGAATACCTCGATTCAAGGCCGTGCCAGAGGAGGCCGGATATTACCACTGCGTCTCCCGTGTCGTAGAAAAACGCTTCGCCTTTGAAGAGCGGGAGCGGGAGAAGTTTTGTTCTCTTCTCAAGGAATACTCAGCCTTCTGCGGGGTGGAGGTGCTGACCTGGTGCATCCTGTCCAACCACTTCCACCTCCTGATCAAGGTTCCCGAAAAACCCTCCACCCCACCGCCCATCGAGGACTTGATCGAGCGGCTTAACCATCTCAGCAGCAGCGCCTTGTCCGCAGCCGCTGCCAAGCAAATGGTCGAGCGGTTCCGCGCTGCCGGTCAGGAGGGGCCGGTGGAGGAACTGCGACAGCGGCTGTGGGTCCAGATGTGCGACCTGAGCCAGTTCATGAAGCTGCTCAAGCAGCGCTTCAGCCAATGGTTCAACCGTGTCCACAACCGCGAGGGAACCCTGTGGGAGGGGCGGTTCCGAAGCACCCTGGTGGAAGGGAACAGTCCGGCCCTGGCCACCGTGGCGGCATACATCGATCTGAACCCGATCCGGGCGGGATTGGTGGACGATCCCAAGGACTACCGGTGGTGTGGGTATGCCGAGGCGGTGGCTTCCAATCCTTCTGCCCAGAAAGGACTCGCGGCTGCCTTGGGCGTAGGGGTCGACGAGGTGTTGGCGGAATACAGGAAATGGTTGTTCCGACAGGGGGAGGAACGGGAGGGGACCGATGCGCAGGGGCGTCCACTGCGGAAAGGCTTCAACCGCGAGACGATGCTGAAGGTGTTGGCCGAGGGAGGAGAGCTGCCAGGGACGGAGTATCTGAAGCTGAGAATCCGGTACATGGTGGACGGGGCGGTATTGGGGAGCCGGAATTATGTGAACTCGGTGTTTACCCGATACAGGGACTGGTTCGGAGCGCGGCGCACCTCAGGCGCTCGACCCGTT
>SXGQ01207469.1_pt1 | contig 12100 bp, 7 predicted proteins | sample 3178371 | NCBI WGS metagenome assembly SXGQ01 (sample SAMN11356859, study PRJNA531348) | freshwater metagenome | isolation source: freshwater sample F1-20 | place: China: Fuxian Lake, Yuxi | collected 2017-12-25 | reverse complement strand
CGCGCCTTGCGCCGGCGGCGGGCATTGCGGCGGGGACGGTAGCCACGGTGGGTACGTCGGTGGTCGGGAATCTTGCGGTGCAGAAAGTCGCGCCGAAGATCGCGGCGGATCCGAAATTTCAAATGGCGCAGCTCGCCAGCGCGGTGGTGCCGGCGGCGCAGGGGGCACACGGGCTGGCGCAGGCGGCGGGTGTGGTCGCGGCGGAGAAGGGCAAGGCGGCGGCGGTGCGATTCGTGGCCGGGCGGACGGTGGGGCCCGGCGCGCTTGGCGTGGGCATTGACGCGCTGGTGCATGAGGGGCTGAAGGCGGCGGGCCTGGCGGAGGGGGATTACACGCTCGAGCGGGGCGCGCTGACGGCGCTGTTGAGCGCGGGCGCGGCGAACATGAAACTCAACGTGCGAGGGCTGGACTCGCCGCAGGTTGGCGCGATATTCGCGAGCGTGGCGCGCGAGCGGGCGCAGGGCGCAAGGCCGGGGACGGTCATTGATTCGACGACCGGCAAGCCGATGAATTCGCGGGCGGACGTGGAAATTTTCAACGCGGTGGAAAAGCGGCTGGCGGCGATGAAGGCGAAGGGGGATGCGTTCATCGCGGACCCGGAGCAATTCCGGATCAGTGTGCGCCAGGCTTTGCAGGGCGATGCGCCGATCGGGGTGGCCAACGTGCGCACCGGGCCGGTGCAGCCGGGGGGGGCGCGACCGGGCGCAGGCCAGCCGCCCGGCGGGCAGATCACCGAGGAGGAATTTCTGGCGCGGGCTAACGGCGGAAGGATGCCCGCAGCCACCAACCCGCCAGCACCAGCAGCGCCGCCAGTGCCCAGCCCCATGCCGGGAGGTCCCGTGAATATTCCGCCGCGATCATCGTCGGCACTCTCGCCCGGCGCGGCGTCACCGGCAAGCCTGCCGGTGGTGGATGATGCGGTGCGCGCGGCGCTGGTGCGGGATTATGGCGTGCCGGCCGGGGTGGCGGAGCGCGTGACGCCGGAGGACGCGGCGCGGCTGCTGGCGACGACGCCGGGAAGCCCCGCCGCGATCGCGGCGGTGAGCATGGTGATTTCCGCCCGGCGCGCGCCGGCGGGGATTGCGGACGCGGGGACTCTCTCGGCGCCCCTGCCCGCGGCGGAGGATCCTTTTGACATCGGGCCGCTGACCCCGCAGGAGCAGGCCAAGCCAAAAGCAGGTGCGCCAGCTACCATAACCGACACCGCTACAATTCAGCAAATCCGCAACAGCATCGCCGAAGGAATGCTGACGCTACGCACCGGCGCATTCAATGGTCGCAGGCTTACCACCAACGAACTGCTTGCCGTCCGCCGACAAGTGGAAAAGGACCAAGCAAGCATTGGCGAAAGCAAGATTGCAGGAAAGGTGATTGGAGCAGCGATTACAGATGTAACCCCCGAAGGCTATGGCCCTTCTGAAGTTGCCGCTGCCACCACCCCCGCCGAAGTGCGCCCAGCCGCCCCGCAAAAGCAGGGTGCTGCGAAAGAGCCGTGGCAGATGACGCGGGGTGAGTTTCTGAAAGACCTAAAAGGACAATCTCAGCTTGACCAGCAACGAATGGCGGGTGCATCGCTTAGAACAGCCTTATTCACTGGACAAGTAAGCGGCCCAACAGGGGCGTCACTGCACAGGGTTGCCATCGAAGCCGCCCTCCGCGAAGGCAAGCCCGTGCCCGCCGAAGTGCTGGCAGACTATCCAGACCTGAAGCCCGCCGAAGTGCGCCCAGCCGCCCCGCAGGAGCAGGCCATGCCCGCGGCGGAGGATCCTTTTGACATCGGGCCGCTGACTCCGGAGGAGCTGGCGGCGCACGGGACGACGCTGGACAAGGCGGTGCAGTTTGCGGGCGGACTGCCGTGGCCGGAGTCGCCGGCGGCGGGGGCGTTCAAAGGCGAGCTGACGGCGCTGCGCGAGGAACTGACGGCCGCGGCGCGGGAGGCGAAGCGCACGAGGAAGGGCGCGCCAAGCATCAAGCAGGCGCTCGCGGCGGTCTTCAGCGATGACGCGCCCAACCCGGACCGGCTGCTGGCGACGCTCGCGGGAAAGGGCTTCGGTGACATCACGCTGTCGGACGTGGCGGGGTTGCTGAGCGAGGGCTACCGCACGGGCAAACATGCGGTGGGAGTGGAGAGCGGCGGGGAGGATTACGAGACGGGAATGGTGCGGGAGGACGGAGGGCCGGACTATCAACGCTTGCTTTACGATTTCCGCCCGGAGCAATACACGAGCATCGCTTTGACCACAACGGTGCATTCAAAGCCCGCCGCCCTGCGGAAATTTTTGGCGGAGGCGCAGCAAGCAGCGACCACATGGGAAGCAGTGCGGGACAAACGCCAGCAAGACGCCCTGCTACAGAAAACAAAGAGTGAGGCGCTGGCCACCCTCAGAAAAACCGCCTTTGAGCGGATGAGGTCAGCGGGCAGGGGCGGAACCAAGTTCAAGTTCGTGCAATGGACCACGAAAGATGAGCGCCTGGCTGTGGAAAAGCTGCCATCTCCGCCGGAGAACGTCTCTTACGAGCAATTGATATATGCGGACGTCCTCGCGAGAAGTCAGCGGGAGCTCGCCAAAAGCGTGGAGTGGCTGCTCGCGAACGGCGTGCCTTTTGCCATTGATGACAGCTCGCGAACCGGCTCGTTTTACATCAAAACCGGCGTCGGAACTTTTCGATTTTCCGATCATCAACACGGCGGCGGAATTCCCCATAACTACGGCGATGTTGTGGCGAGGATTGCGCCATTGCTAAAAAAGACCGCCGCTCCCCTTGCGAAGAGCGGCGGCGATCAAACGGGTGGCCCGAAGGCTCCCCTTAGCACGCGCCCGGCAGATTCGCCAGTCTCAGGCCCCGTGGAGGGCCGCGTACACGCCGACATGGATAGTCCGGGCGCGGCCATCGTCAACGAAAATCTTTTTTCGACTTCGCCCGCGTTGTCGCAGATGCTCATCCCGTATGGAGACGCCGCCGGTGTATATGGGCAGGAAACTGCCGTTTCAAAAAGCGCCCCGCCTGCGGCCGCGCCGGGTGAAATACTCACCCGGCTCAAAACCGCCACCGCCGAAGAGCTGCAGGCCGCGCTGACGGCGGGCAAGGGCACGGTTTCCTCGATCCTTGCCGCGAAGACTTCGCGCGAGATTCCGCACTGGAATATCAACGGCGCGAAAATCGAATCGCCGGCGGACTTTGCGCAGACGGTGCAGGCCATCCGTTCGCCGCACCAGGAGATGCTGAAGGTGGCGGTGTTGAACCGGAACAACAAGGTGGTGCATTCGCAGATCATCGCCGTGGGCACCATCAACGAAAGCGTGGCGGCGCCGCGCGACATCATGGCGGCGCTGGGATTGGTGGCGAAGAAGACCAAGGAGCGGCGCATCATTATCAGTCACAATCACCCCAGCGGCGACCCGAGGCCAAGCGACGCAGACCAAAAACTCACCACGCGCATTCAAGCCCTCGCCGATGAGCTGGGGATTGAGATGGTGGACCACATCATTACCAACGGGGACACGTTTTATTCGTTTCGCGGCGGTTCGGTCGGCAGCATTAAGGCCGGGCCGGCAAAGTGGGAAGTAGTGGAGCGCAAGAACCTGGTGCAGTTGGGAGACTGGGCACCGGGCGGGGTGCAGATCCCGGAAATCGCAAAGCTGTTGCGGCAGGGCGACCAGGCGAAGGCGCGGCATGTGATCTATTTGACCACGAGGAATGCAATCACCGCGATTGAGCGGATCGGTGCGGGCGAATCGCCCGCCGCCATGGCGCGCAAGGTGATCGAGGGCGCGATCCGCGAGGGCGCTTCCGGCGTGGCGATTGACTTTGGCATCACGATTGCGCCCGGTGAGCGCGATCCGCATTTTCGCAAGGTCAAGGATCTGCTGAAGCTCTCGCAGATCCGTTTCGTTGACGCCTCGACCGCGGAAGAGCCGAGTTTTGTGGACGCCGGCCGGCTCCACGAATCGCCCGAGGCTGCGCGGGTGCGCGAGGATGAGGCGACGCGGCAAGAGCTGGCGGCGGAGACGGATTTCGTGCCGCTGGTGGCGATCGGCGCGAAGGGGCGGGTGCGGGTGCCGATCCCGATCAAGCCGCTGCCGGATGTGAAGCCGGTGGAAATGCCGGAGCTGGTGGCGCTGTATCGTGACATCACGGGCATGCTGCCGGCGTTGAAGAAATTCCGCGGCGCCCTGGGGATGTTTTACCCAAACACCATGCAGATCAAACTGGACCCGCGCATTTTCTCGGACCCGCTCTCCGCCACGGTGGTGCTCGCGCATGAGTTCGGGCATCTGGTGGACTATCTTCCGGACAAGACGTTGAAACGCGGGAATCTTTGGGGGCGGATCCACGCGGTGCGCGATTTCCTGAAGGAACGCTGGACGACGCACGGGCCGAGCAACAAGGAGATGCGCGCGGAACTGATGGCGGTCACGCAGCGGATGCACCCGTGGGATGAAACCACGTCGCCGGACTGGTACAACAAGTACCGCAAAAGCGGCACGGAGCTGTATGCCGAGTTCATCTCGATGCTGATGGTGTCGCCGGGGCTGGCGAAGGAAATGGCGCCGAAATTCTGGCGCGAGTTTTGGGGTGCGGTGAAGTATGCGAAGCCGGATGTGCATGACGCGCTGATGGGTCTGCAGGCGTTTCTCGCGCAGCCGATGAAGACGCTGCTCGACAAGCGCGCGGCGGATTTGCAGGCCGGTTTCGCGGCGGGCGAGGAGGCGTTCTTGCGGAAGTTCGAGGAGCGCAAGCAACGATACGCGGGCTTCCGCGGCTTCGTCTCGCGGCTGAAGCAAGGCGTGTTCGATTCGTTCGCGCCGGTGCGCGATCGCGCGGCGCGCGTGGGACGGACGGACATCGAGCAGCTTTTCGACGCGCACCCGATGGCGAGGAATGAACATTGGCGGATGCTGGAAAACTTGCACCGCGCGGCCATCGCGCCCCTGCAGGCGACCGGGTTTTCCCTCGATGACGTCGGCGAGTACCTTTTCTTCGATCGCGTGCTCAATGAGAGTTATCCGGTGAGCGAGGGCATCGCGGCTGGCGAGGGCGTCGCGACCGGCGGGCGCAGTGTCATCGCGAACCCGCTGGGGCACACTCCGAAGACGGCGCGCGTGGGGCTGCTGCGCATGAGGCTCGAGGCCGGAACGGCGCGGATGACGGCGCTGGAGGCGGGCATTCGCAAGTTTCACGACGTGGTCCACGGCGTGATGCGGGAGGCGCACAAAGTGGGGCTGCTGACCGACGAGCAGATGGCGCTGATTGACGCGAACGCGCAGCATTACGCGGCGTTCGTGCCGCTCGAATACATGGATGCCTACGTGCCGGCGGGGATTTTCCACCAGGCGGGGACGTTCAAGGAAATCGCGAATCCTTTTCTCTCGACGACGCTGAAAGTGCTTACGATGCAGAAGGCGATACAGTTTCAGCGGCTAAAGACGACGACGGTGGAGCTGCTGACGGATAATTTTCCCGCGGAAATCGAGCGCGCCGCGGTGCGGACGAGTGCGGACGGGCGCACCACGCCGGTGCCGCCCCGGCAGCGCGGCTGGAGCCAGGTCATGCTGCGCGAGAAGGGCAAGCCCGTGTGGTACGACGTGCCGCAGGAAATCGCGCTGATGTTCGAGCACGTCCCCTTCCCGCTCCTGGAGAGCGCGCTGGACGTGCTGCGCGTGCCTTTCCAGAAATTCTTTTACCCGCTGTTCATCACTTTCAATCCGCGCTTTCAGCTCGCGACGAATCCGCTGCGCGACATCCGCCGCACGATCGTCAACCGGCCAAAGGGTGTGGGGCTCGCGGGTGTGCTGAGGCAGCTCCCCCTCGTGAAGCAGATCGGGCACAATGAGACGCTCGCCGCCGCGCGGGATCTCGTGAAGCGCGCGGGGCTGCGCAAGGACGGATCGCCGAACCCCATCATCGCCGAAATGCTCGACAACCTCGCCATCAATCCGGGCGAGGCGACCTTTAGCGCGACGGCGGGCGTCGTGGATTCCGCGTTCGACAAAATTCTACAGCAGCACGGGCTGCTGCCACCCGACAAACAATCGAATTGGCTGCCCGCGAACTGGCCGGTGCTGGGGCCGGTGTTGCGCGCCATCGAGCGCGCGGGCCGGCTCAACGAGCTGCTGCCGAAAATCGGGGTGTATCGCAGCATGCGCAGCGCGGGCGCGACGCCGGCAGAGGCCGCGGCCTACGTGCGCGCCTACGTGGGCACTCCGCATTTTGGCCGGCGCGGGGTGCATATGTCGCTCCCGGGGACGGTGGTTCCATTTCTAAACGTGTGGACGAAAGGCTGGGCTGCCGACGCGACGCTGGCCTTGCGCGGTTCAAAGCGCCGGGCAAGACCGGAGGGCGCGCCTTCGCGCGCGGCGTGGTGGATGCGCTGGGCTGCTTTCTCGGCCGTGCCCAAGCTGCTCGGCATCGCGGGGAAGATCGGCTTGCTCGGCTACGTAGTGAAGAAGCTGTACGACGGCATCGGCGACCACGACCGCAAAAACTACGACGTAATCCCGCTCGGCCACGCCGGCGCGAGCGACTTGAATCCGGAGGGGAAGGTCGCTTTCATCCGCCTGCCGAAGGATCCCACCGACCGCGTGCTGTCGGGCATTTTCGGCAACGTCGTGGAGAGCGTGGCCTCGAAGATGGCGAAGAGCGGGGCGTTTGGCGAGGACGTGAAGAAATGGAATGCGCACGTGGACGACTCGTTTTCCAAGGCGCTGACGGAAAACTTTTCCGTCGCCGCGAACGATATGCCCGGGATCAACCCGCTCATCCGGATCGGCGCCGGCTGGCGCGATTATCTGGCGGGACAGAATCCGCACGACGCATTCCGCGGGGACGCCATTCTGAGTGATGCCGAGCATCTCGCCGGCGGCTGGTCTTCGGCGAAACCAATGCTCGCATGGACGCTCGGGCAGACGGGCGCGCAAAATTTCGTGCGCTACGATCCGCACGCCAACACGACCACGGAAATCGCGATCGGAAACACCCCGGTAATCAACGGGCTCGTAAAGGTGAGCGATTACGGCTACCGCCAGGCGCAAACGGACGCGAAGCGCGCCGAGGAGGTGAAGCGCGCCGCCATCAAGCTGTCGCTGCCGGGCAACGTGCAAACGCTGGCGACGGAATACTGGTATCTCCGCCGGATCGGCGAGGGCCTGCGCACGCCGGCGCAGACAGTGCGTTACGCCGAGCTGCACGGCTGGCACCAGGCCGTCTATGATCCAGCGGTCGAGGCTATGCTCATTGTGAAGGACCCCAGTTTCCGCGAGAAGCAGCGCGCCGTCGTCGAGCGCGAAAGCCGCGCCTTCGAGCGTCGCGCGCCGTAACATCCGCCGTCCCGCGGTGGCCCGGAAACTCGCCAGCCGCCCGCAGCAAATCGCCCGCCGCTCCTGTGTTTATGCGGCTTCCCGAGCCAGTGGATCGTGTGGGACTCGAACCTACAACCTAGTGATTAAGAGTCATGGCGGAGTGGGCGGTGTGGGGCGGGGGGGTTGTCTCTGGTGGGGCGGGGATTTGGTTGGGCTTTCTCTGGTAACTCACTTGTTTGGCCGTCGCATTTTGTGTTGACGCGGGGGGTTTTGGGCGCTTTTGTCCGCTGCCATGAAAACTAATACCGCCGTCACCGCCGCCGTCACGCAAGATGCCCTGGTGGGTATGAAGGGCGGAAGGGAGGGGGCCAGGAGGGTGCCGGGGCTGGGGGTGCGGGTGTCGAAACATCCGGGGTTTTTCAAACGCTCGATGAAGCCGGGGGCGCAGTGGTATTTCAAATTCGAGTTTCGCGGGCGGGCGTATCGCTACGCTACGGGGACGCATTTGCTCGATGTGGCGCGACGGAAGGCGGTGGTGTTCCGGGAGGAGACGATGGAGCGGGTGAAGCAGGGGTTGCCGGCGGTGGCAGAGCGGTTCCGGGTGCGGTCGGGGGTGCCGTGTTTGGCGGAGTGTCGGGTGGCGTATGAGGAGCATATTGGGCGGGAGGCGGTGCGGGCTCCGAAGCGGGCGAGCTGGACGAGATACTGGCAGAATCTCCTGGCGCTGTTGCGGGTGGCGCTGGGGAATGAGCGCGTCGCGCTGTCGGGAGTGTCGGCGTCCGCACTGGCGGGGGAGGCGGGCGCGGAGTTGGTGAAGGATTTCCGGGAGCGGTGGCTTGGTGGGGAGGAGCGGTCGGCGGCGGGGATGCAGTCGCGGCGGCGCTCGGGGGATTCGATGCTGCGGCAGGCGCGGGCGTGCTTTTCGCCGGAGGCGTTGCGTTGCTATCGGGCTTTCGCGATGCCGGATTTGTCGGGATTTATGAAGGCGGCGGGGCTTGGGTCGGTGGCGCCTTCGCACGGGGAAATTCGTCCGGATGTGTTGCGGGGGATGGCGGCGGGGATCGCCGCGGAGTCGCCGGCAATGCAAATCGTGCATTTGTGCCATAAGTTTCTCGGGTTGCGGAACAGTGAGATCGCGGAGGCGAGGGTGGGGTGGTTTTGGCCGATGACTTTTGTGGATGGCCGGCCGGTGCAGTGGTTGCTGGAGATCTCGGCGGAGCGGTGTGGATATACGCCGAAGGCGAGCAAGGGGCGGGTGCCGTTGTGTGGGGCGGTGGCGGCGGAGTTGGTGCGGTTGTGGGCGCTGGCCGGGGTGGACCCGGAGGACAAGGAGGCGTTTGTGGTGCCGGCGGCGGGGGTGACGGCGCGGCATGATTTAGTTTACAAGGAGCATGCGGCGTTTGTGCGACGCTTTTTGACGGATGAGGATTTTTCGAAGGCGGGGTATGAGCTGCGGAGGTGGGCCTACCGGGCGATGTTTGCTAAGACGGCGGGGAATGAGACGGCGGCGGGGGCGTTTTTGCGTCATGCGCCGGCGGCGGGGGCGCAGCGGTTTTACAAGGATGGGTTTTACCAGTGGAGTGTCCTGGGGGACGATGTGGGGATCACGCTTGAAGAGGCGCGGGATGGGGTGCCGGCGCTGGGCGGTGAGGCGGCGCCAGGGTGGACGTGGGCGGGGTTGTTGGGGCGGTAGATCGAGCGGGGATGGACGGCGGGGACGCTCATCCCCGCCGGGCGCGCTGCTCGGCGAGGCGGGTTTTCTTGGCGCGGGCTTTTTCGAGCTGACGGCGCCGGGCGCGGTTTTTGAGGGCGAGGAGGTAGATCTCGCGGAGGTCGAGGCGGACGCGCTGCCGGGTTTTGTGAGGCCGCAGGATCAGGCTGCCGAGGGCGTCGGCGCCGTCGGCGCCGTCGGGCGGGGCGACGGTGACGACGAGCGGACGCTGGCTGTCGGGGCCGAATTGGCCGCCGAGTTTGTTGGTGGTAACGCGCTGAATGGGTTTACGGAGTTTGGTCATGACGGCGACATTTTACCATTTGACTTTTCGGCGATTGCTCTGCGCGGCGCTGTTTTCAAGGGTTTGCGGCGGATGCTCAGGAAGGGTTTTTGGGCTTGACACGGGTTTTTGGTCGCGGGGCGATGGACGCGATGGACGCGATGGCTTGACGGGCGGGGGGTGGACTTGGGTTCTGGCGGGTGAGCCAACTGGAGATTGACAGGACGCGCTATTGCGTCCGCTCATTGTATCCGGCGGCCTTGTCTAAATGCTTTTCGACCCAGGGCGCGAGCGGGCCGGGGCGGGCGGCGCGGACATACGCGCCCTTGCGCTTGCGGGTTAAACGGACGACCAGCAAACTTTCTTTTGGTTGGTCGCCGTGCTGGGCGTTGGTATTTTTGGCGTTTCCGTGGTCGGTCATTTTTTGTTTCATAATGTTTTAATCGATGCTGGCGAGGTGGCGGGTCAGGCGATGCCGCAAGCCTCTTCCATGCCGCGCGCGCCGGCAGCGTGGGCGGCTTGCAGTGCTTGTTCCTGAAGGGCGGCGCGCTCCGTATCGCTCAAGCCGGCGGCCCGTGCTGCGGCATTGACTGCCGCACCGCTGGCCTTCTGATACCAGCACGCCGAGAACCTCGCCCACCGCCAGCCGGCGCGCTTGAGATCGTCCAGCACGGCGGCGGCGGGCTTGGTTGGAAACTTAATTTCAATTCCGTTTTTTGCCTCATTGAAGCGAACCAAAACGCGGTCGCCGTTGGTTGCGGCTGGCGTGGCGGTTTCTGCCGGCGTGCTGGTGGGCGCGGTGTAGGTCGTCCGGTAGTGGTCGGCCCATGTGCCGCCGTTGCTGTTCTCGTGGGCTTCGATGCCGGTCACAACTGCGCCGGGCGCGTAGCTGGACGCAAACAGAATTTGTCGGGCGATGTTGCCAATGTTGCGCCCGCTGTGGTCGTCGGGGCGGCTAACCGTCCACCAGCTTTTCCCGTCGGCGGGCTTTGGCAGGCTCCAGTAGTCGCAAAGTGCGGCCGCCACCACGTCGAGCGCGCCGCCCTCGTGCCGGTTCTCCGAAACGTATTTGGCCCCGCCGAAAATTTGCGGCCATACGTTTTCACGGTTGTTTTCGTAAATATCCTCCATGCCGTTAAAGTCTCCCCTTTGATACTGGCCCGTGATGGCTTCGACCTCCTTCGAGGTCGGCCCTAGCTCCCAGCTAATATCCACCGAATCGCCGCCGCTGTAAGTGTCGGACGTGACGGAGAACTTGACGCCGGGGAAGGCGCGTTTCAACTGGGTGCGAATGTTCTTTGCCGCCAGTTTGGCCGATGAATAGCTGCCGGGCGCCACCGCCTCGAGGTAGGGGTGAGCGGCGAGGGCGGCGGCGCGGCGGGTGGCGCGGTCTTGGGTGCGTTTCGCTTCGGCCTGGGCGCGCTCGGTGGAGATCCGCGTGCCCTCGCTGCTGGCGGCGGCCAAGAATTCCGAAAGTGCGGACGGGTCCAGCCGTTCGCCCGTGTCGCTCCAACCGCCGGGGCCGTTAATCGCCGCGCGGCTGACGTGGGAGTCGTGTCCGTCCTCGCAAGTGCATTTCTGGCCGGTTCCGTATTCGCTGAAGTCTGCGGCGGTGACGGCGTAGCGGCGGCAAGGGTTGGCCCGGTCTTCGTAGGTGACAACCGCGCCGACTGGCAGAAGCCCGGCGGCAGTTATTGGGACCAATTTCCCGCTTGACCAGTCGATTGTTAAGACATTTGAGCCGGTGGTGTTTGTTTGCATTTTCATTGTGTCGTTTCTCGCTTTCCCGGTTCCGCCGGGGTCGGTGGTTCTTGATTGAACCGGCGACACAATAATTGCGCGGTTTGTTTGTGTCAACAAATAAATTGACAAAAAGAGTTTTAGCCAATGAATACGGGGCTAAAGTTGAGAGAATTATTGGTGAGCTTTTCGTTAGCCCTTTTAGCGCGGCTCTGCTTCTGCTTGGCCCGCCCGTGCTGGCCCCGAGGAGCCTTCCGCCCAGCACCGGCTACTTTCTTCGACGCTCGGACGCCAAACTGCGAATCCACCACCTTGCCTTGTGTGTTCGCATCCGGCCTGGTCTTATCCACGAGGAACGCGATCCGCTCCGCAGTCAGCGGCAGCACGTAGCACGTCAGCTTTACCCGACCTTCGTTGGGGCGTCCGCTCATTCCGCCGCCTCCAATTCCGCTTTGATGTGGGGCCACTGGCGCTTAATTGCCTTCGCCTCGCACTCTGCGCGCTGCAACGTGAGCACCGCGCCGTCGTAGGCATACCACGTCTCACCCGTCTGAGTGTTCGTGCATTTGATTTTCACAGTCCGGCCTCCTTCTTGTTCAGGAGTTTCGCGAGGTTTGCGGCGGCGGCGCGGGTGTTTCTCCGGTCCGTGAACCATCCGGTGAGATTGTCGATGATGAGCCATTGGCCCATCCCCGGCTTTGCGATGTCTGACTTGCGCACGCCGAATCGGCGAGAGCGCGCTTTGTGAGTGGTGGTCGTTGTCATGCTCTACCAATACTCTCCCGAATTGTTGCCGTCAACAATGAAATGCACTTTTCGCAAAGATTTTTCTGCTATCGACCGTGCGTCACGCTGGCCCCGGCAGACCCGCCGCCCAGCGTCACGCACTAGCGCCGCTCTAATCCAAGGGCTAACCAGGCGCTGCAGGTGATGCCCTTCCTGCGTGCGGTCGAGGCTGCCACTATTCACGGCGCTCTCCCTTCGTCCCGCGCGTTGGCTCAGGGCACACCTGAGCTTCCACGTTAGCGCCGCGCCGGTGACGTTCGGACGCACAACAAGCGGATG
>SXGQ01138443.1_pt1 | contig 12101 bp, 5 predicted proteins | sample 3178371 | NCBI WGS metagenome assembly SXGQ01 (sample SAMN11356859, study PRJNA531348) | freshwater metagenome | isolation source: freshwater sample F1-20 | place: China: Fuxian Lake, Yuxi | collected 2017-12-25 | reverse complement strand
GATTAGTGACATTTGACGGTGACGACCGCAACGAAAGTGGAATAGTCATCGCGCGTTACAACAGGGAGCGTGACCGACCATCAGTTCGAGCAACTTGGCCACTACTCGGCAACAAAATACTCGCGTTCGATCGCACTTCGCGCGGAGCCAATAAAATTGCGTGGTTGGGCGCATTATTAGAGTCGACATCCCTTGCACAGATGCTTTATGCGACGAACAATGAAGCGACCAGTGGCCACGAGGCCTTGTATGTGCTCGGCACGCAGCATGGTGAAATACTTCGAGATCTACGAAATGGCTTGGAATTCCCGATAGTGCCGTCAGGTTCTGACGGCCTAGCACGAATTTCTCAATTTGTTGAAGACGTTGAGAAGACTTTGAAGTTTTACAAGGTTGAAGTAAATAAGTTTGTGCGTGCACGGATCGACAAAGAGTTTGATGATTTGGAACTTGACACTGAATTACATCCAGAGGATCCGTTTCAGTCAGAACTTTATGAGTTGCTCGTGGAACCGTGCCAACAGTTGCTCGACTCTGCGAGCCGACTGGCAGAAAATGTTGCGACTTCTGAATCCCTGCCGATTGACTGATGTTAAAGCGGAAGGACTTTGTACTCATCTTCGCCGGAAGTCATTTGCACCGGTTTCGTGAACTTGCAAAAAACTGTTCGAGAGAGGGAGTACTCGGAGATTTCCTCCTAGTCGATGAGCAGAGGAAGGCAGAGTTACACGTCGGTCGTAAGACGATAGAACTAAGCGACTATCTTCCCTATCTCGCAACTCGTCCGGGCGGATTGGACGCCGTTACCGTCGTAGCTTTGGCGTGTGGGTCTGTCGCCGACGAGAGCACTCGTCGTGAGCGAACGATATTGGTTCGAGACCTGCGCACTAGATGCCGTGAAATGGGTATTGGTTTTCGCGAGGGGACAATCTCTGTCCCAATCGGTAATCAAGAATTGTCTCCTACTTTTGTCGAGAGTGATTGGGCCTTCAATCTTGTCGCAGTGCCGCAGGATTGGACAGGCGAGCCCGGACAAATAGGTATCTCAATCTCGGATGCTGTTGTTGAGGATGTGGCATTTAATGTGGTCATGAGTGCTACTGGTCTCTGGTCGTGGTGTGACGGAGCCCCTCTCAATCAGGGAATACTGGAAGAACATCTTTCTGATCCACCAATACGTCTTGTTCGTGCTGCGACTCGCATCGTTCCGCTCGGCAATTTTGCAGATTCCATCGCTGCAGCAGCGATGGATCCCTCCAACAATTGGCCGGCTCCGCAAGGATGTGAGAAACATCCAAATGGTGCGCAACTAGTCGAACAAACTGTCAAAGCTCTTGCCAAAGTTCCGAGCGTCGGGCTTAATTACACGCCATTTAAAGTATCGGTCGAGAAGAAAAAGGATCGAGTAAAAATTCTTGATGCAATCGTTCTTTATTTTTCTGCTCTAGTGGCCAATCTTGTTGGCATTCCGCGTCAGGCTTGGCGAGATGCCAAACAAAAAGCAATTAGAAAAGTTGAGGATTACGTTCAAAACAGGACATTTCAGGATGAAAGCCAGCTGGTCGTTCGGTATGGAGGGAGACTTCGCGAGGAGGACTTCGTAGGCTCGGAGTCTGGAAGAATTCGTGCCATCGAATCAGACTCGGGAGTTGAAGTCCCAGCTGTTCAGCCAAACCCAAAAGCATGGCGCATTATTATTCAGGCCGTTCTTGGCGCAGTTGACGGTGGCGCAGTTGACGGTGGAGATTCGGGCTCTGAGACTAAGTATCAGGCACCTCTGTTCCGTCAAGCTCCAGCAGTCGTGTCTTCAAGAGAAGTGATTGCGCCTGACCCTTCGACGGAGTTTGGATCAGATTTCCAGACAATGTTGACGGTAAATGGTAAGTCATCTTCCGTTCATTTTCGATCGTTTGATTCGATTCGACTTCGAGGGGTTCTTGAAGCCTTAAAAAAGCGTGTAGATAATGGCGTATCTGAAGGCCCTCCTGCGCTTAGCGAAGATCGCGACAACGGGAGTCGGTCGACCGAAGATGAGCATGTCGAAGAGGCTCAGGGGGTGACATTGAATCGCGAAGAAGCTGTCCACGCCATTGAAGGTATTCAAAGATGGCTTGATGCCCGCAAGGGAACTCTTCTTTGGGGCATTTCAAAACATTTGGATCTACAGATTCAGGAAGTGACCAAACTCTTAAATGCAAGTGTTGAGAGAGTAAAGGCGATTCCGCAACAAGTTTCTGAGGCGGATGCTCGACAACAACGTGCGGCGCGCCGCGGTAAATGGTTAGCTCGGCTTCTGGTGCTTCTCGTGGTGATAGCAGTCATTTTTCCATTTTTCCCTCCAGTCGCTGCTGCTGGTCTCTTGGCTGGTGGGGCGGTTGCTATAGCACTCTTCTTCCTGCCTTATATCGCACTTTTAGGTGTCTTGTCTGGGTGGCTTGCAACGGCCAAAAAGCAAGTACGTGAGCAATATCGAATGGAGAACAGCCTTGTAAGAGAATACGAGAATGCTTTAGTTGAACGAGAGCACTACTGGTTCGAGATGCATCGTCTCGAATACTTTCATATTCAGTATCTTGACTGGGCTGAAATTCTTGCAAGGGTAGTTTGGCGGCCCTTCGGCCAAATTAAATCTGGCGTCGAGGATAAGTTTTCTTTTCCGGGAGTTCAGTCAGTTTCATTTCAGTTTGCCGCACCAGAGTTTGACGCCTTTGCTCTTCAGCGTGAGCAGCTCGCAAGTCGTGAGAAGGTTGCTGGAAAAGGCTGGTTGAACGACGTTTTCGCAACACTTCTTCAAGAATTTACCGAAGACTATTCACAATTGGTAGTTGATAAAAATCCAGGTGCAAGGAATCCAGATATGGACACGAGCCTGGAAGACGAGGGATACAAAGTGCGAGACTTGGTGATTCACAGACCACGAGCTCAACTACTTAAAATGGTGCGAGAGGAATCTCTCACCCTGCGGATTGCGGAGACCAAGGCAAACGAAATCCGCCAGGCAGTAAGTCAAACCAATCCGTCACGGTTGCTCAAACATGTAAAAGCTCACGCCTTTGTAGCCATTGATGGTGATGTCATCCAATCGGACTCACAGGATTTTCTTGGCTCAATTTTAGATATTGAACACGTGCCGAAATTCGAGAGATTTGTTTACCGAACGGGAGAAAACAATCAACTTAGTGTCGGGCAAGTTTATTGGGCTTGCGTTGGTCTAGAAAAAGACGTAGTTGAACCTGATGACTCTGTATCCCTCGCAATTCAAAGCCGTTCTGAGGTGTTGTCTTTTTTGCTAGCTTCAATGCGTCTCGAAATCTCGCAGGCTCGATTTAGTGTTGATGAACTGCGCTTTTTAGAGCATCTCAAAGGCTCCGAAGCAGTGAAGCCTAAAAGAGCAGATGGTGACTCGGGCTCAATTACTCCGGCGATCGACTGACATGCTTCAGATTGTTGGGATATTTATTGTTTTGTGGGGATTTGGGGTGTCATTGATTTGTGGCTACATCGGGCGAGGTATTGCGAGTAAGGCTGGCGTTCCATCTAGTTCAGGTTTTGCGCTTGGGTTGACGCTAGGTCCAGCAGGCTTGGCCATACTCAGCTCCGCCATTCGGCGAGGGAGTGTCCGCGGGATTCCATATCGAGTGACGTGAGTAACGTCGTCTCGCACCGAGCGACAGCGGTCGCAATGCCAGTGTTGTCATTAGTCGTGACCGGATCACTTTTCACGCCTTGGATGCGTTTTGGTTTTGGGAAAATGAACACATCGTTTACGCCAATAACTTCCAATGTGGCATCGGTCGGCGCGTGGATTTTGGTGGCTACCTTAATAATTTCGACTGCTGTAACTTATTTTAAAGATTCCGCAATCGCCCTTGTTGGCTGGGCCTCGGCATCGGTCGCGGGCTTTGCGATTCTCAACTGGCTGGTGATTCAACGTTTTAGTTCACTACTTTCAATACGTGTTGTCAAAACCGAATTCGGATCAGTGATTCAGCCTGCACTGGTGATTGCCATGGTTTCGAGCCTGCTTTTAGTGGCTGTTGTTGTATTCGATGCGCTTGGCGATGTGAGTGCGAGTCCACTCTTACAACTCACGAATGGAGTTCGAATTGCGGTTGCTTTGATTGGCTCGATTGCAATTCTTTTGTCTCGTGACCTTCCATTCGTTTACGCCCGAATCGGCTCAGTGACATGGGCAGTTGGAGGTGGCTCGATTCCAGCTATTGGCGAAATTCTTGGCATCGCAGGTCTCGTGTGCGCAAGTTGTTTAATTATTGGAATATTTGTTTCGCATGTTGCACTTGAGCGCGCGGTTTTAGTATCGGCTGCAATCTTTGGTATTACAGCCTTGATTGCCGCGTTGCTTGATGTGGCGATAGTTTCAATTATTTCAACAATGATTGGTCGTCTATCTGGGCGACCAGACGGTAAAGCAGTTATTGAAAGCGCTTTTGGCCCTTGGGTGTGTGTAATTGTGTCTGCGGCGGTCGCTCTGAGTTCGATTTTCGCAGGTCAGATTGGAAGGTCAACCTCTGACGCGCCTAATGACAACGCTTTACCATCAAACAGTTCAGTGCCACAGATTTAACTCTTCGGCGTTTTGATTTGAAAGAGCAAACTTAAAACCAAATTCCGATACCCAATCCTAATTGCAGTTTTCTTTTGTTTTGTTGTTCTTGAAGAAATTTCAGTTCAGCAATATCTGTTGCATTTTGCTGGGCCATCATTTGAAGGTTTTGCAAATAAAGTTTCTCTAATTTGTAGTTCGTAATTGCGGTTTGAATTGATGTTGCGTCAACATTTCTTTCATTAAGAACTGCTTTGATTACGTTGACTACCTCGGTTGGCGTTGAGTCCTCTTTGGATTCTGCATATATAGCCAATAGGTCATCTGTGCTCGTCTCTCTCAGTATTCGCCGAAACTCAGCTTGAGCCCTTAACTTTTCTTTGCGGGCGACCTCCAAAAGTCTCTCTTTTTCTTGCTGCTTTAAAGTTAGTTGCTCGTGTTTATATTTGAGCCTTGCTTTACGTCGTTCTTCTGCTTCAGCCGCAGCTTTTTTGGCGGATTCTCTTAAAGCCATTCGACCTTCGGGAGTTAGGAAAGTTTTTATAAACCAGGCAGGTGTATTAATGACAGCCAAAAGTACATACAAAGTTAAATCAATAATAAATGTGAAAATCGCTACAGGAATATTAAAAACAATCCTTAAAAACGTATAAAAAATATTGACAACAAAAAGAATAACTATTGGCACGATGCTCACAAACCAAGGTTTTTCGCGCAGTTTCTTAATCGGTTGGATAAATTTTCTGTTTTGTTTCGCCAAGTTTTTTGAGAATATTGAATCCAATCTTCTGACGAGTTGGGGGTGTTTTATTATTTGTATTTTCATCTGATTTTTGCTCTAATCTGTCGAATTAATTTTGTTAGTTTCTCGAGAATTGCGAACTTTGACGGGGTATTGACAAGTTGTCACGGCTTCGCGAGCACGACTGACGGATTCACACCCGGAGCCACCGCATCCGATCATAATTATTGGTCTAAGCATTAGTTATTCCTAACGTAAACGGCCCAATTTGGGCTTCGAGGCTTTTTGAATATTTTCAAGTTTGACCACAAAAATGATGTTAATGGTCTTTTTGGAAGTTAATGAATGAACTTTTGGATGCGCCAAGAGCTCGACTACATTTCCGGATCTTAAGGTTCAAGAGATCGTTTAATCGGTACTAATGGTGGTATCGGTGATTTTCCTAATGCATCCAAAATGAGCGATCACTTGCTAATAACTGTTGATTTCGCAATTTGAGCTTTTAATATCTCCTGCGTTATAGTGACCGCGGGGTTGCGATTGGGGATTTATGGCTGAAGTCACCGGTGAAAGTGGTGTGGGTGCGGAGGCAGGACCAGAGGACGCCATTGCAGAAAAACTTCCATCTGGCACCACTGCGTTTACTCTCGATTTAGAGTTTTCTAGCCAAAGCGATGCAAAGATACCACGTGTTTGCTACGCGTTAGCACACAATCGAATTCCTTTTGTCGACTCGCTGAAAGTGCGCCTTGCCGATTCTTCGGCGCCAAAGAAAATCACTCTCAAGATAAGTGGTGAATGGGCAGCGAATGAGAGATCACCTATTAAGGAAACAGAGTTTGTCCTCGACGCACCAAACGCGGGTGCTTCAGTTGAGTTGTCACCTGTACATCAAATTCAACTCAGCGATATTGCATTGGCTGACCTTGAAGAGATGGCACCTGCAACTTTGATTGTGAAGCTCTCTGACGACCTCAATCGGTCTCAAGAGTTTCGATATGACATTGAAGTTTATTCACGAGATCAATGGTTGAGTAATCCAAAGATCGCGGTAGTGACTGCAGCGTTTGTGCAGCCGAATCATCCCGACGTAAATCGAGTTCTATCAAGGGCTGGAGAAATTCTCAGGCAGTCGGGGCACGCTGGAATCAGCGGCTATCAGCAGGCGGAGTCAGGTCAACATCACCGAATTGCTGAAGCGGTGTTTCTGGCTTTACAAGAATTTATCAAGACATATATTAATCCGCCGGCTTCATTTGAAAGGCTCGGACAGAAACTTCGTCCCATAGATCGTGTGCTTGAAGAGAAGCAAGGAACTTGTATTGATTTGGCGTGTGCATATGCTTCATGTCTTGAGCAGGCAGGTCTGAACCCAGTCATTTTCTTGGTTCGCGGACACGCATTCTCTGGTTATATCGCAGGTGATCAAATGCTTAATGCTTCGTTAATTGACAAATGGGAAGCAATTCAAAGCTTGATTGATTCAAAATTGCTAGTTGGAGTCGAGACAGTTTGTATTCCAAATGGTGAATCATTTTCAGTTGCGAAAAGTGCAATTTCTGGTTACTTAAATGAGTTTCAAATGCAAGCAATTATTGACGTTGGCCGTGCGCACAGTGAAGGTGTCCGACCATTACCCGCACGAATACTTCGGGACAATGTAATTACTGTCGTCATTGATAATGGTCCTCAATCGGCACCGATCATCGAACGTCGAGATCCGGCGACACGGAAACTACTTGCCGAATCAGTGCCAGCCAGAGTTCAGTCGTGGAAAAATTCACTGTTAGATCTCTCATTTAGAAACCGTCTTCTCAATCTCGCCCCTGAGCGTCATGGCCTTAAATTATTAGCGCCAGTAGGAACACTGGGTTGGATCGAGGATCAGCTCAATGATGAAAAACCTCTTCTGATTGTTGCAGAAGATGGTCTCAATGCGATTCAGGCACAAATTGCCAACCAGGGTGGCGCGAGAGCGTTACCACAGGAAATGCTGGCAGAGATTGCAAAAAATACCCACCAAATTTTTGCACTTACAGATACAAAGCGTTTCAAGTCTGTTGTCTCAAGGCTTAGGTCAGAAGCAAGGTTGCAGGAGGAAGAGTCTGGCGCGAACAGCCTCTACTTGACACTAGGGAGTGTGAAGTGGGCACCGAATTATGGCAGCCGTGAGTACGAGTCGCCAATTTTTTTGGTTCCGATACGCATAAATAAACTCCGCGGCATTAATGCAGCAGTTATCGAGATGGATTCAACACAGACCAGCAGTATCAACTACTGCCTAATTGAAGCTCTTCGACTTCGTGAACAACTTACGTTGCAGTGGTTCAGCGATGACATGAGTGACGATCTTGGCCTCAACGTCGAGGCCGGCTTGGAAGCACTAAGAAAAGAATTTCGAGAAAAAGGACTTGATGTCCGCGGATTTAGCGTGGATCAAAACTCATCAATCGCGTTGTTGGATTTCGAGAAGTTCCGATTATGGAAAGACTTGACGGATCACTGGAAAGACTTTATGAAAAGTCCGGTAGTTAAGCATCTCGTAGAGACTCCACGCGAAGTTTACAAAGATCCAGCGGCCGAGCAATTTGCTGCACTCAACATCAGTGATACATCCACTATCTGCGCTCAACCTGCTGACGGCTCGCAGATCCGAGCAATCGAGCGAGCACTCGCTGGGTCATCGTTTGTATTACAGGGTCCGCCGGGTAGTGGTAAGAGTCAAACCATTACAAATTTGCTTGCAAATGCGATGCACCGAGGGAAGAAAGTTTTGTTCGTCGCTGAAAAACAAGCAGCACTCCAGGAAGTACAAGAGCGACTAGAAGCTGTAAAGCTTGGCCCATATTGTCTGGTTTTGCACGATAGCGGTACTAAACCTGAGCAGCTTCGCAAGCAGTTACGTGATGCTCTTGATCAAAATCCAAAGATTGAAGAGAAGACTCACAGAACTTTCGAACAAAAGTTTGAGGCTTCGGCACATCAACTTGACGAATATCGGAAGCACGTATACGCACCTAATAAGGCGGGGTTTAGTTTTGCTCGGGCTTACTATCGTCTCGGCGAATTAGGGGAAGGTCCGATAGCCGAGGTACCACGTTCGATTCTTGAATTAGATACAGATGCCGTTGGTGACCTTCAAAGAAATTTGCTTGAGATTGATGACATTTGTCGTCCGGCTCGGGTTCGACTTAATCATCCATGGTCGTTGGTTGGTGACGTTTCGTTTGAGTTGATTGATCGTGGGGCACTCGGCGCTGAGATCAATAATGCACTTTCTGTTTGTGGAACTTTAGTTTCGTCGGCAAGCGGCGAGTTTGCGAATGCACTGTCAAACGTAGCGAACGTGTCGGATTTGACAGTTTTAGGCAATGTGCTTGAGCTAAAAGAAATTGGACATATGCCCGCCCAAACAGAGTGGCAGGCCGTTTCTGCCAATTCTTGGAAATCAACGGTGGAAACTTTGTTAACGGAGTATACGTCAGTGCTTGATTCAGTGGCCCAAGATATATCAGGCAAGGAATTGATACTGCACCGCAAAGATCTTGATGCTGCAGTTCCTCAGATTGCTGAGGCTGCGAAATCGTTTGCGCTTGGCAGAAAGAAGAGGATGCGCGAAGTTCTCGGACCATTTTCTGAAATCGTTGATGTCGATTCAATTGAGCCAGAGCAAATTGTTGCACGAGTAACTCGTGTTGCAAAAGCGGCAAAACGTACTCAAGAGATAACGAGCGCGTTGGAGAATCTAAAGGGCTTGAATTCGTTGTTGACGGTGCCACCAGTTTCTCCGGCAGAGATCTCAATCATTCGATCGCGTGCAGTCGTATTGGTGGAAATCGCCATAAGCCTTAGCGCGATCGGTGAACGTGGTGTCTCGTTACGCGCGTTGGTGTCAAGCATCGAAATGCCAATACCTGGACTATCGACAACGATTCGCTCAGCGTGCGGTGCACTTGGGCAATTGTTTACTCGACTTGGCGCAAATGAAGAATCTCTACGTCGTTGGAGCAACGGTCTTGGAATTGTGCGGTCAACTCACGAGCGAAGTCGCGAGACATGGGACGAAGCTGTTCGATCTGGAACCTATCTTTCGCTTCAGCGTTGGATTCTTCTGATGTCTCATCTAAAACCGTATCGATCGGTTGGGTTAGTCAAATTGTGCGAAACGATTGAAGACGGGACGCTCGTTGCTGATGAGGCTTCTGCAGCGTTTGAACGTGGACTCTTAATTACAACTCTGCAGGTGCGTGCAGAGGAGACAAATCTTGATGTCTTTAATAGTGTCGCACACAATGCGAAAGTCGCAAACTTCATTAAATTGTTAAACGAGCGTAGAGAAAACGCACAATCAGTAATTCCGTATTATTTGTATAAAAGTCGGACGATTAATGCTGGAGTAACGACCGGAAAGGTCGGTGAATTCCGCAAAGAAGTTAATACGCCGTCAAAGCGTCGCCGCGGTAGGTCAATTCGATTCTTGATTGAGCGATTTCCCGACATTATTAGTGACTTGACCCCTTGTTTCTTGATGAGTCCTGATTCTGTGGCGCAGTTCTTGCCGCCGGGAAAGATTGATTTTGACATCGTGGTGTTTGATGAGGCTTCACAGGTTGTAGTTGCAGATGCAATCGGCTCAATTGGGCGTGCCAAGTCATGCGTGATTGTGGGCGACTCGAAGCAGATGCCTCCAACTGCATTTATGACAGTTGATACGTCGGGTAAGGACGTTGCGGAAGAAGAGTCGGAGAACGTGACAGAGGAGGAAGAGTCAATTCTCGAGGAAGCAGTTACTGCTGGTTTCCACCAAGAACTTCTTACATGGCATTATCGAAGTCAAGACGAGTCACTGATTGCTTTTTCCAACGAGCATTACTACGACAGGCGACTTTCGACGTTTCCGGCACCAGTTCAGTTTCGCCCAGACTGCGGCGTTTTTTACTGCCGGGTCGATGGACAATTTGATCATGGTAAAACTCGAACAAATGAAGTCGAAGCACATGCGATTGTTTCTGAATTAGTTAAGCGCCTTGATGATCCTGCGACTGCGGGCCTTTCATATGGCATTGTCACACTGAATATTCAGCAGCGAAATCTGATTACTGAATTACTTGACCAACACTCACACCCAAGAATTCAAGAGTTACGTGAGACTGAAGATAAAAAGCGAAGACTTTTTGTTTTGAACCTTGAAAATGTTCAAGGTCGAGAGAGGGACGTCATAATCCTGGGTACTGCTTTCTCCAAGCGTGTTGGTGGTGGCTCGATGCCATTGAACTTCGGTCCACTAACTAATCAAGGCGGTGAAAAACGTTTGAACGTGGCGGTTACTCGTGCTAAACGCCAATTTGTGGTAGTGACATCTTTTGACCCCGAGGAAATGTCTGCTGCCAAATCTCTCGGCATGGTTCATCTTCGAGAGTATTTAAAGTCTGCTCGACGTCGCGAAGCGCGCGAGCGCATGGTGAGTACTGGCAGTTATCCATCGACACCACAAATTGTTCAGGTTGCAGAACGACTAAAAGAACGCGGTATAAAAGTTGAGATCGGTCTTGGATTGTCAAACTTCAAGATCGACCTCGCACTTACTTTGCCTGAACTTGGCGACAAGTGGCTAGTAGCAGTGCTGTTTGATGGTGAGGAGTGGAGTGAAAGACCGCTAGCGATCGACCGTGATGCGCTGCCAGTAATGGTGCTCGAAAATGTGATGAGTTGGCGTCGGGTTGCCCGTGTTTGGATGCCATCGCTGAGGCTTGAGTTGGATGAAGTTATTGACGAACTTGTCGAACATGTGCAAGTTGCCAAAGATATGCCTGAGCCAATGCCCCCTGCGCCGCCGCCCGTCAAGAAAGTAGAAGAAACCGAAGACTCAAAAGAGAGCAAAAAAGAAAAAAAAGAGTCGACCAAAATTGAGACTCCGTCAGTAGATTTGCGGCGCAAAAAAGAGGCGGATGAAGTCTTGCCAAATCAAGAGCCATTTAAAAAATACGAGTTTCCAATTGTGCAGTATGACGCGAGTGCTTTGCTCACGACCTATGCGCAGGGACTTCTCGAACAGTTAGTTGATGCCGAGGGACCTATGTCTGCAAGCCTTGCAATCAAACGTGTTGCGCGTGAGTTCGGACTTCAACGCGTTCGTGACGCCAAAATTGTAGAACTATCACCACTTCTTTCAACTCGCAAGTTAACCGAGGTTTTAGATGACTTATTTGTATGGCCAGAAATTTTGCATCCTGACATGTGGAGAGGTTTCCGACGTTCAAACACTGATCAACGCAAACTGGATGAAATTTCTCCGTATGAAATTGTAAATGCGATGGAGGTCACAGTGCGCCGAAGTATCACGATTTCACCTGAAGAGCTTGTTCGTTGGACGGGAGAATTCTTTGGAGCTGGAAGAATTACTGAGAAAGTTCAGGATTATTTGGACGAATGTATTTCTTGGGCGCTATCAACAAAGCGCTTTCATATTGAAAATGGTCAGTTGACGAGAGGCGACTAGTTGCAGATCCAAAATAATTATTAGAGAGTAGGTAGAAATTGCAAAAGCGCGAAAAATTTAACGCTCAAATTAGGGCACGACATGGTAAAAAAGTCTTACTGAATGACTCTGGTGCGTCGAATACTTTTGGTTGGGACAAAGAGTCTGCAAAACGACGAACCGAGCGAAATCTCGAGGCGCTAGAAGATCTTCAGTATCAACTGTATGCCGACAATAGTAAGTCACTATTGATAGTTCTGCAGGGCATTGATGCCGGTGGTAAAGATGGCGCAATTCGAAATGTTTTTACAGCCTTT
>SXGQ01099559.1_pt1 | contig 12103 bp, 18 predicted proteins | sample 3178371 | NCBI WGS metagenome assembly SXGQ01 (sample SAMN11356859, study PRJNA531348) | freshwater metagenome | isolation source: freshwater sample F1-20 | place: China: Fuxian Lake, Yuxi | collected 2017-12-25 | reverse complement strand
TCATCCTTCCAAGTGAATGGAATACCATGGCTACGATGTACCATGAGCCGCATGTTGTCACAGGTGAAGCCATCGCCAATGTGGGTGGCGTGTCTCATCATGTCATGGTTGTGAAAGCCACGACGAAGGGTGCCATATACAAAAACCTTATAGTTCATACTTTGCTTTGAACTACACACCGCTTCATTGCTTGTGGGTGTTACTCATTGGCTTGTAACCGTGACTTGTGATAAACTCAGTGATCAGACTGATCTGTTGGCCAAGATACTCCACAGTTTTAGCCAAATCGTTGATGCGCGCGTTTGTGTCATCCTTGATACGCTGCTCCATCGGACTGATGTGTTCTGAGGCAACAGACAAGACCATCTCCTTCTCGTGTTGGAGAATTTGGTTGATCATCTCCTGACGAGCATGAACAAGTTTTGTGGCAATGCGTTCTGCTGAACCACTGGCTTCATTGATCGGTGGTTGACTCACCACAGAAACAACAGACACATCGTTGACTTTCTTCTCTGGCCTAGGGATGAAGTGAGTGATGTAGTGCGAGTACTGACTCACACGCACATTATCTCGGACATCTTGGCCCAGTTCTCGAAGGACACTCAGAGCGATGATTTGCGTTGTGTTTGAGCACATCACCCCAGTCTTGGCAGACATCCAAACATTTGGATTTAAACTGACATGATCACGACGACGATTGATGGGCAGGTCTCGTTGAGCTACCTCAAAGACGTCACACCAAGAGCTTCTTGGCATCTTGCGGTTGGAGATAATCTCCAGTACCTTCTTGCGTACGGTGGCGATTTCGGTTGCGGTCCAGTGGATGCGAGTATTAGTTTTCATTGATCTTGATTACAGGCGTGAGTATACTCGACTTGAGGAAACCTGTAAACAAATCACTCTCTAAGAATCTTTATAGCCAGATCGGATTTCAATTGGATTCTTGAATATCCAACCAACGGCCAACGACAAGCTCGCCATCACACTGGCCATCAAAATTCCTGACTCCGTGGTTGATATACTTGAAGCCCGTGTGCCTCAGGAACTCCACGATTGCAGGCAAGTACCGATCGTTAGGAGGACACTCGTTTCTCTTGCCGCGGATCTGGGTGATCACCTCCTCAGTGACGGGTCCACTGTAGGAGCTACGAGTCAGAGACAGCTCGATGTTGACACACGGACGGCCGTCCCTCAAGTTGATCATTGAGAACTGTCGCTGTGCACCGGTCTTCATCCTCTCAGCGTATTCCTGGTAGCAAAACTCGAGGCAATGCTCCATGGCCACACCCTCATGATAGAGGAACTCAGGATCAGGTGGCATCTCAATGAAGGCGTAGTGGCCGTGGCGAAAGACAGCTCGCTCGAGCTTCTCAACCAGTGGCATTGGCTTCTTGAATTCAGGATGCTTAGATGTCATAATGGCCTTTAAGAAATTCAGTGGCAAACTCATAGTGGGTAAACTTGTACGCCTCCAAGACTCGGTCTAACATGCACCATTTCTTGCCGTCACTGATGGCTTTGACAGACTTGTCAACATAGGCACCATCAGGACGACCTGGGATGAAAGCAGCAACCACCCGGCGACCCAACTCCTCAGCGACATGGATCATGTCAGACACGCCTTTCTCAGCTGTGGTGTCTGGCTTGAGTGTAACCTCAAACTGCTCGATCACAGCGTAGGCTTTGAATGGCTCAAAGACATCAGCAGCGTGCATGATGTGGTCCATCCTCTTGTCGCCAGAGATGACAACACACTTGACTGTTTCACTCATACATCATGTGATTTTGATTCCCTTTGCCAAAATCTCCAGCAATTCTTTAACATCAAAGCTGCAAGGACGAGTAACATAAAATTTGCCCTTGGCCAGGCTGTAGGGAGGTTGAACTGGCTCAAGCTGTTTTCTGCTGGCATTCATTTTCTGGCTTTCAACAAAGGCCCGTTGTTGAGAGACAGAGCGGATCATTTTCTTTTCAAAAACCTGATCAACTTGATCAGATGTCATATTTTGTGGCTTCACATTCAGTGTTTCACCATTAGAGACAAGGACTGGAATTCCTTCCTTGTAGTATTTCTCTTGTAAAGCTGGAGAAATTTCTGAATCCATCAGCTTCTTAACACCACGCTTAAACGAATATAAAACCATTTCAGGAATTGTCTGGCCACGTCCAAGTTTTTCCATACGAAGAACGAAGTCAGCTGGGATTAAACCATTTGTTTGTTCATCAACTTTGAGATGAAACTCAGGGTCTTTGGCCATCTCCTCCACAACGATGTGACCCGCTTTAATAAATGACTTAAGGCCAACAAAAACGGGCTCAGCAAAACGACGAACAGAGGGTTCTAGTCTGTTCATTTCTTGTGGCGTTAGGGAGATAATTGGGTTTTCTTCAGATGACAGGGTGATCATATGTCGTGTCGATTATTTTATTAGGGTTTTCTGTGTAAACAAGATTATTCGGACTTATTAAGTAACTCAACTGTGGCCAACATTTTTAGTAGATTGTCGGCCCCTTCGATAGAGTGACTTCGTTTCGAGATTCTAGACCTGATCTTATCTCTGCGTGATTCATAGTAGACTTTGTCATAAGCCTTCTTGTGGTCTTTGTTTTTTTGGTAGTAATCTTTGGCCCGAGCAAGCATTTTGTCTCTCCTGAGATGATAACGAGATTTCCACTTGGCTCTAGCTTTGGCAAGTGCTTCTGAAGTTTTTTCTTTAAGGCGCCATGCTTTAATTTTTTCTGGATTTGCTTTATGATAGGCCCTTTTGTTGGCTAACCATCTTTCCCTGTTGGCTAGACGATAGGCTTTTGCGTCTGCTCGCATTTTTTCCTTATTTTTTGCATAGCGAGCTCTACTAGCCGCTCGTAGCTTTTCAGAATTCTCTGCGCGTTTAGCTCTTCTTTTTGATAAGATCTCATCTCTGTTAGCCAAATAAAGGGCTATCCGTTTGGCCTTAAGGGCCTCCTTGTTGGCTTCACGATAAGCCTTATCAGACAAGCGCTTTTTGTTAAGATCTCTCGGCATAATGGTAGTAGTCTACTTTTTAGGTGGGGGCTTTTGGCCTGACCCCAAGGCTTATTCCATTGGCTGTTGGATGGTACCGCGCTTCAACACCCATTCAGCATGTAGTTTGGTGTAATTCTTATAGTATGTGTTTTTCAGAGTTTTTTGACTAGTCATTGCCCCCGACCAGTTAGCAATCTCGACGACACTCTTGAAGCCAAAATTTCGAATGTAAGGGAACTGTCCACTGTCAAGTAAGGAGCGAACATCGTCCTTGTTGGTTAGCTCATAGTTCATAAGGCCATTAAATGACCGTACACTTAACTGACACAATGGATGAGAAGGAACACGAGCCTTCAAGCATTTCAAAGGTTCAGTGCCTCGGAATCCTGCAGGTTCCAGCTCCCCAGTCTCACGATTTTTCCAGCCATAGACGCCACAAGTAAGACAAGTCTTATGGTATTCACGCTTTGACCACACATGATTTTCACACTCAAAAGGGTTTTTATTCACGAGTCAAGTATACCCAGACCCAAGGTACTTGTAAACAAAATTCTAGACTCATTCGATGGGGACGATGTGACTACCTGACGGGTGCCAGAGCCGCAAGTTTAATGCCATTTTTGGCCTGGCAAACCACATTGTGCCACTTCTGAAGATTTTCAGGACCACGACTACGTGTCAATGCGTCTCCAGCTTCAATAAGATTATGAACCAAGCCCATGAGCTTGAAGACATGACTTTTTTCGTCATGAAGAGGACCACACCACAGACGCACCTCAGTTAGACTCTTTGAACCTAGGCCACGAGTCGAGTGCAAAGACAAATGGCCGGTAACAAGGGCTTTTCTGGCCTCTTCTTTGGTCGTAATGTTTAAGTTCCAGAGAATTTTACGAGCATGATCGCTCATATTGCCATACGTGTCTGAAAGCTTTTTCTCGAAAGCTTTCCAGTCAGTGTGAGTCATGGGAGGTGCGTAAGAACGTCGCCAGCGGATCTTTTCTTTTCTCATAAAGTTTTGTAAGCTTCGATGGCTTTGCTCTTACCTTTAAGCTCGATGTCAAGGTCGAACAAGGCACCATAGTCATTGGCACGGCGAGTGGGCATCTCGCAGTGGGCTCGAATGTTGGTCTGGTTGGGGTCAGGCTCTGAGTAGTGGAAGAGTGGACGATGGCCACCCCAAGTGGACACAGCCAGTGAGAAAGCCTCTTGCTCAGAGTGTTCGCCATGGTTGCAGAGGTGGTGGTGATAGTCGAACGTGATTGGCCCAGTCCAACCCATTTGGTACAAGGCATGTGTTGTCCATGAACCCTTGTCATCGTTCTCCAGAACCAACCTGGAGCGCACAGATGGCGACAGCTTTTCAAGGTTGTCAGAGAAACGTTTGATTGTCGCCTGTGGCCCACCAGTCGAGCAATTCATGTGGATGTTGATGGGGGCATCGTAGCTGCGAGGTGAGCCACAGAGATCAAGAATACGAGCTGAAAGCTCGAGCTCAGAGATTGCGGCTGTCACTGTCTTTTGGCTCTCTGAGCCCAGAATACAGAAGGCAGTGGGATGCATGGACAGTCTGACCTGGCCACGCTCAGCAGCGATCTCGTCAAACTCAGCTAGGATCTCTCGCCACTGAGGAAGATCGGTCATCTTAAGCTCAAAGCCGGGCATGCCAAGCAATGGCAGCACGGTCTGAGGAATGCGGTAGTTCCAGCCACGCTCGCCACAGAGCGAGATCAACTTGCGAACCATGCGAAGGTTGTGCAAGGAGACCTCGCCAAGCTTGAGTGGTCCGTCGCTGCCAGCTTTCTTGTAGCTGGCAAAGGTGATAGTGCGCATGGGGTGGGTCTGATCATTGTCCCACATGCAGCAGAGTCCTAAGCGTCCAGTCATGAGGACAGAACCTTACCTGGACCCTAGGAAATTGTAAACAATTATTTAAGGCTTCTGATAGCTCGGATTAGCAAGATCGGTTGGTCTTCCTCTCCCAGAATCCTTGACGTGACGTTCATAAACTAACTACAAAAAAGTATTGTACAACTCTTAAATAGCTACTTGTTTTTGTCTATGTAACGCGCGGGGTAGCAAAGCTACACAAACAGCGTCTGGCATTGAAAAATTCTTAAGATAGCTTTTGTTGATGTTGTTTTGTGTATTTTGTGTTTTTTAAGAGACTAGAGAAACAGCGCCCTGCATTGAAAAAATAAAACTATTTAGTTTTATGTTAGCTTATGTTTAATTATTCGCGGGGTAGGCACTCTTATTACTATTAACTGGCGTGAGGTTTGCGTATGTCTGCAAATAGTTTTAAGTTAGATAAGAGTAATAAGCATTAAGTTAGCACAACTAGGTGCATAATTGTTGAACCCACGTCGTACGTTGTTGGCTATACCCCGTTGGAATACAGACCTTATCTAACACCAGCGGGGTAGGCCTATAGATGAAAAGGCGCCCTGCATTGAGAAAAAGCTTAGTTGTCACTAAGACTTATCTATATCTATTTAATAATAGATAGTTCACTTCATGTCTAACGACGCAGTTATAAAGTGGGTTAAACGGCCCTCTCTAACAATAATATCAAGAGCCCGCCTGGCGGTTGTAGAGTCACCGTCCTTGAACATCACCACGTCTGTGATCTTTTGTATCCGGTATCGACCGTCACCCTGGTCATCATAGTGGACAATAGCTACCTTATCCACACCTAACTCATCACAGAAGGATAGATCAGTCTTTATCTGAGTCGCTGTTTGTGGTGACTCAGTCTTAAGCAACACAGGAACCAATGACCCCTTATCTCTGATCTGAAATATTAGGCCATTTGCGAAGTCTAGCTCGTCAATTGAAGCCACACCCTAAATACAGGGTTCTTCATAACGTGCGACTAAGCTGAGAAGGAGATGACGTCAGAGGGCTCCTCAGCCTTCTTGATTGCATCTTCCAGCATTCTGTCCAAGGTGGACATGATCTCTGACACACCTGGGTTACCATCATCCTCAGCCACAGATGCCATGATCTTCTTGATGACATCTGGCGAGATGCCCTTTGGGATGACAACCACACCCACAGGTGATTGAGTCACCTCGTACTTCTCAAAGAGGTGAGGATACTTTAGAGCAAACTTCTTGGCGAAGAGAGCAATGTTGAAGCACCACTTGTTGGTCTCAATGTGAGTGAAAAGAATCTGGTCGTAAGCCTTGAAGATGTCAAGGATATCATCCTCCTCAAGCTTGGTCTCCTTGGCCACGGCTGACACTGACCTGATGGCAGACGGGTACTTGGGTGTGATGAAGCACCTGAAAACCTTGAGCTCGTTCTCGCTGAAGTCTCTGAGATTAGACATAGGGAGATTCTAAGCTCTGGGCAGCCAAGGTAAACAAAGAAAATGGGTGCCAAGCTCTCGCTTGACACCCTCGTAATATGAAGCTACCCATCATGAAGAACTTGACCAGCTGCTTATCGGCATGATTTTTTCTTGAAAAATCCGTTGAAGTATTCAGCCTTGGTCCACCCATTAGGGTAAACCAATGATTTTTGTGGTCAGACTTTCTAGTGTGGTATAGTCCTCACCTTGGACATCTTCAGATCCACCTGCGTAGTCCATACGACTGCGGCCCGAACGATCCTTGTCAACCTTGTATTTGGCCTGCTCCTTTTCTTGCCCCTTCTTTTCCGATTTCTCCCTATCGTCCTTGGCCTTTTCCTTGGCTTTTATTCTCTGGAGAGTGTCATCAAAGTCTTGATCCACAGACTTTGGGTCTGGGTACAGCTTAGTTGGGAGATGAGTATCAATGGCTAACCTATACTTGTTGGCTATCTCTCTCATATTACGAGACAACAAGTTACCAGCCGTCAAATGATTTCTAAGTCCTTGTTGTGCGACTACATCATTTAATATGGCCTGATTGCCTGGAAAATTTTTCATGTACGTTGAATAGCTTGTTAAAGCCGTGTTTAGTGACTGAAAAAGTCTGTTTGGAATTAACACCCCATTTGGAGTAACAATGATACCAGATGAGGTTGCTGCGCCAGTCGCTGGCACCGCCCCGACAAATGGTTCGGCCACTTGCATAGCATATTTCGAGAGTGGCTTTGTAAAACTCTCGATGGCACTATGCGGATCATAGGGCACTCGCATGTATTGACTTGATTGACTGGCAGTAGAACCTAAGACTGACGGAGCCACTGCGGTCATAGCCACACCTTTTCCCAAGGTCTTAAAGAAACCTCGACGACTCATTGCCTCAATCACTGAGTCAACAACCTGTTTCACATTCATGGCTTAAATACTAAACCCGTTGTAGATGCAGCCAGAACTGACATGGCCCAGGATCACGTCGTGCTTGCGGCAAGCATTGGCAAGGATCAGAGGAAGGACGATGGATGCTTATGGAAAAACCGCATGTTCCACGTGGAACATGCGGTTTTTTCAATGCAGGACGCAGCGAAAACAGCCTGAAGAAAATTCTTGAAAAAATTTGTTTACAAAATCCTGAGATCTGAGGTATACTTCACCCGTGATTATTAAATCTAAAATCCAGTTGGATACTTATGGAAAAACCGTGCCTATCGATGTGGTTGGCAGCTACAGCACCAAGGTGATGCTAGTCAAAGCTGATGGAACCAAGCGAGAGCTTAAACGCCATGAATGGAAGTACGAGAACGATGGCTTCCAGATCGACAACGTTGAAGGTGAGATTGGCGATAAGTTCGACGTCATGGCTAAAGCTGAGGTTGACATCCTCTCGACAACTTTCACTGGCGACTTAGGAGGTCGTTGGTTTGAGGCTGAACCCATCGAGATGGACGACTATCACCTCGGCCTTGTTGAAGAAAAGATTCGTGAGATTGGCTTGAAGAAGGAGTTTGCCAGCTAAAATGAAAAAATGAAAAACAAACCAACAGACAACAAAGGTAATGTGACACCAGAGGCAGTCCTCAACCACGTGAGGTTTTTCTTTGAAGAAATTCCGGGTGAGGAGCTCAATGAAGGCGGTTGCTCACGTGAAGTGACAGACTACTTTGAGAAAGCTAATAGATGGCTTACAAAGTACACAATCACTGAAAGTGTTGACAATGCTTTGGCTCACTTCATCACTCAAGCCAAGCTTGTCCGCAATGTAAAAGCAGAGAAAAAACGCCACCAGTTCTATGAACAATTCGTTGAAACTGCGATGGATGATGCAACCAATGAGATCCTGAAGGCATTACCAACATTCATCTCAACAGTGGACCTCGTTTTGTCTGGCAACTCACTTGGTGATAGGCTTGACCTGCCCTTCGAACTGATTGAGGAAATCTGGCAATATCTATGTGAGGAGAGTGTTCTGGAGATTGTCAATGGCTAAAACGAAAAGGGTGTTAGGCTTTCGCCTAACACCTTGCTGAAGGAAAAATGACTAACAAAGATAACAACTAGATCAGCCACTTATCGGCATGATTCTTAGTCCACAGGATTGTGGACGTCAATGACTCCTTGAGGGGCATGGGTATCTTCCAACCCATGCCCTTCATCTTTGAGTCATCAAGAGCGTAGCGCATGTCAACACCAGGTCGATCGCTCTTGTCTGGACTGACCATCACAAAGTCTAGCTTCTTGCCAAGCACATCAGCAATGAACAGTGCAACCTCGAGGTTGGTCAGCTCCATCTCACCAGCGATGTTGTACTTCTGACCAGCATGAGACCCATTCTTCAGGATAAAGAGGACTGCAGCCGCCACGTTACGGGCATGGATGTAGAAGCGACTGGAGCTTTTGGTGCAGGTGTCGTCTGAGTGAATGAAGACCGTCCGACCTTGCATCACATTGCGGATAGTCATTGGCACGAACTTCTCCGGATCTTGCCGCTCACCAAACACATTCATGGTGTGGGTGTTGATCACAGGCAAGCCATACGTGTTGTGGAACGCCACGCAGAATTCCTCAGCAGCGGCCTTTGATGCTGCATATGGATTGCCGCTGTTGTAGCGATCATCCTCCTTGAAGGCCACACCGTCTGGTGCTGGACCAAACACCTCGTCGGTGGAGAAGTTGACAAAGGTACTGAGGCTGTCAAGGTTTCTGGCATACTGCAACAGATTGACAGTACCCATCACGTTGTCCTCGACAAAGGACATGGGATCATTAATGGATCTGTTGACGTGTGAGGCTGCAGCCAGGTGGAGGATGATGTCAATCTTGCCAATACTGCGAGCCACAGACTGATTGAATGCAGCACGGAGATTGTGGTGCACGATCTTCAGTCGGCTCTTATTGGCCTCGTAGCACTCGATGTCAGTGATACGATTAAGGTTGCCAGCTGAGTCCAACCGGTCAAGAACGACAACCTCAAAGTCTGTGTTTTTCCAAAGGTGCTCGAGAAGATGATGCCCTATAAACCCCGCCCCACCAGTCAGTAGTACTCGCATGGAAGCAAGAACTCAACCGACAAGATCCTCTGGATTCTCAGCAATCTCTTTTCCAATGTCCTTAGCACCATCTGCTATGGCATCACCCACTGAATCTGTGCCATCATTAATGGCCTCGCCAATGCTTTGACCATCAGCCTTCCACTGTGCCCTATCAGAGGACTTCAGTGCATGCTTAGCATCTCTGGCCTCTTTTTTAGAGTCGCCATTCTTGATGTCAGCCTTCTTGGTCTGTCTGGCTTGCTTTCTGTCCGCTCGACGAGTCTTAGATGATGTGCCCATATGGTATCTACTCCACACCAAAGTCAAGTGATAGATTGTTGGAGAGGGCAAACTCCAAGTAGTCTTGAATGCTCAAAGTCAACAGGAACTTGGCATATTCATCGGCCAGATCACGGATGAATGGGTTCTCTGAATCTTTGACGATAGCTGGCTCACCCTGCTTGAAGCGAGCTTTTAGAATGGTTTTGGCGTAGAGATAGGAGTACAGACCATCTTGGGCAATGATACTCTCAAGCTCAGGTGTGGCAGCATCGATGCCGTCCTTGATGCTGAAGTAGACCTCACCGGGGTCTAACACCTCCTCATACTCGTCATCGTCGTCCTCGCCAAGAATTCTGCTGATGCATCTCACACCATAACTACGAAGGTCACATCCAACCCTTAGCAATCCAGTCAGCCTTAGCTTCAGGGAAGAATTTAAGATACTTGCCACAGCTATCAGGCCCGTTTGACCTTGACTTGGCAATGTACTCCTCAGCCTCAAGCCACCGGCTCTTCATGTTGTCGATGGCATAGTCCACAGCGTAGTATGGAAGTTTCATGATGGTCTTCTCACCTTCGATGAATCGGCCCCTAATGACGTTGGAAGCGTAAAGATCCACTTGTATGGGACACTTAGCGAGTGTTTCTTCAATCCGTGGCCAGCGACCCTTGATAACACAGCAGCAGTATTGGTATGCCAAGGATGAGTCGCTAGCAATCGTGTCCTCGCCTTGTTCAAATCGACCGCACAAGATATTTTTGGCGTACAGAAAGGAGAAGAGCGGATCAGTGGCGAGTATTTCCTCTAGACGAGGCTCGCGGCGGTTGATTTTCTCAGCAGCTTCATAGATTTCTCTAAGGGAATTTCTGGAGTATTTTTTCTTCATCGGCGAGGAGTATACCTCAGACCCAAGAAATTGTAAACAACTTTTTAAGACTTCAGGATGTGCGCGGGTATGGCGCCCATGGAGTGGTCGTAGTTCTTGGCCGAGACCAGCTGCAGTGGCTTGAGTCCAAGCTTTGGCCGCACCTCATTCTCCAGCTCGTCACGCAGAGTCACCAGCTGTTTTGGAGTCAGATCGTCCGTGTAGACAAAGGAGACATACTCGCCAGGGACACCCTTGTAGTAGTCCATGGTCTTGGAGTAGTCGATGTCAACTGAGTACAGCTTGTCGCCATTCTTGGCTGTGTAGACCCAGTGAGACTCACCAAGTGGGTGTGGAACCTTGACAGATGCATCAAAGTAGGGTGAACCTGGCAGGACGGTGATGATGGTCACATCAAAGTCCTCAGGCTGTACCTTGAGCAACCACTGGCGTGTGGCGTCCACAGTTTCCTGAGTCTCACCAGCATGGCCGATGGACATCAGTGCCTTCATGTGGATGCCATACTTTCTGGCCACATCAAGACAGCGGGTGTTGTCATCCACTGTGGCTTTCTTGTTGATGTTCTCGAGGATTCTTGGTGAACCACTCTCAAAGCCAGAGAGCAATGTCTTAAAACCAGCCTCTGCCATCAGTTTGGCATGGGCCTCAGTGAACAGCTCTGACTTGACAAATCCACGGAAAGCCAGACCCTTGCCCAATCTCATCTGCATCTCGATTAGGGAGGTCATCAGCTCAGTGAAGGCATTGTTGATGTTCAGCTCGTCATCATAAAACATGATGCCATCAGTGTCATACTCCTTGACAAGGTGCTCGATCTCAGCAACTACATTGCTGGCACCTCTGAGTCTGATGCGTCTAAAGGTTGGTGAGTTACGGCCACTGCAGAAGGCACAGGCCATTGGGCAACCCAACTGGCCAATCACTGAGAGTGAAGGCTTGCCACTGATCTCGTAGTGGTAGGATCCCACGTCGACAAGATCTCTGGCTGGCCATGGACTGTCATTGAACTGATCGTGGGTCATGAACAACCCAGTCTTTGGATCATCAGCATCCAACCAGCCACCGCCCTTCTCAGTCATCTCCACGGCCTTCTTAAAGGCCAACTCACCATCACCGGTCACAACTGTATCAGCACACGCCAAGACGCGATCAGCATGCATCTGGGCTCTCTGGAGACCTCTCTTATGGGCACTCATTACCATCGTTGGATGAGGTCCACCAAGAACAACCTTGTGGCCATTGGCTCTAAGCCTGCCACAGATCTCAAAGACAGATGGGAACTGTGGTGTGGTGGACGTGATGGCAAACGTACTGTGGGGTGTGGCAACCCTCAGGATGTCATCAACAACATCCATGTAATTCCGTACACCAGAGAGATCAAGAACCTTTGGCTGGTAACCAAGATGCCTGGCCACGGCGGCAACCTTGAGGATGCCAAGTGACATGAAGACACGCTCGTCCAGTAGAAAGGGTGATGGCGGTATGATGAATGTCATTGGGTCTTTTTGTAAGTTTCAAGGCCGTGCCCATAATCGAAGTCAAAACCCTT
>SXGQ01030248.1_pt1 | contig 12103 bp, 7 predicted proteins | sample 3178371 | NCBI WGS metagenome assembly SXGQ01 (sample SAMN11356859, study PRJNA531348) | freshwater metagenome | isolation source: freshwater sample F1-20 | place: China: Fuxian Lake, Yuxi | collected 2017-12-25 | reverse complement strand
TGGATTCACCTCGATGAAGAAGAACTTGCCCGTGTCGGCGTCGACCAGAAACTCGACCGTGCCGGCGTTCTCGTAGCGGGCCGTGCGGCCGATGGCGAGGGCGGCCTCGCAGATCGCGTCACGGGTCTGCGGGGCGAGGTTGGGGGCGGGGGCCAGTTCGACCACTTTCTGATGCCGCCGCTGCACGGAGCAGTCGCGTTCGACGAGATGCACGAGGCTGCCTTGGTGGTCGCCGAGCAGCTGAACCTCGATGTGCCGTGCCCGCTGGATGAACTTCTCGACGAACACGCTCGAGGAGCCGAAGGCGGTCTTGCTCTCCCGCTGCGCGCTTTCGAGCGCCACGGCGAGCTCGTCCTCGCCGCGCACCACCCGCATGCCGCGGCCGCCGCCACCATGGGCCGCCTTGAGAATCACCGGCCAGCCGAGACCCTTGGCGATCGAGAGCGCGTCGGCCAGGCTGGTGACGGGCTTCGAGCTGCCCGCGAGGATCGGCACGCCGGCCTTGTGCGCCAGGTCGCGGGCGGCCGTCTTGTCGCCGAGCGTCTGGAGGAGTTCGACCCGCGGGCCCACGAACGTGATCCCGGCCTTGCCGCAGGCCGCCGCGAACTCCGGATTCTCGGAGAGGAATCCGTAGCCCGGATGGATGCCGTCGACGCCATGATGCTTGGCGAGCGCGACGATGCCGTCGATGTCGAGATAGGAGCGGATCGGCTCACCCGGTCTGCCGATGAGATAGGCCTCGTCGGCCTTGAAGCGATGGAGCGCGAAGCGGTCTTCATGGGCGTAGATCGCGACGGTTCGGATGCCGAGTTCGTGCGCCGAACGGAAGACCCGGATGGCGATCTCGCTGCGATTGGCGACGAGGAGTTTCGTGATCGGTCGCATGGGATCTTTCGGGGCCGGGGCCTGAGGCGGAGGGGAGAAGGCACCAATGTACCGGGGCCGTACGGGCTTGCTACGGGCCCTCCCGCATGCAACCCGGCGCGGAGACGTGGCGACTCCGGTTCGGCCCGCGGCGGGGCCGGATTGGTTCGCCGGCGGTGGGCCTGCCCCTCGCCGGGGGTTTTGCCGGTGGATGTCCGGAGGGCCGGCCGGGCATCGCCCGGGAGTCGGGGCGACAGCCCCTGCCCCCCGCTTGCCGCTCAGGCCACCGGACCCCCGGATCCATGAGCCCGCGGCCTTGCCTCCTCCGCGTAACTCGGCCGCAGGTAGTCGGGCACCAACGTGTGTGGATCGTCGAACTCGCCCGCCAACGCCCTGAGCCTGGCGATCGTCGCCGCATCACCCGCCAGTGACACGCAGACTTCGGGCGAGGCGCAGACAACGCCCCCATGCGCGGTGATCCGTTCCCGGTGGGCATCGACCGCCGGGCCTCCGATCCGTGCTCCGGGCGGCAGCGATCCGAGCCAGTCGTCAAACGTCACCCGACAGGGCGCCGTCAGCCGCCAGCCGAGGGCTTCGGTCGCCACGGGCTGGGCCCATGCGGCGAAGACCTCGCCGCGGCCGGCGTCGTAGGCGATCGCAACGGGCGAGTCGCTCCAGCCGTCCAGCCGGGCCATCCGCCGCGCGATGACTCCGAAGCCGCAGACTCCCACCAGCCCCGCGCCGCTCGTCCAGGCAAAAGACTTGGCGGCGGTCACTCCCACCCGCAGACCCGTGAACGAACCCGGCCCGCGAACCACCGCCACGACGTCGCCCGGCCCGAGGCCCGCCAGCGCGTTGCCGCCGCTTCCCCAGCCGCGGCGTTCCGCGACGTCGAGCGCGGCGGCGGTCAGGAGCCGGGCATGGTCCCCCGCGGCCCCGAGGGCACGTTCCTCCATGCCCCCCTCATCGGCCGCTGCGGCGGACCCGGAACCGAGGCTGGTGTCGAATGCGAGGATTTTCATGGGTCGCGTGGGGGCGGCGACAGGACGTGTCCTTGACCGCTCCGGAAGGGGGCCGTAGTCTCAATTTTCGCGGAAAGCCAGCCAAATCGCGGCCCGCGAAGGTTGGAGCGTACGTGAAGCGGGCCATTATCAGCGACGTCCATGGCAACCTCGAGGCATTGCATGCCGTTCTCGAGGATATCGACCGTGAACGTGTCGACACGATTATCTGCCTCGGCGACGTGGTTGGCTACGGCCCCAATCCGTGCGAGTGCGTCAAGCTCGTGCAGGACCGCTGCAGCGTGGTGATTCTCGGCAACCACGATCAGGGGGCCCTGTTCGATCCTGACGGCTTCAACTCGGGGGCGGAGCGGGCGATCCGGTGGACCCGCAACCAACTCGAGATGCACGACCGCATGCCGCGGAACTCGGCGAACAGGCTCACCGACTTCCTCGGGGAACTCCCCCGCACCCACGCGGACGGCGACTTTCTCTTTGTGCACGGGTCGGCCCGCCGCCCGCTCGACGAATACGTCTTCCCGGAAGACATCTACAACCCGCTCAAGATGGAACACATCTTCGAACTCGTCGGCCGCTACTGCTTCCAGGGGCACACCCACGTGCCCGGAATCTTCACGCTCTCGCCCGAGTTCATTTCGCCCGATGTGCCGGCGGGTCAGACCGAGAAGTCGCTGGACCTGCCGCCGACCAAGGCGATGGTGAACGTGGGGTCCGTGGGGCAACCCCGTGACAACGATCCGCGGGCCTGCTACGTGATCGCGGAGGACGATCGCAGGGTGCGATTCCGCAGGATCGCCTATCCTTTCGAGACGACGTCCCGGAAGATTCACGGCATCGCAGACCTCGACAACTTCCTCGGCGATCGCCTTGGCCAGGGCCGCTGACAGCCCCGTTCGCGAGTCGTTCCCGCCCGCCGCACACTTCCCGCCCCCTTGGAATCCTTTCGTGGACCGTCGCTACATCCAGTTCTTCGCGATTTCCCTGGCGATCGTCGTCGGCAGCCAGTTGCTCCAGACCTGGCTCTTTCCGAGGCCGCCGCAGCCGGTTGTCCAACCGGTGGCCGGCGATGGTCCGGATGCCACGGTGGCCGAGGCGCAGCCGTCCGAGCCGAAGAAGGACGCGGCCGCGGATGCCCCGAAGGCCGGCCCCGCCGACGCCGTAGTCGCCTCGGCGTCCGAGCCTGCCCGGCGCGTGCGGCGGACGCTCGGGTCGCTCGATCCCAAGGCGTCGCGGATGCTCGTCACGCTCACCAGCCGCGGTGCGGCGGTGGAACGGATCGAACTCGCCGACGAGAAGTTTCACGATCAGGATGACTGGTCGGGCTACCTCGGCCATCTCGCCGTCGAGGCGGTCGATGGCGGTTGCCGAGTGGGCGTCGTCGGCGCCGGGACACCGGCAGCCCGCGCGGGACTGCGGCCCGACGACGTGATCGTTCGTGTGGGCGGAACAGCCACTCCGGATGCGGCGACGCTCGCCAAGACGATCGGGGCCACGAAACCGGGCGGGAAGATCGCGGTCGAGGTGATCCGCGACGGCGGGGCTTCCACGCTGGACGTGACGCTCGAGCGCCGGCCGCTCGAGGTGGTCCGGCCGGAGTATCGCACCGCGCCGGTCGAAGATCCCGACGGCGATCCGCACGACCCACTGTCTTTCCGGCTGTCGCTGGAGTCTCACGGGGGCCGCAGCCGGCCAGCGGAGCCGCTCGCCGAGATCGCCGGTTGCGAACTCGCCGACATCGACTGGGAGATCGAGGAAAGCGACGAGACTGCCACCTCCGCCCCGACGCGGGTCCGCTTCTCCCGCACGCTCCCCGGCGGCCTGACGGCCGTCAAGGAATATCGTCTTGCAGCGACGGACGAGGCGTCGGGAAGCGACGGGGGTTATGGCCTCGAGCTCACGGTCCAACTCCGGGCGGCGGGCGAGGACACGACTGTGTCGTATGCCCTCGACGGGCCCACGGGGCTGCCCACCGAGGGCTGGTGGTACACGCAGCGGGTGGCCCGCGACTGGGGCTCGTTGGCGGTCCGCGACGTGGCCGTCCGATTCGTGGGCAAGCAGAGCGCGATCGTCAGCGGCCTGAAGGTCGCCGATGGCAAGCTCGACTTTCCCGCGTCGGCCGTGGGCGATGGCACGCCGCTGTCGTTCGCCGGCGTCGATGCGCTCTACTTCGCCGCGGCGCTGATTCCGGCGCGGGAAGGCGAGGAGGTGCCCGCCCTCGCCGAGGTGCGGCCGCTGGCGGTGGGCCAGGTGCCGGTGGCGGCCCGCAAGAAACTGATCGACGTGACCAGCCGCCTCGTGTCGCGGGAGCTCGTCATTCCGGCGGGCGGCGTCGTCTCGCACCGCTATGGCATCTTCGCCGGCCCCAAGCGGCCCGAGCTGCTCGCCCGGTACGGAGTGCCCGGCTCCGCGATGGACGACCTCGTCTACTACGGCTGGTTCGGCTGGGTGGCCCGTCCGATGATCGCCATCCTGCATGCGCTCCACTCGGTGATCGGCAACTATGGCCTGGCCGTCCTCCTTTTGACGGTGTTCGTCCGCGCCTCGATGTTTCCGGTGAGCCGCAAGCAGGCGATCTCCTCGCAGAAGATGCAGGAGCTCCAGCCGGAGATGAAGGCGATCAACGAGAAGTTCAAGGATGACCCGAACAAAAAGACGCAGGCCACACAGGAACTCTGGCGGAAGCACAACTACAACCCGATGGGGGGCTGCCTGCTGGTCTTCATTCAGGTGCCGATCTTCATGGGTCTCTACCGCTCGCTCGCGACCGACGTGGAGCTGCGTCAGGCGCCGCTGTTCAGTTCGGCGATCCGCTGGTGCTCCAATCTCGCCGCCCCCGACATGCTCTGGGATTGGTCGAGGGTCCTGCCTCCCTTCCTGACCGCCCCCGAGGGCTGGCTGGGGCCGTTTCTCAACCTCTTTCCGCTGGTCACGATCGGCCTCTTCCTCTGGCAGCAGAAGCTCTTCATGCCGCCGGCCGTCGATGAGCAGCAGAAGGTGCAGCAGCAGGTGATGAACTACATGATGTGGTTCATGGCGCTGATGTTCTTCAAGGTGCCCTGCGGTCTGTGTCTCTACTTCATCGCCTCGAGCCTCTGGGGCATCGCCGAGCGGCTCTGGCTGCCGAAGACACTGCCGGCGTCGGCAGGCGGCGGCAGGGTGGTGGACGCCGCGTTCGCTCCCGTGGTGAAAGCGGGATCGAACGGCGCAGCCACGGCGGCCCGCGAGAAGCGGCAGTCGCGGAAAAAGAAATAGCGGGACATGCCTTTCGGCCGGGAAGCCCGGGAGCGACCGTGGGGCGGACGGCCTCCGGCACGACCTGCTCCCCGCCACGTGGCCCGAGGAGTCGTCCGCACGTGTGGTCCGCAGATGAACTGATCATCGCGCCGGCGACCGTGGCCGGCTTGGCCGCGCGGGCGATCGTGCGGATGGCCGGCGACGATCTCGAGCCGCTCCTGCGGAGGATGGTCGTGCCCGGGGCCGCGGGGTTTCCCCGGGCCGGCGAGCCGCCGCGGCTCGTGCCCACGCGGCTGGCTGGCGCCGGTCTCGCACGCGACTGGGGCGAGCTGGCGGTCGACGTCCTTTATTGGCCCGGGCCCGAAGGGCCGATCGGCGGGCCGCTTGCCGAGTTGCAGCTGCCGGCGTCGCGGCCGCTCGTCGATGCCGTGATCGCCGAGGCGTGCCGTCACGGTGCCCGGCTGGCCCGCGGAGGCGAGTTCACGCTGCGGGCCTTCCTGGCGGGTCGGCTCGATCTCGTGCAGGCCGAGGCGGTGATCGCCGTCGTCGATGCCCGCACGCCCGCGGAGCTTTCCGCGGCGCTCGACCGCATGGCCGGCGGGGCAGGGCGGGCCCTGGGCCGGGTCCGTCATGAACTGATCGACCTGCTGGCCGACATCGAGGCCTCGATCGATTTTGCCGACGAGACGACGCCCGACGCGGTGCCTGCGGCGCCGTCCTGGGCGGGGGTGGCGGGGCGGCTCGAGCACTGCGCCGCGGCGGTCGACCGCGTGGCCCGGGAGCTTGCATGCCGGGACGCCGGGGCGACCGACCTGCCCCGCGTCGTGCTCGTCGGGCGGCCGAACGTCGGGAAGAGCAGCCTCTTCAACGCCGTCGTCGGTCGGGAGGCCGCCCTCGTCGCCGATGAATCGGGAACGACCCGCGACTGGCTCGAGGCCCGCATCCGCGGCCCGGGCGATGGCCGTGAGTTTGTCCTCGTCGATCTTGCCGGACTCGCCGACGTCGTTCCCGGTGACGACGACACCATCGGTGCCGCGGCCCGCGCCGGTGCATTGGCGGAGGTGGCAAGGGCCGACGTGGTCGTCGCCTGTCGGGATGCCGGCGGTGAGCCGGTCCTGGTGCCCGGTCGTGCGCCGCGGATGGACGTGATCACGCGGTGCGACAGGGTGGCGGCCGAGGCGTCGCATCCCGGAATCGCCACGAGCAGCCACTCGGGAGCGGGCATCGACGACCTCCGACGAGCGATCCGTGCCGCCGTCGAGGCGTTGCCACCGCCGGCCGCGACCGCCACGGCGCGGATGGCCATCGGCGCTGATGCCGCGCGGGCCGCGATCGCGGTGGCCCGCCACCACACCGATGCCGCGATCGCCGGCGGGCCGATCGACGAGTCGATCATCGCGGCACGTGTCCGCTCGGCGGTCGAGGCGCTCGGGGAGGTGACCGGGGCCACGCTCGGCACCGAGCTGCTCGATCGGATATTCTTCCGACACTGCATCGGGAAGTGAGGCGGCCGTGACCGACGTGATGACGGAAACGCTGGGCGGTTTGGCGGCCGGCGCGGCGGCCTTCACGGGCCGTGATGCCGCGGGCCGGGCCGCGCTCGCCCGCCGGACGGCGCTCGCCGTCGCCGGCGTCGCCCAAGGCTGGGTCGAGGCGGCCGTGTCCATCAAGCGTGGCGACACGATCCCGGCACTCCTGCCGACGGTCGTCGCCGAGGAAACGGCCACCGGACCGCTGGCCACCCTGCGGCTGCTCCTGATCACGGCACGGGCCTGCGGCGAGATCGCCCGCCACGGAACCCCGCGTGCCGCCGCCGCGCCGCGGGTGGTGCATCGGGACGGTGCGGCCGATGCCTCGTTCATCGGGATCGACGTGCTGCCCGAGCCGTGGATCGCGGACCGGGCGATGTTCGCCGGCCATCACGCGACCGTCCGCTGCGGAAACCCGGGCGGCGTCGACGGGTTTCTGCGGTCCTGGGGCGAGGAGGCCCGTGACCGGCCACGTCGCGGCGGCGTGGCGGTGGTCCTCGGGGCGGGGAATGTCACGGGGCTCGCCGCCGGCGACTGCATCTCGCAGATCTTCGAGCACGGCCGGGCCGTGCTGCTCAAGCTGCATCCACTGCACGCGCCGCTCGCGGCGGTGTTGCGGACGGCGCTCGAGCCGCTCGTCGCCTGCGGGATGCTCGCGATCGTCGTCGGCGACGCACGCGTCGCGGCGGAGGCGATCGCCTCGCCGCTGGTCACCCACGTGCACCTCACCGGCGGGCAGGACGCCGTCGACGCGGTGGTCTGGGGCGGGAGCGGTCCGCGGTCCGATGACGCCCGCCCCGTGCTGCTGAAGCCGATCAGCTGCGAACTCGGCGGTGTCACGCCTTGGATCGTCGTGCCGGGCCGCTACACGGCGGAGCAACTCGGACACCAGGCCGACGTCGTCGCCGCGTCGATCGTCAACAACACGTCGTTCAACTGCATCGCCACCAAGTGCGTGGTCACCTGCCGCACGTGGGACCAGCGGGAGGAGTTTCTCGCGATCGTGGCCCGGCGTCTCGCAAGCATGCCGGCCCGGCCCGCCTGGTATCCGGCCGCGTTGCATGCCTGGGAGGCCGTCACGGGGAGTCCGCCCCCGGCCGACGGCACGCTGCCGTGGACCTTCCGCACCGGCATCGATCCGGCCCGTGAGCCGCACTGGATCGAACGTGAGTGGTTCGTGCCCGTCGCCGTCGAGGTGCCGGTCGATGCTTCCGACATCGAATCCTTCTGCACGCGGGCCATGGCCTTCACCCGCCGGCTGCCGGGTTCGCTGGCGGCGAGCGTGACGATGCCCGAGGGCCTCGCGGCCCGCGACCGGCTGCGGGTCGGGCTGCTCGTCGAGCATCTCGAGTATGGAACGGTCGCGGTCAACACCTGGTCGGCCCTCGCCTATGCCTTCGCCAGCGTGCCCTGGGGCGGATTTCCCGGGGCCACGATCGCACATCCCCGGAGCGGCATCGGCTGGGTGCATGATCCGCTGCTGCTGCCGCTGGTGCACAACAGCATCGTGCGGGCACCGCTGCTCGTGCGGCCCACGCCACCATGGTTTCCGTGGCACCGGCGCGCCGAACGGCTCACGCGTGGTGTGATCGACATCTATGCGTCGCTGGCCCGCGGCGGCAGCGGCCTCTGGCCACTGGTGAAGATGCTTCCCGCGGTGCTGGCCGGGTGAAGACGGGTCTTTCGATCCTCCGTCGGGAGGCCCCGGTTCCGCTCTAGCGTCTGCCTTTCCGGGAGCGTGGGGCCGGGCCCGGGGGGGCGGGCTTCTCGGGCGGCGCGTCGCTGAACTTCTCGGGCTGGCCGGTGAGCTCGTAGAGAAACCGACTCGGCTTGCACGGCTTGCTCCTGCCCCACTTCGCCCGCGTGAGGCACATCGAGAGCATCAGCCGACGCTTGGCGCGGGTCACGCCGACGTAGCAGAGCCGACGCTCCTCATCGACCGCCTGCAGGCTGTCGCCGAGTGAACGGTGATGCGGCAGGATGCCCTCCTCCAGGCCGACCATCCACACGCAGTCGAACTCCAGCCCCTTCGCCGCATGGAGCGTCATCAGCCGCAGCATGTCGGCCTTCGGCTTGTCGTCCTTGAAACGGTCTTCCTGATCCTCGACCTGGAGCACGAAGTCGTCGAGGAATCCCCGGACGATGTCCCCGAGGTCTCGCCTGGCATCCCGGGACCGCTCGTGCTCGTCGAGCGCGGCCGCCACCTCCTCGACGCAGGCCCAGCGTGTCTCGGCCTCGGCCGGATCGTCCTCGTATTCCTTGAAGAGAAATGTCCTGTATCCCGCCGCTTCGAGCAGCGACCGCAGCACGGCGGCGGCTCGCGACTGGCCCGGTGCCGGAGCCGGCGAGACTTCCCGCAGGGCCACCAGCCGCCCGATCGCATCGACGCCGCCACGGGCGGCGGGGGAGAGCTGCCCCGCGTCGCGGCGGGCCAGCAACTCCCGCCACAGGCTGTGGCCCGCGGTGGTTGCGGCCGCCCGGGCCGCCTGCACCGCCGAACCCGCCAGACCGCGGGGCGGCACGTTCGCGATCCGCGACAGCGCCAGGTCGTCGTCGGGATCGACGAGCACCCTCAGGAACGACATCACGTCCTTCACCTCGCGACGATCGAAGAACGACCGGCTCCCGACGAGTTCGTAGGGAATGTTGCGGCGGCGGAGTTCCTGCTCGAACGTCCGTGTCTGCTCGCCCGTGCGGACGAGGATCACCGCCTCGGCCGGGTCGACCTGACGCTCCCGCAGCAGGCTCTCGATGTCGCCGACCACGCGGCGCGACTCGTCGACCTCGTCCTGCGCCTGGATGATCGCCGGCGACACGCCGGGAGCCCCGGTTGCGATCAGTTTCTTGCCGTGCCGGCGCGAGTTGCGCTCGATGAGCAGGTTGGCCGCGCGGATGATCTCGGGGGTGGAACGGTAGTTTTCCTCGAGCCGCACCACCTTCGCGCCGGGCCAGCGCTGGGCGAAATCGAGGATGTGGGAGATCTCCGCGCCCCGCCAGCCGTCGATCGACTGGTCGTCGTCGCCCACCACGCACAGGCTCTTGTGATCGCGGGCGAGGGCCGAGAGGATCCGCTCCTGAATGCCGCTGGTGTCCTGATACTCGTCGATGAGCAGATGATCGAATCGCCCGGCCTCCGCCCTGCGGACGTCCTCGTGACGGGTGAAGAGTTCGTCCACGAGCAGCAGGAGGTCGTCGAAGTCGACGGCCCCGGCCGTCTTGAGCGCATTCTGGTAGCGGCGATACCCGGCGGCGGCGAGCGTCCAGCTGTCGTCCGCGTCGGCGGGAATGGAGTCCATCGCCGCGTCGGCGCGAACGGCCCGGCTCTTCCAGCGGCTCACGCGGTCGAGGAGGTCGCCGGGCCGGAGCGTCGTGTCGGGCACCTTGAGCTCCTTGAGCACCGCGCGGGCGGCCTGCTCCTGCTCGCCGCGATCGACGATCGCGAAGCGGTCGGGGTAGCCCAGCCGTGACGCATGCCGCCGCAGGATGCGGACGCAGAGCGAGTGGATCGTGGAGATCTCGGGTTTCTCGACGGAGCCCTTCTTCAGGCCCTTGGCGGCCCGGGCGAGCATCTCGCGGGCCGCCTTGTTGGTGAACGTGACGGCGAGGATCCGCGACGGCTTCGCACCCCGCCAGACGAGGTGCGCGATCCGGGCGATCACCACCCGTGTCTTGCCCGTGCCGGCGCCCGCGAGCACCAGCAGCGGGCCCGGTGCCGCATGCACCGCATCCGTCTGCGCGGGGTTCAGGCCGGTGGACCTGGCGGGCGGCGAGGAAGGCTTGGCGGGCGTCGATGGCATGGGGCGGAATCTACCAGATGGCTCCGCCGGCGCGGCCGAGCGGCGGCGTCATGATCGTCTTGACGCTGGCGGGCCAGCCGACTCTATTTTCGACGCGGTCGCTCCCGCGCAGAGGCGGCGGAACCGTTTCCAGGAGATCCCCGCCGATGCAGCCCGCCGACACGTCCGAAATCGAAGACAACGACCTCGCCAACGCGACGCTGTCGCTCGTCGAACGGATCCAGCCACACCTCCGCACGATCGCGGCGGCGGTCGGCATCGTGTTTGTCGGCCTTGCGGCCTGGACGGTGGTGTCGTCGCAACGGGCCGCCGAGAAATCGCAGGCCTGGGACGCGTGCCTCACGGCCCTCTCGACCCGCGACGCCGGCAGGCTCGGCGAAGTGGCCGCCCGCTACCCGGGGTCGTCGGCCGCCGTCTGGTCGCAGATTCTCCTCGCCGACAGCGCGCTCAACGAGGGGGGCCGTCTCCTGTTCACCGACAAGGTCCGCGGCCGGGATCGACTCCAGGCGGCCGCCGACCTGTATGCCGGCGTGATGTCGCAGCAGCCCGTCGGCATGGCCGCGGAACGGGCTGTTTTCGGGCTGGCCAAGGCCCGCGAATCGCTCGGTGAACTCGCCGCCGCAAAGCGGGGTTACGAGGCGCTGGTCGCGGAGCATCCGCAGAGCCCGCTGACGCCGCTGGCCGATTCGCGGATCGCGGCCCTCGACCGCTCCACGACGGCCGGGTGGTACGATTGGTTCGAGAAGCAAGATGCCAAACCCGCCGCCACCACCGAATCCGCCTCCGCTGCCCCCGCCGCAGGAGCCGAACCCGCCCAGCCTCCCGCTGCCGGCGAATGACGAGGTGGAGCCCGCTGAGGCCGCCGAACTCGCCGAGGCCACTGAGTTCGCCGAGGCCGTGTCGCCGGAACCGCAACCCGGCGACGAGGTGAGTTTTGTCATCACGCCCGCCGAGGCCGGCGGCCGGGTGGACGTGTTCCTCGTCCGGGCGTTTCCGAATCGCAGCCGCTCATTCCTGGCCCGGGCGATCGAGAAGGGGGCCGTCCGTGTGGACGGCGTGACCGCGAGGGCCTCACTGAAGCTCCGCGGAGGATCGCTCGTGCGATTCACGGTGCCGCAGCCCCCCCGTGAGGGCCCGGCCGCCGAGGAGATCCCGCTCGACTTTCTCCACGTGGACGAGTGGATGGCGGTGGTCAACAAGCCGGCGGGCATGGTGGTCCATCCTGCCAAGGGCAACTGGAAGGGCACGCTGGCCGGCGCGCTGAAGTGGCATCTCGAGCGTGGCGACGCCGGCGCGGGGCTCTCCACGGCCGGCGGCTCCACGCGTCCGGGCATCGTGCATCGCCTCGACCGTGACACCAGCGGCGTGATCGTGGTGGCCCGCACCGAGGAGGCCCACCACGCGCTGGCCAAGCAGTTCGAGCAGCGGACCACGGTCAAGTCGTACCTCGCCATCACACAGACGGCGCCGCAATTCGACCGTGACGAGATCAACCTCCCGATCGGCATCCATCCCTACCAACGGGAGAAGATGGCCGTCCGCCGTGATCATCCCACGAGCCGGGAGGCGGTGACGCGGTTCGAGGTGTTGGAAAGGTTTCGCGGCGCCGCGCTGGTCCTCGTGACCCCCAAGACCGGCCGCACGCATCAGATCCGCG
>SXGQ01673906.1_pt1 | contig 12104 bp, 13 predicted proteins | sample 3178371 | NCBI WGS metagenome assembly SXGQ01 (sample SAMN11356859, study PRJNA531348) | freshwater metagenome | isolation source: freshwater sample F1-20 | place: China: Fuxian Lake, Yuxi | collected 2017-12-25 | reverse complement strand
GTTGACCTGCAAGGCAGCAACGATTTTGAAGGCGATATTGCTTTCATCATTGATGCCGCCGCCGCTGGTGCTGGTGTGACCCTGACTGCCAAGCTGCAGCACAGCGACACCACGACTTCTGGCGACTTTGTTGACATCACCGGTGGTGGTTTCACCGCTGTTGGTGCTAACACCGCTTTCCAAGAGAAGATCTACCTGAACAGCAACGACCTCAAGCGTTACGTGCGCGTGTACTTCACCGTTTCCGGTGGTACTGGCAGCGGCGCTGTGTCGGTGACTGGCCTTGCTTCTAAGAAGTACGGCAACTGATCCTGATGGCGATTTCAGACACGCTGGCATTCTTGAACGTTGACGAGTTTGGCGTTACTTGCCAAATCGGAGCCGGTGCAAGTTTTGTTGGCATTCTGGATTCGCCTGTGGAGGTGCTGGCGGGCGGTATGGCACTGAGTCGGGAGTATCTGCTTTACGCAAAGACTTCTGATGTCAGTGCCGCTGCCCGTGGCACTTCAATCACTGTCGATGGTGCAAGTTATACGGTGCGTGAAAATCGCGCTGTAGATGACGGTCTTTTTTCTGAGCTGTTACTGAGCAAGGTGTGACATGAGCGGCATCTTCAAGGTCAACAGCCGCAGCAACTGGTCAGCTTCCAATCCTGTGCTGATGGCGGGTGAAGCTGCAATTGAAGAGACAACCAATAACGTCAAAATCGGCAACGGCATTTCGCCTTGGAACAAACTTCCGTATTTCAGTGGGCCGGGATACTGGGGTTCGTTTTGGGATTTGACTTCTCAAACGGCAACTGCAAATACGCCAACCACAATCCTGCTGAGATCTACTGATACCGCAAGTCGGGGTATCTCAATTGTCTCCAACTCACGGATTACATTTGATCACGCTGGCGTTTACAGCTTGACGTTCTCAATTCAATTCACGAATGACGATACGTTGATTCACGACGTAAACGTTTGGCTGCGCAAACACGACAGCGGATCTAGCGGTGATGTGCCGGCAACTGATAGCAAATTCAGCATCATTAGCAGCCACGGCGGCATTCCGGGCAATGTGATTGGCACCGTCAATTTCGTATTGCCTGTTGTAGCCAAAGATTATTTGGAATTGATGTGGGCAACGTCCAACGCACAGGCGTACATTCATGCTGAAGCGGCAGCCAGCAGTCCGTTTGCGCATCCGAGCATTCCGGGCGTGATCTGCACCGTCGTTCAAGTCGCTTCTGCCTGATCATGGCTGATACACGCCGCGAACTGATTCTTGCCCGCATCAAGAGCAACCTTGATGCCATCACGAACGCAACGGTTTATCGCAGCCGTGTAGAGCCACTGGCCCGTGGTGAAGCGCCTGCAATCATTGTTGAACCCGTCAGCGACCAACCGTCTGAAGTCTTCAGCAGCAAACTTCAGTGGTCATTGCGTGTACGCGTCACTGTGATTGTTCGCGCCAATATTCCTGACGATGATTCTGATACTTACACCCAGCAAGTTCACAATCGAATCATGAGCGATCCAACCTGTAATGGTTACGCTCTTGACATTGATCCAGATCGTGTTGATTTCAGTCTTTACGAAGCTGACGTACCGCTTGGTGTAATTAGTATGGATTACATGGTCATGTACCGTTCTGGTCGCACTGACCTAACCGCAGCAGGCTGAAGTAATGGCTAAAGGTAAATCACCAAAGCCAGTACCCAATCCCGGCGTCGGGGGTACTTATCTCTTTGACTCTGAGACTGGCGAGCTTACACTGTTACCAGAAACTGATCTCTTAGGAGACCAAACCGATGGCGAAGCTTTACCGGAAGCGGACCGTCCTTGTTAAGTCGGAGTCAACCTACGGCACGGATTCCACTCCGGCTGGCAGCGACGCCGTCCAAGTTCGGAACCTTGAAATCACCCCAGTTGAATCTGAGGTTCTCAGCCGAGACCTGATTCGTCCGTATCTGGGTAACTCTCCTCAGTTGATTGCTAACACCCGCGTGGTGGTGACTTTCGAGGTTGAGTATTCGGGTTCTGGCACTGCTGGTACTGCTCCTCGCTACGGCACCCTGCTGAAAGCTTGTGGCTTCAGTGAGACTGTGGTTGCTAGCACCAGCGTTACTTACGCTCCGGTGTCCAGCAGCTTTAGCTCCTGCACCATCTACTTCTCGATTGACGGTGTGCGTCACAAGGTGACTGGCGCACGCGGTACTTTCTCGTTGAACCTGACCGCCAACCAGATTCCGATCATCTCATTCACGATGACCGGTCAGTACAACGCTCCGACTGATACTGCTGATCCGACTCCGACCTACACCAATCAGGCGGCTCCTCAGATCTTCAACGACACCAACACCACGGCATTCACCCTGTACGCCTCTAGCGCCATCCCGCTGCAAAGCTGCACGCTGGATGTGGGCAACGAGGTGGTGTACCGCGAACTGGTGAACAGCGACAAGGAAGTCAGCATCGTGAACCGCGCCGGCAACGGTAGCCTCGCGATTGAAATGGTGACTCTGGCCACCAAGGACTTTTTCTCGAATGCTGTGGCTGGCACCACCGGTGCTTACAGCATCACCCATGGCACCACTGCTGGGAACATCATTGCTTTGGCCACCGCTTCTGGTGGTGTGAGCCTTGGTGGTCCTACCTATGCAGAGGACAACGGCGTTGTTATGCTGAACCTGCCGTATACTCTCGTACCCACTTCCTCGGGTAACGACGAGTTCACTCTGGTGTACACCTAAACCGCATGGCATTCGTTCTCAAGAAGACTGCGTCGTACAAGTGGCCCGTAACGGTGGAAACACCGATTGACGGGGGCAAGTTTGAAAAACAAACATTCGATGCAGTCTTCAAGAGAATGAGCCGCTCTGCCTTTATGGATTTGCTTGACAAAGGCGAAGACGCTCTTGTTGATCAAATCCTTGAAGGTTGGGATGGTATTAAAGATGAAGACGGTAAAGATGTGCCGTTCACTCAAAAAAACAAAAAAGACATGCTCGATGATCCATATGTGATCCGTGCATTGATCACTGCTTACGCCGACAGCGTTGCAGGAGTCTTGGTAAAAAACTAGAAGACGCCGCCCGTCACTGGTGCGGCATTGCGCAAGGCGGAGAGGAGGAAACAGACGAAGATCTCAAAGCCTTGGGTTTGACGCCTGATGCAATTGCAGATTTGCAGTCGCGTCAAGAATCAGAAGATTGTGAGATCTGGGAGGAGAACTGGGAAATTGTTCAAATGTTTATGCGTATGCAAACGCAATGGGTTGTTGGTGCAGCGGGTGCTGTTGGTTTGAACTACCCGAGTCTGGAATGGCTCTGTAAGCTGTATGCAGTGACGGATCCGGTCGCCTTGTTCGAAGGTATCCGCATCATGGAAGCAACCACACTTGCCTGCTTTCAGGAACAACGGAGTAAGTAATGGCCGATCAATCCACGATTCTGCGCGTTAGAGCGGAAGTTGAAAACCTTGAAGGTTTGAATCGACTTCGCACGGCAGTTCGTGGTGTTTCATCTGAAGCCAAGGCAGGCAGCAATGATTTCAATCGACTGCTTGAAAATATTCGCAGTCTTGATGGTGCTGCCACTCGTTCAATAAGTGGTTTACAGCGTCAACGGGATGCGTTTGAAGCAATTCGCCGTTCGGCAAATCTTGGTAGTGATGCATTCAAACAGGCAACTGCTGAAATCACACGTCTTGATCAAAAACTGCAGCAGGTAGAAAGCCGTCAGACTGGCGCTGGTCGTGGTGGAAGGCTGGCGCAAACGCTGGGTGCAGTGGCCTCCGGTGGTGTTTTTGGCGGTCCTGAAGGCGCTATTGGTGGTGCCATTGGCGGCATTGCTGGCGGTGTTCCCGGTGCGCTAGCTGGTGCTGCAATTGGTGCGCAAGTTGGTGCATTGCGTCAACAGTTTGCTGCTGTTGCTGAAAATGTTGCTCAAATCAATAAGTATAAAATTGCTCTGGCTGGTGTTAGCAGAGATCAAGCTGATTACACAAAAAGCATTTCTGATGTAACGCAACTCAGCAAGGCTTATTTGCTGCCTTTGCGTGATGCAACTGAGCAGTACACCAAGCTGAAGGCATCTGTTGTTGGCGCTGGTCTTAGCACCAAAGAAACCACGTCTGTTTTCAGGGGCATTGCTTCTGCTGTTATTGCAACTGGCGGTCGAGCAGAAGATTTGAATTCCGCTTTGCGTGCTACCGCTCAGGTGTTTAGCAAAGGCAAAGTTTCTGCTGAAGAACTTCGTCAGCAAATTGGCGAACGTTTGCCGGGTGCATTCACAATCTTTGCGCAAGCAATTGGCAAAACTCCGCAGCAACTGGATAAGGCACTTGAAGACGGTAAAGTCACGCTGGCCGATTTCCTGAAGTTCAGCGAAGAACTGTATAAGCGATATGGTGAAACAGCTTCAATCCTTGCTGATGCACCTGAAAATGCTGGCGCAAGATTAAAAGTATCGCTTGATTTTGCCACTGTTGCTTATGGTGGTTTCTTCCAAGTTGTTGGTGCTGGATTCCAAAATTACTTGCGCGGCTTAGTTGAATTTGCGTTGAAAAACGAAGAGACAATCAAGCGTGTTATTACTGTTCTGGCAATTGGATTCAATGAGATTGGCAAACTGGTTGGCGGTTTTGCCAAGTTCTTGGTTGGCGTTTTTAATGCAGCATTCAGTGCAATCCTCGGCAATTTAAATACAGTTCTTTCTCGTGTTGAGGAAGCAATCAATAGAGCCAAGGCTGTACAAGCTTTAACGCCTCAGCGTATTGAACAATTTCAATCCCAAGCACGTCGTGAAACCGAATCTAAATTCGGGTTTTTTACTTTTCTCAAGGCGGGTGAGGCTGAAAAATTTTACAACAACCGCTTCAATGAGCTAATTGATGGTGCAACTAAGGCTGCCAAATCAACTGGTTATACCGACAAAATTCAAAATCTTTTATTCCCCGAATTTACACCATCTGCTTTTGGCGCAGGCGCGGGTCAGCCATTGGCCGCCGGACAAGAAGCAGGGGGCGAAGGTTCAAAAGAAAAGAAAGGCAAAAAAATAGTTGATCTGACAAAAGAAGAGCTTGATTTAATCAAAGAAATTGATCGGCTCAAAAAATCTGGCCTTGATTTACAGGCTGATTTTGTTCAGTTCAAGCTGGACGAACTTGAAACATCGTTGCAACTTCAGCGCGGCCAAATTGGCAATAACAAAGGCATCGCTGAAAGTCTTAAAAATCAGGAGCGATTGACGAAGGCAGTTGAAGCTGCATTCAAAGGCTATGGCGATGAGGTGCTAAAAGCGTTTGAAACCCAAAAAGAAATCAATAAGATCCTTGAGGACGCTGAAATTAAATCTGGGAAGATCAAAGACGAAGAGGCCAAGAGGCTTCAAATCAATCGTCAAATTGATGAATTTATTGCGAAATATCCGACCGCAACAGAGCAACAAATTGCACGTTTGCGTGCAGCTCTTGAAGCCACCAACAAAGCCAAAACTGTTGCTGAAAACTTCAAGGCATCATTTAAGGCTGTTGGTGATGCAGCCCTGAACCTTGGTGCAAATCTTGGTGCATCGTTGGGCAATGCTTTTTCAACTCTTGGCGATCAAATCGCAGAATTTGCAATGACTGGCAAAGCGAGTTTTGCCGAGATGACACGTTCGATTCTCGCTGATCTCGCCAAAATCTTTGCCCGCGCTGCAATCTTTGCCAGTTTGAAAGCAGTATTTCAAGGCAGCTCAATTGGTGGCCTGTTTGGTTTTGCCATGGGTGGCGTCATGACACCAAGTGGTCCCATGCCGCTCAAGCGTTATGCCGCCGGTGGTATTGCCAACAGCCCGCAACTGGCCATGTTCGGTGAGGGCCGTCAACCAGAAGCGTACGTGCCGCTGCCTGATGGCCGCTCAATCCCCGTCACCATGCAGGGTGGTGGTCAAGGCGTGAACGTGGTGGTCAACGTTGATGCGGCTGGTAGCGCCGTACAGGGTGATGGGCCAAATGCAAAAGCATTGGGTGTGGCGATTTCATCTGCTGTCAAAGCTGAGATACTGAAGCAACAACGTCCCGGCGGTTATCTGGCAGGTACACGCTGATGGCAACTTTCTCCTACACGCCTGATTTCGACGCGAGCGAGTCTCAACGGCCTGTTGTACGCCGTGTCAAATTTGGCGACGGCTACGAGCAGCGTCTGGCTTATGGCCTCAACACACAGCCTGCTGAGTGGCGTCTGACGTTTGCCAATCGCACTGACACTGAACGCGACGATATCACCACCTTTCTTGAGGCTCGTGGTGCTACCGAGTCATTTGATTGGACGCCGCCGTACGGCTCAGTCGCTAAATGGGTATGCGATGAGTGGCAGACCACAATGGTCGCAGCCAACATCAACACTATTCAGGCCACATTCCGTCAAGTATTTGAACCCTGATGGCCTATACCGCTTGGGCATCTAGCACTGCTTACGTCGTTGGTGATATCCGCCGTGCCACAACGCTGCAAGCCAGTGGCCTTGTCTTTCGCTGCACAACAGCAGGTACATCTGGTGGCACAGAACCTGCTTGGGCGACTGATATTGGTAGCACGATTACTGACAACACTGTTATTTGGACGGCTGTCAGTAGTGCTTACGAAGAGCTGGCTTCGTTTTCGCCAAGCGCAATCATTGAATTATTTGAGCTGACGCTCGATTCAACGCTGCACGGCAGCAGCGACACGTATCGTTGGCATAACGGCTGTAATGCAAACGTAACCGGGAACATCGTCTGGAACGGCAATAGTTATGTCCGCCTGCCGATCAAGGCTGAAGGTTTTGAATATTCAAATACAGGCACGTTGCCACGGCCAACGCTGAGCGTTTCCAACATTGAAGGCAACATCACAACGCTGCTGATCCTTGTGAATGCCACCACTGCCGGCAATGATCTTGGCGGTGCCACAGTCAAGCGAATCCGCACCCTGAAGAAATACCTAGACGGCGAAACTGCTGCAGATCCGCACGCCAAATTCCCGGATGAGATCTGGTATGTGGACCGTAAAGCCAGTGAGAACCGTGATGCTGTGACATTTGAGTTGGCTAGCAAATTCGACCTTGCGGGCATCATGCTTCCTAAGCGTCAGGTGATTGCCAACATCTGCCAGTGGAAATATCGCAGCACTGAATGCGGTTACACCGGTAGTAATTATTGGAACGTCAATGATCAAAGCGTTGCGACGCTTGCTGAAGATAAATGCGACAAACGACTCAGCTCTTGCAAACTACGCTTTGGTGAGGCTGCTGAACTGCCATACGGCTCATTCCCCGGTGCTGGATTGACGCAATGAAGCTTTCTGATCGCATCAAGCAAAAGGCACTGGAGCATGCGCAGGCTGTCTTTCCTGATGAATCATGCGGCTTGGTTGCTGTTGTCAAAGGCCGTAAAAAGTATTTCCCATGCCGCAATTTGGCGGAGACGCCGCATGAGCATTTTGTGCTGGATCCTGCGCAGTATGCAGAAGTAGAAGATCAAGGCGAAATCATTGCCGTTGTTCACAGCCATCCAAAGGTCAACCCAGCACCGTCACAGGCTGATCGTGTGGCCTGCGAAAAGTCCGGTTTGCCTTGGCACATTGTCAATCCTCAAACAGCAGAGTGGGGATACTGCGAACCCGAAGGCTTTGAATTGCCGTATGTCGGACGTGAATTTGTTTTTGGAATTGTTGATTGCTACAGCTTGTGCCGTGATTGGTACAAGCGTGAGTTCAACTTAGATCTCAAAGATTATGACCGTCGCGATCAGTTTTGGCTGAAAGGTGAAAGCTTGTACATGGATAACTTTGCCAGTGAAGGCTTTCACAAAATTCCTTTCGAAGAGCTGCAATATGGTGACGCGATCTTGATGCAAATTGACTCATCAATTCCTAATCACGCCGCGATTTACTTGGGTGATCAACTGATTCTGCATCACTTACAGGGCAGGCTCAGTAGTCGCGACCTGTACGGCGGCTATTATGCCAAAAGCACCGCCTGTGTCCTGCGGCATGAAAGTCGTTAAGGTCTACGGCGCACTCCGCAAAAAGCTGGGTCAATGCCGTTTTGAGTTTGATGCTGACACTCCAGCGCAGGCATTCAAGGCGCTGTGCGTCAACTTTCCGGGTCTTGAGAAATGGTTGATTGATAACGAGCAAGACGGCGTAGGTTTTCGCGTCACGATTGGCAAAGAGAAAGTCACAGAGAATTCGGTTTCCTCGTTAGTGCTGCCGTGGAGTGAGCGAGAAGTTTTCAGCATCACGCCTGTCATTGCTGGTGCTGGTGGTGGCACTGGTCAGATCTTGGCTGGTGTTGGCCTTATTGCATTGGCCATCGTCGCTGGTCCGGTTGCCGGTGGCTTCCTTGGCCTTGGTGCTTCAGCTTTTGGAACCACAGCAGGCGTTGCCGGTGCCACAGTTACCAGTGGCTTTGTACTGGGTGGTGCTGCTGCTACAGCCATTGGTGCAATCGGTGCTGCCTTGGTAATTGGCGGCATCGCTCAAGCAATTTCTCCTGCTGCTACGTCTTCCACATCAACGTTTGAACGTGGCCGTGAAGCAGCCAAAATGGAATCCTTCACCTTCAGCGGCATCGTCAATACAGCAAAACAAGGCTTACCAGTCCCCATTTGCTACGGCCGTTGTTTTATTGGTTCAGCAGTCCTCTCCAGCGGCCTTGATGTCGATCAACTGATATGACACGCATTGTTGGTGCTGGTGGTGGTGGCGGTGGTGGCTGCTTTCTTGGCCACACGCTTGTGGCAGTTCCCGGCGGCAAACGCCGCATTGATGAACTCAAGGTTGGCGACATCGTTCTGAGTTTTGATGATACCGGCAGCCTGCATGAAGCCAAGGTTCTCAAGGTTCATGAACACGAAAACGAACGCGTAATTCGCTATCGCCTTTGGGGTGGTCAATGCATTGATGCCACTCCAAATCACTGGGTACTAAACCAGTTCAATGCATTTGTTGAGATCGATACGCTCGGTCCTGATGATTGCCTTGTTGATGTCAACAATCACCTCCGTCCAATTGTTGGCAAGACAGAGTTTTGTAATGGCACTGTTTACAACCTGACGGTCGAAGGCCATCACACTTTTATCGCCAGTGACATCCGTGTTCACAACGCTGGCCTTGGCCTTGGCATTACTGGTGCTGGCGGTGGCGGTGGTGGCGGTGGTAAAGGCGGTGGCGGCGGTGGTGGTCAAAGCCGTACGCCTACAGAGGCCGACGATTCACTGCAATCTGTTCAATATGGCAGTGTTCTTGATCTGCTTTGTGAAGGCGAAATTCAAGGCATTGAAGGTGGCAGCAAAGGCATTTATCTCGACGGCACCCCGATTCAAGATGCCAATGGCAACGACAATTTTCAGGGTTACACCGTAGTCACGCGCACTGGTACGCAGGCTCAGAGCTACATCGCTGATCAGGTTGGCACTGAAAGTGAAAAAGGCGTCAATGTTGAAGTTGTCAAGGCAACGCCAATTGTTCGTACTGTTACTGATTCAGATGTAGATCGCGTTCGAGTTACATTGCAGGTTCCATCGCTGCAAATTATTGAGGACGATGGTGACATTGTTGGCCATAGCGTTCAAGTACAAATCCAAGTTCAATACAACTCCGGTGGTTACAACACTATTGTCACTGACACGATCAGCGGCAAGACCAGCAATAGCTATCAGCGTGACTACGTACTAACACTGTCAGGTGCGTTTCCTGTTGACATCAAAATCGTTCGCGTCAGTGATGACGAAAGCAGCACCAAACGACAAAACCAAACGTATTGGTACAGCTACACGGAAATCATCGACGAGAAACTGCGTTATCCAAACAGCGCACTTGCATTCCTGCGTTTTGATTCGCGGCAGTTCAATTCAATCCCAAGTCGCAAATATCTAGTTCGTGGTCTCAAAATTCAGCTGTCATCTAACGCAACTGTTGATACCACTACGCATCTGGGCCGTGTCACCTATGCCGGCGTTTGGGATGGCACCTTTGGTGCTGCTACTTGGTGCAGCGATCCTGCGTGGTGCCTATGGGACTTGCTGACCAATACCCGCTATGGCGCATCGATCCCAGCCAGCAGCCTTGATAAATACGACTTTTACGCCATTAGCCAATACTGCAACACACTGGTCAGCGATGGCAAAGGTGGACTAGAGCCACGCTTTAGCTGCAACCTGCTGCTCAATAGTCGCGACGAGGTGTACAACGTCATCCAAGAGATGACCAGCCTGTTCCGTGGCATTGCCTATTACGGCGCAGGCTCGTTGGTGCTGTTGCAGGACAAGCCAGCTGACTCGCAATACCTGCTGGGTCCAAGCAATGTTGTTGACGGCATGTTTGTCTACAGCGGCACGTCACAAAAAGCACGTCACACCACCGCCACTGTTGCTTGGCAGTCCTACGACACGCAGGGTGAAGTTGAATATGAATACGTTGAAGATGCAACTGCTGTAGCCAAATACGGCATCATCAACAAAGACATCAAGGCGCTTGGTTGTTACAGCCAAGGTCAAGCGCATCGCGCCGGTAAGTGGGCATTACTGAGCGAACAAAACCTCACTGAGACCGTCACATTTTCTGTCTCCATTGATAGCGGCATCATCCTGCGTCCGGGCATGGTGATTGACCTTGCCGACCCCATGAAGGCAGGCGCACGTCGCAGTGGCCGCGTCAGTTCCGCGACAACAACTGTCATCACAATTGACGGCGCAGATGATCTGACGGTCAATCTCAATTTCAGCCCAACCATCTCCGTGTTGATGCCAACCGGTTTGGTTGAAACCAAATCAATCACGGCTATCTCTGGACGCAATATCACCGTCACCGAAGCATTTAGCGAAGCACCAAACACTGGTGCAATTTGGATGATTCAAACCATTGACATCCAATCGCAGCAATATCGCGTTCTCAATGTTGTTGAAGCTGAAGATGGTGTTTATGGCGTCACGGCGCTGGAGTACAACAGCAGCATTTATGACGCGATTGAATCTGACATCACGCTGACTGAACGTGACATCAGCAATCTGACCGACAAGCCGAATGCACCCACCGGCATTGATGGCTCTGAGTATTTATACCAAGACGGTCAAAACGTTTTTTCAGGTTTTGATCTGAGCTGGGTCAGTCCAAAGCAACGTGTCAGTGAATTCCGCGTCAAGTACCGCATTGACAACGACAACTGGAGTCAAGTCAATACGACTTCACCGTCACTGAAGATCACCAATACTCGTCCCGGCACGCTTTACGTTCAGATCACGGCAGTCAATTACATCAACAAGACCAGCGATATTGCATCCGCTCAATTTGGCTTGGTCGGTAAAACCGCTGTTCCCGGCAATGTACAAAATCTCAGCTTTGAAGCGATCAATGCCAACTCCGGTCGTCTGCGCTGGGATCAAACCGTTGACCTTGACGTAAAAGTCGGCGGCAGCGTTCACATTCGCCACAGCAGCCTCACGGACGGCACCGCTAACTGGAGCAATAGTGTTGACCTGATTCCAGCCAAATCTGGTGCATCAACGGAGGCCATCATCCCGCTAGTTGAAGGCGAGGTGCTGGTCAAATTTGAAGATGACGGAGGCCGTCAAAGCACCAGTGAAACCAGCGTCATCATTGATCTACCGGATGCGCTTGATCCGCTTGTCATTCAGGTTCGCCGCGAAGACCAAGACAGCCCACCATTCCAAGGCACACGCACCAACGTCTTCTACAGCGACGAATTTGATGCACTAACGCTTGATGGTGCCAACACCATTGATCTGGTTACTGATGTCGATGCGCTTGGCTCGTTTGACATCATGGGCAACGTCTTGGCATCGGGTAATTACGCCTTTATACAGAGGAGTGGCCGGCTAGACACTGGACCATACAATCACTGGTAGGCAACCATTGACACTAGACCATACAGTCACTGGTGGCCAGTGGTGGGCAACCATTTTCGCTACTGGGCATTAACAGGATTTCGTCAAAAAGATGTAGCGTCAGAGAGAAATCTTTTGGCAGCTATGGCAGCAGTGTTGATCTGAGTTATAACTATTTTTGAATCCTGAACAGGGGTGCGAATCCTCGTAAATCTGCATTTGCTTTCCTTTTTAATCCGGATCCACATTT
>SXGQ01162899.1_pt1 | contig 12104 bp, 8 predicted proteins | sample 3178371 | NCBI WGS metagenome assembly SXGQ01 (sample SAMN11356859, study PRJNA531348) | freshwater metagenome | isolation source: freshwater sample F1-20 | place: China: Fuxian Lake, Yuxi | collected 2017-12-25 | reverse complement strand
TAAATAATATCGCACAAGCTTATTCTGACGGTGCTAATAATGCAGCAAAAAATGCCAGAGCTGCATCTAATATTGTTAATATTTTAAAAAATGCAGCACCCGGTGATGTAACTATGACAGACTATGCTAATGCTGCTAATAAAGCTGCTGGTGAGGCTAAAGCGGCCGCAAGAGATGCTGGCGCAGATATAAATAATGCAAAAATTTCTACTGAAATTAGAAACAACCACTTTAATAATGCTGTAGCCGCATGTAATAATGCCCTAGAAGCTGCTCGAGATGCAGCAGATCGCGCAGGCCGTTGTGGCCAGTCCGGACGTCATCCGTTACGCCGTCGAGGTCGCTCGGCGCTCGCGCCCGGACGGGGAGTCGGCGCCTGACCTGGTGCGACGTTACGTGAGCTGGGGCGCCGGACCGCGGGCCTCCCAGAACCTCATCGTCGGCGCCCGGGTCCGCGCCGCGCTCCACGGGCGCCCCCACGCCTCGCGCGACGACGTGCGGGCGCTCGCGCGACCCGTCCTGTCCCACCGCCTGCTGATGTCGTTCCAGGCCGAAGCGGACCGCGTGACGCCTGACGCGGTCGTCGACGCCATCCTCGCCTCCATCCCCGCGACCCGTCTCGCCTGATGCCGACGCCCCTGCCGACTGCGGACCCGGGCACGAGGAGCCTGACACCCGCGGCGCTCGCCGCCTTGCGCGGGCTCGGTCTGCGGGCCGAACGGGTCGTCGACGGCGTACTGCAGGGCCTCCACCGGTCCCCGCACCATGGGGCCTCCATCGAATTCGCCGAACACAAGGCGTATGCGCCCGGTGACGACCTGCGGCATCTGGATTGGAAGGTCTACGCGCGCTCGGATCGCGACGTCATCCGCAAGTTCGAACAGGAGACGAACCTGCAGGCGACCCTCGTCATCGACGCCTCGGCCTCGATGGCCTACGGCGCGGAAGGCGTGCTGACGAAGCACGATTACGCGAGCGTCTTCGCGGTCGCGGTCGCACAGGTGCTGTTGCGCCAGCAGGACGCGGTGGCGCTCGTGCGTTTCGCGGACAAGGTCGCCGAGACGCTGCCACCGCGGGCGCGGGCGACGCAGATCCCGCAGCTGCTCGCCACCCTCGAGCGCGGTGACGTGCACGGGACGACCGATCTGCAGGCGGCCCTCCACCACGTGCTCGGCACCCAGCGCCGCCGCGGACTGGTCCTCATCTTCTCGGATTTCTTCGGTGATCACGGGCTCACGGCCGCCTCGGTCCGACATCTGACCGGACGCGGCCACGAGGTGACGCTCTTCTCGGTGCTCGACGGCGACGAGCTGACGCTGCCCTTTACCGAGATGACCCTCTTCGAGGGCATGGAGACGAAAGCCCGCCTCCTCGTTGAGCCCGCTCTCGTCCGCGCCGCCTACCTCGCCCAGCTGGCACGCCACCGGGAGCGCATCCGGTCGCTCGCGCTCGACGCCGGCGCCCACCACGTCGAACTCGACACGCGCGTGCCGCCCTCGGACGCCGTTCGCGCCTGGCTCAACGACCGCCGCGCCCGCGGCCCGCGCGGGAGATAGCGATGGGCTTCGGAAACGCCGGTCTGCTGCTCGGCGCGCTGCTTGGCGCGGTGCCCGTCATCATCCACCTCATCAACCGCCACCGGGCCCGGCTGAGGCGCTTTGCCGCCATCGAGTTCCTGTTGCTGTCGGACAAGCGCCTCGCGCGGCGCCTGAAACTCAAGCAGATCCTGGTGCTCGCCCTCCGCGTGATGCTCATCGTGGCGCTCGCGGTGGCGCTCGCGAAGCCTTACCTCGAGCCCGAGGCGACGACAGGGCTCGACGTCTCGGCCCCTGGCGCTGTCGCGATCATCGTCGATGATTCCGCCTCGATGGCGGCCACGGACGCCGACGGGGAGACCGCGATCGCGCGGGCCCTCGCGGAGGCGCGGAGGCTCATCGCGGGTCGCGGTGTGCGCACCTCCGTGGCGCTGCTGACAGCGAGCCGCCCCGCGCGCCTCCTGACCGACGGTGTCACCTTTGATGGGCCCGCCCTCGAGACCGCCCTCGAGCGCGTCCGGCCGACCGCGCGCGGGCAGGATCTGGCAGGCGCCTTGCGCGAGGCGGGGCGAGTCCTGTCCGAGTCGGGTGAGGCGCGGCGACAGGTTGTCGTTCTGTCAGACAACGCCGCCCACGCCTGGGCCAGCACGCCCGCGGACTGGCCATGGGCCCCCGTCACCGAGCTGACCCACCTGCCGCTCGGCGCCAGCCCGCCCAACGTGGCCATCGCCGACGCGCGCGTTGTGGGAGCCGCCTCTGGCGCGCCAGCCGGGACTGTCATCGAGGCCGACATCGTGAACCACGGCGCGGCCGAGGTGTCGGGCCCTGTCACGGTCCGCCTCGGCAGCCTGACGGCGAGCGAAGTGACGACCGTGGCCGCAGGCGGGCGAGCGACCGTGACCTTCCGCTTCGAGCGCGCCCCGGACCGGCAGCATGGCGAGGTGTGGCTCGAGCCCTCCGACCAGAACCGCCTCGCGCCCGACGACCGCTTCGGCTTCTCGACGACCGGGCGGCGGGCGCTGCGGGTCCTCGCCGTCAATGGGGCTCCGAACTCGACCGACTGGCTTGACGAGCTTCATTTCGTCCGACCAGCCCTCGCGCTGACGCCCGATGGCATGCCCGAGATGACGTTGACGGCACTCGATGCCGCGACTATGTCCGCGGGGCAGATCGCGGCCTCGGACGTGGTCATCCTCGCGAACGTCGGGAGCCTCGAGCCGCCGCTGCGCGTCGCCCTCGAACAGCACGTCGAGCGCGGCGGCGGCCTCCTCATCGCGTCTGGCGACCGCCTCGACCCGCAGACCTCCAGCGCCCAGTACGGCGTCCTCATGCCGTCGACCCTGCGCGAGGTCCGCGCGACCGGACGAGCGGGCGGCGACCCCCAGGACGCACTGCAGACCCTGACGCCAGGCGCCCTCGATTTCGACCACCCCGTGCTGTCGGTCTTCAAGGGCCTCGCGGACGCGAGCCTGCTGCGGGCCCAGGTCACACGCTACGTGCTCGTCGACGCCGGCGCGCCCGATGGCCCCGTGCAGGTCCTCGCGTCACTCTCGAACGGCGCTCCTCTGCTCGTCGAGGGCGCCCTCGGGCGCGGGCGCGTCCTGCTGTGGACCGCGACCCTCGACCGCGACTGGACCGACCTCGTGCTGCGGCCGAGCTTCCTGCCGCTGCTGCAGCGCTCGGTCGCGTGGCTCGGGCGTACGCTCGAGGAGGAGGACCCGGAGGGCAGGGGGACTCGCCCTGGTTCGACCCCGCGGGCGGGCTTCGAGGTTGGTGACAGCGCGCGCGTGGCAGCCCCGGACGGCGCAGGCCCGGTCCTCATCCGCCGACCTGATGGAAGCGAGCTCACCGTGGAGCTGGCGGATGGCGAGGACGCGGTGTTCATCGCCGAGCTCGACCTGCCAGGCGTCTGGGAGCTCGGGCGAGCCGGGGACGCCGAGCGGACGAAGGTGGTCATCGTCAACACCCCGAGGACCGAGAGTGACCTGACCTCGGCCCAGCCCGACGCGATCGAAGCGGTCCGCAGCCTCCTGACGCGGGACAACGGCCTCCTCGCATCACAAGGGGCGGAGGTCCCGCCAGCGGGCGGAGACGCGGACACGGAGGGGGCTGGGCGGACGCTGCTGTGGCCGTGGATTCTCGCGGGGCTGTTCGCGCTCTTCGCGGGCGAGGCCTGGCTGCTCGTCCGCAGCTAGCCGAGGTCAGGCGACTGGCAGGACAGGGCGTGGCGGGAGCGGTGGCAACGGCCAGATAGCCGCATGGCGACGCAGACGCGCGCGGAGCCGTTGGAGACGCCGCGGGACCTCCGGCCGCACGGGAAGCGCTGCCAGGGCGGCGCCGAGGGCCTCTGCGAAGTCCCCATCGCGGCACACCAGCGCCAGATCGACCGTGGCCGCGTCGAGGCGCGCGGCGAGCTCGACGGGCTCGCGCAGCGCGGCGAGGGCCCCCATCTCGAGGTCGTCGGAGATGAGGACCCCGTCGTAGCCCCAATGACCCCGCACGCGCTCACGCAGGATGTCCTCCGACAACGTGGCGGGCCAGCGCGGATCGAGCGCCGGGAAACGGACGTGCGCCGTCATCAGGAGGTCGAGCCCGGCCGCGATGGCGGCCCTGAACGGCTGAAAGGCCTCGGCCTCGAGGCGGGCGAGCGCCGTGTCATCGACAGGCAGCGCCAGGTGGCTGTCGACAAGCGTGTCGCCATGCCCTGGAAGGTGTTTTCCGCACGCCATGACGCCCGCGCGCTCGAGCCCGCTGCGCCATGCGAGGGCGTTGCGGATCACCGCCTCGGCGCTGGTCCCGAAGGCCCGCTCGCCGATGATCGGGTTCCCGGGGCGACTGTGGATGTCGAGGACGGGCGCGAAATCGACATTGAAACCAAGCGCCGCAAGCTCGACCCCCATCACGAAGCCCAACTGCTCGAGCCCGGCGGGACCGAGGGCCGAGGCAACGGGCCCCATCGGCGGCAGACCCGCCACCTCGGGGATGCGCGGCGGCTTCAGGCGCTGCACGAGGCCACCCTCCTGATCCACCGCGAGGATCGGCGTCGTGTCGGGAAAGAGGTCGAGGAGCGCGCGCTGAAGCTCGACCCACGCGCGGGTGGACGCGAGATTCCGTGCGAAGATGACCACCCCGGCGACCCAGCCCCGTCGGACGAGCGCCCGAAGCCAGGGCGGGACCTCGGTCCCTTCAAAACCGACGACGAGGCGGCCCACCGCCTGCGTCACTGACCCTGCCACTGCTTCAGCACGTCGCGCACGGTCTGGGCGTCGGACGCATCAGGTGCCTGCTTGAGATAGATCTCATACGCCTTGATGGCGCCTGCCCGATCTCCGGTCCGCGCCCGCAGGCTGCCGATCTGACGCCACGCGGTCACCTTCCCCTTGCTCGCGGCCTGCTGATAGAGCGTCAGCGCCTTCGCCGGCTCCGCGTTGTGAAAGCTCTTGGCCTCGGCGTAGATCTCGTCCGCGCTGCGCCCATCGGCGTTCGGCTTGTCCCGGTCCTTCTCCTTCGCCTTGTCCGGATCCTTCGCCTTGTCGGCCTTCGCCTTCGCCTTCGCCACAAGCTCGGTCGCCTCGGCATGCCCTGGCTCGAGCGCGAGGACCTGTTCGGCCTTCTGAATGGCCTCCGCGTAGGACTTGCCGTCGAAGAACGACTTGGCCTCGGTGAGATGGCTCACGATGGCCTCGGGCTTCAGCTCGGCCATCAGTGCGGTGACGCGGGCTGCGTAGTGGCTCGTCCCGGCCACAGGGCCGAGCTCGGTCAGGGTGAACCAGGCCGATGAGAGGTCCCCTTCCCCCTTCGCCTTCACGGCCCGCTCGAGCGTCACGCCGATCTCACGCTCGCGCGTCGCCGCAGCCTTCAGCTCGAGTCCCTCGACGTGGGCCTTGTCGAGTGCGGTCACCACCTCGAGCTGCTTCAGCGCCTCGTCCCAGCGCTGGGCGGCGATGTCCGCCTTCGCCTTGGTGAGCGCCTCCGCGATGGCCGCCGCCGCATCGCCAGCCCCCGAACCGGCCGAGGCGGCTGCAGGGGTCGGCTCGGCCGGTGTGGCGGGCGCGGACGGCGGCGCGCTCGCGGTGGGCGTCGCAGCCGTCACGACCGCCGGTCCGGCCGTATTCGAGACGGTCTTCGGGCGCGTGAGGAACCACGCGGTCAAGCCGCCCGCGACCACCACGGCGGCGATGACGACCCAGACCGGGAAGCCCTTCCGAGTGGGCGCTGGCTCGGGACCCTCGCTCGCCACGCCCACAGCTGGCTTGGCACCCCCCCGCCAATCCTCGGCGCGATAGACGAACTCCTCGCCCGCCCCGACGAAGCGCAGTCTCACCTTGCCGAGCTCGATGATGTCGCCGGCCTTGAGCGCCGACTCCTCCCAATTCTCACCGTTGATGCGGAGCCCGTTCTTCGACTTGAGGTCAAAGACCTTGGCCTGCCCGTCGGCCACGGTGACCCGTGCGTGGTTGCCGCTGACCGAGTGGTGATCGATGACGATGCCGCACTCGCCCGCCCGCCCGAGGACCGTCGTGCCCTCGGCGAGGGTCCACGTCTTCCCCGCGAGCTCATCGCTCACGACGACAAGGCTCGGCAGCGCCCCGACGATGCGCTTCTTCCCGGCCCCAAGGCTCTTCCGCTCGCCGTCGTCGGCGTCGTCGATCGCGTGGAGCGAGGTCGTGGCCTCACGGCGCCCTCCAAGGGCCTCGGCCTTGGCGGCGGCGATCTGCGCGCGCGCAGCGGCCTCGATTTCCTTTTGGCGCTTGCGATCGGCCTCGGGCGGCGGCGCCGGGGCCGCGGGGACGCCGGCCGCGGGGGCCACGGGCGGATCGACCTGACGCGCACCGTCGAGCGAGAGCTCGTAGTCGCCGATCTGGATGATGTCACCCGTCCCGACCTTGCGCGACCCGCGGATGCGCTGTCCGTTGACGCGCGTCCCATAGCGGGAGAGGTCCTCGACCGTCACCTCGTCGCCGGCCTTGACGAGGCGCGCGTGGCTTCGCGAGACGTTGCGCTCGGTGAGGCGGAGGGTGTTGCCCTCCTTCCGGCCGATCGAGATCTCGTTCTTGTTGGCGATGGAGACGACCGTGACGCGGCCCGCATCGTCCTTGATCTGCAGCTTCATCGGGGCTCCCCTGTGGACCGACGGGCGAGGGGCGGACGCCTCGCTCACGGCGTGCGCCGGTGCGACGACGTGGACGCGGCGCCACGTGGGATCACGCCGCATCCGGAAGATGCTAGCAGCTCGGACGGGAGGTGGCAACCGCAGGTCCGACCCGCGCGCAGACAGGTCCGGGCTCGGCCGAGGGCTCGCTTACGGCCGGTCCGCGATGGCCGAGATGCCCCGCAGGACCGGCGCAACCCCATTGCGGCTCGTCCCGAGCGTCACCTCGACCTGCAGAAAGCGCCCGGCCACCTCGATCGCGGCGGGAAGCGGGGCTGGTGGATAAGGCCCGAGGGACGTGGACCACGGCGCCGCCTCGAACGCCTCGGGGGTGTCGGCGGCGCGATGACGCAGCCGCACCCAGGTCGCACCCGCGCCTGGCAGGTCTGCGTCCACGAAGATCGCGCTCCAGCGCGTGACCCCCGACGGCCAGCCCTCGAAGATCTGGCGATGATATCCGGTCCGCGACGTGATCGTGCGGAGCGCATAGCCCGTCATGTCGCTATAGGTGTAGGGGTTTCGACCCACGGGATACGTACCGAGGACCACCCCGGTGTCGGGGTCGACCCGCGTGACATCGGAGGTACACTCGTTGACGGTCCAAAGCTTGCCGTCGGGGTCGATCGCCGCACCGACAGGGCCGCGCGCGGCGCCGAGATCGAGCGATCGCAGCTCGTTGCCTGACGCCGCGTCAAGCATCGTCACCGCCCGGTCCAACCCGCCTCCGCCCGCACAGATGTTGCCCCACTGGTGATGCGCGATGAAGACCTGCGAGCCCGCGACCTGACCGTCGGGCCCTCGGACGAGGCGCACCGCGACCCCGCGGGTGTAGCCCCGCGCATCCCAGGGACCAAAATGCGTCCACGTTGCGTCCGAAGGATTGAAGCGGCTCGCGCCCCGGTTCTCGCCCGTCGACACCCAGACGCGCCCGAGGTGGTCGAGCGCGAGCCCATAGACCGCCCGCGCCGCCATCGGCCAGGCCCCGACCTGACCATCGACCGGGTGGACCTTGACGAGCCCATTCGGGCTGCGCGAGGCGACCCAGATGAGCCCGTCACCGTCGATCGCGAGGCCATAAGGGCGCATCGTCAGGGGGATGCTGCGCAGGGTGGCGCCCGTCGCCCCGTCGAGCTGAACGAGGCGCTGCGAGTTCCAGAACCCGACCCAGACGTGGTTGTCCCGGTCCACGCCAGCCGCACGGGCGCAACCCGTCGTGCCGCTGCTGTTGCAGTTGGACGACCCCGGGCCGTCGGGCTGCACGTTCCAGAGGATGCACTCGTCGTTCGCGCGACGCTCGAGGTCCTGGATGACGCCGTCGCCGCTGTCGTCGGCCGAGGTGTCGATGACGCCGTTGCCGTTGCGATCCACGCAGTCCGCCCGGCTGATGGCGATCTTGGCGACGCGCCCGTCGCCACGACAGCTGACGAGGCCATCGCCGAAGAGGTCGACCGCGGTCCGGCTCGGGTCGGTGCAGAGGGCGTAACGCCCGACCTCGCGGCCTGTCGTCGTGTCAAGTCGTGACACGGTGTTGGCCGCCGAGTTGGCGACCCAGATGAACGGGATGACCTCGCTGCGCGTGCTGAGCGTGACGCCGCCGCCAGGCGCCTCGGTCAGACCGCCCTCACCGGCTTCACCCGGGTCGAGTGGCTCGCCGCCTCGGTCGCCCGCGTTCAGGATACAGACTGAGGCACACCCCCCGCACGGGGACTGGACGCCTTCGTCGGGCTGAGTGTCGCAGTCGTTGTCGACCCCGTCGCAGACCTCGGCGGCTCCCGGATTGACGCCTGGCGCAAGGTCATCACAGTCGGCCCCCGAAGCGGCCGGGGCCGAATAACCTGACGAAGTGTCAGGCCCGCACAGGCAGCGCGCCACAGCCTCTGCGCCCCCGTAGCCGTCGGCATCCGCGTCCCGAAGATACGGTGAACAGCCAGCCGCGTCCGCCTCGTCCGTCAGGAAGTTGCAGTCGTCGTCGACACCGTTGCAGCGCTCGACCGCACCGGGGTGGCGCGCCGCGTCGAGGGGCGCGCAGTCGACAGCCGTCGGCCACGTGTCGCCATCGGCGTCGTCGTCGATGCAGTCGCGGGAGCTGTCGCCGTCAAGGTCGGGGAAGCCCTCGTCGACCTGCCCGTCGCAGTCGTCATCGAGCCCGTTGCAGACCTCCGCCGAAGGAGCCCCACCGACGCAGACACGCTCGCCACCGCGGCAGACCGCGAGCCCGCCGCAACGGCCAGGCTCGACCGGGCAGGGCTCGGCAGCGAGGTCCTCGTCGACCGCTCCATCGCAGTCATCGTCGAGGCCGTTGCACGTCTCGGCGGCGGCCGCCGTCACGGAACAAGCTGACAATCCGTCAGGTCCGCAGGCGCGGCTCCCCTCGCAGGTCCCAAGAGCATTCGTGAGCTGACACGTCGTCGCGCGCCCGAGCAGCTGCCCAAGCCCGTTGCAACGACACGCAGCGCCCCCGCGCGGCGCGCACTGCCCGGGCGTCGCCGCACTGGCCCCGTCGCAGCCGAAGCCGTCGGGACAACCGTCATCCCCCCGACAGAGGACCCCGCAGAAGCGGCCCTCGGCCCCTCGATCAAGGCATCGATTGCCGACAGCCGCGCCGATGTTGCAGTCGGCGTCGCGCTGGCAAGGCTGACAGAGGAGGGCTGGCCGCTCGAGGCACACGAACGCGACGTCCCCCGAACGCGACGGGGTCCCGACGCAGGCATAGCCCGGGCGGCAGGACTCGACGCAGCCCTCGGAGCAGGTGTAGCCGTCCGCGCTCGCGACACAGAAGCCCGAGTCGCAGTCGGCGCCCCGCTCGCAGGGCGCTCCGAAGGTGCCGGGGGACGGACCTTCCCCGCCATCCTGAGCGCTGGTCGGCGCATCGCCCGCGGCGCCACCCGAGAGGTCAAGGATGACGACGACATCGGCCAGACCAGCGCCAGCGTCGGCGTCGAGGGGCGCGGAGGTGCCTCCGCCTCCGCCACAGGCTGCGAGGAGACCGAACAGGAACGTCTGAGGGCCGAGGCGACGATGGGCGCGTGGCATGACGCGGGCCTCCCTCCCGGTCCCGGAACAAGATGCACGGGGCACGGGATGCACGGGGAAGGGCCGGGCGCGGGTCGGCGCGCGCGGCCAGAAGGTTCAAGCATGCGCGGCGCCTCCACCCGGGTCAAGTCGCTGCGGCCTGCCACGGCCTGCCACCTTCCGAGGCCCGCTCGCGGCATGCCCACGACGGCGCTGACCGCCGAGACGCGCGACACCGCCATCGGACCGGGCCCAACCTGGCTCCGCAGGGCCTTGCTGCATGCGCATGAGGTTTGACACGGCCTGCCACGCCCGCTAGCTTCCGCCGGTGCTGTGTCCGCCGGGGGTCCCCATGCCGTCTCGTCTCGCGCTGCTGCTCGCCATCTGCCTGTTCGCGCTCGCCGCCTCCCCGGCCCCGGGCGCGCGCGCCCAGTCGGAAGACGCCAAGCAGCAGGCGTCGGCCTTCTACACCGAGGGCGAGCGCCTCTTCGCGGCTGGCGTGTACGCGGCGGCCATCGAAAACTTCGAGCGGGCGCAGGAAATCCTGCCGCACCCCGTCAACCTCTACAACATCGCCCGCAGCTACGAGAAGCTCGGCGACGGGGCCCGCTGCGTCCGCTTCTACGACCAGTACGTCGCGCTCTACCGCGAGCGCGAGGGCCGCGACCCGTCCGACATCGTCGAGGTCCGCGTGTCGATCTCGAAGTGCCGGCTGCTGCTGAAGTCCGACGTTGCGATCGGGTCCGAGCCGGCCGGGGCGAACGTCTACATCGACGACCGCGCGAAGCTGCTGGGACAGACCCCCTACACGACCTCCCTCGATCCGGGCACCTACCGCATCCACCTCTCGCTCGACGGCTACATGCCGTTCGAGGAGACCTTCGAGGTCCGTGCGGGCGAGCCGCTGAGGCTCTTCTTCAAGCTCGAGAAGCTGCAGCGCGTCGGCCGCTTGCGGGTCAAGGCCAACGTGCGCGACGCGAGCATCTTCGTCGACGGGCGGCCCGTGGGTCTCACGCCCTACCGCGAGCCGCTGACGCTCGACGTCGGCCCGCACCAGGTGTCGGTGCGCAAGGACGGGTACACGACCTTTTCGGCCGAGGCCGCGGTCGCCCTGAACGCCGAGACCGAGGTCCGCTCCGGGCTCTACCTCGCCGACGCGCCGATGACCTGGAAGGGCTACCTCGGGTGGACGGCCATGTCGCTCGGCGCCGTCCTGGTCGGCGGTGGCGTCGCCGCGGGGGTGCAGGCTGACACGTTCTTCGCCGGCTCGCCCGACTTCGACACCTGGGCGGGCTACCAGAAGATCGGCTTCGGGGCCGGCGGCGGGCTGCTCGGGCTCGGATTGCTCTTCGCGATCCTCGACTCGGTCGATGACGCGGTCATCCGCTCTGGCGACGCGCTCGAGCCGTGGGCGGGGACGGGACGGACGGGTGGGCTCCCGACGGTGCGCTTCTGAGGCGCGCCGGGCGTACGACGAACCCGGGGCGAACCGGGCAGGAGGAGAGGCGGTGATGCGACGAGGAACGGTTGTCCTGGCGACGCGGGGGCTTGCGCTCGTGGCACTCGGAGTCACGGCCTGTGCGGAGGGGATCACGCCTCCGCCCGAGACGCCGATGGTGGCCGTCACGTCGGATCTCACCTTCACCTTCGGAACGCGCGAGGCCGAGTGGTGCAACACCGACCCCCGCGCGCCCCTGCACCCGGCCTGCGAGGACTCGGGCGAGAGCGTCCCGGTCCTGTGGCCGACGGTGCAGGTGCAGCTCGCGCCTTTCGAGATCGACGTCCACGAGGTGACGAACATCCAGTACCGCTACTGCGTCGCGATGGGGGTCTGCGACGGGGGCGACGACAGCCTGCACCCCGAGAACGCAGGCCCGGGCCAGCCGTCGTACTACACGAACCAGCAGACCGCGAACCATCCGGTCGTGCGCGTGAGCTGGCAGGCCGCGAAGACGTACTGCGAATGGCAGGGCAAGCGCCTCCCGACCGAGTTCGAGTGGGAGCGCGTCGCGCGCGGGCCCGACCGCATCGGGCGCCCTCTGCCCGCGGAGGGGCTCGCGCGACTCGACGACTGCAAGTCGGCGGGCGACCAGTTCGCGACCACCTACTGCAACCCCGCCGCGAACCTGATGGCGGTCATGAGCTCGACGCTTGACTACGTGGACGAGCCCGGGGCTGGCGTCATCCACAACCTCTTCGGCAACGCCGCCGAGTGGACCGCGACGACGCGGCGTGAAGACATCACCTGCGAAGCAGAGCCGCCCTGCAAGCGCGAATGCGGCGCCAATGACGGCATTCAGTGCGCCCAGGACAAAAATGAGTGCCCCGCCTGCGAGGCCCCGGGGGCGTCCTGCTTCTATCAGTGCGAGGGTCGCAACGGGCAGTCCATCGTCTGCAAGGCGTTC
>SXGQ01489081.1_pt1 | contig 12106 bp, 13 predicted proteins | sample 3178371 | NCBI WGS metagenome assembly SXGQ01 (sample SAMN11356859, study PRJNA531348) | freshwater metagenome | isolation source: freshwater sample F1-20 | place: China: Fuxian Lake, Yuxi | collected 2017-12-25 | reverse complement strand
CTCTACTCCACCGTTGGTATCGACTACGAGCTGTCTATCGACTGTAAAGAGCCAGCGGTATCGGATTTAATTGTTGAAGTTGCCCGTCGCCACGGTGCGTCTGAGCGCCTCTGGTTATGCGACTACTCGACTACTCGACTCAAGCAACTCCGTAAAAAATTTCCAGAAGTCAACCTTGTCAACAACAAGCCAAAGCGTAAGATCGCGAGCACGATGGAACGCCATGCGGCGAATTTGTCTGCTGCTGGTATTGATGCGATGAATATGCACCAAAGCGAATGGACTCCAGGCTTGGTTGCACTATTTCACCGCTTTAAAGTAAAAGTTTTCGCTTGGGACGTCCAAGAGGTTCGCCACTTGCGAGCAATGCTCGCGTTAGGCGTTGACGCGGTTTATTGTGATCACGTAGACCGAATGGTTGACGTAATCGCGTAAGTGGGAAAATCTTAAGTCCTAAAGAAAGCCAAACTCCGAAAAAGGCCAGATCCGAAGAAAAGCTCGACCGATAAAATTTGACTGCTTGACGGGTCCAAAAACTCGGGAGTCTTTAGACGCTTCCCTATTGTCGCCTATCATAAAGGCACGCCCGTTGGGGACCAGACAGCCATCACCGCCACTTGCGGGTTGGCCACAACCTGGTGGCACACCATTGAATCTCGTCACTACGCCTTTAGCCAGATAAGGCTCTTTGATTTCTTGTCCGTCAATCAGGACCGTTCCCTCAGGCGACGCAGTCACAGTTTCTCCGGGTAACCCGATAATCCTTTTGACTAAATCCTGAACATCTAGAGTTTGTGCCGACGAAGGGGCTCGAAAAACGATGATGTCGCCTCGGTTGGGATCGTGAAGCCGATAAGAAAGTTTATTGACCAAAATCCGATCACCAACTTGCAAGGTTGGAACCATAGATTCAGAAGGAATATAAAAAGCTTGGAAAAGAAATGACTTAACGAGAAACGCTACTCCGAGGGCGACGCCAATCAAAACGACCCACTCCACTAGCGTCCTAGCAAACCCCTTTCTTTTGCGCCCCGCTTTTTTCGCCGCTTTCGTACTTGGCGGCGCAGGCGGTTTCGCAACCGCATTGTCTCCATTTTGATCAGGCTCTACTCTCATCGACTTATCACTATCGGTCAAGATACTGCTCCGCCTAGGGCCGAACTAGTCATGACGAGTACAGGTTGAGAATGCGCTGAGTCACTTTGGCTAAGTTATCTCTGGCGTCAGGAGGGTCGATAACTTCCACTGCTGGCCCTAAGCGAAGCAACAGTCGATCTAGAAATGCTGTCCCACTCACGGCGATCACTACCTCAACTTTTCCGTCATCTCGCTCAATCGAGTCTTCGATTGGCAAATCTTCGATAACCCATAAAGCCTCGGAGTTCAACAATAAACGAACCCTTTCGTCATTCACTTTTGGGTGAAATATCGATTCAAAGTCATCGTCTACTGGCCTTTTCCTCGACTGCTCCCCAGTGAGACGAACCGACTGAACCCGATCGATCCTAAAGAGGCGATTGTCGTCTGCTTGATGGCAAAATGCCGCCAAGTACCAAAATCCTAAAGCGTGAAAAACTTGCTGCGGGTCTACCCTTCGAGTGGAAATTTCATCTCGAGCAAATGAGTGATAGACCATCTCGACTTGTTCAGACTTCGCCACCGCCGACTGCAACTCGCTTAAGTTGTCGGTGTTGCCAACATCTACCGCTACTGGCCCCCCCACGACTTCTTCGAGTTTGACTAAAGCATTGGCTAAGGGTCCGGAAGGATCTGAACCGGGAACGGCCAGCAGTGCTCGCCCTGCAGCCAATAAGGCTAGACCTTCTCCGGGGGTTAGCCGCAACGGGCGTTCAAAATACTCAGCTAGGCGAATACTCACTGACCCGTCCTCTGATACCAAAACATCGATAAGTCGATCAGCGGTATACGGGGGTAGCCCGCATAACGGAAGCACGGCTAAGTCCTTTTCAATTTCTCGAAACGAAACTTCAAAGCGCTTGGCTAGTTCATCGAAAGTGGTCTCAGGGTTAGCAAGTATCCACGGAACTAGAGCTAACATCCGTTGAAGCTGAGTGGCTGATTGTGGGCGTGGGCTCATTTTGATCTTGCCAAAATTTCTTTTAGCCAAGCGACCATTTCGGCTACACACTCATCCGGAGATAAAACTTTAGCGTGTTCTAGCAGAGAAAGCGCCCAAGTCCGAAAGGCTTCTTTATTTACGACTCTCATCGTAACCACAACCGCACCGTCTTCTTTGCGCTCCACGACGCATTCTTCCCCTAGTTGCGCCACCACTCCCACGGCTCTATTTTTATCTACTAAGACTAAAGCGTCGAATGGATCGTCTTCACCGTAAGTTATCGGATCAGATTTTACAAAAGATCCAATGTCAAGATCATCAGGACGATCAAAACTTTTAGTTTTTCCTATTGCCACCGAGCCTTCAATACGATCTACTCGAAATGCTCTGGGCAGGTCTTTATCTAGATCATGGCCAACTACGTACCAGTTGCCGAGTCGATTAAGCACTCCGTAAGGATTTATTTGTCTCTTGTCACCCCGATACGAAAAAACCAGAGGTGCGCGCTTGGCTACTGCGTCGAAACAACCCGTCAACTCACCCGAAAGATCAAGACGGGCAATCGGAGTAGACCCTGGTCCTTCTATTCCGCCTAACTTCGTTAACCCTGCTCGTCCCGCGTCCGAGCCAACTCGAACCGCAGTCACCGCTATATGGAGTGCCGCTCGCTCCTGAATGGTGAGGTCAAGGTCGGGCAAGTAGTAATCGGACGGTCGTATCCGATACCCCAACTCCCCTCCCAGTGAGTCTGTCGACTCCACGCTGATCGGAATACCCATGTCTCGTAGAGTCTCTTTGTCTCGCTCAAAAGATCGGCGGCGGGCGGCTAGGTCATCGGGGTAACCGGGTTCTAACCGATCGGCAATCTGGTCAAGGGAAAGCGGTCGCCGAGTGTCCAACAATGTCGCGGTTAAATTCATTAGCCGCTCTATTTTTTCACTCACCGTTGCCCTTAAAGTATTTAACTGCTAAAGCGGCGGCGGCGGCTGCGGATTGGAAAAGTACTGGGTCGCTACTAGCAGGACGACCCATTGAAACAACTTCCATATTATTCTTGGAAAAAAGAGCCAAGACATCAGGAGCACTCACGTCAACGATCTCATGTTTTTGATCAATCCCCGCCTCTACGAGTTCCGATCGAATCTGGGATTCTTCTGGCTCTCCTACTGAAGGAACAGGGATCAGTGCTCGGCCATGCGAACCGATTCGTAAAGCTGTAGCGCTGTGATGAGAAAGACCGAAATGACGAGGTCGTTCGTCGGCAAAAGAAATACGCAAAGCTGCTATTGGTACTCCCTCCAGCGATTCCACCGCGTCAAGAATGGGGCCCACCTCCATGCCGGAAAAACCAAGACGAGTATTGGTTCCTACTATTCCGGGGCCCATTGAGACCACGACTATGTCACCGTTAGCTATGTGACGAGCAACCGCGAGCGCGGAAAAGATGGATACCGCCTCATAGTCACCACCGAAAGCATGGCCGCAAGTAATAGTTGCGTCGATTAATTGTCGATCTTGCAGTTGAGCCACTGTGTCGGATATGGCGATAGGTAATCCTGCTCCGTCGGTCATTATGTAGATCAAGCGAGCTTTAGGGGCAAGTTCTTTGACGGTTACCGCTACTGCTGGGACTTGACTGTGAAGCGCGGCGACAATGACAGGAGTGCCTTGAATCGATTCGAGTTCAGATAGTGACTCGTAGGTTTCCTCGGCGCTACCTACATCGGACTGAAGGCTGGTGTAGCGACTTTTTATTATGTGCCCAGGTCCTTTTTCACTCCACGATCCACGCCGTAAATTCCAGTGGACTACGTGCCACCCTCCAGTACCAAGACCTAGTTCTACGGCGGTAGTATTAACTACGACTTCATCGCCTTGAGTAACCGATCCGGTCAACTGAGTCAGCACATACGCCCGTTCGGGTCCAGAACCGAGATCAACTTCAACTCGTTGCAATCCCTCGCGTTCTTGCAGCATGCGAACGACTAGACCGGTTTTAAACGAGGGCACGATAAGACAGCTAGAGCGAAGCGATTAGGCGCTCAACTCGTTCGTCACGAGATTTGAACGGATCTTTACATAGAACCGTGCGTTGGGCTTGGTCGTTCAGCTTTAGATGCACCCAGTCGACCGTATAATCGCGCTTGCGCTCTTTGGCTCGCTTTATGAATGCACCGCGCAGTCGAGCTCGCGTGGTCGCGGGAGGAACATTCGTTGCGATTTCAATAGACTCGTCGTCAACTAATCGCTCAGCCATGCCGCGACGCTGTAGTAAGTAGAAAAGTGAACTTGATTGGCTTATATCGTGATAAGACAAATCGACGAGCGCCACTCGAGGGCTGGCCAAGGCGAGGTCGTGCCGTTCGCGGTACCGCTCGATAAGGTGATATTTCATCACCCAGTCGACCTCGGTTTCAAGTTTTAGGGGGTCGCTCTCGATATGGGTCATTACGTGCTCCCACATATCAAGCGCTTTTTGCTCTAACGGCCCCAACTTATTTTTCTTAGCAAACTTCAAAGCTCTCTCGAGGTAGTACGCCTGAATATTTGCCGCTGATAACTCGCGGCCATCAGAGAGTCTTACTGTGCGCCGGCAAGTTGGATCGTGACTTATTTCTCGAATTGCTCGTATTGGATTCTCTAGGGTCATATCTCGCCATGATCCTGAGTCTTCTTCCAACATACGCAGAAGAATCGCTACTGTCCCGACTTTGAGGAAGGTCGTGTACTCACTCATATTTGAGTCCCCAACGATGACGTGAAGACGGCGAAAGCGTTCTGCGTCGGCGTGAGGTTCGTCACGCGTATTTATTATCGGCCGCGATCGTGTAGTGGCGCTAGAGACGCCTTCCCATATGTGCTCGGCGCGTTGCGAGATTGAGTACATCGCTCCCCGAGCCGTTTGTAGCACTTTCCCCGCGCCCGCGTATATCTGTCGGGTTACCAAAAATGGAATTAGGACATCAGTGAATTTACTGAAGTCGCCTTCTCGTCCAACTAGATAGTTTTCGTGGCATCCATACGAGTTCCCAGCCGAATCGGTATTGTTTTTAAATAAGTAGACATCGCCACGGATCCCTTCTTCCCTAAGGCGCTGTTCCGCGCTACGAACCAGACTCTCTAATATTCTTTCCCCCGCTTTGTCGTGCACTACGAGGTCGGAAATCGAATCGCATTCAGGAGTGGCGTACTCTGGGTGACTACCTACGTCGAGATAAAGCCGAGCCCCATTTTCTAGAAATACATTGCTCGATCTGCCCCACGAAACAACCCGGCGGAATAAATAGCGGGCGACCTCATCGGGGCTCAACCGACGCTGACCGCGAAGAGTGCAGGTGACCCCGTATTCATTCTCTAAACCGAATATCCGTCGATCCACCTTGTTAGCGTACTGGCGGGACGTTCAGAGATGGCACCAACCACTAGGCGGTAAGGACTGACTCCAGTTCTGAGCCTCGCAGGCGAACAAAGGTCCGTCGAGATTGCGATCGGTCCAAAAAGGCCACCTCCAGTTGATTGGCCGTCAGCGCTTTTGACTCGGGCCCCGACAAGGCGTCAGACGCCAACTGAATAGCCGAATCTCGACTCATAGTGGATTTAAATTTCCCGCCTAAAGTCTCGGCTATATCCTCGGCTTCACCACCCAAAACGGTGAAGTCAGTTTTGTCCATGACGGTTCCGTCGTACAGGATGTGGAAAAGCTCATCGGTGCCCGCCTCCGCTCCGACTTGAGCCACCAGTATTTCAATTTCGTAAGGCTTCATTTCGTGAGTAAAAACTTGGCCCAGAGTTTGCGCATAAGCATTGGCTAAGGCACGAGCGTTGACATCTTCACGAGCAAAGGCGAAGCCCTTAAGATCAGCTTGGCGCACGCCTGCGATGCGCAGCATCTCGAATTCGTTATATTTTCCCACCCCCGCAAAAGCAATGCGATCATAAATCTCGCTTATTTTATTTAGCGTTCGTGAAGGATTTTCGGCGATGATCACCACTCCACTAGCAAGACTCATCGCGACCAGACTCTTACCCCGAGCTATTCCTTTACGAGCGTAATCAGCTCTATCCTTCATCACCTGTTCAGGGGAAACATAAAACGGCATCGTCATAATCCAGCCCCTTCTTCGCGTCCACCTAATTCGACTTCAGCCTGAGCGGCCACCGCCTCATCGGCCACTGCGTTGTAGCCCTGTTCGTTAATTACCGCTACAGTCGGAAAAATTTTACGAATTAAATCCGGACCGCCGGTGGCGGCATCTTCGTCCGCGGCTGCAAATAGGGCTCGCAGTGCCAGAGCCGTGGCGGCGTCGGCAGTCAGCTCTTTATTCCACTGTGCTTTGATCCAGTTACGAGCATGAACTCCACCCGAACCGTTAGCCTGAAAATCTCCTTCTTCGTACCTTCCACCGGTGATGTCATAACTAAATACTCTCCCCCGACCCTGTCGGTGATCAAAGCCGGCGAATAATGGAACAACCGCCAACCCTTGCATAGCGACGGGGAGATTTGTGCGAACCAAAAGACTCAATTGGTTCGCTTTCCCGTCAAGCGATAGCGACTCGCCTTCAATCTTCTCGTAGTGCTCAAGTTGAGTTTGAAACAAGCGAACCATCTCTACCGCTGGCCCGGCGGCACCCGCGATTGCGATACCAGAAAAGTCATCAGCTGGAAACACTTTTTCAATCCGGCGGTTAGCGATGGTGAATCCGGCCGTAGCGCGCCGGTCGCCCGCCATGACTACACCTTCGCTGTAGCGAATGGCCACAACAGTAGTCCCGTGCACGAAATCTTCACTGGTCGCGCTCGAGTCCACCGCCATCACACTGGGCGACGTTCTAGTCAACAGTTCACTAAACGACGATCCTGGGTCGGTGCCAGAATTGAAAAAAGGTAAAGGTGAATTGTTCATCACAAGACCACTACTCTCCACCTTTTTGTACGTAAGACTTTACAAAATCTTCGGCGTTCTCTTCTAAAACTTCGTCGATTTCGTCAAGGAGATCGTCAAGTTCGCCTTTCAACTTTTCTCCGCGCTCTGCCGGAGGAGCATCAACTGTTTGTTCTTGAGATGGCTTGGGTACGGGCTTAGTTTTACGCTTCTGCTCACTCACAGAACTGCCTTTCTATTAATGGCCATAACTTTTATTTGCCTAAAGAGGCAAGTCTTACGACCAGCTCGGCCGGTGATGTCACCTCATCAAGCAAGGTACCAACGTGGGCTTCAGTTCCTTTCAGTGGCTCCATCATAGGAATCCGCTTTAAGGGGTCGGTGCCTACATCAAGGATAACGCTGTCCCAATTCGCCGCCACTACGGATTCGGGCCACCGAGACAAGCATCTGCCTCGGAAGTAGGCCCGGGTTGTCTTTGGTGGGTTGGAAATAGCAGCCAAAATCTCATCTTCGGTCAAAATCCGTTCAATTGTTCCGGCGTTCACTAACCGCTCATAGAGAGATCGATTAGGGCGAACGTCGTGGTACTGCAGATCGAGAAGAGCCAATTTAGGATCATTCCATTCTAAATTGTCACGGTCCCTGTAAGCCTCGAGGAGGGCGAGTTTCGTGACCCAATCGAGTTGACCTTCAAGTCGTGATGGTTCGACCTCAAGCGCACTTAATGTTTGCTCCCATCGGTTGAGTACTAATTTACCTAAATCGGACCCACCGCAGTTATCCAGCCCAACTTCGTCAGCATATTTCTGAGCCAGACGGAAATACTCCCACTGCACCTCTAGGGCGGTCATCCTGCTTCCATCCGCCATTTCGATGGTAGCGGTGCAGGTGGGGTCGTGCGATATTTCTGTCATGGCAGGAACGGGGTTAGCTAGCGTAATATTCTGTTGGTTTTTATCGCGAGTAAAAAAACTATCTTCAATCATGGTCAAAACAATCGCCGTCGTACCCACTTTTAGTAATCCGGCCACCTCGCACAAGTTTGCGTCCCCTACGATCACGTGTAGTCGGCGGTAAAACTGCGGATCGGCATGAGGCTCATCACGGGTATTTATAATTGGACGCTTGAGTGTCGTTTCAAGCCCGACTTCCTCTTCAAAAAAGTCGGCTCTTTGGCTGATTTGAAAGTCAACTTCACTCGCCCCATTTTCTGACCCCACCTTCCCTGCCCCAGTGAATAACTGGCGAGTAACGAACCACGGGATCAGGTGCCGCACTAATGACGCAAACGCTATATTGCGATCCATGAGATAGTTCTCATGGGTTCCATAACTATTTCCTTTCCCGTCAGAGTTATTTTTATAAACGACTATCTCTTGACCGTCGTCAAGCAAACTGCGGACGGCGAGCATCGAGTCAGCCAGTATGCGTTCTCCCGCCTTGTCGGCAATGAGGACTTCGCGCGCGTCGACGCATTCCGGAGTTGAGTACTCAGGATGAGCGTGGTCAACGTAGTAACGAGCCCCATTAGTAAGAACGGTGTTGACTAGATGAGTCTCAACGTCGGGCCCTCTAGAGAAAGAGTCTCCTCCCCTGGCGTCACGTCCAGGGGTTTCGTCTTCAAAGTCCCAACCCACTTTGCCTCGATCGGCGTAAGCGTTGATAAGCAGCGAAGAAGCGAGAACCGGATTGGGATCAACTGCGCCCCGAAGCGAGACCCCGTACTCGGTTTCTACTCCACAAACTTTAGGAACGCTCACGCATTAATCCTAGAGGTACTGGCCGGTGGCGACTCTTTCAATCTGTCGTCCACCCGAAGCCAACTCTCCTTCGGTCATCAATGTGCGTACGTAAACAATTCGCTCACCTTTTTTGCCAGAGATTTTGGCCCAGTCATCTGGATTGGTGGTATTAGGAAGGTCTTCGTGCTCCCGGAATTCTTGAAGAACTGACTGGATGAGGTCATCGGCACAAATCCCTGGTTTGGCTCCGCCTATTTGTCGCTTAATCGAAAGTTTCTTGGCTCGCCTAACGATATTTTCAATCATCGCTCCCGAAGAGAAGTCTTTAAAGTAGAGAGTCTCTTTGTCACCGTTTTGGTAAGTGACTTCAAGAAACCTATTAGCGTCCTCAGTCGAATACATTCGATCAACTGCCAGTTTGATCATTTTCTTTATTTCTGCGGCAGCAGTTTTGGCCCCACCAGCAATAGGTAAAGAATCGGTGAGGTACTGCGAAAAAATCGCCGTGGCTGCTACCGGGTCGGGGCGCTCAATTTTTATTTTTACGTCGAGTCGGCCCGGGCGAAGAATAGCGGGGTCTATAAGATCTTCGCGATTTGAAGCACCGATGACGATGACATTGGTCAGTCGCTCTACCCCGTCGATTTCGGCCAAAAGCTGTGGGACGATGGTGCTTTCCATATCCGACGAAATTCCGGTTCCTCGAGTACGAAAGAGGGAGTCCATCTCGTCAAAAAATACTATGACGGGTACACCTTCTTCAGACTTCTCCCGTGCTCGCTGAAAGACTAGACGGATTTGCCGCTCAGTTTCACCGACATATTTGTTTAGAAGCTCAGGGCCTTTGATATTCAAAAAATAAGACCGAATAGAATCATTACCAGTTTTTTCTGCGACCCTCTTGGCTAAAGAGTTAGCTACTGCTTTAGCGATAAGCGTTTTACCGCAACCAGGAGGACCATAAAGCAAAATCCCTTTTGGTGGTTGCAGTTCGTGTTCAGCGAACAAGTCGGCGTACAAGTAAGGCAACTCAACCGCGTCTTTAATTAACTCAATTTGATCGTCAAGTCCACCTACGTCGGCATAAGTGACGTCGGGAACTTCTTCAAGCACTAATTCTTCGATTTCGGGTCGAGGAAGTCGTTCTACTACTAGTCCCGAACGTGAGTCGAGCAGAAGGTGGTCGCCTGAGCGAATCGTTTCTCCCATCAGAGTTCCAGCCAATTCGCAAACGCGTTCTTCGTCGGCTCGCCCGATTACTAAAACTCGATTTGCGTCTTCAAGCAACTCTCGTACCACCACCACTTCGCCAGATATTTCTACCCCTCGAGCAAGAACTACGTTGAGCGCCTCGTTTAGAGTTACCTCTTGGCCGCGTTCGAGTTTGGTGATGTCAACCTCGGGGTGAACCGAGACTCGCATTTTGCGACCCGAAGTAAATATGTCGACGGTGTCGTCGTCGTTGGCGGATAAAAATGTCCCGTAGGCCGAAGGCGGCATAGTCAACTTTTCAACCTCATCTCGGAGGCCAGAAATGTGTTCACGAGCTTCCCGCAGCGTGGCTGAGAGTCGTTCGTTTTGTGAGACCGCTTGTGCGAGCTGTCCTTTGGCTTCGAGGAGTCGCTCTTCTAAAGTGCGGACCCGCTTGGGGGCGTCTTGAAGCCGGCGGCGCAGCACGACGATCTCTTCGCCCAAACTCTTAATCTGATCCTGCAGATCACCGACTTGGCTCTCGTATTCTGCCAATCTGCGTTCGTGTTCACTTGCCACCGATTTCTCCCTCTTTGCGGTCGGGACCTCAACTGATTCCTACTAAGGCGAACCTACTCCGATGTTTGGCAAAATCTGCGCCATAAAAGCAAACCTTGATTGGATAGGTATTTTATAATATTTCCATTCAGAACTGGAAAAAGCCGAAATAACGGTCTAGAGTTAGGCCCAGTAAGCAGTTTAGGACCTAGTGTTCAGGACGAGAAAGAAACTAAAACGGAGGTAAACGGTGAAGGTTTGGATTGACCAAGACCTGTGCACAGGCGATGGCCTCTGCGAGGAAATAGCCCCTGACGTTTTTACGCTTCTAGACGATGGACTGGCTTACGTTAAAGATGGCGCCAAGGTGTTCAGCGAGCCGGGTGGTGCTACTGGTTTAGCCAACATTCCCGACAATTTGCTTGATGCAGTAGTTGAGTCGGCGGAAGAGTGCCCAGGCGAATGCATTTTCATTGAAGCCGACTGATAAATAATTTATTCCAGCAGTCGAGCCCCAGTTAGAAAGCCCGTGTGGGCGACCATGCGGTGATTTGGGCGCACAGATAAACCATCAACATTCCATCCCCGCTGCAGCACTTCCAATGTTTCCGCCATACCAAAGCGCGACTCGTCCAAAGCTGCTCGCAGTTGCATCACTTGACCAACGGTCGGGAGGTAAGCGAGAAAAATGCCTCCTAGGACCAGCGCTTCTTGTGCGTGCGGCACCACCGTCCACGGCTCAGGAAGGTCAAGCACTACTCGGTCAAACTCGGTTTCTGCTATTCCTTTGTAAGTGTCTCGGATTTCAATCCGCAACGATTTTTCAGTTTCATCTTTACCAATAAACCCCTCAATATTTTTCTGGGCTTGTTCGGCAAAGTCAGTGCGAACTTCATAAGCAATTACTTCGCCGTCAGGCGCCGCGGCTCGTAACAACGCCATCGTCAAAGCGCCCGATCCTATTCCGGACTCAAATATTTTCGCCCCGGGGAAAATATCGGCCATGATTAAAATTGGACCCAAATCTTTAGGGTAAATGACTTGCGCCCCACGCGGCATTTTTAGTACGTATTCGCTAAGAGTGGGCCGAAGGGCACGCAAAGCGCCGTTCTTGCTGGTTCGAACTACCGCACCTTCGTTTCGTCCCAAAATATCAGAATGGGATAAAACGCCTACGTGAGAATGAAACTCCCCCGCTTCTTCCAAGATGACCAAATAGCGACGGTTTTTGGTGTCGATTAGCAATACTCTATCGCCGACTTCAAACGTTCGTTTACGCGCGGTCATGCTCACCAAGAATCTCTATTGAACAACGATTAGTGAATGATTCGTTAACGTCGCCGGCTGCGTATTTCGTAAGTCTCGCCCGACTTGATTTGAATTCGCTTGACATCGTCTTGGGGAAATAAAACACTTCGCATTACGCGGATTGCGATGGCACCGACTCCAAGATAAAACCATGTTGACGAGGATCCAGTCCACCACTTTCGCAGGCCTACGCGAGTTAAACGTTGGAGGACTCTCGCCATTAGTTATCGGCGACGGATTTCAATAAATGAACGCTTACTTTTTCCGGATCGACGACCAAAAAAGTAAGCAACCAAAATTACAACAAGAACTACACCGATTCCGGCTGCGATGCTAGGT
>SXGQ01044433.1_pt1 | contig 12106 bp, 10 predicted proteins | sample 3178371 | NCBI WGS metagenome assembly SXGQ01 (sample SAMN11356859, study PRJNA531348) | freshwater metagenome | isolation source: freshwater sample F1-20 | place: China: Fuxian Lake, Yuxi | collected 2017-12-25 | reverse complement strand
CCGACGCTGGCCATTGCACCTAGGGGCAGCGTGCTGGAATCGCTGGTGCGGACGCTGGGCGGCGCGGCGTTGGTGCCGTTCGGCGCGACCACGATGACGGCCGACCGCGCGTGTGCGGCGGAGTGGCTGCGGCGGCTGGCGGCTGGTGAGCTGACGCATCAGTCCTCGGCGCAGGCAGAGCGTCTGCACCCCGCGCACAGCGCCCGAGCCGTGGCGGAACGACAGCTTGAGGTATTCCAGACTGTGCTCGCGGTATGAACCTAGCCGCGCCTCATGCGACGGTTTCGCGTCACCCTAAAGGCGGCGGGCGCCCTCGGCTGGCGTTCGTCGTCTCGCATCCGATTCAATACTATGTGCCGCTGTATCGGCGGCTTGTCGAGCGAGGGGAGTTCGACGTGCGGGTGTTCTACACTTGGCACGGCGGGACGGAGGCGGTGTTAGATCGGGGTTTTGGAAAGAGGTTCGCGTGGGACATCCCGCTGACCGAGGGTTACTCATTCGAGGTGGTAGCCAACGTCGCGCGGGAGCCGGGCACACATCACTTCTGGGGATTGCGGAACCCGGAACTGCTGGCGCGGTTGCTGGAGTGGCGGCCTGATGCAGTGCATCTCACGGGCTACGCGTATGAGTCGCATCTGGGTGCGTTGCGCGGCCTGGCGCGGCGGGGGGTGCCGGTGCTCTTCCGGGGAGATTCGCACTTGCTCGATGGACGGCGCGGCTGGAAATGGCAATTGACCAAAGCGGCCTTGCGCCGAATCTACCGCTGGCCGACGGCGTTCCTGTTTGTGGGACAGGCCAACCGCGCCTACTACGAGGCGCTGGGGATCCCGGCGGAGAAGTTGTTCCATTGCCCGCACTCGATCGAGGTGGACCGGTTTGCCGAGCCCAACGAGGCATGGGAAGCAGACGCCGCGAGTTGGCGCCGCGAACTGGGGCTGGGCGAGCGCGAGCGGGTGCTGCTCTTTGCCGGCAAGTTCGAGCCCAAGAAGCGGCCCGTGGAATTGATCCACGCGTTTCTGCGCGAAGCGCCTCCTGGCTGGCGGCTGCTGATGTTGGGCGATGGGCCGCTGGGAGCGGATGTTCGAGCCTTGGCCGAGCTGCATCCTGCCCGCGTCAGTGTGCTGCCCTTCCAAAACCAAAGCCGGATGCCGGCAGTATATCGGCTCGGCGATGTGTTCGTGCTGCCTTCAGCTTTTGCGGAAACTTGGGGGCTGGCCGCCAACGAGGCACTGGCCTGCGGCCGGCCTGTGTTGGTGAGCGACCGGGTGGGCTGCGCGGCGGACGTGGTGCGACCCGGCTGCGACGGGCAGATTTTCCGACATGACGACTGGCGGCACTTCGGCGAGTGTCTGCGCGCTATGGCTAGTTCCATTCAATCAATCAGCCGCACCGCGCTGGCCACCTCCGCGCGGCGGTTTGACATCGCGGCAACCGCCGCTGCCACCACCGCCGGGACACGGTCGGTGCTAAAGCCATGAACCGTCAACTCACACTGTTGCTGGCGGTGGCACTGGGAGCGGTGTTGATGTCGCAGTCAGGACTGATGGCGGTTGACACGGCAACCGCTGAATTGGCCACCCTGCTGCTGCTCTTGAGCGGCGGGCCGGCCGTGCTTTGGCTGTGGGGAGGGATGCGCCACCTTCCGGTCTTTGAAGTCTATGCCTTCATGCATCTCATCTATTACTGGCAGCCGGCGGGCAAGGCCGGCGGCACGGTTCTAAGCCTACCCCAAGAGGAACGGGCGGTGTTTCTGGGCGCAGTCAGCGTTTTTCTTGCGTTCGGTGCGGTGGTGAACTGGGCCATACTCCGATCGGCGCGCCCGCCAGCGAAGGGCCAACGACTTTGGGACCGTGAGGTTCCCGCCATGAAGGGTTCGCAATTGCCGTGGCTGCTGCTTGGATTCTGGCTCCTCTACAGCACCCTGTTTCAGTATGGCACGATCTGGTCCCTGGTGCCGGGAACGTTACTCCCATTGGTCCGGGCATTGTGCGTGGCGGCGGGAATGCTGGGTGTGTTCGTGACCGCGCATCGGGTGGGTGAGGGTGGGTTACACCTCGTCCAAAAGGTGGCGTTCGTGGCGACGGTGGCCGCTGGCACGTTGTTGAGTTTCGCGAGCGGCTATCTGGCAGTGGGGACGGTTTTCGTGGGCAACGCCTTTTTCGCCTACATGATCGGTGCCCGCCGCCTGCCCGTGGTCAGCCTCACTCTGTTTTTGCTGTTCGTTTCATTCCTGAACTATGGCAAGCAGGAGATGCGAGCGCGCTACTGGGCCATGGGCGAGTCCGCGGATGATCTCGTGGAGCTTTACAGTCATTGGTTCAAGAGCTCATGGGAGCAATTCAACCTGCCCGCCGACCGTCGGGGTGCCGCTACCTCTGCTTTTGAGCGAGCAAATCTGACGGAAGTCACGGCGCGCGTGATTACCCAATCACCGTATCCTTTGCCTTTTTTGGGCGGGAAGACTTATCTCGACAGCCTGCAATTGTTGGTGCCGCGGTTGATCTGGCCGGACCGTCCCAGCCTGCATGTAATCATGAACGAACTCGGGTTGCGCTACGGCATCCACATGGATGTAGAATCAACCGAATCAACCATGATTTCCATCGGCCAAGTCGGCGAGGCGTGGGCCAATGGCGGCTGGCTGGGCGTGTCCTTGGCCGGTGCGTTCTTCGGAATGTTCTATGCCCTTGCCGCACGATTGGCCGGGCAGCGGAAGATTGCCACCATCGGTTTTCTTTTCGGCATGAGCTTTGTCGGCTTCGCGGCCAATCTCGAGCATCTGGCCGGCACGCTCCTGATGACGTTCTACCAGACCGCCATTGCCACGCTCGTCCTGCTCTATTGGTTCAGCCGGCGCACCTTTGTCCCTTTGATGCCACCAAAGCCTTGGGTCCGATCTGTGCCGGAACAGAGCGATCCGGCGCAATCACCCGAAGCCACCCGCATCGCCCGGTAGTTGCTCCCGTCCCTCGCCTGTCCTTCAATGCCCGTTGCGCCACGACTTCACGTCTGGGTTCCTGACTACCAGTCGAGCCACGGTGGCATCCAAACGTTTTCCCGCTTCTTCATCCGGGCGCTGCTGGACTGTCTTCCGGGAGCCGAGATCGAAGTGCTGGCGAAGAATGACGACTCCTATCCCGCGTCGATCGCGGGCGGGCGGCGGACATTCCGATGCGCGGGTTGGTGGCCCATGCCTTATCGGACATTCTTGTTCGCCGCGCAACTCGGGGCGCGGGCCATCCGTCGCCGGCCCGACGCCATACTGACGACACACGCGAACTTCGCCCCATTTGCCCGGGCAATCCAAGCCGTTACAGGTGTTCCATACGGGGTGGTCGCCCACGGCATTGAAGTCTGGGGCGCACGTTCGCGTGGATTGCGGGCGGGCTTGCGTGGGGCGAGCCGGATAATGGCGGTGAGCGCGTTCACGCGGGGACGGTTGCTGGCCGAGTTGGGCCTGAAGCCAGCGGCGGTAGGGCTGTTGCCCAACACCTTCCTGCCAGAACAATTCACCCCCGCCGCCAAGCCAAACTACTTGCTCCGCCGCTACGGTCTCGAACCGGAGCAGCCGGTCATTCTCACCGTGGCCCGGCTGGCTGGGGCGGAGCGCTACAAAGGCTATGACCAAATCCTCCACGCGCTGGGGCCACTCCGGCGGCAGCAGCCGCGTGTCCGCTACCTCCTCGGCGGGCGTGGGCAGGACCGCCAGCGGATCGAACGGTTGATACGGGAGTTGAACTTGGCGGCGCACGTCACATTGGTAGGATTTGTCCCGGACCATGAATTGGAGGACCACTATAACCTGTGCGACGTCTTCGCCATGCCCAGCAAGGGCGAGGGCTTCGGCATCGTCTTCCTTGAGGCGATGGCCTGCGGCAAGCCCGTGCTGGCCGGCAACAAGGACGGCTCCGTGGACCCGCTGCTCAACGGCCAGCTCGGCGCGCTCGTGGATCCGGATGATGTGCCGAGCATCGCGCGCGAACTGGAGCTGATCCTCACGCGCCGTCATCCGCTGGCCATTCTCCAGCAGCCGGAGGAATTGCGCCGCTGTGTCATCGCTGCCTACGGCTACGACCGGTTCGTCACGCTGCTGGCCGGGCAACTGCGCGAACTGGGGTTTGCTCCCGCTGCGTCCGCCTCCTGAACGAATCCCATGTGCGGCATTGCAGGCATCATCGGGGCGCGGCTGCCCGGGCCGGAGCTGGAGGCTGGCACCGAGCGCATGCGGCTCGCGCTGCGCAATCGCGGGCCGGACGACACGGGCACGTTCCTGTCCCCGGCCACCGGCGTCGCGTTGACCCACACGCGGCTGGCCATCCTGGATCTCAGCGCGGCGGGCCACCAGCCCATGCGCTCTCCCGATGGCCGCCATGTCATCGTCTTCAACGGGGAGATCTACAATCACGCGGCGCTGCGGCGTGAACTTGAGGCGGCGGGTGAACAATTCACCTCGCACTCGGACACCGAAGTCGTCCTCGCAATGTATCGGCGTCACGGGCCGGCTTGCGTGCACGAGCTGGAGGGCATGTTCGCCTTCTGCGTCTGGGACGAGCGGGAGCGCACCGCGTTTCTGGCGCGCGATCCGTTCGGCGTCAAACCGCTCTATTACCATGCGCAGGCGGGACGGCTGGTGTTCGCCTCCGAGGTCCGCGCGGTGCTTGCCTCCGGGCTTGTGCCGCGCAAACCGTGCCGCGAGGCGGTCTTCAGCTACTGGCTGTTCGGCACGGTGCAGGAGCCGCTGACCATTGCGGATGGAGTTCACTGCCTGCCCGCCGGACACCATCTCACATGGCAGGACGGCCACGCGCGCGTCCGCTGCTACTGGGAGCCACAGATCATCGGCGAAGGCATCGCGGCGGCGGATGCCGTGCCCGCCACGCGTGCCGCTCTGCGCGAGAGCGTGAGCCGACATCTCGTGAGCGACGTGCCGGTCGGCGTGTTCCTCAGCGGCGGCGTGGATTCAACCTGCGTCGCCACGCTGGTTCGCGCGCTGGGTGGACAAAATCTTCAGACCTTCTGCATCACCTTCGATGACCCGGCCTTCAGCGAAGGCGACGTCGCCGCCAGCACGGCGCGGCATCTGGGCACCCAACACCACCAGTGGAAGATGGATGCCGCAGCCGGGCGCGCGCTGCTCGCAGATTTCCTCCAGGCCTCCGACCAGCCCAGCATTGACGGGTTCAACACCTACTGCGTCTCGCGTTTCGCCCGCGAGCGTGGCCTGAAGGTGGTGCTGTCCGGCCTCGGCGGGGATGAATTATTTGGCGGTTACGGCTCGTTCCAGCTCGTCCCGAAGCTGGTGCGGGCGGGGCGCTGGGCCAGCTTGATTCCTTTCGCCCCCATGCTGGCAGGCCATGCACTTGAAGCCCTGAGCCGCTCTCCGCGTATGGGCCGCCTGGGCCACTACTTGACTGACCGACCCAGCGCGGCGGGTGCGTATTGGTGCGGCCGCGGCATCTTCACTCCCTCAGAGGCAGCACGTCTTGTCCGGCATTTCTTGGGCGATGTCGGCGAAGCCGTCGAGGACGCCACGCGGCACTTTTCGGTGCCCCGCCAGCCCACACTCGAAGACACGGTGAGCTATCTCGAACTCACCCGCTACATGAGGAACCAGCTCCTGCGCGACAGCGATGTGATGAGCATGGCCTCCGGCTTGGAACTGCGCGTGCCCTTCGTGGACCGCAAGCTCTTCGAAGTGCTGCGCCAGATTCCCGCCGCCATCCGGCTCGCTCCCGGAAAAGAACTGCTGCTGCGAGCCGTCCCGGAAATCCCCGAGTGGGTGGCCCTTGCGCCCAAGCGCGGCTTCGCCTTCCCCTTCGAGCAATGGATCGCCGCCGAATGGGGCGGCGTCTTCCAACGGCTCAAGGACACCTCCCCCGTCCCCCTGCGCAGCTGGTATCAATGCTGGTGCGTCCACGCGCTCGAGCAATGCCTCACCCGGCTCGGCCTGCGCTGAACGCGTCTTCGCTCCATGCGTGTCTGCCATGTCGTCGCCTCGATCAACCGCAACATCGGCGGCCCCGCCATCTCCGTGCCTCGCCTCGCCTCGGCGCTGGCCGCGCGGGGCGTCGAGTCCCGGCTGGCCACGTTGGACTACCCTGAGCACGGCCCGCAGACGCCGGTGCCCGGCGCGGCGTTGACGAGCCTGCCCACCACCTCGCTCAACCGACTCGGACGCGGCTGGAGCCCCGCGTTCCACCACGCGCTCGCCGAGCTTGCACGGCAGGGACTCGACGTGCTGCACAACCATGGCCTTTGGATGTTTCCCAATCACTACGCGCGCCAGGTCGCCGTCGCGGCCAACATCCCGCTGGTCATTTCCCCGCGCGGCATGGTGGAGCAATGGTCCCTCGGTCGCAGCCGTTGGAAAAAGTGGCTCGTCTGGCACGCCTTCGAGAAAGCGAACCTCGCGCGCGCCGCGCTGTTCCACGCCACCAGCCACGAGGAGGCGGCCTCCATCCGCGCACTCGGATTCAGGCAGCCGATTGCGATGATTCCCAACGGCATCGAAATTCCCGAGGCCGGTGCGACCGGTGATCGCGCGCTGCTCGAACAGAAATTCCCCGAGCTGCGGGGCCGCCGCTGGCTGCTCTTCCTCTCCCGGCTTCATCCCAAGAAAGGCGTCCTTGAACTCCTCCGCGTCTGGCAGCGGCTGCACGCGCGGTTTCCCGACTGGCAGCTCGTGCTCGCCGGTCCTGACCTCGATGGCTACAGCGCCACCGTGCTCGCGGCGGTCAACGATCTTCAGTTGGCCGGGCGCGTGACCATCACCGGGATGCTTTCCGGCGCGGTGAAGGCCTCGGCATGGGCTGGCGCCGAACTGTTCGTCCTGCCGACTCACTCGGAGAACTTCGGCATCTCCGTCGCCGAGGCGCTCGCCCACGGCTGCCCCGCGCTGACCACGCACGGCGCGCCTTGGCGTAGCCTGATTGAGCATCGCTGCGGTTGGTGGATCGAAATGACCGAGTCCGCGCTCGCCGCCGCACTCCCCGCCGCGCTGCAATTGCCCGCCGAGGAACGCCGTGCAATGGGCGCACGCGGCCGCGACTGGATGCAGCGGGACTTTTCCTGGCCGGGCATTGCCCAGCGCATGGAGGCCGCCTACGCGCACCTTCTAGGCCGTGGCCCGCGCCCGGATTGCGTGCTCGTCACATGAAGATCACAGTGGCCACCGGCCCGATGCTGCCCGTGCCCACACTGCGCGGCGGCGCGGTGCCACGCATGTGGCAGGGCTTGGCGGAGCATTTCGCACGAGCAGGCCACGAGGTCACGATTTTCGCGCGAGCGTTTCCGGGACAGCCAGAGCGCGAGACTCTCGCTGGTGTCCGCTACCAGCGCTGGGGCGGCTTCGACCAAAGCCTCTCGGTTCGGAACGATTTGCTGAAAGACCTCGCCTACGCCGTGCGCGCCTGTCGTCGTCTGCCGTCGGCCGACATTCTCATCACGAACGATTTCTGGCTCCCCGTCTTTGCCTCACGCCGACGCACCGTTGGCCGCGTGGTCATCAACGCCAACCGCTTTCCCAAGGGCCAGTTCTGGCTCTACAAAAAAGCCGCGCGCATCGCCGCTGCTTCTTCCCCAGTGCGCGATGCCATCGCCGCGCAATGCCCCGCGCTGGCAGAGCGCACGCGCGTCTTCCCCAACCCGATTGATACAGCCGTGTTCAGGCCGGGGCCGCCGCGCCGCGCTGGTGGCGGATCGAAAACACTGCTCTACGTCGGCCGCGTGCATCCCGAGAAGGGCGTCCATTTGCTCGTCGAAGCCTTCCGCGCCATCCACCCGAAGCGTTCAAACTGGCGGCTGCGCATCGTCGGCCCGACCGCAGTGGCGCAAGGCGGCGGCGGGGTTGCCTACGCAGAGCGGTTGGCGAACCTCGCCGAAGGCCTGCCGGTGGAAATCAGCGAACCAATCTACGATCTCGCCCAACTCGCCGACTGCTACCGAGCCGCCGACTTGTTCTGCTACCCATCCATCGCGGAGCAGGGCGAATCCTTCGGCGTCGCCCCGTTGGAAGCGATGGCCTGCGGCGTCGTGCCGGTTGTCTCCGCGCTGGCCTGCTTCCGTGATTTCATCAACGCCGGTGAGAATGGACTGGTCTTCGACCACCGCGCGGACCGGCCTACCATCGGACTCTCCGAACAACTCCTCACCGCCACGGGCGACGACGCGCTCCGCGCCACGATGGCCACCCGCGCCGCACAAACCGCCCGGCGATTCAGCTACGAAACCGTCGCGGCGGATTACCTGAAGGACTTCGCAACCTTGCTCGCCGCCTGATGAATGTCGAACTCACCGCGCTGGTGCTGACTTACAACGAGGCTCCGAATCTTCGGCGCACGTTGGAGCAGCTCGCGTGGCTGCGCGAGGTCGTCGTCGTGGACAGCTTCAGCACGGACGAGACTGGAACCATCGCGAAGTCCTTTCCCAATGTCCGCTTCATCCAGCGCGCCTTCGACAATCACACGGCGCAATGGAACTTCGGCGTGGACCAGTGTGCGACGCCGTGGCTGCTCGCGCTCGACGCGGACTACGTGCTGACCGATGACTTGGCGCGCGAACTGGAAGCCTTCACGCCCGCTGCCGACGTTGCCGCGTGCTTTGTGCGCTTCAAATTCTGCGTCCACGGACGGCCGCTGCGCGCGAGCCTCTATCCGCCGCGCGCCGTGCTGTTCCGCCGCGACCGCTGCCGCTACGTGCCCGACGGCCACACGCAGTTGCTGAAAATCTCCGGGCCTACCGCAGAGCTGGCTGGCATCATCCTCCACGACGACCGCAAGCCGCTGGCCCGCTGGCTCTGGGCGCAGAGCCGCTACACGGACTTGGAAGTGGGGAAGCTGACAGCGGCGAAGCCCGGCGAACTGCGTCTGCAAGATCGGCTGCGGAAGATGGTCTTCATCGCCCCGCCACTCGTGCTGCTCTACACGCTGTTCGTGCGCGGCGTGATTCTCGACGGCTGGCCGGGGCTTCATTACGCGCTCCAGCGGACGGTGGCGGAGCTAATCCTGTCGTTGAAGCTGATCGAGGCGAAATTCACCAAGCACCCCGGCGGCAGCCCGTGAAGATGTGGCCATCCTGTTCGGTTTCATCGGTTGATGACCATGGCCCGGTTCGCTCTCGCAGCGCCGGGCCAATCGTTTGAAACTCCTCTCCGTGGCCCGCATCCTCGGCATCTCCGCGTTCTACCACGACAGCGCCGCCGCGCTCGTCGTGGACGGGGACATCGTCGCCGCCGCGCAGGAGGAGCGCTTCACGCGCATCAAGCACGACCACGAATTCCCGAAGCACGCGGTGGACTACTGCCTGCGCGAGGCCGGGCTCACGCCGGAGCAGCTCGACTACGTCGTCTTCTACGACAAGCCGCTCCAAAAGTTCGACCGCCTGTTGGAAACCTACCTCGCCTTCGCACCCGCCGGCCTCCAGTCGTTCATGATGGCGATGCCGCTGTGGCTCAAGACCAAGCTGCACCTGCCGCGCGAGATTCGGAAGGCCCTCGGTGGGCGCTACGCGAAACGCATCGCCTTCACCGGCCACCACGAATCGCACGCGGCGAGCACCTTCTTCCCGTCGCGTTACGATGAGGCAGCCATCCTTACGCTCGACGGCGTGGGCGAATGGGACACGGCGACCATCGGCCACGGCCAGGGGAACAAGCTCAAGCTTCTCAAGACCCTCCACTTCCCGCATTCGCTCGGTCTGCTTTACAGCGCCATCACCTACTTCTGCGGCTTCAAGGTGAACTCCGGCGAATACAAGCTCATGGGCCTCGCGCTCTACGGCGAGCCGCGGTTCGTGGACACGATTCTCAAGCACCTCGTGGACGTGAAGCCCGACGGCTCGCTCGCGATGGACATGAGCTACTTCAACTACTGCCAGGGGCTGACGATGGCGAACGACAAGTTCGCATCGCTCTTCGGCGGTCCGGCCCGCGACCCCGAGAGCACCATCACGCAGCGCGAGATGGACATCGCCGCCTCGATCCAGAAGGTCACGGAGGAAGTCGTCCTGCGCATGGCCCGGCACGCGAAGGACCTCACCGGCAGCAAGAATCTCTGCCTCGCCGGCGGTGTGGCTTTGAACTGCGTGGCCAACGGCAAGCTGCTTCGCGCGGGAATCTTTGACGACGTCTTCGCCACGCCAGCATCCGGCGATGCCGGCGGCGCGCTGGGTGCCGCACTCTTCGTGCATCACCAGCTTCTTAACCAGCCGCGCAAGCACGTGGCCTCAAACAAGGACTCGCTCAAAGGTTCGTTGCTCGGTCCGAAGTTCTCGAACGAGGAAATCCGCGCCTTCCTCGGCAGCAAGCAAGTGCGCTACACGTTCCACGAACAGGAGCCGGCGCTGCTGGAAGCTGTGGCCAAGGAAATGGCCTCGGAGAAAGTCATCGGCTGGTTCAGCGGACGCATGGAGTTTGGTCCGCGCGCGCTAGGGGCGCGCAGCATCATCGGCGACCCGCGCAGTCCCGCGATGCAGTCGCAGATGAACCTGCGCATCAAGTTCCGCGAGAGCTTCCGGCCCTTCGCGCCGTGCGTGCTCATCGAGGACGTGCAGAAGTATTTCGATTACGATCGCGAGTCGCCCTACATGCTCATGGTGGCGGACGTAAATAAGGACCACTGGCTGCCGCTCACGCCGGAGCAGGTGCAGTTGATGAAGGACCCCGACTTGCGCAAGCGCGTGAACGTCCCGCGCTCGACGCTTCCGGCCATCACGCATGTGGACATGAGCGCGCGGCTGCAGACCGTGGACGAGGCGCGGCACGGGCGCTACTGGCGATTGATGAAGGAGTTCAAGCGCCAGACCGGCTGCGGCGTCATTATCAACACCAGCTTCAACATCCGGGGCGAGCCGATCGTCTGCACGCCCGAGGACGCCTACCGCTGCTTCATGGCGTCGGACATGGATGTGCTCGTGCTGGAGAACTGCGTCCTCCGCCGGACCGAGCAGCCCCAGCAGGATGAGTCTGCCCGCAAGAACTACATCGAGAGCTTCAAGCTCGACTGAACGCCATGCTCAACCCCTTCAAGGAAGTCAACTGGCACCCCGACACGGCCTCGCGGCGCGTGTTCGCGAAGAGCTTGGTCATCGGTTTCCCCTGCCTTGCGATGGTGTTCCTGCTTGCCGGCTACTTCGCGGGCAAGGGCTGGAACGTCCCCTTCGCACTGAAACTCGGCGGCATCGGCGCGGCGGCGGGCATTTTGTTTTACGTGGTGCCGGCCATTGCAAGACCGTTCTACGTCGTCTGGTATGCGCTGGCGTGCTGCGTTGGCCTCGTCGTAGGCAACGTCGTGATGGCGCTGATTTTCTACGTGCTGGTCACGGGCATCGGCCTGCTCAAGCGGCTGGGCGGACGACAGGCGATCCGCAAGACACCCGACCAGCGGGCGAGCACCTACTGGATTGACGCCCCGCCCGCGCCGGAGCCAAATCGCTACTACCGTCAATTTTGAACCAGCCATGAGCGACCAAAAGCCCAACGAGTTCGAGCAGGCCAATCAGCAGGAGCAGCCGGGCCTGGTGAGGGAGTTCGTCGCGTTCCTCGGCGAGAACAAAAAATTCTGGCTCATCCCGCTGTTGCTGGCGCTGCTGGCCATCGGCGCGCTGCTCATCCTGGGCAGCACCGCGGCGGCCCCGTTCATCTACACTCTGTTCTGAGGCACGGCTGGCTGTCCGTCCTTCGCGCGCGCGGCGCTCCGTTCCTGGAGCGCCGTTCTGCTTGAAATGCCCGGCCCGGTTTCCGCAACGGCGCGCGCGGCTTGCCTCGGTTGATTGCACCGGGTTGAATCGTCCCGTGACTTCCTTCCTGGAACTGCGCGACGTGAAGACCCACTTCCCGGTGGAGCACGGCCTCGTGTTCCGTCGGCGCGTGGGGACGGTGCGGGCGGTGGATGGCGTGTCGCTCACGCTGCGGGAGGGGGAAATCCTCGGGCTGGTCGGCGAGTCGGGCTGCGGGAAGTCCACGCTGGGGCGGACGATCCTCCAACTGTTGCCAGCGAGCGAGGGCACGGTGGTGCTGGGCGGGCGGAGCCTGACGGCCTTGCGCGGCGCGGAGCTGCGGGCGGCGCGCGCGGACTTCCAGATGATTTTCCAGGACCCGTATGCGTCGCTG
>SXGQ01607248.1_pt1 | contig 12108 bp, 13 predicted proteins | sample 3178371 | NCBI WGS metagenome assembly SXGQ01 (sample SAMN11356859, study PRJNA531348) | freshwater metagenome | isolation source: freshwater sample F1-20 | place: China: Fuxian Lake, Yuxi | collected 2017-12-25 | reverse complement strand
TAAAAAGTTGATCGGGGTCACCAACGGCTACCGGGGTTCAGGATGGACAAGACCCAACCCACTGAGATGAACGAGATCAAGAAGACCACCAAATATGTTCGCAACAATGCCGGACAATACACGTGTCCGCACTGTGACAAGGTTACAGATCGTCAGAACACGATGTATTACCACATCAAGAAACATCTCGGGGACCTGGACTATCCCTGCACAGTGCCGGGATGCACGAAGGCCTTCATTCAAAAAGGGGCTCTTCAACAACACGTGGCCCAGGCGCATCCGGCCGTGGTCGACACAGAGAATCCGTATGCGAATCAGATACATACCTGCACCGAACCGGGTTGTAAACACACTTGCCGGATGAAGGCCAACTTACAGATTCACATGGCTCGGAAGCATTCGCCGTGGATCCCAATCTATTCGGGAACATGTGTTGGATGTGTGAGGCCGTTTGCCTCGGCCACGGCGTATTACTACCATGCGTGGACGTGCGAGGGACTCAAAGGGACTATCGGGGCACCTATTGGGGTCCTTTCAGGACCCAATGCGGTCCTTTCAGGACCTATTGATGTCCTTCCAGGACCTATTGAGGTCCTTCCAGGACCTATTGAGGTCCTTCCAGGACCCAATGCGGTCCTTCCAGGACCTATTGAGGCCTAAAGCAGACCCATAACTTATTACATCAGATCATGGTAAACATACGCATTTTTGCCGACCAAGACACCGGAATAGATAAGATTCTCACATACATCGAGAAGGTCGACAAGCGTGGTATTCACGTACAGCAGCTCAATCCGGCCCAATGGGTTCCCAAGGATGACAGCAGCCATTATGTGAATATCCACGTCTCCATTCCCTGTAGACTCGCCCTGAACAGCCCCGGATTCAATATTTTGGCTGCGTCGCAACCCTATCCGGCAGAGTGGGCCTGGGTCGAAGATCGGATGGATCTCTTGATCTGTTCGTGGGAGTCATCAAAGCCGACTTTACCGCCGGGTAAATCTTTTCGAGAGGCGGTCGAAACCTGGCGCCGGGCTATCGTAAAGGCCACAAAGGCTCCCAAACAGATTCCTGTTCCGGTCAACCAGGTCCCTGTTTCCGTCGTAACCGTGTCGCACTACGGTCCTGCCTGGTTCACCAACATGGTTCAGAATGTTCTCGGCCAGGAATGGCCCGCCGTCGAGTGGATCATCGTCGGCGACCTCAAGACCCAGGTAGACAAACTCAAGCAGGATAATCCGAAACTAAATGTCGTCTGCATTGATGGAAATCTGGAATCGGGTATTCAGGCAGCGAGTCACGATATCGTGGTCATCATGGATGATGACGTGCATTATCCGGCATCGTCCATTGCGAAACGGGTAGAGGGTCTTCAACGTTCCGGTGCCGAGCTAGTGTATTGCGCCACTCTACCGGTGTACGATGTGCGCCACTACATGTCGTCCATGTGCGTTCCCGATTTAAGAAAGTTGCCGCATCTCAGAGCGTTCGAGTCATCGTTTGCGTTCAAGAAGAGTTTCTGGAATGGTGAGGCACCGATACAAACGAGAGAGACGCAGACCGCCGAACTGTCTCCATCGGGTCTTCTAGTCGCTCTTGTACACAAGGCAAACCCGGATGTCAGATACGCAGAAGAACCAGAGGCCGGTGTGGAATCCAATGGCTGCCACTATGGATTTAGCGAAAAGTATTTCCAGTATATTCATGGAATTGGCATGGCGGCAAAGATGGAGTAAACGGATTTTCTAGACATCAAGTATATGATCAAGCTGGTACTCGGAATCTTGGGATTTGGATTCGTTGGAGCTCAAGATCCTGTAGGCTCCACAGGCTGCACGGCGCCGTCGTGCGTTTTTGCGAATTCGGCTCTGCGGTTCGGCACGGGAACACAACCATCCGTGAATGCCCAGGGACTCTTCGTTCAGCCCTGGTATTTTTCGCCGTCGGCGAATGCATGGTACAAGCTCACGTTTTCCAACTATCCTCTGGATACGGCAATCGGTACTGGTACCACGGGGCCCAATTGGAGTGGTGCTACCGTTACCGATCTGTATTCTCTCACGGCTTCAGGGTCTAACACGGATTATTCGAATTTCGTCGTCGATAGCAGTGACTCGACGACGTCGACGGGTCACGGTAAGATCGTGGCGACCCGGCTATTCACGGTGCAGGGGCAACTAATGACACTCGAAAATACGTTTTCTCTTGGATTCAACGACAGTTTCGTGAAGATCGTTACACGGGTCATTAACAATTCGTCGAGTTCTATTGATAACATGATCATATGGACGGGAACACGGGATGATTTTGTGGGAACAACGGATGTAAATACAAAGACTCGGGGGAATTTGAATACGGGTTCGTTTGTGGCGGTAACGGCGAACAACCAATCTTCGAGGGCCATTATGATTACGAATACGAATGAAGGCGTTCTGTTTTATTCGGAAACAGAGGGTGTGATGACTGCGTATGCACTGTGTTGCGCCTTTTCAAATGTGTACAATATGAATCCGTTGACGCTGGCTCCGGCCACCCCGAATCCTACGGATGGATCATATGCGGCGGTTCTTCCTCTTGGAACAATTCCGGTAGGCGGCTCGGGAAGTATCACGTGGTATTATGCGGCAGGTGCGGTTACCTCGCTGAGTACGGTGGCTCAGAATGTGGCAGCGGCGCAGGTGGCGGATGCTCCGAGCATGTCACAGGCCTATTCGGAGACACCGTCGGGGACTCCTAGCGTGTCTCCTTCGGAGACACCTTCGGGGACACCTTCGGGGACACCATCTGAGACACCTTCCGGGACTTCCAGTGGAACATCTAGTGGGACTTCTAGTGGGACTCCCAGTGAGACTTCTAGCAGGACTCCTTCTGTAACTCCTTCTAGGACTTCAAATGCGACATCTACTGGGACCCCTACGCAGACATCTACTGGGACATCTACACAGACCCCTACCAGTTCCACCATGGTCTTCTACATTTCTCCTCTCCCCGTAGCAAACCATATTCTAACTGTCCAGCTCGGCAACACGGTTGTTCCAGGCATAATTGCGATAAATGTTGCAACCATAGTAATCGCCGCTGCGCTTCTGCTGTGTGCTTCCCATTGCTGCAAGTCAGCAACCCCAGTTCCGGCAGCAACGAGACGTAATGTATTTCGCCCTTTAACAACCAGGGAACCTGAGACAACGGTGACCATCGTCAGTGAGCCAGCGCTGCCGAACCGGACCCTGATCACATAAAAACTTGCTCAAAACTATCGAGGCCATAGTAGATATACAATGACCTCGGTAATATTCTGTGATGGGGCCTGCAAGGGCAATGGATATAAAGGAGCCGTAGGAGGATGGGCATATGCATATTGGCCCGGCCCGAGGGCCGTGGGAGAACCTCAATTCTCTAGCGCCAGCCGTCTAGCTGTTGGACCCGAGGGCGAGGCACCTACGAACCAACGTGCCGAACTCAAGGCACTCCTCGAATCTCTGCGATTTTCCAAGACCATGGAAGGCCCCGTAATAATCCATACGGATTCGCAATACGCCATGAATTGCACGGAAAAATGGGGACCGAGTTGGAAAAAGGCGGGATGGAAGAGGGCCAGTGGCGAGCCTCTACAGAATCTTGATCTGATCAAGGAACTCGTAGACATATTCGCCACCCTCAGAACCCGTGTTAGCCTGAAGCATGTCAGAGGCCATCAGACGAATTCAAGTCACGAGGCATGGGGGAATAATTGGGTGGATAAGGCAGCTGTGGCTGGATCTCTGGGACCTGTTCAGGGGCCTGTTCACATACCTGTTCACATACCTGTTCAAGGACCTGTTCAAGGACCGGTTCAAGGACCTATACAAGGGGCTCGAGGACTTGCTCAAACCGATTTGAGATTCTGGTTCAGTTAAAATATTGAAGATAGTCTACATTTCTCTTTTCTATGTCAGAATATCCAGGGCGCTGAACTACCAATGATGGTCGTATTATCCCCCAGTTATCACTTCGTATTAATCTATTCCAATACAAATCGATTGCGAATTGTGAAATGTCACCCGACAATAATAATCCAGATAATCCTTCTTCAAAATTTGCAAGTAATTTTGTGTAATAGTGTTTATTTACTAAATATCCGGTTGTCGTCTGGCAATACACAAGTTTGTTGTCTTGAAATCTAGGAACACTCCCTCCTAATATTACAACGTCGTACTTATCATAGCATTGTGATAATGTCGAGTATCCATTTTCGAAATTATTCCATTTTATATCATCCTCTAACACAATATATTTCTGCCAGCCCTGTTGGATTGCCATCTTGAGTACGGCTATATGGCTCATAGTACATCCAATTGCTCCTCTCTCATGCTTGATTGCATCGAATCGTTCGATCAAATGTTCGGGGACACCTACACGACTAAATTCGGATAAAATTTGCTGTTTGCGATCTTCTCTGTGTGAAAGATTAATGTATACTATTTTTTCTACAAAATCAAACATGTCTTATTACTTATTCATAATAATAACTTAACCGACGCCCAAACTCAGAGAGATAATAGCCGGTTCGCATGTTCCAGCGATCCCTCGATCCAGGCCTGCAAGAGACTAAAAGATTCGCCGCACACATACAATTCCGGCATGGTAGAAGGCCGGGGCCGAATAGCCGCCTCGCTCTCAGCGGCAGCATCATACGATCCCGGTTTCCAATATGTCGTGCCGTCCGTCCAGACATACGATTTAACCCACGTCGGCGCCGGCACATTTCTTTCCGGGAACAGACGTTTTACTTCCTGGTGTATGATCTGAGCCAGAGCCGGCCCCGATAGTCCCGCCCATCGTTTCGTATCCCGCCCATCGGTATACGAAATCATGATGATACCTTCCTCTGCCCGTATGGGAATTATATACCGTAGCGGCGAATCGGTGACGAGGCGCTCCGAATCACTGAACCACGGTGTCGGGAACTTGGCATAAATCCGAATGAGCGGAGCCATATCCAAGTGTTCGAGAGTCTTGAATCCACGCATCACTGGCAGTCTCCGGAGTTCCGTAACAGGAATGGTTAGGATTACACGGGACGCCGATATAGTAGCGTGGGGACTCTTACTATGGACCAGATATGATCCATCCGATTCCAGAGTAACATCGGTGACGGCCAGATCCGTGCGTATTTCTACTCCGAGTGTCTTCAGCGTGTCTACAAGTGCGTCAACAAGAAGGGATAGGCCGCCGGCAACTACGCAATATCCTCCCTTGGCTACTCTGTCAAATCCCAGAAGAGCCACATCGGCTTTCATCGACTCGAGCTCGGTTCTATAGGGGAATAGATCGAGGAGGGCCTTTGCAGAATCGGGGCCGAGGATTTCTCGGGCGACTTGCTGTAGAGTCATTACAGATAGTACGACTGGACTCAAATGACGTATCTGTTCCAAAAAGGCGGCCCACACGGCCTCGAAGCGATTTTGCATGGAGACCGATGAACCGATGCTTCGCCAATAGGACTCCTTGCCTATTTGTATGGTGTCGAGACCATATTCCTTGATCAGTCCGAGAGTCAGCTTATGGCTCTCGTGTATGCGTCCAGCACCGGCTTCCAGACCATTAATGGTATGTATACGTCCGCCGACGTGGCGATCCTTTTCGATTAGCAGGACCTTTGTGCCCTTCTTAGCAAGTTCTCTTGCTAAGTAGAGACCAGTTATTCCACCTCCGACTACGATGGTTGTCATCTGACATGCGTGTATATTTGGATTATGTGAGTTTTGCCGAAGTCATCATTTGGCCTTATTCACAGTGTCGCTAATCCACTTACACACCTTGACAGTATCAGATTCGGATACTCTGCCTAGTACCTGTGACGGCTTCAACAGCAAAAAGGTGGGTATGGATTTAACGTCGCAGAAGCCAGGGGTGTAGTTATTGGTGTCGACATCGCAGACATAATAGGGAATACTGAGTTCGGTTGTGGCCGCCTCAATGGCTTTCTTATCGAGGCGCTTACAGGGGCCGCACCAGGATGCCGTGAACTGGACAAGAAAAATACCGGAGCTTTTCTTGTCTGTCCATAGTGTTTCGAACTCTTCTTGGGTATTGAGGGGAATCATGTTAACTCGGGAAAATATAAATTTTGGCGTGATTTAACTTGTGAGATAGTCCACTAAAAACTTTATGCTTCCTCCGCCAACTATAGCTGCGACGGATGCGCCGAGTATCTGGGATTCCAAACTTAACTCATCACGGGCGCCACCGTGTTGTTTAAAGCCTAGAGTGGCCGCCTGCGGGCTTGCACTGGCTCCCAAGGCTGCTAATGGGTTTGCACTGGCTCCCAAGGCGGCCAATGGATTTGCACTGGCCGCTAATGGACTTGCACCGGCTGCCAGCGGGTTTCCTTTACCCAAGGCGGCCAGCGGGTTTCCTTTACCCAAGGCTGCCGGTCCTGCTGTGGCAAAGCCCGCAGCCTTATCCACGATCCTCCCATATGGCGTTTGTTTAAAAATACCTAGTACCATATCGAATATAGCATAAGGTATCGCCATAAACGGATTACCATTAAATCCCGTATGGACTTTATTTGTGTCTGGTTCAGATTTGTGTCTTAATGCCAAACTAGGTCTGATTTTATCCTCTTTGATTGCATGAATTGCTATATCCTGTCTATCTTGGCTATCGCCAGGGCCATGATTGAAATAATTCAATATTTTATTTTCAAACGTCTTAACATTAGGGCCTTCTGTGTCTATAAGACCATAACTCGCCAATTCCATTACAATATTTCCAATAAATAAGTTAAAGGGTATCAGAAGGAAAAACACTAAAATTATCAGCCAATAATTTCTATTGTATACAATTGACAATATCATGTTAATTAACGCATATCCAATAACAATTCCCACGATACCGATTATAAGCATGCGTATTCCAGGTGCGGTTTCACCTGCAACCATGTGATAAAATCCCATGAAGCCAAATATCTTCGCCAGAGATACAACGAAGGAAGGCACATCCTGTTTGTAAGTGCTCGGCTGATCTGTAAACATACCTTGGCCAATTCCCGTCAATAGATCAAACGGCGCCGTCATGCCATAATTCAGTACCCGATCCTGCTCCGTCCACAACTGCAGTATGTCCCATAACCACCAGAAGCCCATGCCGCCACCAGTAAGAAGTTTCGCAATACCAGTAGTCGGGCTCCGTGCATAAAAGTGATCAATTCCGAGGAATCCCAAAAACGTAGATATCCATTTGACAGTTGTTATGTTGATATCTGGACGGGGAACACTCGGGCCTACCGCTGGTTCCGGAATATTGCCGTCTTCCACCATTTCATAAGCACTGCCACGTCCCTTTTGTAATGGATAATATCCTACATAAGGATCCTGATTGTCTTTGGACATATCCCTGACGCTTACAGCGGAAAAAAGAGCGGGGCCAAACGCTTCAAGTATAGAAAAGTACTCCACCCAGGCCGCCGGTAATTCGAAGCACATTGTAATTCTTGGCGTATACAATCACATGTCTCGGTAAACTACTCACAGTTCCAGTAGGAAATGTTAGAGACAGACGAACATCGTCGATGCGACTCACGTTTATCGAACCCGAGGGTTGCTCTGCTTCGGGTCTCAGACAAAAGGAATATATGTAAATGAAGCTGTTTTCTCCCGAAGGAATCGCAGTATGGTACTGATAGGGCTGAGTACGACGAAAGTATAGAGCATAGCGCTCTTCGAATCGGTCATATCCATCTAGTCGGAGGATAGCCGACGACAGCAGATCTGTCTTGGTTGTGGGTATCGTAGAGTTCGCCTTTACATTCGAGTAGTTGAACCACTCGTTACTGTCTTCCATACGATCCTGTTGGACAACCCAAAACATTTCTTTGAGGCAATGATTGAAATTGAGATCGACCGTTGCCTTGAGAGCTCCACCCACAATAGATTGAATCGGCGTATATTGTACTTGCTCGATGAGATATTCGTGATCCATGGCGGCAAAGCGTTTTTGCTCCTCCTTGTCCAAGTACACGTAATCGCAGAACAACTGAAACCGGGTCGGGGGCAGAGATTCCGTCGGCGGGCAACTGGTTCCCGTATTGCCCAACGTACTCGACCACCATAGCTGATGAAATGGTCTCAGATGTATAATGAGACGTACCGGATGTGCCTGGAGAGCAATGAGAGGCAGCGCCATTCCGATGGAATTACAGAACCAGAACCGGAGGGGAATTGTCAGACTCAGCGGACCCAGTGCACCCGTGGTGTTTGTACTATATGCTTGCCAGTGACCAATCATGTTGCGGTATCCGTCGAGTTTGCTCGCAGGAGTCGTGAGTTCCGACCAGATCTGGAACCATTCGCCGGTGTGTTTATCGATTTCCTTGTCGCCGATTTCGATACTGACATTCTGGAACATGGCGTGTCCTATATCATTGCACCAGTAACGGGTTGTGCTTCCTAGGGGCGGCACAGCAGGAAGATCGACCTCGATAAACATGGACCAGAGTAAATCGGCCTTTTTGGGTATCACCACACTAATACGTTTCCCGAAATCGACTGTGCCTTCGAATTCAACGGGAATAGACTCGATGGCAAACGCCGTGTAACGCCGATACACGTGTTTGAAAAAGGTCATCTGTGGATTATCTGTGAGATAAACATCCTGACGCCCTCGGGCCACCAGTTGAAGTAATGTAGATGTTGGCATACCTTACTCTCTGATATGAAAATATGGTTAGGAGGCCGTACGCAACCCGAACCCTCGTACCGGCTAGTGCCGAAGTTAAGAACCCCTTTAGGGGTGAATAACTGAGGCACTAGACGATAGCTATAAGTGCTAAAGTTAAGAATCCCGAACAAAGTGAGGGGGTCTTAACTTTGGCACTTCACGGTACAAATATCACCGAATAGGATAGGGCATGTCTACACGAAGAACAGAGGTGTTTGATAACATTAAAACACAGGGATTCATCTTTACAACACCGTCAAACAGTACGGATACAACTACGGCCGGAATATATCCAAATCGTAATTCCACATTTCAGATAGTCGACAGTCAGGGGACCGCCGAATTTCGTCCGGATATAAACTGTCAATCGGCAACGTTGAATAATCTAACATCGAATTCGGCTACTGTTACGAACATTACGGCCGACTCGTGTACCATTGGGACACTCGTTACGACAGGTGGCTCAATCACTACTACGGCAAATCTTGTAGCAGCCGGCGACGGTAATACGTCGGGCTCCGTTCGTGCCAAACGTATTCAGCTGAGAGATCAGGTTACGGGTGCGACGGGAACTCTGGATACGTCGAGCAACAGTATATATTGGACAGATGCTTCTGGGATACGATCGGATTTACTGAGATGGAACACAGTGAGGGATATAGATTTATTGGATGGGGCTGGCACTGGTGTTAGCACAACCGATATTATTTCTACGTTGAATCAGTTGTTACTTGTTCTCGACGATGCCGGAGCCTTCGTCACATGTCCGAATAGGACATTTTGATACCTGCCAAAATTATTCTTCGACCGGTGTAGTATGACCACCCGGAGTGAGGTGTTTGATGTCATAAAAACGTCATCGGTTACGTTTAAGAATCCGGACGGCAGCATTCCTTCTATCGGATCAATCTTACAGACAAACGATATATTCGGCACGGCCACATTTACATCGAGCATCACATGCGACGATATTATCACACAGAGGGCAGATATAAGTTCTATGACAGTCGTGGGGCCTTTTGGACTTACAGCCACTCAGTTAACTGTTGGGCCCGTAAATTCGAGCACTGACATCCGAATTTCAGATACAAGCGGAGATATCGTAGCAGACTATATTGCGTCAGATAATGGCCAGTACAGTCGAGTGGATAACTATATATTGCCGGATGAACAGACTAATTTGATATTACAAGGAACAAATTCGTCTTTGGTCGGTAATAGCTCGAATTACATCGCATTAAATAATGGAACACTGTTGTGGCAACAGACTAGTGGAAAAAATGCCTTGACTACCAAGGCGTTCACGACCGACGTGTATACAAATATTATGAAGTGGAAATCGGCCTTTGCACAAACGTCTTCCGTACAACTGTTGAGTCCGAGTGCTTCTACTCCGGCCATTATAAGTACGCTGAACACGCTGATCTTGACGATTGCGAGCCGAGGTATATTTCTGAATGTGACAAATGGACCGGCAAAACCGGTCATAGACTTGTCCGGATTACGAGTAGATGTGAGTGGCTTCACTGTATCGTGGACCTCTGTTCCATTGTGCACATATGCAGTATTGTTAGACGATCGGGTCTATTCGCAGAATCTCGGCGCTACCCAGTATTCTTTTACGGGTTTCTCTCAGACGAATAACTTTCCGTATATTGTCAAGGTCGCCGCCATAGATACGTCGGGGCGCTATACATTTTCTGATCCATTTCCCGTTGTGATCCGCAATATAAATAGTAATCCGAAAGATCTGGCGAATTTTTACGGCACGTTTGGTCAGGGTCCGTCTTCTCAGGCATATTATCGAGCCACGAGTCCGAATGACATTAATTACATTACGGTATCGACGGATCCGACTATTCTTCCTACGAATCAAATTCAGAATAAGTTTGTGTTGCTGGGCTCCAATGCTTCGGTGACGACGCCGATTCAGATCAGATACTGGGATGAAAATAGCTATTTAATTTCGACGCTGATGATCACGAATACGATTACATATTTTCTTCAGTATAATACTACGGCTAGATCCTGGGCCATATGGCCATGATTAACCGGAAGCCAACGCATCTATGACAGCCGGGCTCCGTGTAATTCCGAGTGAGACGATACTGTGTTGTTCCGTGGACCACGACCAGGTCAGAGTGTCGGCACGGATCGAATAGCCCCAGTGGGCCGGTATTCCAATTGCCCAGCCCGGTTGAATGCGTATCTCGATATACTGTACACGCCCGATATAGGGCGCCGTTTCTACGGTGAGAGCCCATGGATCCATGACAGATTCGGGAAGAAACCGGCGATATCTCGAATGTGCTAACCAGATGAGCAGTGGGCCGCCACTGGAACATCCGATCCACTGCCGCTCGGCAGTGACCCATGATAGAGCCGTTACTTCTCGTTCCTGTAGAATATCTACGGATGTTGCGAATAGGCCGGGAAGCCACCATAGAGGCCGTGCTTCATCGATTTCGGCGAGTCCCTTAGCCAACTCCATTTGTTCGGCGAGATCTTCATTGTTTTCTATACCGGTATTGAGTGGGTCGATGGTCGACATAGATACTTCGTTGCCGTCGCCCGTTTCGACCGTCCAAGGCGATTTGGCGGCAATCTCCGGGCGCCACGGCAGAGCGCCGACTTCAAACACGACGGGGGTTTTTTCGGTCATGATGGAACCGAGACCTGCCTCGGGTTGAGCAAATGTATATTCCTGAATGGACCGACTGTAATCGAACCAGTGAACTATGAGAACTACAATCGGCAGTAGAAGAACTACCCACCACTCCATTGTTTAGGACAGCGAATGAAAACGAGAGATTCGGGCGCAGGCTGCCTAAAATATAAATATATATCCATCATAAGTCTCCAGATGAGTTCGGGATGTCTGTTTACAAATGGTTCTCATGTTCTTGCTGGATGGCAGAAGGGATATCTCAGCGGTTTCGGTGGAAAAAAGGAATCAGGCGAGTCATGGATAGAAACCGCCTGGCGGGAGACGCTGGAGGAATTATTCGAATTGGCTCCTAAACCAATTCAGACGTTGATCCCCATTATTCTGGAAAGAACCAAGTATTCAAATATAATCCGGCAAGACCAGTATACGGCCTTTGTGTATTCATTCAAGGTTCTCGAGGAGGTCTTGATGATTATCAAAGCGCATCGTGTTGTGTCGCCGCTGTATCGCAGATTTCCGACTACGGTGAGTGAACTCGTATTTGGGCGGAAACAGAGGCCACCGACCCGAGTTATTCGCGGGGCTGTGCCTGAGATATCGACACTGGCCATTCTGCCACTGCTGCCGTGGATCAGTATATCGGGCGACTTTATGAATGATCTTGCCGTAGTTTCCATGACGTAAACACAAGGGCTTTGCCAATGTTAAGAATCCCTGATGGGATTCTTAACTTTAGT
>SXGQ01615164.1_pt1 | contig 12111 bp, 13 predicted proteins | sample 3178371 | NCBI WGS metagenome assembly SXGQ01 (sample SAMN11356859, study PRJNA531348) | freshwater metagenome | isolation source: freshwater sample F1-20 | place: China: Fuxian Lake, Yuxi | collected 2017-12-25 | reverse complement strand
GCTTTACCAAAAAGACCAAAACACAACGCATCAAGCATTGTACTCTTGCCTGAACCGTTTTCACCTACAATTAGTGTGTTTGCATTTGAGTCAAGTTTAATTTCAGTAAAGTAATTGCCAGTTGAAAGTAAATTCTTCCAACGGACAGCACGAAAAATAATCATTCAGCAATTTCTGTATTCAATGCTTCAACATAGAGTTCACGCATTATGGATTTTAGTTTTTCTGGTTCAACCTGTAGTTGAAGGTTATCAATGTACTTGGATAATATTGTCATTGTGTCCTCAGCTTGGTCAATAATATCTTGGTCTGTATCAAATTCAGTATCCGTAAAGTCTTCAACAATTGATATGTCACATGCACCACATTTGTATAGATTATCTAACATGTTGTCAAACAGGTATGGGTTTTGTTTATGTACAACAATCACCTTTACATAAGTGCCTTTGAGTTTACCATAATCATATGATTTCCAAAAATTGAAATCTTGTTTTTCATCTGAGTCATTATAGGTAACTTTGATAAACATCTGATTTGGATTTTCAATGAATTCCAATTCTCTAGTAGAGGTATCAAAAATATGAAAGCCTTTTGGATCTTTATAATCAGCCCATGTCATTTCATAGGGCGTACCTGTATAGTAAATATGCCCATCATCTGACTTGTGATGAAAGTGACCAGTGATAACCTTATCATACTTGTTTAATGTCTTCTTGTCAATACCTACATCGCTAATATTGCCTCTGTCCATTTCAAAACCTGATATCTCAAAATGTCCAAAACAAATTTGTGATTTGGATTCTTTAATCTTATCAAAGATTTCTGATTCATTTTCATCACAGAGCCATGGTATAAAATCAATTGGCACACCATCAAAATCTAAAGTGACAAATTCATCAAACACCTTGATGGTACTATACTCATTCAGTAACATGCCAGATGAATTAACCTGAAGCGTATTTTTATAAGCAACATCATGGTTACCTAACAGAGTGTACATTTGAATCTCATGTTCTTGCAACTTGTTGAAAAAGTATTTACGAGCAAGGTACAATGAATTAAAATTAATAAACTTTCTGCGGTCAAATAAATCACCTAGTTGTACCACAACCTTAATATCATTCTTTAACAAATAAGGAAAGAATACTTCATCATAAAACTTTTGAAAGAACTTGTGAAAATCTAACGAATCACCTCGAGCTCCAAAATGTGTATCACCTAATATAACTAATTTCATGCTTCTTCAATAAACTTTTCTAGACCTTTTGCTTTACTTTCTTTTTTCTTCCGTTTACTTTCTTCAAAGTTATGGATGAATTCAGAAATATTATCGTAAAGTTGGAACTGCTTTTGATGCCCGTCTGCATCTTCATACATTTCAAATTCGTCTAAGATGCCAATTTGTTCTGTTGCCTTATATTTAATATAGAGTTGTTTCTTCTCTTTCATAATACGGCGTAAGAAAGCATAATACACTATTTGAGTAAAATAAGCAAATGGATTGCTACTCTTTACCGGGTCAAAGTTTCTGAAATACATTAGGCAGTTTTCAATGCCATCTGCAATCATCTCATCTCGGAAGGAATAGGAAATGAAATTAGGTTTGCGTGACAAGTGTTCTGCAATTTTCAAAAAACATTCACCAATATAATTTGGTATTTGTGGGTCACTCTTACCTGCAGCTTTAGCCTCATCGCATTTAGTTTGATAGTCAATCAATGCGGCAAGGAAATCTGGATTGTTGATATAGTGTTTTGTTTTCTTTTCGGTCATAGACGATTCCAATTCATTTGTGTTACTATACTATAAAGGAACACTAATGTCAAGCTTTATTAAGCTCACATTTGCCTATATTAGCGCTTGACAACTCTGTTCAATAAGCATATCATAGCGGTGTTCCGTTTTCAGATAATTCTTTAGTTACTTTTTCCAATAACCGTAAGACACGCTTTCGATAATCAAATCCAAGTATTGATGCCTTTGTGCCTGTATCATAAGGCGGGTTTCTGCCTTGAGAATGGTATTGGTCGACAGTCAAATCAATTAGTTGGCCATTCAAGTCTACTACCCACCAATGCCAAATATCTTCATCATCTAATGCTCGGTACAGTTTGATATTCTTTGTACCAAATATTTTTTGTAGGCAACCAGAGGCAGTATGGCAATGACCAAACATTAGGTTAGATGCATTGCGTTCAACCCACTTCTTAGGTAATAAGTCAGGAGTCAGATTCATTATAATAATGCCTGACACCAATTCTAAATTATCTCTATTATAATCCATTACACATTGCCATATTTACGATTGTTAATCATTTTAAAGCCTTTGATTAATTCTTGAATGCCTGCGTCTAAACTATGTTGTGTTTGAAATCCTGTTGCCTCAATTTTGGCATTTGATACAATATAATTTCTTTGATCAGGGTCTTTACCAACTTCTGCTTCAATGAATGTAAATTTAGGAACATACTTTTTAATGACCTCGCACAATTCCCATTTAGAGATGTTTGCTTCTGACAAACCTACATTATAAATTTCATCTTTCATATCTTCAAAGTTATTTAGCGCATGAACAAAAGCGTTACACACATCTCTGACATGGACATAATTACGTTTGAAATGACTTTCAAATAGAACGGTACATCCATCTGTAACAGCTCGGTGTACAAAGTCGTTGACAAGCAAATCAATTCGCATACGGGGCGACATACCAAATACAGTTGCCAGTCTGTAACTGATGGAGTTTGGATGGTCCATCAATTTCTTTTCTACTTCAACCTTATCTTTGGCATATAATGAGATAGGATTCAAAGCTGATTCTTCAGTACAAAACGTGCCTGTACCATAGGCACTATTAGTTGTTGGCATTAATACAACTTGTTCTTTATATAGGTAATCAAGCATCATAAAAATGGCATCTTTGTTTGTAGAAGATGCACCAATTGGATCCTTGTTACACAGTGGTGCACCAACGTATGCCGCCAATGGAATAATAACATCAGCCTGTTTTAAAATTGGAAAGATATCTGATTTGATACGAACATCACCATTGAATACATTAAAGTTATTCAAGTGTGATAATTGGTTCAATGATGTTTGACCATACATAAAGTTGTCAAGAACAGTTACTCTATGTCCTTTACTCAAAAGTATGGGTACAAGTGTTGAACCAATATAACCTGCGCCGCCTGTTACTAAAATATTTGCCATATTATACCTTATTAATTATTTTACAAATCTCATCAATCTCTCTTACTTGCATTGATGGAAAATTACCAATATAGAATCCATAAAAATGAATGTGTTCTGTGTTTTTAAATTCTTCATGGTGCATTGGTGGCACCAAGTTTTTTAAGTATGGTTGTCTTAGTTGATTACCACCACCTGCACTGCCTCTACGAAACTCAATACCATTTTCTCGCATTGTTGCCATAAGTTTGGCCAAGTGTGCATTATCTTTTTCTTTCATTATCAAATTAAAGGCATAGTTACTTGCACCTTCTAATTTGAAATCAGTAAAATATTTGTCTTGGTCAATCTTACGCAAAAACCTTTCGTTGTTGAAGTTTCTTAGTTTAACATTTTCATCAAGGTTTGGCAACTGTTTACGACCAAGTATGCCACCTATTTCATTGTTACGCATGTTATAAGCTGCATAAGCAAAGATGAATTCAGGATTGCAACCAGGATTACCTTCAATCCAAGAATCTTTATAATCTTGGTTTGACAACTCACGAACCATACCATGTGAACGAAGCATTCTCAATGTCTGATATGTTTCTTCATCATCGGTACAAACCATACCACCTTCGATTGTGGTCATATGATGGGCATAATAAAATGAGAAGTTGGATGTTGAACCAAATGAACCAACTTTCTTACCATTGTGTGTTGCGCCATGTGATTCGCAAACATCTTCAATCAATGAAATGTTTCGTTTCTTTAATTCATCTAACAACTCATCAGTCAAGGCATTGTAACCTTGAATGTGTGATAGAAAAACTGCCTTAGTATTTGGTGTAACGGCATTAAGAATGCCTTGTGTGTTCATACCCAATGTAGATTTGTCAACATCAACAAACACAGGTTTAAAGCCACATTGTAACACAGAAGCAATATCAGATACCCATGTTAATGGTGGTACAATGACTTCACCACCAAATGGATTTTGAATCTTCAATACTGTCATTGACAATAGATTGGCAGAAGCACCCGAATTAACAAACACAGAATACTTTACACCCAACCATTTAGACCATTCTTCTTCAAACGCTCGACAATTTGGACCGTTGGTAAGAATAGGATCATCTTGCTTCAAATGCTCAATGACGGCATTCAACTCACTTCTCAATATATTATTTCGCATCAATGGATATTTCATATTAACTCACGAATAAAGAACTATTTGGCTACCTTGAGTATCAAATTTAAAGGGCACCCACACTTTAATTGATTGCATTTTTTCTTTGAATTGTTTCTGTTTTTCTGGTGGCACAAGAAAGAAAAAGAATCCACCACCGCCAGCACCCATTAATTTACCACCTAAAGCGCCAGATTGAATTGCTTCATTATAGATATTATCAATCCAATTTTCAGTTACACCTTTAGCTAATTGACATTTTAATTTCCATCCTTGTTGCAATAATTTACCAATTTCAGTCATATCTTTTTTATCAGTAAAAGTACCAATAGCTTGATTGGTCAATTCATTAATCTCATTAAGATAATGATATGAATCACCTTTTTTTATTTGGTCTACTTTTTTCTTTGCCATTGTTTCAGCATACCGACTTACACCTGAAAATCCTAACATCACATGCGATTCAAACTCTTTCATGTAATCATCAGATAACACTACTGGTTCTGAAACCCATTTATTTCCTGGTCCCATTTCAATTACACGAATACCACCATATGATGCCATAATTTGGTCTTGAATACCAACACTCTCACCGATCATATTTTGTTCAATATGAATTGCTAATTGAGCTAACTTTTCTTTTGTTATCATTTCACCTTTGATAGCATGAAGAGCGTGTAATAGTCCAACTGTAAAAGAAGAACTAGAACCTATGCCGGATCTTGCAGGCAAATCACCATCGTGTGTGATTGAAAAACCATCAGACATATCAAAGTATTGTAAACAAGCTCGAGCCGAAGGGTGTTCTATCTCAGAAAATTCTTGCACACTTTCTATTTTAGAATAGATGACACGAGATTTATATTCAAAAAATGGTGGTAGTTTTTTTACTGTCAAGTAACAATAATTTGCCATAGCAGCTGCAATTACTTTACTTGGATGTGTTTCAAACCAAGAGGGATAATCTGTGCCACCACCAAACAAAGATAGCCGATAAGGTGACTTTGTTATAACCATTAATTAAAACCTTTCGGATTGCTTAATGATATTTTCTGCTGTTAGTCCATTTGTTTTGTAAATACCATCACGTCCAATATTATCAAAGAAATACTTTTCAGGTAAAGTAACATTGATAATTTTAGGGAATAAATTCACATCACTAAACGATTCAAATACAGCAGAGCCTAAAGAACCTGCTGGCGTTTGTTCATCACAAGCAATCATCTCTTTGGTGTTAGATAACAATTCAATTAAGTTTTTTGGAAATGGTTTAGATTGAATTAAATCAATTGCAAAGAATCGATTTGGGTTTTGTTTAACAACTTCAGCGCAGATATGAACCATTTTACCATGTGATATCAAAGCAATCTTTTGAATTGCAGATTCATCTTTTGATACCTCACCAATAACACGGAAAGAATCATGGTCTTGAGTATTTTCAATCTCAGGTAATGCATGTCGGTCTAAACGAACATAAGCAAACTTAGGATTAGCCAATAAATCTTTTGCCAACTTTCTAGCACTTAATGTGTCGGCAGCTGTGTATACATTTGCACCAATAATAGACCGCAAGCAAGCAAATTCTTCAGTCACGTAATGCGTTGGTCCAGAATCGGCATATCCAATGCCTACACCAACCGAAATTAAGGTGATTGGTAAATTCATAATACCAGGTCCCGTTTTAATTTGTTCTAATGCACGGAGAGAAATAAATGGCGCCATTGCATAACAAAACACTTTTTTGCCTTCTAGTGCAAGACCTACAGCAACATCAATCATGTTTTGTTCGGAGATACCACAATGAACAAAGTTATCTTTGTATTTCATTCGTAAATCATCTAGAGCAGCTGCTCCAAAGTCAGCACTTAAAAAGTAAATATCTTTATCAGTTTCAAGAGCTTTATAAATCTCATCAATAAATCCATCACGTTGTAACATTATGCAACCTCCTTACGGCATTGTTCAATTTGTTCATTGGTCAATGGGTTCCAATAATGCCAATTTGCTTTATTTTCCATCACCGAAAACCCTTTTCCTTTTGTTGTTTTTGCAAAAACAATTCTTGGCATATTCTTATTCTCATGTGAATAAGATTCAAGTGCGTGTAATTGTTTTTCAATTTGTTCACAGTTATGGCCATCAACTTCAGCGGTAACAAAACCCCACCCACTTAATTTTTCTTTAATTGAATTTAATGCAAGGCAGTCATTAGTATCACCAAGAATAATTAATGAATTAATATCAATAAAAATAGTAAGATTATCTAACTTGTTATGTGCAGCAAATAACAATCCTTCCCATGTTGAACCTTCATACAACTCACCCTCACTAATTACCACGTATATTTTTTTGTTACTACCAGTTTTTTTAGAAGACAATGCCATGCCAGAACCAACACCAATGCCGTGTCCTAAAGAGCCTGAAGTTACATCGATTCCTGGTATTGTTGTGTTACCAAAGATTCGCAAAATCGATTCAGATTTGCCCCAATTGTCCCAATCTTTTTGGTCAATCACACCAAATTTAGTAAGAATAGGATAAAGAGCAACAGTTGCATGGCCCTTACTAATAATTACTTTATCAATAAATTGTTTTTTGTCTTCATCAAAACGAACAAAGCCCCCATGATACAATGTGGTTACAATATCTAACATTGAGAAGGTTGAACCAGGATGCCCTTGTGCTGTTTCAACAAACTTTTCAAAGAGCTGACTACGATAGCCTTTTGCAATTTCAGTTAAATTTTTCATACTAATCTCCAAGTAATTTTCTTTTTAGTTTAATTTTTGCCATATCTTCTAAATTTAATCGTGATTGTGTACCAAACTTAGACTCTACCAAATTTAAATAATTTGGATTGGAAAAATATTCATGCCACTTTTCATCACGGAACTTTAACACTTCAGCACCAGTTAATGTTTTTGTTCTAAGTGGTTTACAATCATATGATAGAAAGGCATATTCTTCAAATTTTTCTGGCATATCCCATCCTTCTTTACGAGCAAATAAATGTAAAGGACTACCAGGTAATGCCATAGCGGCATAGAAATTAGCGTGCTCACAATTTAATTCTTTTGCAAGATCAAATGTTTCTTGCATGGTTTCATATGTATCATCTGGGAAACCAAACATATAATTACCAAGAATGTTGATACCAACATCTTTAACATCAGCTACCACTTGGCGAATATCAATATCTTGAAATTTACCTTTATCAATCTCTAAACGGACATTTTGGTTTCCAGCTTCAATACCAAGGCATAACCAATTGACACCAGCTTCTTTGAACAATTGCAATTGGTCTTTGCGAACAGAATCAATACGAGCATAAGCCCAAAAGTTAAACTTTAATCCTCGATCAATTAGACCTTGTAGAATAGGTTGATAATATTTTTTATTCAAAAAGAACATTTCATCCGTAATGCGAACAGTTCTTACGCCACTATCCCAAAGATACTCAAATTCTTTTAACATCAGTTTTGGAGACCAAAATCTCATACCTCTGCTATCAGATGAAACTGTATCTTCATCGTGTGAGGTACGATTAATCACATTAATCATACAAAAATTGCAGCTAAATGAACAACCTAATGATGTGTATATTGCTGCAAATGGTGTTCGATTTTCATGTGAGAAGTTGGAATGCCAAAAGTGTGAACGATACTTGTCTAACAAATAATTATCTTTAGGTAGTAAATCCCAAGCATAACCAGGCATCATTGTATCCATATCGGCTGTCTGTACAATGCGTCCTGGCGCCGATGGCCTTGGTAGACCAGCCTTTTTATACCAAATGCCTGGAACTTTGTCTAGGTTATCTTCAAGGTTTGTTTGCAGTAAATTTAATAAAGCATAGACACCTTCATTAATAAAAGCAAAATCAACATAAGAATATTGAATGACCTCATGCGGTAATGAAGAAGCATGAGAACCAATAAAAGCAATCTTTAGATTGGAATGGCTAAGGCGAAGTTGCTTAGCGAGAGTGCTGGCACCAATCATCATCGTGGTGCCTGAATTTGGATTTTGTCCGTAGAGAACGAAAACCACCAGTTTTGGTTTGGTATCGGCAATTGCTTCTGCCGCATCCTCATCTGTCATTGGAGTTGCATCAAAGTCCAGAATACAAGGATCATGTCCCTTTACTCTAACTGATTGTGCAAGTAAACATGCCCATGTGGGCGGCTCAATTGCTGAATGGTAATTTGCTAAATCTTGATATGCTTTTTTAGCACTACTTGGGACCACAAATGTTAATTTTGTCATAATATATCCTTAATGTACTTTACTGTACTTTCATTCTTCCATTATATAGTTAGTGTACGTTATTTCTTTTTCGTTCTTCCATTAACTCTTGTAATTTTTCTTCTTCTAATTCTTCATCCGTCGGTTCTTCATCCTCATCAAACAATTGAGGTCTAATTGAACTTGTAGTAGCAGTTTCCAAATTTTCATCATTTACGGCATTATTATAATACTCAATCAAATCATCTTTGGGTTCTATGTAGGTTAGAATGTCCGCACCATAAATGTGAGCTGTATTTTTTTTAATCAATTCAACAGGCAACCAAGGCATCATCATCATAACACTTTTTCCAGTTTGAATTCTCTTGAATATGATATGCATAGGTCTTTTTAATTCAACAATATCATCTTCCAGATTCTCAATACAATCTGCAATAATATCCTCGCCGCTTTGTAAACGGACAATTCGAATGTTTGGTTGCAACTCAGGCATTTTTAAGTTCGATATTATAGAATTTGTAATTAAATTTTTCTTCATCATATATTTTAACACGTTCAACAAAATGTTTCAAGGTGTAATTGGCAAATTTGCCAATTCTAAAGTCATCTGCTATATCAAATAAAGTTGCCTCTTCTTTATTATCTCCTAATCGAAGGCCACGGCCAATAGACTGTAGATTTCTAACTCTGGATTTTGAAGGAGAAGCAAATATAATATTATGTAGGTTGCGAATATTGACACCTGTACTGAAAGTACCATAAGACGCAACGATAATGGCATCACTTTCTCTTTCAGTAATTGCACGAACTGATTCTCTTACCTCAACATCGGTACCACCAAACACAAAGAATGATTTTCTTTTACCTGCATTATCTTTAATAATTTCATACAATTGTTTACCATGTTTTTCCACAAACTGAAATAAAACAAGTGAGTTACCATTCAAAGACATAGTTAAATTACGTATAAATTCATTACGAGTTTTGTTACCCACAATGTAATCCATTTCATTGTTATAATCCCAAGATTTAGCCTCTTTACAAATAATATCTGGATATTTTAGTATCAAACATTTAATCTTAAAATTTGCCAACTGTCCCTTATCAATTAATTCGGCAGTAGATGTGGCTTTATAAACTGGACCAAAAAGTCCTTCTAGCACTAAACGATGTGTCTGTGTACCATCTAACGTACCAGTTGTACCAATTCTATATTTAGAGTTAGTACAACCAGATAAGATAGTAGTTAAAGATTTGGCTTTAAATTGGTGTGCCTCATCACCAAGAACAAAATCAAATTGTTCAAACCATTCTTTTTCATTCTTATATATTGACTGCCATGTGGTGATAGTCAAAAACTTTCTAGTATGCTTCTCTTTACCGGAGTATTGTCTATGGCAGTATTCATCTGAATTATAACCATAAGATTCAAAGTCGGAATACATTTGTTCAACCAATGATGTGGTTGGCACAATTAACAGACCCCTCTTGTGTTCTTGTTGTAAAAAGCGTACAATTAAGTAGAGTATGAGGGATTTGCCTGATGCAGTAGGCGATAATAAAAGAATCCTTCTATTACGAATTGCCTGTATAAAAGATTTTAATTGATAGTCACGAATCTCATGCGGCAAGTTCAGAGACTTGGCGAATTCATCAGCTTCAATTGCAGAAAAGTTTTCTGTTGTTGTGATGTGAGGATCAATGTGTAGTTTATAGTTCCGTTCTTCACAAAACTTTTGAATATAAGGAATCAACCCATAATATATTGTAAATGTTCTCAGGTCTGCCAGTCGTATCTTACCATCCCATAGGCGGTTTTTATATGCAGGTACAAACTGATAACCTGGAACATAGAACGTGAAGTAGTCTGATAGCTCTTGTGCTACATTTCGGTCACACTCAAATTGAATGAACGCCTCATTCTTTTTGTGTAATATTATATTATCCGACACCTTGTATAAATCTTTCCCATGCTATAAAATCACGGAGTTGAAAGGTTCTACTATTCAACTCTTTAAGTACAGCGGTACACACATCAACGATTTCATCATGCATGGCTTTATGAGCAAGATGTTTGTTCATATCTTCATCGCTATCCATATATGTAGTGATGTCTGTTTTAAGTACAAACGGAAATGGTTTCCATCCATACTTGGCCAAATCATCATCGTCTAACTTACCTGTATAATATTCCCACTTCAACTTTTTCACCTTATTATATTTAAATTGAGATTCTTTGGCAAGCAAACGATGTTTTGATAGTATATTTAAATACTTACTGTGTAGTTTGGGAATATCCAGCAATGCTTTGCCAGGTTCTGTACGATCAATATCGGCATCTTGCCGCCACATTTCAAGTAGTTCATTTAATTGTTGCATAATAAAAATCCTTTAATCAGAAGGTTACACTATTTGCAACCTTTTGTCAAGCTATATTAGAATAACTTTATCACATCATAATAAGAATACCTGAATGTAGCATCGGCAGTAATGACAGTGCCCGGATCATCTTGAGTATTCATTACAAATGTAGATAATGATACCGGAAAAACATCACGAAAATCAAAGCGATAATAAGGTTTATTTGAGGATGATAACAACACCACAGAGGCATCAGAAAATTGAGGTTTTTGATTTTGCTCAGAGCTTGCAAATTTATTTAATCTAGGCAGTCTTCTATACTCTGCAAACTCTGTAGGAAAAGTCATTGCACGAATCCAATCATGTATCTCTGACCATGATTTTAATTCTTCATCAAGCATAAAAGTCACATTTAATAAATCATAAATGGCTTTTTCACCAGGAGAATAAAGGTCTAAAAATGGATTATTAACAGGTACTTCAGACAAAGAAATACCTGGTACACCTAAAGACTGGCAAAAATAAGTTATATTAGGCGTTCTTGCAAAAGTCAATACAAACTTATTTGGTTGTAAGTTGTTAGGATTGGTTGGGTTTCTATTTAACGCAGTCATAGTGGTATTTATAAAGCAAAAAAAGAGGGACATTTCTGTCCCTCTTTTAAGTACCTCTCTTAACGGAGGTTTATATTACATCAAATTGCTGATGCGGAATGCACGATAGTAGTTGTTAGCTTGTGTGTTCAATGCACCCAAACCTTGAGTAGTACCTTCTGCAAATGGGTTTGCAACCAAGCCGTAGCGAGTTTTGAAACCAATTTTAGGTTGGAAAGTACCAGTATCAACTGCACGAACCATTTGCAATGGAACGTATGGGCAGTAGAACAGACCAGCATCATATGCATTAGTACCTTTGTAACCAACAACAGCGAATTCGCTGGAGAAGTTAGCAGGGAAGTATGGATCAATATAGACCTTGATACGACCAAAGATAGTACCAGCAAATGTATTGCCTGTATCGTCAACTGTCAAACTAACTTGACCTTGCAAAGCTGAGTTGTAGTCAAGGATGCCAGCCATTGCCAAAGCAGAAGCAACATCAGATGAACAAATCATAATATTGCCTTTACCTCTACGAGTTGTCTT
>SXGQ01482139.1_pt1 | contig 12111 bp, 9 predicted proteins | sample 3178371 | NCBI WGS metagenome assembly SXGQ01 (sample SAMN11356859, study PRJNA531348) | freshwater metagenome | isolation source: freshwater sample F1-20 | place: China: Fuxian Lake, Yuxi | collected 2017-12-25 | reverse complement strand
GTAAGCCGGTCAAGCTGGCGATCGGTTGACGCGACTCTGCACCCCCCGTCAAGAAGCAAATCACCCGCGCAGTACGCTAAAGCGCCGGAAAAGCTCAGCAGACAAAGGCGCCTGAATTTGCCAGGTGATCGAGATGGGCCGATCTCCTTCGTGGGACAGCAGCTTCACGGGCCCGACCGCCACGTATGGCGTATCGCGGTCCTCTCGGACAAAGAGCTGAAACCGCCAGCCATTAGTCGCACTTTCCAAGTACCGGCGGCCGGTGGCGTTGTTGGGCCCTGCCCTGTTCTGGGTTTGCCAGTGGAACAGCGTCGGGCTGACCGCGTAGTCTTTGTATTGCACGTGTTCTGCAAAACCCTCGCTCTTATCCAGGGTCACAAACAACAACTCAATTTTCTGTGCCTCCAAGGGCAGGCAACCGCCATCCGATAGCGGGCGAACAAGCTCATTGGCAAACCCAACGGCTGTCAACAACTCAGAGCGGCTGTATCGACCATGCAAAGCCAACGGCCAGGTAGCGGGCGCATCTGGCAAGTGAATGGGGGCAAGTGAAGTGCGCTCGCGCAGGATGTCACAGACTTCACGCAATTCGTCCAGCACAACCGGGTTCTCATTCACCAAATCGACAAAAGACACCGCACTGATCCGTTCACTGCGGGATGGCAGGATTTGGTGCGCGAGCATTTGTACGGCCACCGGCTGCACCATATTGCCATTCAAAGCGCCGTACCAAGCCGCCAGCACGTTGGGCTCCTGCGCATGCAGCACGCTGTAAACACGCCGAGCAAGGTCAAATTCCCGCGCACCTTCCGGTCGGGTCTCGAGCCCAGCACGGCGTTTCAAACTGGTCCATGAGCGGGCGTTAGACCCCGAGGTGTAAATGTCCGACAACTCCAGTTGACTGTCCAGCAGGAAGGCGCGAAGAGAAACGTCGCCACCGATGCGCGTCGCTGACCAGGCAGAGAGCTCGGCGCTCAGCCGGACCAAGTTCAAATTCAATGCCTGACGCAGATTCTCCAACACACGGTCACGCGCGACTCGGTCGAATTGGATGTGAACTCCGGCCGGCAATTTGCTAAAACCGTCTTTCACCGATTCAGCGATCTCACGACGCGACAAACCAGTGATCGAACGCAACAACACATCGAAGCGAAAACCAGCCTGGTACTGACCCACAAAATCAAGAACGAGGCAAGTGTCTTTGCCATGGGCCAACCGCAGCCCACGACCAATTTGCTGCTGAAAAATCACGGGGCTTTGTGTGGGGCGAAGCAAAAATACCGCATTCGCCTCGGGGATATCAATGCCTTCATTGAAGATGTCGCAACTGCAAATCACCTGGAGGTCGCCGGTGCGTAGCTTGGCCACCGCAGCAGTGCGCATCGCTTGCGAATCAGCGCCGCTCAATGCAACTGCAACCAAGCCCGCTTGGGTAAAGCAACTCGCCATGAATCTAGCGTGGGCCACGCTGACGCAAAAGGCCAAACCCTTCAAAGTGCGAGGGTCAGACACATAGCGAGCCACAGCATTGACGACCGTTCTGGCCCGCACCAAATTACCGTCAATGAGCTTGGCCAGTTGTGTCACCTCAGCGCCACGCCCCCAGTCCACAGCGGTTAAATCAGTCTCGTCCGCGCTGGCGTAGTACTCGAAAGGCGCGAGCAGTTGTTGATCGAGCGCATCCCACAGCCGCAAGGAAACAGCCGGCGAACCATCCGGTCGCGCATCAAAATAGACCCCAAGATTTTGACCATCGGCGCGTTCAGGCGTGGCCGTTAAACCTAAAAGATAGTAAGGCTGGACAGCGCGCATGAACTGGTCAAAAGTCGATGCCGGCAAATGATGCGCCTCGTCAACCACCACCATGCGCCAAAAATCGGGGCCCAACTGCGCGACGAGCTGGCGGCCGTGAACCGTCTGGATGGTGGCAAACAGGTGCTGATAGCGGTCGGGCACATTCGAACCATCGAGCAGGGCGCCAAAGGCCGGGTCACGCAAGACCTGCCGAAACGTCGACATCGCCTGCTTCAGGATTTGGGTTTGATGAGCGATGAATAGCAGGCGCGGCGGGGCGCCTTCGGCCTCCCTGAGCCGCAGGTAATCAAAGGCCGCCACGATGGTTTTGCCTGTGCCTGTCGCCGCCACCAGCAGGTTTCTGCGGCGGCCCATTCGGCGCTCGGCATCCAGCCGATCCAGCATTTCTTGCTGGTAGGCCTTGGGCCGGAGGTCAAACCATGTCTGCAGCGCCACCGGATGGACCGCAGCCACGCGTCCGCCACCCTTTTGGTCCGACAGGGCGCGTATCAGAGCCTCGCGATGCTGCCCATTTGACGGGTCGTAGATCTGAAATTCCTGATCATTCCAAAGGGTTTCAAAATTTGCGATGGCTGCTTCGAACATTGAAGCAACGCCCGTCTGCGTGAACTTGACAGTCCATTCGATGCCACCAATCAGCGCAGACTCTGACAAGTTGGCGCTACCAACAAAGGCTGTGCCAAAGTGCGTTGTGCGATGAAAAATCCAGGCTTTGGCGTGCAGGCGCGTTCGCCGGCCATCCAGGGAAACACGCAACTCCACCCCGGGTAATCTGGCCAGGGCATCTACAGCGCGGGCCTCTGTCGCACCAATGTAGGTCGTTGTCAGGATCCTGAATCGGGTTCTGGGGTTGCCAGCGCCGTCGAGTGCGGTCACCTGGGTCAACACGTCCATCAACTTGCGAACACCACTCCAGGTAATGAAACTGACCAGAATATCCACCCGATCGGCCGACTGAAGCTCAGCGCGCAACTCACGCAGCAAAGATGGGTCGGATTTGGTTGATGTGAACAGCCAAGGGTGGCGCAATCCCGTACCGGGATAGGCCACCTCAGTGTTAGGGCTGTGGACCGACTTGAGCCGCTGAGGCGGGACCGCCAGTTTGCGCGCTGGTTGGCTGGTTTGCGTTCTCATGGTCATCAGCAAGCGCCGAATGAACTCAATTTCGAGCCGGGCCTTCTCGGCAGCATCGACCCCGCCAGCGGCCGCGGCGTCCAACAATTCAGGTAAACACTGAACCAGCTCGTCCAGGAATTGCTCGCGGCGCTGGTACGCGGTTGGCGTCTCCAACAAAGCCCTGTGCTGTTCGGTCAAACCGGCTAGCGCGCTCACCTCATCGTCGTAAATGAGGCGGTCGTACAAACCATTTCGAAAAACCATGTTGAATCCCTGTGCCGCATAGATGACCTACGAGCTCAAAATAATTAGATTTCAGTCTACCTCGAACACCTCGTTTCAACTTGTTGCCTCACCCACCAGGCGATGATCAAGACGCACGATTAGTCGGCGCGCCGAAGGCAACAGCCTGTGCGGCCGAAGGTAACATAAGTGTTACCATTAGGTAAAGCCCTTAAGTTGAAGAGTACGTCCGCGAGGATGCGTCAAGCCCTTACAAGCAATGGTTTGACAGTCTGTCGGCGCAAGCGGCCGCAAAAGTAACCGTTGCAAAACTTCGAATGGAACTTGACAACACACCCAGCATCAAGTGGTTTGATGGCATGGGAGAGTACATCATCGACTGGGGTCCAGGGTACCGCATTTACCTCGCCAAAGATGGAGACACGCGGATAGTCTTGTTTGGCGGCGGCACCAAGCGGCGCCAGCAGCGGGACATCGACAGAGCCAAGGAGTTGTTGGCTGAATACAAGGCCCGCAAGAAGGCGATTGCAGCCAATTTTGTCGGCAAACACAAGGGGTAAATGCTATGGCACTGACTAGAGATTTCAAAGGTACGGTCTTGGAGCGGGTGCAGAGTGATCCAACATTTGCGCAGGCCCTCTTGGGCGAAGCTGCGACCCTTTTCCTCAACGGAGAACCGGAAACCGCCCGACTGATCCTGCGTGACCTCGTCAACGCCACCCTAGGTTTTGGGCAGCTTGCGATGCTGACAGCCAAGCCCAGCAAGAGCTTGCACCGCATGCTATCGCCCACAGGCAACCCCAGCATGGACAATCTGGCTTCCATTTTTCAGGCCGTGCGCCAGCGCCTGCAGGTCAGCTTGGTTGCGCACTCGGAGGCAGCTTGACACCGCAGCCCAAACGCGATAAGACACCAATTCGTTCATGCAAAAAGAAAAACCTGACAGCGCCAAAGCCGCGGTAGGCCTTCCGCCATCTGCCCACACCCCCATGATGGCCCAGTACCTGGGCCTCAAGGCGGACTACCCCGACACCCTGCTGTTCTACCGCATGGGGGATTTTTACGAGATGTTTGATGCCGACGCCGAAAAGGCGGCGCGGCTCTTGAACATCACGCTCACCAGCCGCGGCCAGTCGGCCGGGGTGCCGGTGCTGATGGCTGGGGTGCCGTTTCATTCGGTAGAGACCTACCTGGCGCGGCTGATCAAGCTGGGTGAGTCGGTGGCCATCTGCGAGCAGGTGGGCGAAGTGGGTGGCAAGGGGCCAGTCGAGCGCAAGGTGATGCGCGTGGTCACGCCCGGCACGCTGACCGACATGGCGCTGCTGGGCGACAAGACCGAATCGCTGCTGCTGGCGGTGCACCAGGGCCCGCGCCAGCGCTGCGGCCTGGCCTGGCTGAGCATCACGCGCGGCGAGGTGCTGCTGGCCGAGTGCACGCCCGATGAGCTGCCCGAGTGGGTGGCGCGCATTGGCCCAGGCGAGCTGCTGTACGGCGCCGGTGCCACGCCGGCCTTTGAGGGCCGGCTGCGCGCCTTGACCGGCTTGTCGCTGATGGTGTCGCTGACGGTGCGGCCAGATTTTCAGTTTGACGCCGCCCTGGGCCAGCGCAAACTGCAAGAGCAGTTGCAGGCCGCCAGCCTGGCCGCCTGGCAGGCGGACGGCCTGCCGCAGGCCCACGCCGCCGCCGCCGCGCTGCTGGCCTATGCCGAGCACACCCAGGGCCGGGCGCTGAGCCATGTGCACAGCCTCAAAGTGCAGCGGCATGACGAGCTGATCGACCTGCCGCACAGCACCCGGCGCAACCTGGAGCTGACGCAAACCCTGCGAGGCGAAGACCAGCCCACGCTGCTGTCGTTGCTGGACAGTTGCATCACCGGCATGGGCAGCCGCCTGGTGCGCAACTGGCTGCTCACGCCCCGGCGCGACCGGCAAGAGGCGCGCTCCCGGCTGGGTGCCATTGCCGCCCTGCGCAGCGGCCCCTGGCAGGCGCTGCGCGAGGCACTCAAGGGCAGCAGCGACGTGGAGCGCATCACCGCCCGGCTGGCGCTGCGCCAGGTGCGGCCGCGCGAACTTGTGGCGCTGCAGCAGACGCTACAAAAAACAGAGCGAATGATGCCCGCGCTGCAAGGGCTGGAGCCCTATTTGGCTCAAATTTCCGAGCAACTGGCAGCGCCCCCCGGCGCGGCCGAGCTGCTGCTGCAGGCCATCGCCCCCGAGCCGGCTGCGCTGGTGCGTGACGGCGGGGTGATTGCCGACGGGTTTGATGCCGAGCTGGACGAGCTGCGCGCCATCCAGACCAACTGCGACAGCTTTCTGCTGGACTTGGAGGGCCGCGAAAAAGCCCGCACCGGCATTGCCAACCTGCGGGTGCAGTACAACAAGGTGCACGGCTTTTTTATCGAAGTCACCCAGGGCCAGATCGACAAGGTGCCCGACGACTACCGGCGCCGCCAGACGCTCAAAAATGCCGAGCGCTTCATCACGCCCGAGCTCAAAGCCTTTGAGGACAAGGCGCTGAGTGCGCAAGAGCGCGCCCTGGCCCGCGAGAAATGGCTGTACGAGCAGTTACTGGACCAGCTGCAGCCCGCAGTACCGGCGCTGACCCGGCTGGCCGGCGCGCTGGCCGCGCTGGACGCGTTGTGCGCCTTGACCGAACGCTCGCTCACGCTGGACTGGTGCGCACCGCAGTTTGTGCGCGAGCCCTGCCTGGACATCACTGCCGGGCGGCACCCGGTGGTGCAGGCACGGCTGGCCGAGACCAGCCGGGGCAGCTTCATTGCCAATGACACGCACTTGGGGCCCAAGCAGCGCATGCAGATCATCACCGGCCCCAACATGGGCGGTAAATCCACCTCCATGCGCCAGGTGGCGGTGATCGTGCTGCTGGCCAGCATCGGCAGCCATGTGCCGGCCAGCGCTTGCCGGCTGGGGCCGATTGACGCCATCCACACCCGCATCGGCGCGGCCGACGACCTGGCCAACGCGCAGTCCACCTTCATGCTCGAGATGCTGGAGGCCGCGCAGATTTTGCACAGCGCCACGCCGCAGTCGCTGGTGCTGATGGACGAGATTGGGCGCGGCACCTCCACCTTTGACGGGCTGGCCCTGGCTGCCAGCATTGCCACCCAGCTGCACGACCGCACCCAGGCCTACACCCTGTTTGCCACCCACTACTTTGAGCTGACCGTGTTCCCGGCCACGCACCACGCGGCGGTGAACGTGCATGTGAGCGCGGCCGAATCTGGCCGCGACATTGTGTTTTTGCATGAGCTGCAGGCCGGCCCGGCCAGCCGCAGCTACGGCATCCAGGTGGCCCGGCTGGCCGGCATGCCCGCCGCTGTGCTGAACCAGGCCCGCCATACCCTGGACGCACTGGAGCAGCAGGCCAGCGCCACGCAGGCCCAGGTGGACCTGTTTGCCACCGCGCCCGACGAGGCGCCACCCCTAACCAGCGCCGTGGACCACGCCCTGGCCGGTATAGACCCCGACGCTTTAAGCCCGCGCGAGGCGCTGGAGGCGCTCTACCAGCTTAAGAAGCTTTCTGCCGGCTAAGGGCGCTTATTGGTCCTGTGATCCACGTGCAGCCGCTCATCATTACGACGGCCGCCGCATCGGCGGTGGAAAGCCAGTATTCTCAAAAGCATTTAATTGGATGTAATTGGGTGTAATGTTGGTTTCATGCTTCGTACCGACTCTCTCCACATCACTCCTGAGACACTCAGCCTGATCGCTCGGATTGACGAGTTCAAAGGCGCTTGGCGAGCCATGGGTACTCTTGCGCCGGAACGTCTTTCAGCCTTGCGAAGGGTGGCAACCATCGAAAGCATTGGTTCGTCAACCCGTATCGAAGGCAGCAAACTGACCGATCGGGCAATAGACAAGCTACTCTCAAACCTCGCTACCCAGTCCTTTGAAACCCGGGATGAGCAGGAAGTGGCTGGCTACGCAGAGTTAATGGACTTGGTGTACAGATCGTGGCAAGACATCCCGTTCAATGAGAACCAGGTCAAGCAGTTGCACCAGATCTTGTTGCGCCACAGTGAAAAAGACTCGCGGCACCGGGGACAGTACAAGACCAACTCAAACAGTGTGGCAGCGTTTGACGAGGACGGTGTGCAGATAGGCATTGTGTTCGAGACGGCAAGTCCTTTTGACACGCCTCGCCTGATGGGCGAACTACTGACCTGGGTCAATGATGAGCGCGACAAAGCTTTTTTGCACCCGCTGCTGATCATCGCCATTTTCGTCGTGGTGTTCCTCGAGGTACATCCATTCCAGGATGGGAATGGCCGCCTGAGTCGTATTTTGACGACCTTACTGTTGATCCAGGCGGGTTATACCTATGTGCCATACAGCTCGCTAGAAAGCGTGATAGAGCTCAACAAAGAAGCCTATTACCTGGCCTTGCGGCAGACGCAGGGCTCGATCCGATCGGATGCACCCAACTGGCAACCTTGGTTGGCTTTCTTCCTGCGCTCAATGGCTGAGCAGGTCAGGCGACTTGAAAAGAAGGTCGAGCGCGAAAGAATCGTTTTGGCCACTTTGCCAGACCTGTCGCTGCAGATCGTCGAATTTACTCGTGAGCATGGACGCATCACGATCGGCGATGCCATCAAATTGACGGGTGTCAGTCGAAATACGCTCAAGCAACACTTCCGACAGTTGGTCGAACGTCGCCACTTGAATCAGCAAGGCAGCGGACGCGGAGTTTGGTACGGGCTTAAGTAAGGGTCTTTTCGCCAATTAAGTTGGCAAAGCAAATCAAGTGTCAACCCGCTGTGGTCCGTTGTCTTTGCCGACCACCAAACGCGCCGACACCCCTGTCGCCAATGCCGACAGCGCCAGGCAGACCCAGATCACCACGCTGTAACTGCCAGTGTGGTCAAACACCAGACCGGCCAGCACCGGGCCGAGCAGGTTGCCCAAGGCGGCGCCGCTGTACAGGGCGCCAATGATGCTGGCCACTGCGCGGGCGCCAAAAAAATCCATGCACAGGGCAGGCAGCAGGGACACGATGCCGCCATAGCTCAGGCCAAAGCACAGGGCGAACAGTGCAAACAGGGGGTAGCTGGCCGCCCCCGCCCAGAGCAGGTAAGAGGCGCCCATGGCGCCCTGCATCAGCGCGAGCGTGAGGGTGCGGCCCAGCCGGTCGGCCAGGGCGCCGATGACAAGACGACCAAACAGGCTGCCGATGCCTATCAAGCCCACCAGCCCCACCGCCTGTGCTGTGTTGATGCCGGCGTCACGCGCCGCAGCTGACACATGGGCAAAGGGCACAAACATCGATGGCGCTGCCAGCACCGCGCCCAGGTACAGCCACCAGAAAGTGCGGCTGTGCAGCGCCTCGCGCAGGGTGTAGCCGGGTAGCGGCAGTTTGGCGCCGCCGCTGGTGGCCGAGGCTACGGGGGCGCGCCGCATCAGGGCGGTACAACCCAGGCCCAGCACCAGCACCGCCAGTGCCATCAGGCGCAGCGCATCGCGCCACTGCAGCCAGTCAATGGCGCCAGAGGCCAGCAGTGGCACCACCAGTGTGCCCGCACCAATGCCAGCGCTGGCAATGCCCGCCGCCAGGCCGCGCCGGCGGGTGAACCAGGGCTGCACGCAGGCGATGGACGGCGTGTACACCAGCGCAATGCCAACACCAATGCCCACCCCGTAGCACAGGTAGACCGTACCCATCGACTGCGCCAGGCTCGTGCCCAGCAGGCCGGCCGCAATGCAGGCCATGCCGCTTATGCAAACGGCGCGCGGGCCGAAGCGGTCCGCCAGCATGCCGCCGCCCACGCCCAACACAAAGTAAATCAGCCCGCACAAGCCAAAAACCAGGGCCACATCGGCCCGCTGCGCGGCAAACTCGGCCGCAAATGAGGCAAAAAAGGCAGCAAAGGAATACGACACGCCAAAAATCAGCGCCAGGCTGCCGAAACAGGCCCAGACCACCACCCAGGCGTAGGGTGGCTCTTGTGGCGCCGGCTGAGCTGTCGTCAAACCGGGGGCTGGGTTATGGGTCATGCAGTTTTAGTCTATCAGTCGCTCAAGCGCACAGTCCGTCACCTCTACACTCATGGCTTTACTATCAAAAACCATGACCTACTGCGTCGCCATCAAACTCAAAGCCGGGCTAGTTTTTTTGTCCGACTCGCGCACCAATGCCGGGCTTGACCAGATCAGCACTTTTCGCAAGATGATCGTCTATGAGAAGCCGGGCGAACGCTTCATGGTGCTGCTGTCGGCCGGTAACCTGAGCGTGTGCCAGTCGGTCCGCGAGATTCTGCAGGTAGAGCAACTGGCCGATTCAGAGAGTGGCGAGCCCATCACCATCTGGAACGCGCGCAGCATGTTCGACGCCACCCGGGTGCTGGGCGCGGCCATCCGCCGGGTGTATGAGCGCGACGCCGCTGCCCTCAGGCAGGCCGGGGTGGAGTTCAATGTGTCGCTGATCTTTGGCGGCCAGATCGCCGGCGAAGGCATGCGCCTGTATCAGGTGTATTCCGCCGGCAACTTTATTGAGGCCACGCCCGAGACACCGTATTTTCAGGTGGGTGAATCCAAGTACGGAAAGCCGGTGCTGGACCGTGTCATCACCCTCGAGACCCCCTTAGATGAAGCCGCCAAGTGCGCGCTGGTGTCGATGGACTCCACCCTCAAATCCAATTTGTCAGTGGGCCTGCCGCTGGACATGGTGGTGTACGAGGCAGACCGCTTTCAGACCGACAAGGTCTTGTGCATTGACGAGAACAACCCCTATTTCCGCATGTTGCACAACAGCTGGGGCCAAAAGCTGCGCGAGGTGTTTGACAGCATTGAAGACCCAATGTGGAACGGCGAAGCCACAGAGGTGCCGTTGCTGGCGCAATCGGGCCGCAGTCTGCCTTTAAAGAAGATCAGCACGCCGCAAGAAAAGTTGATCTGACCCCGTGGCCCTGCTCGTTTTTTCCCACGCCAACAGCTTTGGCGCCAGCACCTATGGCGTGCTGTTTCGCCACCTCAAGGCGCGCGGCTTCAAGGTGCGCGCCATCGAGCGCTTTGGCCACGATCCGCGCTACCCCGTCAGCAACAACTGGCGCGAGCTGGTACAGCAGCTGATTGACTTCACCCGAGCCGAGGTGAACAAATCCGGGCAGCCCGCCTGGCTGGTGGGCCACTCGTTGGGCGGCTTCCTCAGCCTGATGGCGGCCGCTCGCGAACCCGAACTGGCACGCGGTGTGTTGCTGCTCGACTCCCCACTGCTGGGCGGCTGGCGCGCCAGCACGCTGGGTGCGCTCAAGAGCACGCAGCTGGTGGGCTCGGTGTCCCCCGGTGCGGTCAGCCGGCGCCGCCGCAACAGCTGGGCCAGCCAGGCCGAGGCTCTGGCCCACTTTCAGAGTAAAAAAATGTTTGCCCGCTGGGAGCCGCAGGTGCTGCAAGACTACATCGCCCACGGCACGCACGACGAGGGCGAGGGTGACGACAAAAAACGCGTGCTGAGCTTTGACCGTGACGTAGAAACCGCCATCTACAACACCCTGCCCGACAACCTGGACCGGCTGCTCAAGCGCCACCCGCTCAAGTGCCAGGTGGCCTTCATCGGCGGCGTGCAATCGGCAGAAATGCGACAAGTGGGCATGACCATGACCGAGCAGGTGGTGCGCGGTCGCATCATGATGCTAGACGGCAGCCACCTGTTCCCGATGGAGAAGCCGGCAACAACTGCTGCTGCGGTTGAGGCGGCCCTGCTCGGGCTAAGCTAAGTAGCGCGGCTTAAGCCGCCCAGGTGACCAGCCCGCTCCAGGCGGTGCCCAGCACCACCAGCCCAAACACGATGCGGTACCAGGCAAAGCCGACAAAGCTGTGGGTGGCGATGAAGCGCAGCAACCAGCGCACGCACAGCCAAGCGCTGAGGAAAGAGAACACCAGCCCCACCATAAACACCGGCAGATCGGTCAGCGAGAGCAGCGCCCGTTCTTTGTACAGGCTGTAGACGCCGGCGCCAACTAAGGTGGGTATGGCAAGATAAAAGGAAAAGTCGGTGGCGGCTTTGCGCGACAGGCCCAGCAACATGCCGCCAATGATGGTGGCGCCGCTGCGACTGGTGCCGGGGACCATGGCCAGGCACTGCACCAGCCCCACCTTGAGCGCGTCCAGAGGGGTCATGTCATCGGCATCCATGATGCGGGCCGCGCCCGGGTTGCGCGCCTGCCGCCGCTCGGCCCACAGGATGATCAGACCGCCCACAATAAAGGTGCTGGCGACCACGGTGGGGGTGAACAGATGGGCCTTGATGGCCTTGCCAAACAGCAGGCCCAGCACCACCGCCGGCACAAAGGCAATCAGAATATTCAGCGCCAGGCGTTGTGCCTGCGGCTCGCAGCCCAGACCGGTGACGGTCGCGCGCAGCTTGTGCCAATAGACCAGAATCACGGCAAAAATAGCGCCGGTCTGGATCGCGATGTCAAACACCTTGGCCTTCTCGTCGTCAAAGCCCAGCAGGGCGCCGGCCAAGATCAGGTGTCCGGTGGACGAGATCGGCAGGAACTCGGTCAGCCCCTCCACCACGCCCATGACGGCGGCTTTGATCAACAATTCAATGTCCAAGGGGGCTCCCGGCGTCAATCAACAGAGGGGAATTATCCCCGGCACGCCTCACTCGTAGCGCAGCGCCTGGATCGGCAGCAGTTGCGAGGCCCGACGAGCCGGGTAAAAGCCGAAGAACACGCCCACAAACACCGAAAAACCGACCGCCAGTGCGATGGAGCCCGGGGTCATGCTGACCTGCCAGCCGGCAAAGCGTTCGGTGGCCATGGTGGCTGCGGCGCCCAGGGCCACGCCGATGGCGCCGCCGATGATGGACAGCGTAACCGCCTCGATCAAAAACTGGGCCAAGATGTCGCGCCCACGCGCTCCAAGCGCCATGCGCAGGCCGATCTCTCGGGTGCGTTCGGTCACGCTCACCAGCATG
>SXGQ01832688.1_pt1 | contig 12116 bp, 5 predicted proteins | sample 3178371 | NCBI WGS metagenome assembly SXGQ01 (sample SAMN11356859, study PRJNA531348) | freshwater metagenome | isolation source: freshwater sample F1-20 | place: China: Fuxian Lake, Yuxi | collected 2017-12-25 | reverse complement strand
AGGAAAAACGACAGAAATGCCGATGGACAATTGGCAAGGCTATTATGATTTGGTATTTGATGTATCACCAAAAGATTCCAATCTCTTGTTCACAGGAACAGCATCATTATACAAATCAACAAATGGTGGATCCACATTCAGTATCATTGGTGGTTATGGTGGAAATATTCCCGTGCATCCCGATCAGCAAGACATGAAGCTCATGCCGAATGGTGATTTCTGGATTGCGACAGATGGTGGCTTGACATTATCGACCGATGCATTTTCAAATCCGAATAATTCCTTCGCAAGAAACAATGGAATCGTTGGATCTGATTTCTGGGGATTTGATCAAGGATGGACTGAAGATATCATCATTGGTGGTCGTTATCATAATGGTAATACAGCCATTTCGGATATGTATCAACCTAAGGCATTGCGCATGGGTGGTGCAGAATCGCCGACTGGTTGGGTATTACATCATAAAGATCGACATGTTGCATTCAATGATTTGGGTAATGGTTGGATTTTACCAAAAACGGCAACAGGAAAACCTGAAGGGAGATTTATTTACAGCAAATTCCCAAACATGGAAGAATACGGTGGAAGAAGAGGAAATCTCTTGCATCACCCTGATTATAGCACAACCGTTTTTGTGGGGGAAGGCAAAGGTTTTTGGATGTCGAAAGATGCAGGTTCCACATGGGATTTGATGCATGCATTCGATAACCCAGTACGTTTCATGCAAATCAGTTATGCTGAAAAAGATCCAATCATCTATGCGGATATCGTGAATGAAGGTATCTATCGTAGTGAAGATCTTGGAAAAACATGGAAAGCCAAACCATCATTGTATGCCACACCAAATGGAACAAATGCATGGAAGGGAAGAACACATATTTCGGTATCGCCAACAAATGGCAATGTAGTGTATGCAACATTTTCCAATGGTACTTGGAGCGCAGACATCGGTAAAGTGTTTCGCTCAACCGATGGTGGTGATACATGGTCTGATTTTACGGGTTCTATTTCAGAATATCTTAAATGTACTGTAATACAACCTGATAAAACAGGTAAAGACATCGTGTATTTGTTCACGAATGCGAAGAATGCGAAAACAGGTAAAGTATATTATCGCTCTGCAACGATGACTGATTGGGAATTATTCAATGAGGGATATCCTGCGGGTATGAGCGTGAATCTTGCATTGCCATTTTTCCGAGATGGAAAACTTCGTGTTGCCGGAAATGGAAGTGTGTGGGAATCTCCAATGATTGATACAAGTTTTACACCGATTGCAAAAGCTTGGGTCGGACCCCAAGAAGTGTCATGTGGTGAAGACACCGTATTCATGACGGATCATTCGCTCTTCATCAATCGCAATGCAAAGCGCACATGGAAGATAGAACCAGAACCCGCTTGGATTAGTGACAAAAATGCGATGAATCCACAAGTTGTCTATGGTGCGAAAGGAACATATAATGTTAAGCTCACATTGGAGCAAGAAGGGAAGACATATACTTCATCAATCGTGCCTGTGACGGTTAGAGCATGTCCTTCAATAGAGACTTGCGATAATCCCGGTTTGCTTCCCAAAACAGATTGGCGTCTCTTGAAATTTTTTAGCCAGGAAGTGAATTATCCCGGACTTGCCGAAATGGCGATAGATGATGATCCAAATACAATTTGGCATACAAGATGGAGTACGGGCAATGATACGATTCCTCATGAAATGCAGATTGATTTTGGATTTGAATATAAGGTATTCAAGTTTGCATATCAGGGAAGAGCCGATGGCGTGAATGGAAGAGTGAAGGATGCAGAATTCTACTTTACCAAAGACACTTCAGATTGGGGTAAAGCATATCCCGCAACATTTGACAATAGCAGTGCGATTCAATGGTTGAAATTGGATTCAGCCGGAATCAATGCGAGATATGTGAAGTTTCGATCCTTAAAAGAAATCAATGGCAATCCATGGACAACGGTTGCGGAGTTTTATGCTCAAGGTTGCATCCCGCAGGAGCCAAGTTCGGTGAAAGAAGACATGGCTGTTTTGGCTGTATTTCCTAATCCGACTACGGGATTTGTGAATATTCCATTATCCGGAGTGCATATCAAGCATATTGACATTATCGATGTTCAAGGGCGAATAGTTCGTAGTTTTGTAGGCCAATTTGATCAGAACGGCATTATTGTTGATTGCTCCGGTATTGGAACCGGTTTTTTTCAAATTCGGTTATACGACATGAATGATACAGTGTATCGTTGTTCAATTGTTAAACAATAGTTTGGTGTATAGATGAAAACATTTGTTTACCTATGCTTTGCATTGATCGGTTTATTACAGATCGACATCAATGCCCAAGGCTGTGTTGCAACTCGAGGAATGAGTTCATGTGGTGGAGGAAATGCAATGGGCATGTCCATTAATTTGTCTCCCGGTGAATGGAATCTCGTTACTGGATATAGATATTTCGAATCGTTCAGACATTTTCGTGGAGATCATGAAGAGCCGGAAAGAGTTGCAAACGGTACTGAAGTATGGAATTGGTCAAGCTTTTTGGATGTCACTTTGAATTATGGCATCACCGATCAATTATATGCCACAGCAACTTTACCATATATGCATCATAATCGTTCATCGATGTATGAGCATGGTGGAAATCCACCGAGCGGTCTTGGACAGAGACACTCCACTGGTTCTTCCGGATTATCCGATATCAGATTAGGTATTGGATATTGGTTGTTTGAACCATTTGAACATGATTTCAATTATGCAATCGGGCTTGGTGTGAAAATGGCTTCAGGAAAATATGATTGTCAAGACTTGTTTTACAATCAGGGTCCGAAACGCGATACCAATATGCTTCAATTTGTAGATCAATCCATTCAATTGGGAGATGGAGGAACAGGTTTCTCAATAGATCTTCAAGGTTATCATCCGGTCTCTCAAGAAATTGCCATTGCGACAAATGCATTTTACCTGTTCAATCCTCGTGAAACCAATGGTATACCAACGCTTAGAAAAGACGCTTTTGGAAATGTGATAGAGTTTTCAAGTCCTGATCAATATGGCGCAAGGATTGGTGCATTTTACAATTCACCATTTGGACTGAGTGGATATTTCGGTGGACGGATAGAAGGCGTTCCATCACATGATGCATTTGGTGGAAGCAGAGGATTTAGAAGACCAGGTTATGCGGTATCTGCGGAACCGGGAATTTCTTATGGTTTCAATTCAATGTCTGTGTTTTTCAGTTTGCCAATAGCATTGTATCGAAATAGAGTACAAAGTTATGATGATCTTGAAAAGACAAGGGTCAATGGTGTATTCACCAATGGCGATGCCGCATTTGCAGATTATGTCATCAATCTCGGATTTTCATGGAGATTTGGTGGCAAAGAACATGCGATGTAAATTTTCAAAATCATCATGAACCTTCACATCATTTATCGCATTTCCGATGCAGGGTATTCCAAAGTGAAACCTGCATTTATCAATAATGAAAATTGTTTGAGGAATGCCGTGATGGTTTTTCCAAATGCGAAATTCCATGTAATTGCGGACAATGTATCGGAAGAAACATATGCGATGATTTCTCGATATGTACAATCTGATGAAGTTACTCGAGTTTCCATAGGACATGGTGCAGGGACTTTCAATGTGGGTCTTGATCTTGCTTTGACATTTCCAGATGAAGATATTGTTTATCATCTTGAAAATGATTATTTGCATCTTCCGGGATCTGAGCGACTCATCCAGGAAATTTTGAATTATGGGGCATCATATTGCAGTCTTTATGATCATCCCGATAAATATAGGCCACCCTCTTTGGGAGGCAATCCATTTGTGGATGTGGATGGAGGTGAAGCAACAAAAGTCTATTGCATTGGGTCATCACATTGGAAAATCACAAATAGCACCACCATGACTTTTGCATGCAAAGTCCGAACACTCAAACAAGACATCAAAACATTAAGGAAATGGACGAACAAAGGTCATTGTCCGAATGATTTCAAGATGTTTCTTGAATTGAGAAAAAAAGGCAGGGCACTCATGACACCCATACCCGGCTTCTCAACACATGGCGAAACATTGTTTTTATCCCCGTTTACTGACTGGGAATCCATTGCTTTATCACGTTGAACTGCAGAGGTTTGACCATAAATCCTTATCTTCGTGGCACTTATTTCATCAATTCTATTCATCAAGGATAATACATGATCCGTTCAGCAATCATTGCAATGGCATGCATCGGACTATTTTCCGTCCAAGCATGTTCACAATCGTCCGATAAAGGAGCACCAATGGAACTCAAAACCCAGAAAGACAAAGCAAGTTATAGTATCGGTGTAAGCATCGGTAAAAACTTGAAAGACCAAAAGGTAGATATCACAACAGATATTTTGGTCAAGGGTTTGCTTGATGCATATACAGGTGCAAAAACACAATTGACAGAAAAGGAAATGGGCGATGTATTGACTCAGTTCCAACAAGAAATCATGGCAAAAGCACAAGAAGAAGCAGCCAAAAAAGGTGGCGAGAATAAAACAAAAGGCGAGAAGTTTCTTGCTGACAACAAAAACAAACCAGGTGTAAAGTCAACACCAAGTGGTCTTCAGTATTCTGTTATCACAGAAGGCACAGGTCCTAAACCAACTGCTTCATCAACAGTTAAAGTGCACTATACAGGTAAACTCATCGATGGCACAACTTTCGATTCATCGGTTGATCGTGGTGAGCCGGTTGAATTTCCTCTCAATGGTGTCATTAAAGGTTGGACAGAAGGCGTTCAGCTCATGAGCAAAGGATCTAAGTATAAATTCTATATTCCTGCTGAACTTGCTTATGGTGAGCGCGGAGCAGGCAATGCAATCGGACCAAATGAAACATTGGTGTTCGAAGTTGAATTGCTTGATATCGTGAAATAATTTCACGCCTTGAATATTCAAAGCCCGACAGTGTATACACGGTCGGGCTTTTTTTCTCTATATAAGAATGATGAAAGAGACGAGAGAACAAATACTAGGTAGGGCATTTGACCGACATATCTCTGTATCCGCCGGTGCAGGAAGCGGGAAGACACGTGTATTGGTGCAGAGATTCATTCATATCCTCGAACAACATCCGGGAATCGACTTATCATCCATAGTTGCAATTACATTCACAAGAAAAGCCGCAGCGGAAATGATGAAAAGAGTCATGGATGCAGTGGAAGAAAAATTACTTGATGCAATCAACCAAGAACGAATGCTTGATGTGGAAATGTGGTCGAGAATTAGGCAACATCTCAATGCTGCAAGAATTTCAACCATAGATTCTTTTTGCAGTCAGATAGTTCGTGAATATCCGATCGAAGCAGGAGTTCCACATACGCTTTCCCCGCTGCCTACAAGTAGAGCAGTCACGATGCGCATGCAATGCATCGAAGAAGCATTGATCCATGTACTAAATCCTGACCATCCATCAAAACAATTGATTGATTCGCTCTTTCATAAACATCATCATTCCACTATAACAAAAGCATTAGACCATTTATTGCAAAAAGGCTCATTGGCATTGAACGTTCTTGATGAACTTCATACTAGAAAAGATGAAGATATCATAGAACATGCATGGAAATCGATCCGGAAAGACTTGCTTGAACATATGAGCACAATGTTCATTGTAATGAGTGAATTGCCTGGATTTCTTGATTCAAGATTTATAGATGCACACCTTGTAATGCAATGGAAATCACTTCGCAAGCAAAGTCTTGAGATTCTTGAACAACCATTACATGATGAAACATTCACATTCTTACGAATGGTTGATGCATTGTCGAAAACGATAGTTTCACAATATGTCACGCAGAAGAAAACACCTGCAGTGAAATACGTAAAGTTCTCCGACATTTCCATTGATGATTGGATAGTTTCGAATTATGGATTGATCGAGGAAATACGCAAACAGTGCGATATCATAAGCACGATAGGTGAGATTGGTGTAGCTCTTGATGGCGGTTCTCTTTCCGCAGAAAAAGAAGCGTTAAGATTTTCCCGTTTATTGCTTGACATCGCTCTTCATGCTTCTTCATTGTTTGAAGCATATAAAAGAAATGAAGGAACGCTAGAGTTCAACGATGTACAAACAATAGCCATGGAATTACTTGATCATCCGGAGGCGGGTCCTAAAATACGATCAAGAATAAAGTTTTTAATGATTGATGAATTTCAAGATACCAATGCGATGCAATATGAATTGGCTTCAAGAATTGTTCGATCATTAAAAGGTGAAAAGAGCGATCAAGATGTAAATCTCTATATAGTTGGAGATCCGAAGCAAAGTATCTATGGATTTCGATCTGCAGATGTACGTGTATTTGGCTCAGCATCAAAAGACATACAGCAGGCAAATCTTTTTAATGGTACAGTAGATTATGCAGAACACTTGAACGAAGAAGAAAAAACCGGAAAATTATCACTATCAACTTCATTTCGTCTACTGCCGGGTATCATTGGTTTTGTTAATGATTTGTTTTCAACTTTGATGGGCAATAAAGCTGAAGGATATGAAGTAGCGTATGAACAAATGATAGGTGGGCGGAACATCGGTAATGAATTTACCGAGAAACAAGAAATAGGGAGTATTTCATTTCTGATTCATACACAAACAAATGAAGATGAATCGCAATCGATGATGGATGAGGCGGGTTTAATTGCCTCTGCAATCAAAGACATGGTTGTGAACAAAAGCAAAAAAGTATGGGATGTCATAAAGGATGAGCAAGGTAATATTCAGCATATCTTACGTGATGTGAAATTTAAGGACTGCACCATTCTCTATGAAAGAAGAACCATGGTACATGTACTCATGGCTGCATTAAGATCTGAGGGAATACCGTATTTCACAACCGGGAATAAGGGTTTTTATACATCCCCCGCAATCATTGACATCAGAAATTATCTTACATTCCTAAGTAATAGAAACAATGAATTGGCTCTTGCAGGAATACTACTTTCGCCGTTTTTTGGTGTGAGCGATGATGAATTATATGCAATAAGAAATGCATATGGTAGAAAAAGTCTCTGGGTGGCCATGAACGAATATGCCAATGTAGAATCAGGAGCTACGCAGCATTTGAAAGAAGCAGTTACAATCCTGTCGGCATTATTGGTCAAAGCTCAAACTATGTCCTTACCAATCTTGATTCACACCATTCTGGAAGCGTCTCATTGGAGGAATATTGTCAAAACCATGGAGGACGGAGCTCAATGGTTGGCAAATGCAGAGAAGTTAATAGGTATTGCTCGAGAGTTTGAGCAAAGAGGATTCAGGCATATCCATGCATTAGTACAAGAATTACAATTAGCCGCAGAATATGATGATGAATCCGAAGCGCCAATTGTCAATACCGAAGATGCAGTGAATTTAATGACAATTCATGCATCAAAAGGCCTAGAATTTCCGATCGTCATGCTATATGACACGAATGCCAAAGAGCGAATCTCACAGCCGGCATTGTTTGAATCCGATCAGTTCGGAATAGGATTGCCACTCATCAAAGAGTATCGTGTATCGGGTGCACATGAAACGTCTCAATCATTGATATCAATGGCTGTGTCTACAGAAAGAAAAGCAAGACTCTTAGCTGAAAAGAAGCGTTTACTCTATGTAGCCTTAACAAGAGCAAAAGACCATTTATTCATTTCTACTTCTCATAAAGATGGTAAGGAATATGCGGAGCGCAGCATGATGCAATTGATAAGCAGTCATTCCTCGGCTTATGAGATTGCAATTCTCAATACAGAAGGGAAGTCACTATATCATACATCTATACCGGTACTTGATGCTAATCAAGAAACCGTGTTACATAGGGAATTGGATATCCCTATTTCAATTATACGCACTCCATTTGATATTCAAACTGAAGAACTACAGGAAAGTCCGGTTCAAGAAGCATCGTTTCATTTGTTCGAGAAATCAAGACAGGAATATAAAGATGAGTGGTATTCCACCTCTCAATTCATGTTGTTGCAGTCTGATGAAGATAGTTTTAGAAAAAAATATGTTTTTGGATTTCCCGATACAAAAGCAGATCATCATGCAGGATTTATGAATGATGAAGGTCATGGAGATATATCAGCGGCTCAATATGGTATTCTTGTACATCGCGTCCTTGAACAAATTAAAACATGGATTCAACAAGATGGTGCAATCAATGAAGATCTTTTGCATTCTATCATTGAAGAACAAGTGAATGATTTCATGATATATTCTTCTGAAAAAGATGAGATATGTTCACGATTGCTTACACTTTGTAAAACGATTCATCAATCTGATTTCGTGCAATCTCATCTATCAGTGATTTCAAGAATAAAGACGGAATATTCATTATCCATACCAATCAATGATGATTTTTTTGTTGTAGTCTATGATGTTCTCATTGAAAAAGAAGATGGTAAGGCTCAGGTTTGGGATTGGAAAACAAATGCATGTTCCACAAGGAGTGAAGTTGATGCTCTCGTGAAAAAGTATGAGCTTCAGATGAAATATTATGCATATATCCTCCATTTGATGTATCCTTTGCAGGAAATCATCACAACCACATTATTGTTCACGGGCATGATACATAGTTCGGATCAACAAGATTGGATTAGGGATTTACATTGGAATCGAGATGATATGCCCATGATTAGACAAGAAATAGAACAACACATTGCTTCTGCCAAGAAATCCACTCTATTGTAAAAAAGTCACACTTAAGCGTAGCTTTTATATCGAACGACTCGTCACGATATTGACATCATATGGAGAATCATAATCCCGAGAAAATCTTCCAACCTCAGTCTGCATAGACATAGATGAAATTATTTCCATTGAGTCTGTCTAAATTGATTTCAATCGCGTCATCTCGAGTGTTTTTTTGTGAATTACATATAACACTTGTTTGGTCTCACCCATTGTTGGCAGCGTAATTCTATCAATTGCTCCATCATTTCTGGTATGAATGGTAATCCATGATACTGCTTAAAGAAGTACAACTGCATTCGTACTGTCTATTGTTTCGTTGGTTATCATCAGTGTATCATAGCAGTAGAATATAGTTAATCCTCATACAGGAAGAATCACCATCTTTTTAGGAACATATTCGGTTGTGACTGAACATGATGATTACTATAATTTACTGTACTTTATCATCAAAATCAGGAAATACATCGATGGCAGGTAAGTTCTATCTATCAGTTCCCCAAAAATGGTGATGACATTACATACACAGCCATATCAAAGTTGCATAGTTGCAAACTAAAGAAGAGGTGAATTACCGTAATAAAAGCTCCCACATTCCTTCGCTTCTAAACCATATCAAACTTTTTCTTTTGGGATTATAGAAAGCACAGTAATTATACTGTTCATACCATGTGGTTTGTTTCATTCCCTTAGTGCCGGCTCGCACATACTTGAATGCTCTGTCTTTGCCGATTCGAAGGCGTAGCACTTTGTTCTGAAATGAATCATCCACTGATTTATTTCCAATGATATGGGGAGATCTACCACCCACAATATAGATCGCATTCATATGATAATCATATGCTCCAATCCCTTCGATATCGATACTTTCTTCATGAGGCCCAATGATTTTTTTGAATGTGTGTTGTTCATAGTCAAAAAGAAACAAATCTCGAAGCCAACACCAAACGCCGAGATCATTGCGAATTGCCTTTCCATCGGGACATTCTTGTTCTAATTGATTACCTGAACAACTTCCAAAACCTGATAACACATAAAGATGTGGCTTATCCGGATGACCTAGAATAAGGTTGCTATGTGATCGTTTCGGCGGATTGCAATTATCAATATTCGGGTGAACAGTTACCCAATTTCCATTCCCTTCATATTCCACGGCCCAGTTTTTCAATGAATAAAAACCATATCCACCAAAGTATCCCAGACTCTGGTTTCTGTCATTCCAATACAGTGCCGCATAATGAGATTCTTCATCTTCTCTGTGATTGGAATAGGGTGTGACTTCGCATGTATTGATATCCACTGCATATTTGACCTCTTTGCCTCCAAGACCAAAGAGAATTCTTTTGCCTACTTTATCAAGCGTAAACCTGTCTCCAAGCGGTATGGTTGATTTCCAGGCAATGCTATCAACATGATATGTATCAAGGTGAATCGCAAATAGATGATTTCTTCCAAAAGCATAGACTATATTATTCTCGCGGTCATAAGCATTGGTTGAGAACTGCAAATGCTGAATTGAGAATGATGAATCCGGGATTCGTAATTTCCATTGTGGTTTGCCATTCAATGTGGTGAACAACAAAAAAGAAAGAATCAGTACCCTCATGAACAATCTTAATATGTGAAGTAAAACCCTTTTACCCGCAGAAAATCAGTGCAAACCCTATGTTTCAACGATTTAAAAATGACTTCAATGCATCAATACAAAACTCAATGACATGAATGATGATAGATTCGATGAATGCTGTTATGTCTTTGACTTGATCAAATGAAAATGGTTTCAATAAATCCTTCCAACCGAATCCTTTGCCTTGGGAAAGCAGCGTATAGAACATTGAACCGTATAAAAACAAGACAATCGCAGCCATCATTGATGATGCGAATATCAAAAGATTTTTATTGAATGAATTCTTTAATTTCATTGTCTGTGCTCAATTAGCATGGACAAAATTACAAGTTTTTTATCTCAGCAATCAAATCTTGCAATACTTTTTTTGAATCACCGAATAGCATGGATGTTTTGGGTCTGAAGAAGAGATCATTCTCGATACCTGCATAACCAGGCTTCATGCTTCGTTTGTTCACTATGACATGTTTGGCTAATTCCACATCCAAAATGGGCATACCATAGATTGGGGAGCTTGAATCCGTCTTTGCTGCAGGGTTCACGACATCATTGGCTCCAAGAACAAGCACTGCATCGACGGAAGGAAATTCATCATTGATTTCTTCCATTTCTTTGAGTTTTTCATAGGGTACATCGGCTTCTGCGAGCAATACATTCATGTGTCCGGGCATGCGTCCTGCCACCGGATGAATCGCATATGTAACCTCAACACCTTTTTCTGCAAGTAATTTTTCCAATTCATGGCAAGCATGTTGGGCTTGTGCCACGGCAAGTCCATAACCGGGAACGATGACAACTTTTGAAGAATATGACATCAACACTGCCGCATCCGATATGGACATTTCTTTATATGCTCCTTGAGCTCCGGCGGATTGACCCGATTGTGCGCTTGCTCCGAATGATCCAATGAGCACATTCAGCAATGATCTGTTCATTGCATTACACATAAGCACGGTCAATAATGTTCCTGCAGCACCTACAAGTATACCACCGGTAAGCATTGCAGTATTGTCATAGAGAAAACCACCACATGCAGCTGCAATTCCGGTGAAGGAATTGAGTAGCGAAATCACGACGGGCATATCTGCGCCGCCAATTGGAAGTACGAAGAGTACTCCATATATGGCTGAAATTGCAAGTATGGCATAGAAAAATGTGATTGTTTCTTCTGGACGCAAGAATAAGATCATGCATGTCAAACCGAGTGTAATAATCAACATGAGAATATTCACTATATGCTGACCATTGAATGCATAATCATTCAATCTGCCATCCAATTTTGCCCATGCGATCATGGATCCTGTGAATGAAACTGATCCTATTATCAATCCGGCAAGAATGACGAGCAGCATACCACCATCAAGTGTTGAAAAATAGGTATATCCACCGCCTGCATATAATTCGGGTTTGAAATCATGCACCAAGTGTTTGAACTCGATGATGGAGATGAGTGCTGCGCATGCTCCACCCATGCCATTGAATAAACTCACCATTTGTGGCATGGCTGTCATTTTCACATTCTTTGCAGATAGTGTTCCAATCACTCCGCCAATGGCAAGACCACCAATAATCCAAAGATGATTTCCAAGATGATCACCGGCATCATTTGTGTACAAGAGTATTGTACCAATGATTGCCATGCCCATACCGAGCGCGGCAACGGTATTTCCTTTGCGAGCGGTCTTAGGATTGGAAAGCATCTTCAAACCAAGAATGAAGGTGATTGATGCTATAAGGTATATGAAGAGAAGAAGAGATTCCATGCGATTCATTTTT
>SXGQ01663397.1_pt1 | contig 12116 bp, 12 predicted proteins | sample 3178371 | NCBI WGS metagenome assembly SXGQ01 (sample SAMN11356859, study PRJNA531348) | freshwater metagenome | isolation source: freshwater sample F1-20 | place: China: Fuxian Lake, Yuxi | collected 2017-12-25 | reverse complement strand
CGGACTTCGGCGCGGACGCCGTCATCGACCGTTTTGGGCAGATCGAGCCCACGGTGCTGGTCGCGGCGGACGGATACACGTACGCCGGCACGCCGCACGACCGCCGCGAGACCATCCGCCGGCTGATGGATGCCCTGCCGTCGCTCGCGCACACCGTGCTGGTGCCGTACCTGGACGCCGGCGCGCACGTCGACGGCGCGCGCCCCTGGGCGGACCTGGTGGCGGACGGCGAGGCCGAGCCGCGCTTCGAGCCCGTGCCGTTCGACCATCCGCTGTGGATCCTGTACTCGTCGGGGACCACGGGCGCGCCCAAGGCCATCGTGCACGGGCACGGCGGCATCGTGCTGGAGCACCTCAAGGCGCTGGTGCTGCAGCAGGACGTCCGCCCCGGCGACCGGCTGCTGTGGTACACGACGACGGGGTGGATGATGTGGAACCGCCTGGTGGGCGGGCTGCTGGCGGGCGCCACCGTGGTGCTGTACGACGGCAGCCCCGCGCATCCCGCGCCGGACGTGCTGTGGCGGCTCGCGCAGGACGCGGGCGTTACGCACCTGGGCGCCGGTGCCGGCTGGTTCCTGTCGCAGCGGGATGGGGACGCGCGGCCGGGCGCGCGCGTTGATCTGTCCGCCCTGCGGCAGGTGAGCTCCACGGGATCGCCGCTGCCGCCGGAGGGCTTCCGGTGGATCTACGACGCGGTCAAGACGGACGTGTGGCTGGCGTCGTCCAGCGGGGGCACGGACGTGGCCACGGCGTTCCTGGGCGCGTGCCCCGCCCTGCCCGTGCACGCCGGCGAGCTGCAGGGCCCGGCGCTGGGCGTGCGCGCCGAGGCGTGGGACGACGACGGTCGGCCCGTCGTGGGCGCGGAGGGCGAGCTGGTGGTCACGCGGCCCATGCCCTCCATGCCTCTCTTTTTCTGGGGCGACGCGGACGGGTGGCGGTACCGGGAAAGCTACTTTGGCACGTGGCCGGGGGTGTGGCGCCACGGCGACCGCGTGCGCTTCACGGAACGGGGCAGCGCGGTGGTGGTGGGCCGCAGCGACGGCACCCTCAACCGGCACGGCGTGCGCATTGGCACGGCGGAGATCTATCGCGCCGTAGAGGCGGTTCCGGGCGTGGTGGACAGCCTGGTGGTGGGGGTCGAGCGGCCGGGCGGAGGGTACTGGATGCCGCTCTTCGTGGTGCTGGCGGACGGCGCGGCGCTGGACGACGACCTGCGGGCGCGCATCCGCCACGCGCTGCGGACGTCGTTCTCCCCGCGCCACCTGCCCGACGAGATCGTGCAGGTGCCCGACGTGCCGCGCACGCTCAACGGCAAGAAGGTAGAGGTGCCCGTCAAGCGCATCCTCGCGGGCGTCCCTACCGCGCGGGCCGTGAACCCCGGCTCCCTGCGCAACCCCGCCGCCCTGCGCTTCTTCGAGACGCTCGCCCAGGACCGCGCCGCGGCGGCGCACGGCTCGCGCCGGGGCGGCTGAAGCCGCAGCAAGAACGGCGAAAAACCTCGCAGATCAGGACGAGAACGAAGTTCCGGTCCCCTCCGCCACCGCACGCCGTCCGGGGGGCGGCATCACTGCCTTCCCCGACGCGGCGCCACCCGCCGCGAGGTAGCGTGCGAAATCGTCTGGCAACGCGCTTTCGCGGATGCCGCGCACCGCCTCCGCCAGGTCGTATTCCACACGAACGAATTCAACCACGGGTAGATCTTCGCCCACGTCGAGCAGCACGTAACCGGCCCGCCAGTCACCGTCCTTGGGCCGCCCCACCGAACCCGTGTTCACGAAGTGGATGCCGGACACCTCGCGGTGCCACGGCTTGTGCGTATGGCCGAAGCAGATCACGTCGCCCGGCTGCGCCTGTGCATGCTCCGCCATCTTCGTGCAGAAGGAATCCGGCCGGTCCTCCGTCCAGTATAGGGTGTTGAGCGTCGGTGTCCCGTGTACGAGCACCACACGGGGGCCCGGCAGGTGCCCCCCGTGCGGCCGGATGTCGATGCGGAACGGCAGAGAGCCGAGGAACCGGCGGGTTTCTGCTGAGACGTGCGAACGGGTCCACGCATAGCTCTGGTGTGAAAGCTCCTCCTGCCGGGGATCTTCGTACTTGCACCCGCAGTGCTTGTAATCCGTCGCCACGGTGGAATCGTAGTTCCCCGCGACCCCCGGCACCCCGAGCTCACGCAGGAGGTCAACCGTCTCATTCGGCCACGGAGCGTATCCTACGAGGTCGCCGAGGTGGTACATCCCCCGAAGGTCCGGCTGCGCACCAATGTGCGCCAGCACCGCGCGCAGTGCCGGGAGGTTGGCGTGCACATCGGAAAACAGCGCGTAGCGCATGGCGGCCTCTCTTCCGCGTAGGGGGAGATTCGGCGATCAGGAGCAACAGCCCGGCGCGCAGCACGTCGAAGCCGCGGCCTCCGGCTTGCGCGCGCGCACGAACGCGCCCATGAACCGGCCGTCCACGTCCTCGGCGATGCCATCCGGGTCCAGCCCGGCGCCTTCGAGGAACGCCCGCGCGTCCTCTACGCGGTAGACGCGCGTGGGCTCGATCTCAGCGTCCGCGAACCCCACTTCGGCCAGCAGGCGCTTGAACTCCGCTTCCTCCAACGCTCCGGCCACGCAGCCCACCCACAGCTCCATGCTGCGCCGCACGGCCTCCGGCACGTCGCCCCGGACCACCACGTCCGACACCGCGAACCGCCCGCCCGGCTTGAGCACGCGGAACGCCTCACGCAGCACGCGCGGCTTGTCGGCCGACAGGTTGATCACGCAGTTGGAAATGATCACGTCCACCGAGTTGTCCGGTAGCGGGATGCTTTCGATTTCCCCCTTGAGGAACTCGACGTTCTCCACCCCGGCGCGCCGCTGGTTCTCGCGGGCCAACTCCAGCATCTCGTCCGTCATGTCCAGGCCGTACGCCTTGCCCGTGGACCCCACGCGCCGCGCCGACAGCAGCACGTCGATTCCGCCGCCCGAGCCCAGGTCAAGGACCGTCTCGCCCTCGAGCAGCTCTGCAAGCGCGGTCGGGTTGCCGCAGCCCAACGAGGCGAGCACCGCCTGTTCGGGAAGGTTCGCGGTCTGGATGTCGTCGTACAGGTTCGCGGTGATCGGATCGCAGCCGCCCACGGCGGCCGAGGCACCGCAGCACCCGTTCGCCTGCCCGGCGACGACGCGAAGCGCCGCCTGCCCGTACTTCTCGCGCACGACTTCGCGCACGGTCTCCGTGCTGTCCATCCTGGACCTCCAGTGGTTTGCATCAACGAACGTTGATGCGTTTAGGCAAAAAAAGGTGCCGTCCGTCAGGCACAGCACCCACCGTCCGCACTCCACCCGGAAGCGGGCGGCTTCGCGTCCGTCACGAACTCCGCGATGGCATCCAGCACGTCGGGATTCAACGAGTAGTAGACCCACCGGCCCTGCTTCCGGTCGGTCACCAGCCCGGCCACCTTCAGGGTCTTCAGGTGGAACGACAGCCGGGACTGGGCCGCGCCCAGCAGGTCCGTCAGGTCGCACACACAACGCTCGCCAGAGGCAAGGCGGCGGACGATCGCCAGCCGCGTCTCATCCGAGAGGGCATGGAACCAGCGGGCCACCTGGGCGGCATCGAAGCGAGTCGTCGTAGCCATGGGGAGGAATATATCAATGTTTCTTGTTGCGTCAATCGCGGGAGGGGACGCCGCCGCGTCCGCACCAGGCTCTACGCGCAGATTCCAGCAAGCCCCGCCCTACTCCGCGTGCTGGGTCCACTCCGTCAGGCGGTGCAGGAGCCGGTCGATGCGGACGCGCAGGTCCAGGTCGTCCACGTACGGCGCGGCTGCGCGCAGGTACGAGATCAGCAGGCCGATCTCGCCCTGCGCCAGCTCGCGGGCAAAGAGCAGCGGGTTGAGCCCCAGGTCGCCCGCGGCCGTCTCGACGGCCTGCTCCGCCAGCTCGCACAGCTCGCCGGGGTCGCCGCCGGCCAGCGCGGCCTCGTGCCGGGGGTCCAGCATGGTCAGTCGCGCGGCATGGCGTTCATCATCCCCGCCAGGCTGCCCGTGAGCAGCACGCGCCACTGGCCGTCGGCGCGCTTGAGGGGCGTCACCTGCACCTGGTCCATCTCCATCTCCCCGACGCTCATCCGCATGCGGTACACCACGTGGGCCACGGTGTCGCCCTCCATCACGTGCCCCAGGACGACGGTCTGCGAGCCGTTGAGGATCTCGCGCATGTCGGGATCGTCCAGCTGCGAGCGCAGCATGCGCTCGAACACCTGGGCCGCCGTGAGCTGGTTGAACCCCGCCGCGTTGGGCACGCCGAACATGCGCTGAAAGGTGGAGTCGCCGTCCGCCTCTGCGCCGGCCAGCGCCACCAGCCCCTGCATGGTCTCCTTGAGCTCGTTGAGCGCCTCGGGGTGCATCAGGGCCACGTTGCCCGCGTAGTCGCCCGTGCGCAGGGTCTGGAAGTAGCGCTCCGCCACCTGCTCCGGCGTGTCCTGCGCGGCCAGCCGGGGGGCCAGGGCCAGCAGCGCCGCCGTGAGAACGGGCAGCGCCCGCAGCATCGTCTTCATCCGTCGTTTCTCTCCTGGGAGTTGAAAACCGCCTGCCGTCCGCGCCTGCTACCCCGCATCCCCCGGCGTTGTCCCCTCAGAGAACGCTGCCGGCCGCATTCCGGCAATCCCCCTCAGGGCGCGGGACGGCGGAACTCGGCGTCGGCGTTCCACGTGGGCAGCGCGTCGCCGTTGGCCAGCGCCATGCCGAACGCCAGCACCGTCTTTGCCAGCTGCACGGCGCCCGTGAGGTCGAAGTCCGGCCGGTACTCGTCGCAGGGCTGGTGATAGCAGCGCGACGTGTACGCCTCTTCCTGCTGCGCGCCCCACTCCGCCGGCCGTCCCTCGTACAGCGACCCCGCGGCGATGGAGACGGACGGGACGCCCGCCTTGGCGAAAGAAAAGTGGTCCGAGCGGTAAAAGTAGCCGCGCTCCGGGTGCTGGTCCGGCGACACCCGCCAGCCGCGGGGCGCCACGAGCGACGCGAACTGCGGGCCCAGGTTGCTCTTGTTGTCGCCCAGCAGGCGAAAATCCGTGGAGCGGCCCAGCAGGTTGCCGCCGTCCACGTTGAGCGCGGCGACGATGCGGGGGATGGGGACGGTGGGGTTCAGGGCGTACCACTCGGAGCCCAGCAGCCCGCTTTCCTCCGCCGTCACGAAGACGAAGAGCAGGGAGCGCCTGGGCCGTTCCCCCTGCGCCGCCACGCGGGCCATGGCCAGCAGGTCCGCCACGCCCGAGGCGTTGTCCAGCGAGCCGTTGTAGATGCTGTCGCCGTTCACCGCGGGGCCAATCCCCAGGTGGTCCCAGTGGCCCGTGAACGCCACGTACTGGTCGCGCAGCTGGGCGTCGGCGCCCCGCACGACGCCCACGACGTTCTCCGACTCCAGGTGCTGCACCGTGTTGGTGAAGCCCGCGTCCAGGTTGATGCCCGTGGCCACGGGGCGAAAGTCCCGGCGCTCGGCCCGGCGGCGCAGGTCCGCCAGGTTCAGCCCGGCCCGGGACAGCAGGGCCGTAGCCGCGCTGTCGGTGATCCACCCGCGCACGCCCAGGGGCTGCGGCAGGCCGGGGCTGCGGGGAAGCATGCGCTGCTCCTTGGCCCACGAGCCCACGACCGTGTGCCACGGGTAGCCCGCCTGCTCCGTCGTATGGATGATGAGCATGCCCGCCGCGCCCTGCCGCTCGGCCTCCTCGAACTTGTACGTCCAGCGGCCGTAGTACGTCATGGCCTGCCCGCCGAACCGGTTGGGCTCGTTGGCGGGCGCCGGCGGGTCGTTCACCAGCACCAGCAGCACCTTGCCCCGCAGGTCCATCCCCTTGAAGTCGTCCCAGCGGTACTCCGGCGCGCGCGAGCCGTAGCCCACGAAGACGATCTCGCCGCTGGCCGCGCTGCGCTGCGCCGCGGAGCCCGCCCACACCACCACGTCCTCGGGATCGCGCAGGCTGGCGGACGCGCGGCCGCTGGCCGTGACGCGGATGCTGGCGCGGTCCGCGCCCACCACGTCGATGGGCACGCGCTGGAAGTACGAGCCGTCCACGCCCGGCTCCACGCCGCTGGCGCGCAGCTGGCTGGCGATGTACTCCGCCGTCAGCCGGCCGCCGCGGGTGGCCGGGGCGCGTCCCTCCAGCAGGTCCGACGACAGGAAGCGCAGGTGCCCGTCGATCTCCGCGGGCGTGATGCGCGGGGCCTGCGCCGCGGCGGGCTGCGCCAGCAGCGCCGCGGCGGCGGCGGTGAGCAGGGTGCGTTTCATGAGGAGGCGGTTCATGGAAGGCGGTCGCGCGAAGAAGGTCTGGTTGGGCGATGGGTTTCGCGCCGCAAGCTAGGGGCGGAACGGGCGCGCCGCGAGCCCCCGCCGTCCCGGAAGCCGTCCGGCCGCCCCGAGCCGAAACCGGCGGCGCAAGGATGCGGATCGATCGGTAAGCCGTGCGCGGCGGCGCGGCTCGAGAGGGCGCCCCCTCCGCTCGCTTAGGCTCGCACCTCCCCCAATAACCCCTGGGGGAGGTTGAACCGGGGCGGCCACGCGAGCGCCTTGGCACTCGCTAAGTCTTTCCCTGTTCGCCATTTACGGCGCATCCCCGTCCGGCCTCAGAGTGCGAAGGTGTCAACACTTGGTGTCAAAGTCCCTTTCAGGCCCTTCTGCGTGACTTGCTGAGCATTTCCATCGCCTCCGCAAGCTCCTCGTAACTCACATCGTCGTACACGTCACGGAGCGTTGCGGCGGTCGTTCCCGTCAGGTGCTCCCGCAGCTTGTCTCGGAACTGCCCGAAGGCCGGAGTGCGCACGCCCGCCCGCTTGTAGGCGTGGAACCCAACGCGCTCCTCGTCGATCCCTGCGGCCTTCTTGGCCTTCTGCATCCACCCGTTGAGCACGGCCCGCGAAACTGCCCTGCCGGGGTCCTGCTCGGACGGAATCAGCCAGGGCGACAGCACCGAAGGCGTAGGCACGGAATCAAGCGCCTGCATCGCTTCGGGCGTGAGCGGGGTAACGAGCCTGCGCCCCGCCTTGTCGTACTCGCCCGGCCACATGATGCGCCCGCGCGGGTTTGTGGTCCCTGTCGGGACTGACCCGCGTGTGCGCGCACGCGCACGCGCGTTCAGTCCCAAGAGGGACCACACGAACGCGGGCCGGGAGCGCGCAACGCGCTCCCGACCCGCTCATATTCCAACCGACCGGGCGGAGGGCCTCGCGGCCCTCCCTCCCGTCCCCCCCTAGCTTCCGGACCACCGCGACGCCCGTGCTACCCGCTTGGCGGGGCTGCCTATGCGGCTTTCCGTGCGACTGGGTTGAACGCGTAGCGCGAAGCCCCTCCCGGCCCGGCAACCCGAGCCGGGGGCGGTACGGTGCTAGCACCGTACGTATCCTGCATTCTCTGTTCGGCCTTCAACGGATTCCGTGCGTTGGGGGGGGGCTGAGCCGCGTAGCGCGTCCCCTCCCGCGCTCGAAACCAGACGGACAGGCCCGTAGGGTGCTGTCAGGGTGCCGGTTCCAGCCGCGCAGTGCAACCGGTTATGGCGTTATCTGATTGCTTCCGCTATTGTGACGGGATATGTGCACATTGGCGCTTATGGACAAATCGGACCAACAATGGCAGGTAAGCGAGGCAAGCGGCGGGGTAGCGACAGTCGGCCGCGAATACCACCCCCAGCGCCTTACTGGTGGGTACAGGAGCCCAACGGCGCGATTTGGGCTCAATTGATTCTGTCGGAGCACGATGACTCGCTGGGATTGACCCTCTGGCGTGCGGCGCGCGTTGCGAGGCTTTTTATCGACTCCACTGAAAAGGCACGTTCCCGCCTCACGCACGCGAAGTGGCCAGTACTCCGCCGCGTGTTCGCTCTTGATGAAGTAGATATACCGGAAGCGTTGCGGCACAGTATTGAGGTTTTCCCGAAACTGTTCTCACGCGATGAGTCTGTCAGCGAATTAGAGATCGCCGAAGCCTGCACTCGTGTTGCTCAGTGGGCGGATGAGAATTGGAAAGCGGCAACGGCCTTCCAGTTCGCAGAACTCGCTGCTAAGGCGCAGCCATCAGCCCCGCAGCGTGCGCTGTACGCGGGGCGGGTCTGTCGCGGGCTGGGGTTCTTCGACCGCGCGAGCGTATGGTTCGAACGGGGCTTTCGCTTAGCCGTTCAACAAGGCAACCGGTCCGAAACTGTGCGGGCGCTGCTGGGCCAAGGGGCGCTAATGCAGGAATGCGGCAGACTGGATGAGGCCCAACGGTGGTTCATCAAGGCCGCGCGCAGGGCAGCGCGTACCGGACGGAAGAAACGCGCGGCGGAAGTCCGGCACGACTTGATGGCCTTGGCAGCGGAACGCGGTGACTTCTCCACTACCGTCGAGCATGCCCGCGTCGCGGTCGACCTATACCCGCTGCGACACCATCGCCTTCCCTTCTTGGCTCACGATTTCGCGTTCGCGTTGCTTCGGCAGGGATTCTTTCCACTAGCCTTGGGGCTCCTGGAGGTGTTCGTCCGCGTGATACCTCCTCGGCTGCTTCTCCCTGGTCTGGCTACTTTCGCGTGGGCTGCTGCCGCTCGGGGGGCCCATCCGCGCTATTACGACGCAGAGCGGCGGGCCTTGCAGCAAATCGCGCTGGATGAGCAGCACGCTGCGGCGTCCCTAGTGATCTTGGCCCAAGCTGCTTGCGCTGCGCGGAGTTGGGACCGGGCTGAACATCACGCGGTTGCTGCCATTGAGGCTGCGCAGCGACGCAATCAGAAGCGATACGAACAAGACGCACAGGCCCTGCTCGAAGCAATCCGGCAACGCACCCTCTTGCCCGCCTCACCCGACGAAGTGCCGGACGCCGTGCTAGATGAAGTGAAGGCCCTTGTAAGACACCTGCTCGTTCGTGTGCGTCGTTGGAAGCCACGCGATCCAAGCTTCTCTGACCCACCCGCCAACTCTCGCAAGGTGAGCGGCGGCGACGGTTAGTTTCCGGAGCCGTACGTATAGCCCCCCCGCCCCGTTGTATCTCCGGCTACCGTCAAGGTGGCCGTTGTTGTTGTTGTGTCCTGCCTGTTGTTCCCCGAACCATACGTGTAACCCGTAAAGGATGGTTCGCCACCGGCTGGCAGTACCGGTTGCGAAGTGCATGCTCCCAACACAAGGAGGAGCAATGCAGCACACCCGTAAATCGCTCGCTTACTGGTAGTCATCTTGGAGTCTCCGGCTGAGATCGAATCGAACAACATAGGTCTGCTCCCTAGTGTAGTTGCTCCTCCCCATTCACGCCATAAGGCACCACCACTAAAAGCGGTCATTACCCGCCACTCCTAGTTTCGGTCAGGAGGCGTCTATCAGATCGGTTCTGCGGCACCCGTAACCTTTTCGCCGGGGATGATTCTCAGCGGAAAACCGTGGGAAAGGAGCGGGGAGTATGTCCGGGAACGCCAACGCAGCGACCTCAACGCGTGCGGGGACGCAGATCAGCGGGAGCACCGAAGCCACGACCGCAACGGCGTCCGCAGCGAAGCCAAAGGACGGGGACGACAGGGCGCCGAGCCTGCGCCCGCATGATGGGCTGCCAGACTACGTAGACTACCGGTACGGCTACCCGCCGATTCCCGGCCGCATGTTCGGAAGCGGGAACTAATGAGCGCGCCCAACGACCTCCCGCCGGGGAGCCCGGCGCCGCCGTGCGCGGCGATGGAAGGAACGCCGCCCATCGGGCCATCTGCCTACCCGTCCACTGAGGAAATGCGACGGTATCGTGATGAAGGGCGGTACATGATGCCGATCCGCGTGGGTTCCACGTGGATGCTCGGGAGCGGCAACTAATGGGCAGGGGCAAGGAGCGGCGGCGCGCCGTCGCGCGCCGCTGGTGCGTCCCCCCCGCGATGGAGCGCAATCCAGGCGAACGGCTGGACGGGGAGCGCATTCTTGAAGAATCGCCGGGAGACATCGGGCTGCTGCTCTGGCGAACGGTGCGGGACGTGGGCCTGTGGGCGATGACCCCGGAGGAAGCGCGCGCGGCGCTGTTTGCGGAGGGGATGGCGGGCGCGCGGGTGCGTCTGGTTACGGCGGTGGAGTTGCCGGGCAAGCTGGCCGCGCCGGTGGATACGCTGCAGGGGCAGCTTGGCGAGCCGGAGCGTGCAGACCCAGACATCGTGATGCTGTGTTGCGGCGAAGTCGCTGCGTGGGCGAGGGGCGCGGGCCTGCCGCAAACGGCGGTCGCGTTTGCACAGGCGGGGGCGGCGGCGGCGCCGCTGTCCGGCGACGCTGGACGCGCGTACCTGGGCGGGGGGTGGTTTCGGGTGGGCGGGTCAATGTTGGCGATAGCACCGGCCTACCCACTAGAATGCGCTACGGCAACCGCTCCGTAAGCGTGGTAACGTTCGTCGGGGGGAGAGCCTCCGCGCCGAACGCGAAGCACTCAGCGGTAGAAGGGGTGAATCCGGGGTAGGGTTGGAGGTTGACTGAAATACTCGTCCGATCACAATTTCAACGGGAGAAGTAAGATGCGAAATCTGGTGCTTCGACTCTGTGGGCTGGTGTGTCTGGTGTTGGCGGCGGCGTGCGGCGATATGCCGACGCAGCCCGACCTAACGGCGGATGTGGCAACGATGGATGGGCCGGCGTACAACACTGGGTGCGTCGTTTCGTCTGGCGTCTGCATCTTGGAGCCGGTCGTCGTCGATGGCGGCGGTGGTTCGGACCCCGGCTGCGACATGTGGTGGACGCCGTCGTGTGGGACGTGTATGGCGAGCACCATCGGGGATGACATGCAGATATTATCCGATTGCCCAGGCGGTGGCGGGTTCGGCGGTGGCTCGGGTGGGCTTGGTGGTCCGGGCGGAGGGGGTGGTTCGGGTCAAGGCACTCCGACACCGCCGACGGTGGAAGGTCCTGGAGCTTTCCTCGCGTGCGTTACCACGTTGCTTGGCGTCCTGGGGTCGACGGCGATGATGGAGCCACTCGGTCACAACGTGTACGAAGCGCGAGAAGAGTACGCCAGCGCCAAACGGATGTACGACGCGGTGATGGCAAACAACCCTACGCTTGAAATGGAGCTTCTGTATGAGCACCGCGTAGAGGTCGCACGCTCAAGCTATCGAGACGCAATTCGCGACTACGCGCTCGGAGCGGGTACGACGGTCCTCGCGGTGGGCTTCGCGGTCGGGGCTTGCTCCCCCGGCTTGATCCTTCCAACTCCTTGACGGAGCGGCAATCCAGTGCATGAAATCCGAACGCGCCCAGCTCTGCCGAAAGCCGCGCGGCTGTTTAACCTTGTCGTCGCGGCCGCGATGTTCTCAGCGATGCTGGGCTTCGCGGCGTGGGCAACGGTCAGTTCCTTTACCGAAGGTCGAACGGAACTCTTGCGCGGGCTCGGGGGGACGGTGATTGGGATCGCAGCGGTGACGCTGCTCATGGCTCTCTACGGGGAGTGGAAGACGGGAGAGCCGTTCCAGCAGAGCAGCAGGTGCTTGCGCGGGGTAGCACTGTTCGGCCTCGGAATGACGCTGCTCATGGCGGGTTGAACGCTCGGGCGGCTTGTGGGTCGCCCCCACCGTCCGGCCTGGGAGGGGGCGCGCCCGCACATGGAGAGGGCCGCTTAGAAAACCGCATGAAGGCAGCGCACACGAATGCCGAACGTTCCCACAGGTGAGCCGAACCGGCCTTCCACAAATCATCGGAAGGACAGCATAATCTTTCCTTTGCACCCCAAAGTGATTATGAATTTCCCTATTCCGTCTTTGTGGCGGATCACTACACCGGGAAGTATTCGGACTGCATCGGTGAACGGGTGGATCGCGACAGGGGGGCGAATACGATTGTTGTCCCAAGCAGCACACTTCCGGCGTCGCTGGCATCCGCATCTGGGCCCTGACCTGTGCACCGCCGTCCGCCCCCACTGAGGCGGACGGCGGCGTGCGCAGGCGTCAAAGAGTGTCAACGCAGGTGTCAAAGACCCCGTGCAGGCTGCGCGAATCGGGGATTCGGCGTGCAGGTTGCGCGTGCGGTCGCGTAAAAAACCGTTCTCGCGCCTGCATTTCGCATCCTCGGCTGGCGGGTGCAACCCCTGGGGGAGGTTGAACTTCGGTTCGGCGACGCGCGCGGAACCGTCCCCGTGCTCACCCCTCCCCCGAAGTTGGGGGAGGGG
>SXGQ01228845.1_pt1 | contig 12116 bp, 12 predicted proteins | sample 3178371 | NCBI WGS metagenome assembly SXGQ01 (sample SAMN11356859, study PRJNA531348) | freshwater metagenome | isolation source: freshwater sample F1-20 | place: China: Fuxian Lake, Yuxi | collected 2017-12-25 | reverse complement strand
CTCGATGTCGGTCACCCTCATCCCGAGGGCGCTGCGGGCGGGGGCGCGCCTCTCGCCGCTCACCCGCGTCATTCGCCTCGTCCGGAAGGGAAGGCGCCTCACCGGGGCGGTGGTCGAGCGGGGCACGGCCGAGGGGCGGCGTGAGCGCGTCACCATCGAGGCCCGTGACGTCTTCGTGTGCGCCGGCGCGGTGCAGACGCCGCGCATCCTCCGCCGCTCCGGCATCACCCACAACGTGGGCGACACGCTGCAGCTCCACCCGATGATCCGTATCACCGCGCGTTTCCGGGAGGAGATGAACGATACGAGCTGGGGGGTGCCCACCGAGCAGGTCGACCAGTTCAAGCCCGGCCTCACCCTCGGCTGCAGCTACAGCTCCATCCCCCACCTCGCCCTGTGGATGGGGGCCGAGTTGGGCAACAAACGCGCGCAGCTGCGGGACTGGAAACGTACCGGGATCTTCTACGTGGCCGCCGTGGGCACCGGTGTGGGCAGGATCCGCGACCTGCCGCTGGTGAACGAGCCGCTCATCCGTCTGCCGCTCACCCCGGCGGACCTCGCCCGACTCGGCGAAGGCCTGCTCCGCCTCGGCCAACTGCTCTTCGCGGCGGGGGCAGTAGAGCTGTCCAACCCCGTGGAAGGCGGCAGCCCCATCCGCACCGCCGGCGAGTTGGAGGCCCTCGCCCGCGCCTTGCCGCAGGGCAAGATGGCGGTTTCGACCATCCACCTCTTCTCCTCGGTCCCGATGGGCGAGGACGAAGCGCTGACCGCGACCGACAGCCACGGCCTCGTGCGCGGGACGGACAACCTGATCGTGAACGACGCATCGCTCTTCCCCGCGAGTCCCGCGGTGAACCCCCAGGGCACCGTCCTTGCGGTGGCGCGGCGCAACGTCCAGCACTGGTTGGGGTAGGACGGGGCGAATCGCGTTTGCCCCACCTCGGGGCGGGCGGTGTCGCGGCGATTCGCGGCGCGCGGTCGAAACAACCAAAATAATCAAAATCATCGCCGAATCGCGGCACGGAACTTGCCGCCGCCGCCGCCGCCGCCGTATATCGTCCAAAAGCCACTCAAGGAGAAGCCATGGCTTGCGGAAAAGACATCCCCGAACAGCAGCAACACCTCGCCACCACGAGCACCACCGACCAGGTGGCCTGGTTTGTGGACTGGATGCCTTGTATCGGCATCGACAACCTGAAGGTAACCCTGAAGAACCGAGCGGTCCAGGGTAGTTTCCAGTCGCAGTTGGTCATCCAGGTCGCCCCGATTCGCACCGACAAGCCGGACGACCCGGTGAAGCTCGACGAGGCGCTGCTCGGTTCCGGCGAGCGGTGCTCCGGCCTGGAGAGCATCGTGCAGCAGACGGGCGGGACCTTCTTCCTGCGCGTTGGCGTGGCCTTCGCGCTGCAGTCGGGCGGCTCCGGCCTCGGGCAGGCGGACGTGGCGCTCGCGGTGTCCTACACCCAGTGTGGACAGGTCGTTGGCGCGCGCTCCCTGTCGCCGGACTGCTCCACCACCGCGGACGCGGTCCTTCCGCTCACCGGCTGGCTGGCCGCGCTGCTCGTGCAGAAGGTGAAGGTGGTCACGATCGTCCGGAGCCTGTTGGGCGGCTTCGAGTGGAAGCTGGCCTACCGCACGGCCACCACGAGCAAGGAGGAGCCGAGCGCTTGGACGCCGATCGACCAGAACTACAAGGGCGCGGGCGAGTTCAACAGCGGTGAGGTATCCTTGACCCTGGACACGGTGATGTACGTGCAGCTCGGCCTCCTCTACCACTCGTCGTCCGGCGCGGGCTCCGCCCAGGTGGACACGGTGGTGGCGATCCGGCGGAGTTGAGGGTGGTCAGCCACGACTTCGGGCGTCGCGCGATCCGGGGGCTCCCGCCTGGGGCGTCGTCGGCGCTCCGGGGCGGGGGCTCGCTTGCCTCGGTGGGGGTGCATCGGTCGATTGCCGACGTGTGGCGGTCGGTGCTGGCGCCCCCGGTGCACACGCCGATGCCGGCGATGTCGGCGGCAGAGGTGCGGCAGCACTTCGGCCGGGGGGTGCTCAGCGATGCACGGCCGGCGGATGGGGAGGTGTTTGGGGGGGAGGTGGATTGGGGGGTTGACGGAACCCGGGAGTCGCTTGCCCCCAGCGAGGCAGGCCTGCGATGTGGCGAGGGCGCCGCCGATGGCGCGTCGGCGGAGTACGAGGCCCTGGCCGGCCGGCGATTGGCTGGCCCTCCGAACATTGGGCCCGCCCTCGCGCAGGCTGCTGCCGCCAGCGAAGAAGAACGAGTCACGGTCGATCTCACGCCTCAGGAAGTCTACGCGGATCCCACGGGTTGCGAGCAGGATGGGTGCAGGTACATTTTCGACCTGACCGAGTCCGCGGACAATTGGTACCGGCGTGGCGGCTGGTCGCAGGCTGTCGTGGAGCTTCTGTATGGGTCGCAAGCGGAAGACATTTGCGCGGGTCACCACTGCAAGGAGATTGACCTGGTGGGCGTGAACAACGTGTGCGAGCTGAAAGCGTATGGATTCAGGATACATGAGGACGACCCGATCACATTTTATGTGCATTGCTGTTGCGTAGGTAGCAAACGCTACATTCCCCCCCCTGGGTTCGATCCGCCGTGGGGCGACATCTTCCCCTTTGCTCCCTTGGACGATATCGAACCGGGGGGGCCATGAGCAGCGTCAGACCCATCTGGGTGCTTTCGTTGCTCAGCCTCGGGCATACCTCCTGTTGGCCCGAGGATGGCACAGGTGGCGACGACGCGGAAGGCCTGAAGGATGCGGGTCGTGGCGGTCAGCATTCTGGGCTGGGGTCGCCCTGTAGCGGGCCCGCCGAGATCCACATCAGACCGGCGAGCGGCTCTGTCTACACCTACGAGGAAGCCTACCCCGCCCAGCCGACCACCCCGCTTGCAGATTGGACAACGCCTGCATTCTCGTACGTGGTCTACTTCGTCGATCCTGGTGTCACCGTGGTCGTGGCTATCCGCGAGGATGGGACCGTGTGCGCTCGCAACCAGTGGGACCTGGGATGTGGAGAGCGGGTGGACTGGGAAGTGGACAGCTTCCCGTTGGAGTTTGTCGACAACGCCTGCGCGGCTGAGTGAACCCACGCCGGGCCAAGGCTGCCATCTCCCCCTTCGCGCCGCGAATCGCGGCGAGCCGGCCCGCCCCGAGGTGGGGCGAACGCGATTCGCCCTCAGCAGTGTCTCGGGATTTCGCGAACGCCCACCACGAGCAAGGAGGAGCCGAGCGCTTGGACGCCGATCGACCAGAACACCAAGGGCGCGGGCGAGTTCAACAGCGGCGAGGTATCCTTGACCTTGGACACGGTGATGTACGTGCAGCTCGGCCTCCTCACCCACTCGTCGCCTGGCGCGGGCTCCGCCCAGGTGGACACGGTGGTGGCGATCCGGCGGACTTGAGGGTGGTCAGCCACGACTTCGGGCGTCGCACGATACGGGGGCTCCCGCCTGGGGCGTCGTCGGCGCTCCGGGGCGGGGGCTCGCTGGCCGCGGTGGGGGTGCATCGGTCGATCGCCGACGTGTGGCGGTCGGTGCTGGCGCCCCCGGTGCACACGCCGCTGCCGGCGATGTCGGCGGCGGAGGTGCGGCAGCACTTCGGCCGGGGGGTGCTCAGCGAAGCGCGGCCGGCGGATGGGGAGTTGTTTGGGGGGGTGCGGTTTGGGCTCGATGGCGCAAGCCAGTTTGCCCCCGCCGGGCCCGGGGATGAGATGCCGGATGGCGCGCACCGGAGCGTCTCCTCCCGCGGCGGCAGGGAACACTACACAGGTCAGCAGTGGCAGGACCGCGCCGAGGCCATGGCGATGACCGCTGCGGACGGATGCACGCCCGATGAGTTCCAGAAGGCGTTCGACTATTACGACTGCCGAAACCTCGCGAAGTATGGCGTGCCCTTCGGATACCCGAACGATTGCACCAGCATGGGTATTCCCTTCTCCGCGTGGTCGCAGCCGTGCGGACTTTCGAAGTGGACGGGCTGGTTCAGACCAGGGGACGAGTGCCCTCCGCCCTTGTGGTCCCAATCGACGGTGCCGGACCCTCTCGAGACCGTGAGTTCAGAAGACTTTCCAGGCTGTGGTCGCTCATTGACGACGTTCCTGAACGCGGCGTTGGGGCACCTCATCGACAACGCCGATCTCGTCGACTGGGTACTTTGCCAGGTCTACGGGCCCGGCAGTACCTGCCTCCAAACCGCCCTAAGAAGCTTGGATCGCCGCGTCGTTTGCGGGGACCCGTTTTCGGACGCTGGGGCAACAACGTCCCCATTCCTTGTGACATTGGACGAGGAGAACGCGACGTTGCAGTTCCTGCTCGAGCAATTCACAGGCGGTGATCCGGACCGGCGCCTCTGTGCCGTTCAGCACCTGTCGCTGCTCTTGTTCCACGAACTCCAGCATCTATGCCTCATGGGCGGGTTGTACGGAGTGGACCGAAGCTGCGCGGACGACCCGGTTCCCTTCTGCCACGAGGAAGGCGACTGCGAGCCAATCTGGATGGCATCCAACACGCTCAAGGCGATGCTGCGCCTGCGTTTCCCAAACTCGCGCAAGTCTCCGTGTTGCGATGGTTGCCTTTCGGATTTGTTCTTCTCGAACAACGCGGACCCGTGGGGGTGGACAAGCTGCCTCTCGAGCACCGAGCTGGTGGAGCAGGGCTGGTGACGCTCGACGTGCCAGAGCGGCCGGCTGCGGAGGTGTCCCTGGCCCTCGGCCCCATCTACGCCGTGAGCGCGCCGGTCCCGGATTGGGGGCCGATTTGGTCGGAGGGGTGGACCGTTGGTGTCGACTTGGCGTTCCGCGGCAAACACTTCCGTCCTTGGGGAGGGGTGGAGCTCTCGAATCTGTATACCTGCGCCTCGGAATTCTGTTCCTCGCGAATCACGGGGCTCACGGCGGGTCTGGACTGGTGGCACGGGCAGGCGGGCGGCGGGCTGCTGATTGGGCTCATGGCGGCCACCTGGTTCGAGGTCGGGGGGCGCGGGTGGTGGGAGCCGGTCGCGGTGCTCCACGGTGCGCTTCGCGTCGGCGTGGGGCTCGAACTCCGGGTCCTCGTGAACAACGTGCCCGATTATGTGGGCTCACTGGAGTTTCGGCTGACGGTCGATCCCGGCGCACCGGCCCGTGCGAAGGCGCGCCAGTTGGAGAGCGGCAACCCGCCGAGCGGGCCCCCGCCATAGGGAGTGCTCACCCGCCGTAGCCGCCGTCGCCGACCTTGCTGCGCCCGCAACCAATGGGACCTGGGATGCGGCGAGCGGGTGGAGTGGGAGATGGACAGCTTTCCGTTGGAGTTTGTCGACAACGCCTGCGCGGCTGAGTGAACCCACGCCGGGCCAAGGCTGCCATCTCCCGGTTCGCGCCGCGAATCGCGGCGAGGCGGCCCGCCCCGAGGTGGGGCGAACGCGATTCGCCCTCCGCCCTTGAGTTGGTGATGCCTTGAAGATGCGGGAATTCGCGGCTCCACTCGACCATGCCGTGCGGGGTGGTCTGCCTCGGTTCAGGTAGGCACCCCCTCCGCGCCGCGTACCACCCGCGCATAGGCGCCGGCGTGGATGGCGGTGGGGGTCATGCGGAGGAGGAGGTCGCGGATGCCGCGGAGGAGGCCGTTCGAGGTGTGGGCGACCTGGCCGAAGCTGTAGGACTGGTCGAGGATCCAGCGGGCGCGCGGGCGGCGGAGCGCCTCGTATCGGGCGAGCACCGCGTCGGTGGCGCCGCCTTCGGCGAGGAGCGCGGCGAGGCAGGCGGCGTCCTCGATGGCGAGGCCGGCGCCCTGGCCAAGGTTGGGGGTGACGGCGTGCGCGGCGTCGCCAAGGAGGACCTGGCGCGGCGCCCACCAGCACGCGGGGATGCCGTCTTCGAGGTCGTTGTGGAGCAGCGCGTCGAGCGACGGGATGCGGGCGAGGAGGCCCGGGGCCGGGCCGCCGAAGTCCTTCCAGAGCGCGTGGAGGCCGGCGAGGTCGGCGTAGGGCGCGGGGGCGCCGGCCGGCGCGTCGAGGGTCAGGAAGAGGTAGGTCGAGGCCGGGCCCATCGGCACCGCCCCGAAGCGGCGTCCCGGTCCCCACATCTCCACGGCGCCGTCGAGTCGGTGCTCCCCGTTCACGATCACGCGCCAGCAGGTCTGGCCGGAGTGGCGCGGGCGGAAGCCGGGGTTCAGGGATTCGCGGAGGGCGGAGCGGATGCCGTCGGCGCCCACGACCAGCGCGTATCGGCCTTCGGAGCCGTCGGAGAAGCCCACGTCCACGCCGTCGGCGTGGGGGGTGAAACGCTCCGCGCCCACGCCGAAGCGCGCGGGAGTGGGGAGGGCGCGGTGGAGCATGGCCTGCAGCGCCGCGCGGGGGAAGGCGAGGGGAGGGAAGGCGTAGCCGGGGACCTCGGGGATGGTGCGACCGAGCTCGGCGCCGGACTGGTCGAGGATGGTGAAGCGCCCGATCGGCACGCCGATCGCCGCCGCGGCGGCGGTGAGGCCCATGGGACCGAGCGCGGCGAGCACGTTGGGCGCGAGCACGATGCCCGTACCCGCGTCGGCGAGGGCAGCGCGCTTCTCCACGAGCTCGGCCTCGATTCCGCGGCGGGCCAAGGCCACGCCCAGCGCCGCCCCGCCGATGCCCGCACCCACGATCAGGATTCGCATGCGCCCCCCCGGGTTGCGCGGCGATCTATCGTGGATGGGTCAGCGCGGCGCGATCAGGAAGCGGCCGCTGCCGAACTCGGGGACGAGCAGGCGGTCGCGGGTGAGGTCGACGGCGATGTCTGCAGGCTCCTCCGTGGACAGCACGACGGACTCGCCTTCGGGCCCCCAGCGCAGGACGGCGCCGGCGTCCCAGGAGGCCACGAGGAGGCCGTCGCCGTCGCAGACCATGCCGTCGAGGCGGGCGGCGCTCAGGGTGGTGCGCGCGGTGAGGGAGGTTCCGTTCCAGACGGAGAGCGCCCCCGTCTCCCAGTCGGCCACGGTGACGGTTCCCTCGCACTGGACGATGCCGTTGGGGGCGCCGCCCACGCCGAACCGGGTGGCCTCGCCGTCGCGGGTGAGGGCGAACAGGGCGCCGCCGGGCAGATCGGTGACGAGCAGGCCGTGGCCGGTCCAGACCAGGTCGTTGAGGCCCTCGGCGCCGGGCACGAGCCAGTCTCCGAGCGGGGCGCCAGTGCTGCGGTCGAAGCGGCGCACGTGGGCCCCGTCGGCCACGTAGAGCACGCCGTCGTCGTCGAAGGCGAGGCCCTTGGGGGTGTCGAGGGTCACATCGCCCGCCGCGGCGTCGATCCAACGCTCGTCCACAACGTTGCCGTCGGGGTCGATGCGGGCGATCCAGCCGAGGTCGTCGACCTCGTGGCCGGCGATGTTCGTGAGCAGGTACAGGTCGGCCTCCGGGTCGTGGAGCGCGGCCTCGGGGGTGGAGAAGCCCTCGAGCACCCGGACGCAGCCGACGGCGAGGAGGAGCATGGACCGAAGTTATGCCGGGCCGGGGCGGCGCACCCCCGAGGCCGGGGAGCAGCGCGAGATAGGCGCCCGCGTCGGGAGTGGGGATGCGCGGGAAGATCGTGTTCAACGGCAACGGCGGCGGCGAGCTGATCGAGCGGGTCGCCCCGCTCTTGAGGGCGTCGGACGGCGGCTCGCCGCAGGTGCTCCTCGTCACCGCGGCCTGGGGGCCGGGCGAGTACGGGGAGGGGGGCATCAAGGAGGCGCTCTACGGGCAGGGCGTGCGTTCGAGGATGGAGGGGGGATTCGACCAGGCGGTGACGAACCTCTGCGCCTGGCATGTCTGGTCGGCCTTCCTGCAGCGCCGCCCCGACGTGGCGCGGGTGTGCGCCGAGGTCGACGCCGCCCGCGCGATCATCCGGGGCTGGTACCAGGAGCGCACCCGCTTCGACGCCGAAATGGTGCGGCAGGCCGCCGCCCTCTCGCGGCAGCGCTCGCGCCGCTTTCGTCTCGGCGCGCTCGGCAGCCGCGAGCCCATCGGGCCGGACGCGGTGCGGAGCGGCGCCGAGCTCGTGAGCCTCGCGCTCGGGCGGGACATCCTCGCGTCCGGGGAAACGCTGGTCCAGACCGACGTGCGCATGCTCGACAGCCTCGTTCAGGCCGAGCTCCAGGTGCTCGCCCGGACGGGCCTCCGCATGGACCCCGACTGGCAGGCCGAACGGGCGCGGATGTCCGGCCGCATCCTCGCCGCCGACGTGATCTTCTTCTTCGGCGGGAGCCCTACGTCGCTCCTCGAGCCCCTGCGCTTCTTCGACCTGCAACCGGCGCTGCTCGAGGCCTTGCGCCGCGGCGCCACCTTCGTGTGCTCCTCCGCCGGAGCGCTGGTCATGTGCGAGCGCATGATCGTGTTCGACGATCGCAACCCCGACCCCATCAACCGCCACTTCCAGCTCCTCGACCGGGGCCTCGGCCTCGTGGGTGGCCTCCAGGTGCTCCCCCACTGCATGGACCGGATCCACACCGACGACCCGGACAACCTCGCCTACCTGGCGCGCCGGTTCGGCGATCGCCTCTGCGTGGGGCTGAACCGCGAGTCGTACCTGCTCATGGACCTCGCCCGGCAGACCGCCACCTCCTTCGGCAACGACGGCGTCTACGTCTTTGCCGCCGACGGCGTGAAGCGCCGCTATGACCGCGGCGAGGAGCTGGGGCTCGGGTAGGGCGGACCGGCGGCGGGGCGGCCACGGTGGGGAGCGCCACCCTCGGGCCGGGCGGTCCCGAGGGTGAGGTCGTCGGCGTCCTCGTCGCCACCGCGCGCCTCGGGGGCGTCGAGGGAGCGCGTGGCGTCCGCGGCGAACCCAGCGACGGTCGAGGCTGAGCCGTCGCCAGCCGGTTCGGCAGACGGGGCTGCGCTACTCCGGGCCCGGCTGCCCCGCATAGATGTCCGGCACGTGGGTGATCCGACCGATCCCGGCGCCCAGCTCGAGACCGATGTCCCACACGGTCTCACCCTCGGGCGTGACCTCGAGGAGACGGCCCTCCAGCATGAAGGCGAGGAGCCGGTGGCCGTTGGGGAGACGGCGGGCGTCGCCGAGGACGGGGCTGAACGTGCCGCTCGGCGACGCCCATTCCTGGACCTTCTCGATCGTGCGCGCCTCGTGATCGATGCGGTATTCCACGACGCGCGAGGACATCTCGAAGTGGTGGTAGCCGTTGTCGAACACCAGCATGCCGTCGTGCCAGTAGTCGGACATGTGGCCGTGACTCCACCAGGTGAGGTTGGCCCCGTCCACCTTCCATGCGCCGTCGTCGTCCGGCGGGTCGTCTCCGGCCACGTCGGTGTAGTCCGACCAACGCCCGCCGATCTGCCAGAGGAAGTCTCCGCTGTCCACGTCGATGGCGGTGAGCGAGTCGAGGTTCTTGGACATGAAGAGCAGTTGACCCGCGTCTTCGTCGAGCATCACCGAATTGGTGTGACTGAAATCATAGCCGCCGCCGGCCTTTTCCTTGTCGAAATGCCCGCAGGTCCGGTAGGGGCTGTGCGGATAATCATCGGGAAAGCTGAACATCAGCTCGGACTCGGTGGTGCCGGGCGGGATGCGCATGATGGTGTCGGTGGACACGTCCCTGGTTTCTCCGCCCTCGATGACCGTGTCCTCCGACAGCTCTGCGGAGATGTAGTACAGCGTGCCATCCGCGGCCTCGAGGGCGTCGTGGTGGCCTTCGGGGGCGGGGGTGTAGGAGGCGCCGGTGCCATCGAACTGGATGTGGCCGATGCCGGTGTCCGCGCCCGACAGCCCGAAGTGGGTGTACAGGAGGCCCGTGCCGTCGGCGGAGGTGTGCAGCGCGTCGATGTCGCGGTTGTTTTCGGACTCGAGCCACCACGCGTAGTCGCCGTTCTCGTCCACCGCGGCGAGCCAGGCGTTCCCGTCCTGGATGATGGACACGAAATGGAGCCCCTGGAGGTTCGGCTGTCGGTCGGGATCGGCGCTTTGCAGGAGGAAGCGCGGCAGCCCCGACGGGGGAGGGGCCACCTCCACGGTGAGCACGTCGGACTCGCCGCGCACGCCGTCTTCGCCGATCACCACGGCGCGCAAGTCCCAACTCTGCCCCCCGGTGAGCCCAATCACCTTGCCCGCCGACCCGGGCAGGGAGTTGGTGCGGCGGTCGAAGCCCTCGCCAGAGCGGCCGTACTCGACGAAACGTTCCACGCCCTCGTGGGAGTTCTCCCAGGACACCGCGTAGACGGTGGGGATGGTGCTGTCGGCCTGGGCGGTGAGGGCGCCGAGATCAACGACACCTTCGTCGGGCTTCGCGGCGTCGCAGGCAAGGAGGAGGAGGAGGGTCATGGGTGCGGAATCTCGATGAGCATGACGCCCAGGGCCGGGAGGGTGACGGGGCCAGTGGGCAGCGGGAACGCCGCCGAGGCCTCCTGCGTGTCGTCCAGCACCCAAGCGGTGGCGCCCTCGGCGGACTCGAGCTTCACGGCACCCTTGCTGCTGAGGCTCACCGGCGCGTTGGTCAGGTTGGCCACGAAAATGGCGCTCCCGGTGGTTCCGGTGGCGAGCGCCGCCCAGGGCCCCTCGCCCGTGGGGATGGAGAGCGCCGTGATCGTGGGGTACTGGCTGGTGAAGACGCTCCAGAGGCGTACCGCGTGTGCGCGCTTTTTGGGCGTGCCGGCCGCGTCGCCCGCAAAGAGGCCGAGCCAACTGCCCTGCTGCATGCCTCGCTGGGGCGCGGGGTCGCTGGCGCGGTAGATGTACGCTCGGGTGGTATCCGTGCCCTGGAGGGCCACGAGGTCCGCAGCGATGATCGCCCCCCCCCGCGGGCCCCGGTGCAGGTCCTGCGCCTCGGCGCGCTCCATCTTCTCCCGCCCATCCCGGACGCTGGTGCCCAGCGCGTCCAGAACGAGCTCCACCCCGGAAAAGAACTTGTCCGAGGCCCAGGGTACACCCGCGTACTGGCCCCTTCCTTCCAGCAGATCACGGAACAGCCTGCCGGTGGTCAGGAGGTCCTGCGGGTCGTTGCTGAACATGTGCCAGCCGATCCAATCCGGCCTGACGCGATCCCGGTAGAGCTGGTGAAGGAAGGACTCGGCCGTGCCCTGGCTCCGCCCATGCTGCACTTCCTTCACCGCCATCATTGCGAACCCGGGCCCGCCTACCCGCGCCTCGGGCGCCGCTTCCTTCACCGCCTTGTAGGCGGCGGACCAGAAGGGCGCAAACTCGGACTCCTTGCGGTCCCAGAACTGTTTCCCCGGGAACTCGGTCCAGATGTTGAGGTAGGTGTACTGGTGCCGGTACCGCTTGGCCACCTCCGTGGCGGCCACGATCCAGTTCCGCTCCTGCGTGGGAGTCTGGGGGCCCTTGAAGTCGTGGTTTCTCCCCTTGTTTTGCCACTCCCCGCCGAGGCGAAGCATGGGTTCGAACCCGCCGTCCCGGTACACCTTCATCATCGCATCGGACGGACCCCAGTTGTAGTTCTTCGGGTCCTTCGGGTCGCAGCCTTCCCAGGATGGGTAGGTGGCCCCTCCGCAGTTGAAGATGCCCTCGATGTCGAGGCGGTCGTCGTAATAGTCGTTGTTGCGGACGTAGCGAATGCCGAACTCCTGGAACCGTTTGGTCAGGTCGGGCATGTCGGGCGTTCCGGTCGGGCCAGCGATCACGCCCACGCGCACGGGCGCCCGCGGCACCGCCGGCTGCGAGAAATCGAGCACCGCGCTGCCAGCGAACGCGGCGGTCATGCAGAGAAGGGTGAGCATGCCCCATCCTATCCCGGAATGCCCCACCCCCTCCCCGGCTTCGCCCGCGCCGTCGAGGCTCGGCGCGCCTTGTTCTTGTCGATGAGCACCCCCGTTCCACCGAACATGAGGTCGGCGGAAGCGCCAGCGGTGACGTAGATGGGGTAGCCGGCCTCCATCCAGGACGTGGGCGTGTAGCTGGGGTTGGAGCCCGCCAGTCCCGCCAGTCGCCCGTAGGTGTACGTCAAGGTGTTGCCCGAGTAGGCCGTGAGGACCGCATTGCCGGTGGAGTAGCTCGTGAGGGTCAACGAGCCATCCGCGCTGGAGCGGCAGTCCGTTTCGGAGCCGTCGAGATGGGTGAAGCAGATCTTGAGGTTGGCCTGGCCCCCGGCTGCGCCTGGTGAGGGGCAAGCGGCTACGCTGGCGAAATTATGTCGCAGACCACGG
>SXGQ01669512.1_pt1 | contig 12119 bp, 9 predicted proteins | sample 3178371 | NCBI WGS metagenome assembly SXGQ01 (sample SAMN11356859, study PRJNA531348) | freshwater metagenome | isolation source: freshwater sample F1-20 | place: China: Fuxian Lake, Yuxi | collected 2017-12-25 | reverse complement strand
TAGAAGGTACATTTAGATATGCATTTTCATATAAGGAACTACCGCAAGAGCCAATAAAAATATCAATATTGTTTAATATTTTTTCTATAAAAATTTTTTTATAAATAATTTTTAAATTATTATGAATTTTTGACAAATTTATTATATATTGATATTTTTTAGATAAAATCCCAATACAAACTATAATATCTGTTTTTTTTGGAGTTATTGCCAAAATTTTTTTTATTAGTTTTTTTGCTTTAGAAAAATCAAATGAATTTCCGAAGTTAATTAAGATTTTTTTCACATCTTTATTATTTTTTTTCTTTTTTTTTAGATTTCTATCAAGTATTAAAAATTTTTTTCCTAAAAAAATTTTTGTTCTTTTTTGATTTAACTTTTTTATTTGTGACGCATGGTTTAATTTTGTTGTAAATTTATAGTTAATATAGATATCGCAATAATTTTTATTTATAGCTAGATCGTCAATAACTATTAATTTTTTGACATTATTAATAATAATTTTCTGCCATATTATATTTAATCTCGCATCATCTATTATCACAACACTTTCATTACATAATTCTGGTATCAATAAAAATTTTTTTGCATCTTCTATTAAATTTAATTTTTTTTTTTTATTTATTATGACTTTGGTGTTTTCTGGTAAATATTTATATATTTTTTTGTTTAATATATTATCAGTGACGAAAATTTTTTTTTTATTAGGAAATTCTTTTGCAAGCCTTATACATCGCATTAAATTCCCTAAACCTAAATTATTATTAAAATTTATTTTAAAAAATATATTTTTTATTTTTTGATTAGATCCCATCTCATTCTTTCACCTTCGGAAATATTTTTTTTACTTATTTTTCCAATTATTTTTTCGTAGAATTTGGGGTGCATCCCATATGATGGTCTTATGGCCTTAATGTTATCTTTAGTAAATCTTTCATTTTTTTTTATATCTTTTACAATATATAATGACTTTCTACCTGAAAGATTTTTTTTTGAAGCTTTAGAAATTTGATAACTGACTATACCATTACTTTTTTTATTTATTTTAATAATTTTAGCCATTTGGTTAAATTTTTCAGTATTGATAGAAAAGAAGCTATCGACTGTTTTAACATTTTTTAAACAAACGTGTTTTTCAATCATTGAAGCACCTATTGATGCTGCATGAATCGGTGTATTTATATCAGTAGTATGATCCGAAAAGCCGCTTAAACAGTTAAATTTTTTTTTAATATCAATTATAGTTTTTAAATTAAGTTCTGATATTTTTGATGGATAGTCGGAAGTGCATTTGAGAATTATGAGTTTATAATTTTTTTGTAATTTTATTGTTTTGATCGCTAGAAATAAGTCTTTTAGATTAGCCAATCCATTAGATAAAATTATTGGCTTTTTTGTTTTAGCCACTTCTTTAATTAAAGGAATATCTGTAATTTCAGGTGACGCTATTTTGTAAGCTGGGCAATTTATTTTTTCCAGGATTTTTAAACTGGTAAAGTCAAAAACAGATGCAAAAACTATTATTTTTTTTTTTTTACAATATTTAAAAATTTCCTCCATCCAATAGAATGGTGTTTCAGCATATTTATATAAGTCATACAAATAATTATATTTAGACCATGTATTAGTTTTGCGTATTTTGAAATCTCTTTTTTTGCAATTTATAGTAATAGTATTTGCCTGATAAGCTTGTAGTTTTATTGCATCGACATTTTTTTTGTCAAGTTTATCAATAATTTTTTTAATATTAGATATTTTTCCTCCATGATTCCCAGAAATCTCAGCTACAATAAAACAGTTGTTTTCAGTTACATATTTATGACCAATTTTTATTTTTTTTATAAATTTCATAATTTTTTATTACATTTGAATTTATCGACAATACAATTTAAACTAATTTAATGTTTAATAATAAAGAAATAAATTACTATTTATAAGATTAACAGATAAAATAATATCAACATGAAAAAAAAAGTTGCTTTTATTGGCGGGGGAATTGACTCAGTTGTAGGTAGAGCTCACTATGCAGCCTTACATCTTGATGGTAAGTTTGATCTTAAATTTGGGATTTTTAGTAGTAATAAAAATATATCATATAAAACTGCAAAAATATATAATTTAGAAAATAGAAATATAAATAATTTTAAAAGTTTTATTAAAAGATCCAAAGATGAAAAAATTGATCTTGTTATTATTTTATCCCCATCAACACTTCATTATCAACATTTAAAGGCATGCTTGGACGCTGATTTATCAGTTATTTGTGAAAAACCAGTTGTAAGTGAACTCAAGGACTTAAAAAAAATTCAATCCACGTTAAATAAAAAAAAAAAAGTTTTTTTTGGTGTAGTTTTTAATTATGCTTGTTACCCAATGATAATTGAAATGAAAGAGTTAATAAGAAAAAAAATTATTGGAAATATTCAGCAGTTAAATCTTTCAATGCCGCAGGAAGGGTTTATTTCTCAAAAAGTTGCAGCCGGTGAAGTTAGTGCACCTCAAATTTGGAGGCTTAAAGAAAATAGAATTCCCAATATTTTTTTAGATCTTGGAACTCATATTTCTTATTTAATAAAATATATAACTAATTTAAAACCTATAAGAGTAAAAGCAATATCAAGAAATTTTTCAAGATTTAAAAATATTTCTGATAATATTGTTTTTTGGCTTGAATTTAAAAATAAAATAATAGGAAATTGTTGGATAAGTAAAACTGCAGCAGGCTCTAGTAATGATTTATCAATCAAAATTTATGGATCAAAAGGATCCTTGATATGGGAACATAAAAAGCCAGAACAAATAATTTTTTCAAATATAAATGGAGAAAAAAAAATTATTGAAAGAAGGTCATTTTTATTAAAAGCAAATAATAAAGATTTTAATCGTTTTAAAGCAGGTCATTTAGAGGGCTTTATAGAAGCTTATGCTAATTTTTACGTAAAAATTTCAAATGAAATTGATTATTTTAGAAAAAATAAAAAATATTCAAAAAATTATTTTTTTAATTTTAATAATGCAAAAGAGGGATTATTTCTTGGAGAGGCAATATCAAATTCTGTAAAATATGGCTCTAAGTGGATTAAAATTAAAGAATAAAATATAGTTTATTTTTATTTTCAATTTAACATTAAAATTGGTTTAAAATTGGTGTCTAAAATTTATATAAAATATTCATTGCATAATAAAAAATTTTTTTTAGAAAAAAAAAAAAATTACAAGAATATTATTCTAACTGAATTCAATAAATGGCAAGGTCTATCAATTATAAATTCTTATTTATCGTACACATTATCAAAGATTTATAAAGCAAAGATTGTTTGCTTTCCAGGATACGACCATAACTTTAGTAAAAATTTTTTTTCAATATTATTTAATAAAATTTTTTGGGTATTTAATAAAATTTATCCCTGGAAAAGTTTTTTAATATACAAGTCTTTTGGTTGTAGCGATATCATAATGCCTAATTTAACTTTTGAACAAAAATTAAGATCAAAAAAATTATTTTTTAGTAATTATAAAAAATTAAAATTTAGAAAAGATGTAATTAATTTAAAGTTAAATAAAATTTATATAGGAGATTTAGTATACAATTCATTTTTAAAAGAATATAAAAATATTTACTTTGATGTAGCAGATAAAGAATTTAGATATTTTTTTTTTAAAATTATTTGTTTATTTATTTTTTGGGAAGACTACTTAAAAAATAATCCCGTAAAATCTATTGTAATATATCACTCTGTTTATATATATTCTGTGCTTTCAAGAATTGCTTTAAAATATAATATTAGAGTTTATAGCGGCTCTCATTATAAAGTTTTCAAATTTAGTAAAAAAAATTTATGTCCCTGGATTGATTTTAAGAATTATAAAAAAACTTTTCATGCACTGTCTAAAAGTGAAAAAAATAGAGGTTTAAATGTTGCAAAAAAAGAAATCAACCTAAGATTTAAGGGGGACATGAGGTACTTTGACAGTTATAAAGAAAGTCCTTTTTTAAAAAAAAGAAATGATAAATATATTAAAGAAAATAAAAATATTAAAATATTAGTAGCTTCACACTGTTTTTTTGATAGTCCGGTTGTTTATGGCAAAATGCTATTTAACGAATTTTCAGATTGGTTGAACTTTTTAGGTGAGTTATCTGAAAAAACTAATTATGATTGGTACATTAAAACTCATTACACATTTAATATAAAATCCAGAGAAGAGATTATTAGATTTGTTAATAAATACAAAAAGTTTAATCTACTACCAGAAAAAATTTCGCATCATTCTATAATTAAATCAAAAATCGATCTTGCCTTAACTTGTTATGGTTCTATTGCTTGGGAATATCCATATTTTAAAATTCCAGTTATTAATGCCTCTGTAAATAATCCACACGTTAATTACAGATTTTGTGTGACTCCAAAATCAATTTTAGAATATAGAAATTTACTTCTCAATTTAGATAGAAGATACTTAAATTCTATAAAGATACGTTCACCCAAGGAAATATATGAGTATTATTTTATGAATTTTATTTATTTTAAAAAGTTTTGGCTTGTAGAAAAATTAAAAAAAGAGGATGCAGAATCGCTTTTCCATAAATTTTCAACTATGAAAGCATTTACTAATGATATATATGAAGATTGGATTACAAAATTCTCAATAAAAAATCATTATAATATAATTAAAAATTTAGAATTTTTTATAAAGTCTAATAAAAATCTAATGATTTAATTAGGAAAGATTTTAACCATAAGTAAATATTATCAACTAAATATTAAGCTTTAAGAAATGTATTTGGCAATTATACCAGCAAGATCAGGGAGTAAGAGAATCCCTAATAAAAATGTTAAATTTTTTATTAATAGGCCAATAATATCTTATTCAATTATTGAAGCTAAAAAATCTAAATTGTTCAAAGAAATAATAGTCTCCACTGATAGTAGTAAAATTAAAAAGATTGTTAATAAATATGGAGCAAAAGTTTATTATTTGAGACCAAAAAGAATTTCGGATGATCATTCTCCAATAAAAGACGTGTTAATTGATATTCTAAAATATTTAAAAAAAAATTTTTTATTAACAAAATATTTTTGTTTAATATATGCAACTGCTCCATTGATTAATAGGATTGATTTAAAAAAATCTCTAACAGTATTAGATAATAGCGAAAAAAAAGTAGATTCAGTTTTAGCTGTAGCACAATTCCGTTATCCTATTCAAAGAGCTCTTAAAATTAATAGAAAAGGTTTTTTAGAAATGATTAATAAAAAATATAAATATTGTAGATCCCAAGATCTAAAAAATTACTATCATGATGCTGGAGTTTTTGCATGGTATAAGACGGATAATTTTTTTAAAAAAATAAATAAAAATATCATAACTGTTCCTTATGTCTTGCCCGATAAAAGAGTACAAGATATTGATACTTTGGAGGACTGGAAAATTTCTGAGTTTAAATACAAATTTATTAAAAGAGTTAAAAAATGAAAGTTTCAAAAATAATACAATACGTATATTTTTTTGATTTTCATATAGTATTCAAAATTTGAAAATTTGCATATGAAGATTATTCCATATAGTCGTCAGTACATTGATGATCAAGATATTAAATTTGTTTCTAGGGCTTTAAAGGGAGATTTAATTACAACTGGAAATTATGTAAAAAAATTTGAAATAAAAATTTCAAAACTTTTAAAGGTAAAATACGCGATATCTTGTAATACTGGAACTTCAGCACTCCACTTGGCATTAATTTCTATAGGTCTCAAAACAAATGATGTGATTATAATGCCGTCAATAAATTTTATAGCCGTTTATAACATGGCTAGGTTTATGGATGCTAGAATTTATCTTGCAGATGTAGATCCTTTAACTGGGCAGATGACCCCCAAAACTTTAATTGAATGTATTAAAAAAAATAAATTAAAGAAAATAAAAGCTATTATCACAATGTATTTGGGTGGATATCCAGAAAATATTATCGAGTTTTATAAAATAAAAAAAAAATTTAATTGTTATTTAATTGAGGATGCTTGTCATGCTTTAGGATCAAAATATTTATTTAACAAAAAATATTTATATATTGGTTCTTGCAAGCATTCTGATATTTCAACTTTTTCTCTTCATCCAGTTAAAACAATAACAACTGGAGAAGGGGGGATTGTAACTACGAATAATAAAGAATTATCCAAGAAAATTCTTTTATCTAGATCACACGGAATAGAAAGACATAAAAAATTTCATTGGAAATATCAGGTTCGTTGTTTGGGGTTTAATTATAGATTAAGTGACATAAATGCTGCTTTAGGTCTTAGTCAGTTAAAAAAAATGCATAAATTTATAAATTATAGAAAAAGAGTGTATGATTATTATTCCTATGAGTTGGGAACATATTCCGATCAACTAAATTTTCCTAAATATAATGAAGATAATATTTCATCTTATCATCTGTATTTGTTAAATATAAATTTTAAGAGAAATTTCTTTACAAAAGATAATTTTATTAAATTTTTAAAAAAAAATCGTATAATCTCACAATATCATTATATTCCAATATACAAATTTAAAATTTTTAATGAAAAAAAATATTTATATAATGGAGCAAATGAATATTTAAAAAAAACTGTTAGTCTACCTATTTTCTTTAATTTAAAATTTTCTCAACATAAGTTTATAATAAAAAAAATTAAAGTATTTTTAAAAAATTTTAGTAATAAGAAGTTAAAATATTACTCTAAACATTAATATTAAAATAATTTCTATAGCTATTATTTATTAATAATAATTTAATGATAAATTTATTTTTTAAAAAAAAGTTTTATATCTTTTTTCATTATATTATTTGCAAAATCTAAGTTTGATATTGGATAGTTTCTGAAATTTTTAAATTTTTGATTTATGAGTTTTGAATTAATAAAAGATATTTCTAATGCTTGAGGAATATTTTTTAATTTAGGTAAAAAATTGTTTCCATGAATATGAATTATAGATAGTTTTTTATTATTTTTGATAAAATTAAGAATTTTTTTCATATTCTTATTAATATTTTCAAATTCAATTATTAACCCTAAAAATTCAAATTTTTTTATTTCGTCAATTATAGAATATTCATCTCCATCAATATCAATTTTTAAAATAGTTTTTTTATGATTAATTTTATTTATTTTTAAAGCTTTTGAGAGAGAATAATTTATTTTAGAAATTTTAATTTTGTGATGTGTATTTTCTTTGATTTTAAAAAATATTATATAATTTATAAATGTAAAAAATTTTAAATATTTTCTAAATCTAATAGACTTCCAGAGCCAATAAAAAAAATGTTTTATCCAATAAACAATATTTATGGTATGATCATAAACGTAAATTTTGCATCGAGGATTTATCTTCTTTAAATCAGTTTCAAATTGAAAATTGTCTCCAAGTCCAAAAGATAAAAGAAATTGTGTTTTTTTAATTATTTTTTTACTAAATAAATAACCGCCATCTGATTGATTTCCAAGTCTTATTAGATCTTTTATGTGATATTGCGGATAAAATAATTTATTAAGCAATTTTGAATTTATTTTTTATGATTGTATTTAAGGTTTTCAAATTTTAAATTTAATTTGTTTTTTTTATACCATTCAATAGTTTCATCTAAACCTTTGTTTAAGGTAGTTAAATTCTTCCAATGTAAATATTTTTGCGCTTTTTTTGAATTTAGAAGATATTTTTGATCTTTAGCTAGTCGATCTTTAGAAAAATATACAAGTTTATCAAATCGATAATTCATTTTTCTGCATATTTTTTTTACTAGATTTTTAATCGAAACAGTTTCTGTTGAAGATATATTGTAGATTTCACCTTTTTTTCCATGTTTTATAGCTTTTATTACGGAAGAACAAAAATCCTTTGGAAAAATAAATGATCTAATAGACGTCCCTTTCCCATGAATTTCCAATTTTTTTTTAAGCAAGATACACATTATTGCTTTTGGTATGATTCTATACAATTGTTGACCTGGCCCATAAAAATTTGCGAATTTTAAATTTACTACATTTAAATTTTTAAATTTAGAATATATATTAAATAAATTATCAGCCATTGCTTGTGTAACGGCATAAGGTGTTGAAGGGGAAAATTTATCATTTTCTAAGATTGAACGATTATTACTTCCGTAAACTTCAGGGGTAGATATTCTAATAAATTTGATTGAGTGTTTTAAATTTAATAAATTTTTTATTAATTTTAGTTTTCCAAAGCAGTTGGTACGTATCCAGTCCTCAGGTTTTTCCCAACTTTCTCCAACCATGGACTGGCTTGAAAAATCTACAATTATTTTAATTTTTTTTTTTTGGATATAGTTAAAAATATTTTTTCTTTGAATATTATTGTTTATATCAAACTTAATATATTTAAAATTATTCTTATTAGCCACTTCATAGTAAATTCTAAATAGTTTCTTTACTTCCCTAGATCTGCTTGTTGCAGTAATATTATACTTGTGTTCTAAACAATATTTTATAAATGATCTGCCAGCAAAAGAATTGCTTCCAAGAACTATTATTTTATCTATTTTCATTGTTATTAATTTTATTTTTCAACCAGTTTATCGAATAATTATTAGGTCTACTTTCAATTTTTTTATCTTTTAAAAGTTTTAAAAGATTTTGTATCTCATCATTTATATTTGTTACAAATCTGAATCCACTTTTTATAGCTCTATCAGAGTTTAGCCTATATGATCTAATATCGTTTGATTTTGTATGAACTATTTTGCACTTAGGCATAAATAATTTTATTTTTTCTGCAGTTTGATCCAGAGTTAGATTGCCTTGAGAGATATTATAAGTACCTCTCATTTTTTTTCGTTTTAAACAATGTAAATAAAAATTAACCATATCTTTAATATGAAGATAAGGCCTCCACTGTTTTCCACCAAAAATTGTAACCTTATTAAATTTATAAGCATGATAGCATAAAATATTTATTGTAAGATCCAGCCTCATTCTTGGAGAGTACCCATAAAGTGTTGATGGTCTTACTATTATGGTCTGAAAGTTTTCTTTGTAGCTAAGAACTATTCTTTCAGCTACCATTTTAGATTTATTGTAAACAGAGACAGGTTCGCAACTTAGATTCTCAGTAACTTGTTTTTCTTTTTTTACTCCATAAACGCTTCCGCTAGAAGCATATATAAATTTTTTAATATTATTATTTTTTGCAAGATCGCAAATTATTTTAGTCCCAAGACAACTAGTTTCCCATGCGAATTTTTGATCAATATCTGCAGCATTGTCATTTGCAATAGATGCCAAATGAATTACGCAATCAATTCTTTTAAAGTCGGAATTTCTTAAATTAAGTATATTTTTTTTTAGGATTTTTAGGTTTTTATTTTTAGTAAGATAGTTTCCAAACCAAAAAGTATCAACAACTGTTATTTTATAATTTTTTTTTAAAAGCTCCTGAACTAATAATGAACCAACATAACCACCGCCGCCAGTAATTAATATTTTTTTAATCATATTTTGTTCAGTATTATTATAATGTAATATAAATTTATTATCTTAAAATAAAATAAAAATGATACCTTATTTAGATTTATCTAGAGATTATTTAAATTATAAAAAATTTATAATTAAAAATATGGATAAGTTGTACTCCGAGGGTAGATTTATTCAAGGTGAAGAAATAAAAATTTTAGAAAAAAAACTTCAGGATTATTTAAAAGTTAAATATTGCTTAACATTAAATTCAGGAACAGATGCATTATTGTGTTCTCTTTATTCTCTAAATTTTAACCCAGGAGATGAAATAATTACAACTCCAAATACTTGGTATTCGACCATTGCGGCCATTATGCATTTGAGACTTGTTCCAAAATTCATTGATATAACGATGGATCAAAATATGAATATTGATCTAATTGAAAAAAATATAAACAATAAAACAAGAGCTATTTTAGCAGTCCATCTTAATGGCAAAATGTTGGATGTAATGAAAATTAAAAAAATTTGCGATAAATATAATATTAAGTTTATAGAAGATTCAGCTCAATGTTTCGGAGGAAGTTATGGCGATATCCAACCCGGGCAGTTATCAGATGTGGCATGCTTTTCAACTCATCCAACTAAAACATTTTTTTCATTTAGAGATGGAGGTTTTTTAGCAACAAATAGTAAAAATATTTATGAAAAAATTAAGAAATTTAGGAATCATGGAATTAGAGAAAAAGAAAGAAACGTATGTGATGATTGGGGAGTGAATTCTAGAATTGATAATTTACAGGCAATAATTTTAACAAAAAAACTAAAAGATATTAGTAAGTTAATTAAACAAAGACAGAAGGTTGCAAATTTTTATTTAAATAATTTAGATCCAAAGCTTTATAGGCTACCCCCGAATAATGGTGTAATCAAACACACATTTCAGTTTTTTGTATTTCACGCAAACAAACCTCAAAAGATAATTAAATATATGCTGAAAAAAAAAATTGAATTAAGGAGATATTTTCATATTCCTATGTATAAACAAAATTTTTTTAAAAAACATTATGGAAAACATAAATTATTGATCAACTCAGAGGCCCTTCAAGAAACATCTTTAAATTTGCCAATTCATCATAATCTTTCAAGAAAGAATTTGAATCAAATCTGCAATTATTTAAATGGAATTAAATGAAAAAAATTATCTTAGATAAAAATAACCTTCGCTATCTTGACCAATTTAGAAATAAAAAGAAAATCGTACTCTGCCATGGGGTATTTGATGTATTGCATTATGGTCATATAGCTCATTTGAATCAGGCAAAGACTTTTGGAGATATATTGGTAGTTAGTATTACAGATGACGTTTTCGTTAACAAGGGTCCTGATCGTCCAATTTTTTCATCGCTAATAAGAGCAAAGACAATATTAAATATTGAAGCGGTTGATTTTGTAATAATATCGAAGTTTCCAAATGCACTAGGAATCTTAAGTCAAATTAAACCTCATATATATGTTAAAGATAAAGAATATCTATCTAGAGATAGTATTTTTTTTAAAAATTTTATTTTAGAAAAAAAATTTTTAAAAAAAATTAATTGTAAAATTAAATTTACAGATCAAATTAAATACAGTTCTTCAAATCTAGCAAATTTAAGATTTAATAGTTTTAATGATCAACAAATTAAATTCATAAAAAATATTAAAAATAAGTACTCAATTAAATATATTTATGATGTATTTGAAAAAATTAAAAAACTTACTATTTGCCTTGTAGGAGATCCGATTATTGATAAATATATTTTTTCTTCAGTAAAAGGAATTTCCTCTAAATCACCAACTTTAGCTTCACTTTATATAAAAGAGGAAAATTATGCTGGAGGTGTATTAGCCGTAGCATCTATGTTATCAAACTTAGGATCAAAAGTGAATTTAATATATTATTCGGACAAAAATAAATTAACTCAAAAAATAGAAAAAAAATTAAATAAAAATATCAATTTAGTATCAATTAACAATATAAAAAATTTATCCATTCCCATTATAGAAAGAATTGTAAACATTCCTAGATATGAAAAGTTACATCAAATGTATTATATTAAAAATTTTTTACATAATAAAACCTCAACTAATAAATTTAAGAATCAGATAAATAAATTTTATAAAAAGACCGACCTAATGTTGATTATAGATTTTGGCTTTAATTTTTTAGATTTAAGTTTAATAAAATTTATTAGCAAGTTTAAATATTCTGTAAATGTTCATTCTAATTCAATTAATAAAAATTTTAATAATATTTCTAAATATAAAAAGCCAATTTATTGGACTCTGAATTTAAATGAGTATTTATTAGATCGAAGGTTGCAAATTGGAAACCAGGTAAACGAGCTTTTTAATTATATTAAAAATAATGAAAAAAAGGATAATTTCTCTATTACTTTAGGTAAACAAGGTAGCATTTTAAAAAAAGATGGGAAAGTTATTTATTGTCCAGCTTTTTTTAATTACACAAAGGATACCACAGGTTCTGGTGATGCTTATTTTTCAATTACTGCCATATTAAATAAATTAAATCTAGAAACAGATCTTGTTGCTTTTTTAGGTAACGTTTATGCGGGACTGCATGCAAATATTGTAGGTAATAAAAGTTTTGTAACAAGT
>SXGQ01319320.1_pt1 | contig 12122 bp, 8 predicted proteins | sample 3178371 | NCBI WGS metagenome assembly SXGQ01 (sample SAMN11356859, study PRJNA531348) | freshwater metagenome | isolation source: freshwater sample F1-20 | place: China: Fuxian Lake, Yuxi | collected 2017-12-25 | reverse complement strand
TTTTTTGTGAATAAAGTTTCTGTTGCTGGATTAATAATATTTAAGGTTACTGGATCGGTTGTTGTTGTGCCGAACTCGTTTGTAACCTCACACACATAGATTCCCGACTTATCTTTTGTCGACTGTCTAGATTCAAATACTAAAGTGTTTGTATTTTCAAACCTACTGCCCTGCAGCACTAGACCGTTTCGTTTCCAAACATAACTTAACCCCTCTTGTGTATTTCTTTTCGCTGGGTTGTTTGCAATGGTTGATACTGCAAATGCTGTGCCTTCTACAATATTAACAACATTATTAAAAAACAAGTCTGTCTTATCTTGATATATTAGCTCACCATTAAGTCTATCTGCCCAAGTTGTCTGGGTTATATTATCGATTGGCTGACCTCCTATAATTGGTGCTTGATCTACACTTGGCAGTAATGTAAATGTAGTAAATGACCTGTCAGCAATAATCGAGCTGCTGCCTGATATTGTTGTTGCAATGTCTGCTCTTTCTTTTTGGTATCTAGTTATCATTCTACTGTTTGTCCAAATTCACGCCTATCACGTACACTCTCTATGTTTGGGGTCTCGCTTGTATCTATTACAACATCGAGATTTGGTAGTGTTACTTGACTGCTTTTTATAAATATAGGCGATGCTGATAAATAGAATCCTGTTGCAAAATGTCTTGGTTGGCCATATAACGGAAACACCTCTGCTGGTGTTGGATCTTCTGGTAATGCTGCTTTCTTAAACTTGTAATTATTTACAACAAAATCCTGATTACTGCTCTTATTTGTTGCAATATCCCTCGTATAGCTTGGCATTAGTAGGATTGATGGTGTTGTAAATTGTTTTACCGGATCTCCTGGCGCATCAAACTCAAATTGCTGGAAGCCCTCGTGCTCAAAAACTATCTTAACTCTCAGCTTGTTTGTGTTTTCGTTTAGTTTAGGTATTTCTAACTTACGCAGAAATATAAGTTGTCCTAAACTATGCTTGCTTGGATCAACACCATTTTCCTCAAAATACTTGTACAAATTACTAGTTCTACCTATCTGCTCTTCAAATCTTGCATTCTCGTAGGTAAGCTCACCGGTTTCGTATATTTGACCCGATACTGTTGTTGCTGTGTTTTTTAATGCTTTGCATCTATACGGATCGGCTATTGGACCATGCACTTTGATCAACGACGCATCGTTATACTCTTCAATATAAACTCTTGTAAAATCTTCGGCCCGCACTTCAACATAATCCTGGTTGCTTGTTTGCAGTCTTGGTAACGGTCTTTGTAGTTGAAATCCAAACAAATCTACCGGTACTCTGCTATTTCCAGATGGTGGTAGCTGTAATTTTTTGTTTAAAAAATAGCTTACGCTGTTGCCTAAAAAACACAGAAAATTTATAGAAACACCCTCAACGCCTCCAACAGTACCTCTAACATAATTTTGTATTCCACCAAGATCAATATCCTGATACAGCTGTACTTTTTTACTGCCGTCCTGGTCGTAGTTTGTGATTGGTGTTCTTGTAAAATAATTTAAGTTGCCTAATAGGCTGCTGACTGTAGAGTTTCTAGTAATCGCTTCCGATAGAGTTGATACTTCATCAATCTCATCGACTTGACTCAGATCTCTATCTAAATCTGCTTGAGTAAAATGGTCTGGATACACGTACCCTGTCACTAATGCATCTTTCGTTGCATTGCCGGTTATGATTGTATTATTTGTATTGTTTACGTATGTTTTAGTAGCAACCTCACCTCCTTTAGTCGATACTTCAGTCCAAAATTGCAGCTGCTGAGATGCGTTTCCATTTTGTACTAGGTTTTCATACAAGCCAGCCACTGATGGTGGATTTTGCACTGATATCGTAAATAAATCACTCACCACTGTGCCAACATCATTTGTCACCTCACATACATATGCTCCACTATCTTCCACCTGAATATCCTCAATGTCGAGTTTGTTACGTGATATTGTTATTCTGCTAGTATTTTGCAGCACTACACCATCCTTCTTCCAAACATACTGTAATTCGTTTTCACCAATCTTCGTAGTCACTTGTCCGTTGACAATGTCAATCGTACTATAGGCTTCAATCTGCAGTGTGATGTTTTGATTTACAATTGTAGTTATTGTGTTATTCTCATCGACATAAATTCCATACTCATTTGGTCTTTTTTCGGAGATTGGTTTGAAGTAAGATCCAATCTCTCTCAATATAACTGGTGGCTCTGCTGGCGGTCCTGGATATAGTGTATATACGGTCAGGTCCTCATTCAGAGAGGACGTCTGTGGTAAGTTGATACGAACTCTTCCATTGAACATTATCTAGTAATCTTAAAGATGAAATCACGCTTCTTGTCAATATACAAAGTTCCAGTCGAATCCACAAGTTTAAACACAAACCTATAGTAAACTTCTGGCTGAAGACCGTCCATCCACAGATCAATATAATTACCAGCGCTGTCACAGCTTATTTTTGTATAGTTTTCACTAATAGGCACAACATAATCCTCTTTATCCAAGTACTTAATACCGTAGTAGCTACTAGTTGGTAGATAGTTGTTAGTTGTAACATACGCTGATTCAGTAACAAAGGATCTTGTTGGGTATTGTGGTCTTGCATTAATTCTAAATCGCACTCTACTATCCTTTACGTATTCTGCTTGATTGTTCTTTATATAAATCACACTTGAGTATATATCGCTCAGCGGTGATAAAGATCCTGTAGCAATTGCACTATCGTCCCAAGCCACTTCCAGCTTTGGTGAATAAATTGTATTTGTGTCTCTGGAGAAAAACTTCAGGCTGAGGAAAGTATTATCGCTCGCTTCGTCGGTGTTTGATTTCTTAACAAGAAAGCCATCATTTGCAACCGAAGAACTTAGCCATGCATTTACAATATTAGTAACATCCATGCGCACATCCGTAGTTTGGTAGCTAAAGGATTGCGTTGCTTCATATGCCGTATACCAGGTACCGCCTCCTCCGTTTGTTGCAGAAGAACCGGTACTACCGGCTGCAAATGACGCTGTTAGCCAGGCTGATCCTGTGTTTGTTGTGTTTAATCTATATTTCCAAGATACCCCATCAGTTGTTGGTGGTGTGTTTGCATATCTACCAGTTCCCATATTCCAGCTCTGCGACACTGCATATGCATATAGTGTGTAGTTTACTGGAATCTCCTCTGCCTCTGTTGTATATAAGCTTAGGTAAAACTTCGGATTTGTTATTTGTCCTGCAGATATGCTTTGTGAAATCGTTGTTAAGTCAAACTTCAGCAATGCCCTACTATTATATGGGTTTTCTGCGCTGTCGAAGGTTTTACTAATATCCAAGATGGCATCCAATCCAGTATTAATAATTGACGGATTAGGTAAGCCTGGTGTTGTTGACTCACTTGCTTCGTATATGGTTGCGTCCGATAGTGGATAAATGCCGTATATCATAATTAGAATGTTGTTATTGCTCCTTTAATGTCTGTGTTTGGATACCTCACTTCGAATATGCTTGGATCTAAACTCGGATATATGATACCATTTTGAGTTGCTGCGCGGATGTCGTATGCGTTTGGTGAATACCCTTGAGTCGTATCGTTCAGGTTGTATATAGAAACATTGCTTACGTTCTGTACTCCAGGCACTTGTAGCAGGGTATTATATATATCTGTTAAGTAGATTGGCTGATTAACTTGCCACAGATCAATGTTAAAGTAGTTTTTCATTGCTTCTACGGCTTTAATAATCACTTCGTTCGGATTACTTTGAGGAGTTGCAACTATAGCGAAATTAACGCCTATATTAATGTAGTATCCATCTTTTATGTTAATTGCATCAGTTAGCATTTTATATTGCGACAGATACGTTCTTAGGTTGTTTTTCACAGCTGCATTCAGTTCTGTTAACTGCTTTTGTGCATTATAACCCAAAACATACATATTTAGTGCTAGTGGATTCTTTATATAGTCATTCCCAACGACTGTTTCAAAGTTTGCCTGCTCATCTGCAGCAATATAGACCTTAGCAACGCTACCATACACCGATGGTAGTGATAGTGCTCTAATTATATAATCCTCCCTAGTTACAGCTCTATTTTGTGAGGTCAATGTTGCCAGTGCATTCTGTCTTATTTCCTCAATACCTTCCTGAGATCTGCCACCGCTTGCTGGGTTTGGATTCAACACCGCTAAGCTATTAATTATCTGAGTATTAAGAGTACCAGTACTTGCCGGTAATGCTGCAGTATCTACAGTTACGCCTACAATTGAGTTTACTGTGTTTGCAGCTACATTGCTTGCTACACCACCACCTATGAGATATGTTACCGTTAAAGTTGTATTTGCTGGTGCTTCTCCATATGTCTGCGTAAACACTGGATTTGTAGGATCATAACTTACGTCGTCGTTTATAATTCCTGTTGGCAAATTTAGACCTAGATTTTCTTGTAACGGCAATAGCTCTTCATCTGGGGTTGTCGATGTGCCTGAGCCGAATTGTATTTCTAGGCCAGCTGGAGTTACTCTTGTGATAAATCTCTTTGGTACCTTTTTTAGTTTTAATAAGTAAGGTGTCTCGTCGCTATATACGGCTGAGTCTGGGTCGTTGTAGGCTGTGTTTGTTACCTTCTCAAAAACAGTTTCCTGTGCTAGATAGTCAACTTCAGTCCAACTATTACCATCCGAGTCAGTTATGCTTTGTATTCCAATTAAATTACCATCTGGATTTGGTAACTGTATTTTGTAGAACTTTGTAGCAGGACCTACGGTAAAGGTCGATGTTACAGTTGTAGCCGATATGCCCTGAATTCGCTTTTTTGCTAAGTAATACTCAGGCTGGCCTGTTACCTGGTCTATTTGATAGACACTGATTGTTGTTGGACTGTCGTAAGTATCTTGTGAAAAGTCGAATCCATTACTAACAATAAAATTTATATTATCAGCACCTACAACTTGCATGTTTGGCTCTACCTTCAGGGCATATCGCATATCAGGTGCTGCACTTGTACCACTACCACTAGCTGGCAATAGCTGATATATGTCTAGATCAACTACCGATGGGATAGCTAGCTTAGCTCTATACCCCATTGCTGCTGCTATTGCTAAAACGTTTTTGCGTTCTGATGCGTTTAACAACAAACTCTCCTTCAATTGTGAATCTATGTAGTAATTTAGCACATCACCGACATAAGCAGCCATCTCAATGAACATCATCCCTGGGGATGCTTCGTTGAAATCAGTGTAGCTGTTTGGGTAGTAAACTTTGGCAAACTCAATCAAACTTTGCTTGAGATCCGTAAAGTTTCTTCCATAATATCTTATATCAGTTAGCGAAGGTGTTGCCATCTTATTGTGTTATTTGAAGCTCGATTGACTCCGTTTCTATAGTGTTGTTTAATAGGCTAAAAGTTAAGCTGATGCCTAGTGTATTTGGTTTGCCATCAGGTCTATATACGTCTAACTCTTGGATTGTAAGATATGGCAGCCATGTGTTAATTGCACTCTCAATTGTTGTCTGCACTGTATCTAATAAAAAATCAGTAAGCGGCTCCATAACAATCTTATCCAGATCACATCCAAAGGTCGGTTGCATCACTCTCTCGCCCTTGCTTGTAAGTAGTAAGTTGAGTAGATTTGCTCTTGCTTGTTTTAGAGACGTATAATTCATCTGAAAGTTAGCACCTCTACTAGTGTTCATAGGCAGATCAAGGCCTAGTGGCACATTTTGCTCACTAACTAAGTCTGTAATTACAAAGGTCTGCCGTGCCATTAAGTTCCACTTATTTTATATGATTCCTTTAATACAGCTGAGTAATCCTTCACGAACATATTTGTCTCATCCGCAGCATCAAGTTCCTCATAATTATCTCTTTTCATTTGAGCCTGAGTTGCTCCTAGAATACCATCAATGGATGTCATATCATAATCCTCAACCATTGGCTCATCGAATTGCACATTGAAATCAAAGGCTTTACGAGCTGGTGTTCTCATTGGTCGCCTATCCTCCTGCAAAAGTCGTTGCTCAGAGAGTATCTGCGTAACCTGAGCTTGTACCTGCTTTTTGACTTCCTCCTTAATTAATTTCTTAATCTGTAAGACTAGTTCTTGCGTTTTTGACATAGCTTTCTCTTTTATTATAAGTATACTCGTTTTTAATTATAGCCCACCCAAGGTACAGTAACTGGCGTTGCTGGTGGTGGTAATAGTAGCACATACGTTCCAGCTATCGTAGCTATATGTTGTTGAAATATTCTTGAGATTTCTCCTACGTAATTTGCAATACCCTCTTCGGCTGGAATATTTGCTGGAGGTGTTGGAAATATGCCTGGATTGGTTACTATGACTGGCCCTGTTATGCCTGTACCCTGCCAAGCAGCCCCAGTCCAATACGCCAATAGGGACTGATACAAAGCAAAGGTCAAAAATCTTCCTTCAGCATCAACTCGTTTCTTTAGCCTAGCTTTAACCTTATCCTTTACTTGCTTTTCTAGTTTTTCTTGCTTTTTCTTAAGCGATTCCTCGAGTGGTTTGACCAACTTCGTTTCTATAAAGTTATCAATTAATCGTTTAACCTTTTTGTAGTACTTTGCTAGCAATTCAAATAGTTTTATGATCAAACTTCCTTGAATCTCCGTACCTAATATTTCCCTTGCAAATACTCGAGCGGGTTTGTAAAAAGTCTGCTCCACGTTGTAGAGATAATCCTGAACTGGTGTTACCGTAAATTGCTCTAATCTCAAATCTAACACAAAGTTTAACAATCGCAGTGGATCAGCTCCGCTTCGTATTATTTCAATGAAATTAACGATAGCCTGCCTAACACTATTTACCGCTTGATTATTTGCTAAGGATAATCGCAGTTGGTTGAATATTGCCTCTGCATTCTGTTGTGTAAGCTCCTCCATTAGCTTTCCAATCAACAAAACCGCATCTAGCTGTTTCCAGTTTTTCTTTATTTGATTCAGTATTGTATTATCTGGCCGTTCATTTGCTATAATCTGGCTGAGCTGTGAGTAGTTTCTAAATAAGCTATTTAGTGGTCCTTCGTTTGGCTGTAAGTTGATATTCCCTTGTACTATGTTGTTGACTATATTCGCCCCATCGTTAATCCCAGCTGCGGCATATGCTATTGCCTCTGCAATAATAAATATATCCCTTTTCTGCTGTATCTCTTCATCAACCTCTTCTTTTATTGAATTTGCTTTTTCCTTTGCAGACTCGACCTGCGCAATTTGCTTCTTAAATACAGTCTTCGCATATTCCTTTAGCTTTAACTCAGCCTCTTCTCTATACCGCTCTACTCGATTTGTTAATTCTGCTATTTTTAATTCTAACTTAACCTTTATTTTTTCTATTTTAAGAAATAGCTTATTCAGTTTTACAAAAAAATCCTTTGCTGATAGTTTATCAAACAGATCAGCATCAAGTTGCCTGTTGGCTTTTTTGTACGGTCTACCATCTATAAGCGCGCTAATCTGCTCATAAGAATCTAGTGCGTCATAATACAACCTCTGTCCTCTAATATATAGCTGATTGTATCTTTCTGATCTTCTTTGCAAGAACTCCGTTATATCAAGCGGACCTGCTAATCCAGCAAATACTGGGGCTAATACTATTGTGCCGTATCTGTTTAGCGATTGCTCTGATAAATTACGCAACACTGTTCTTACATTTAGCTCTATGTCTCTGGCTGAAAAAATTAAAGCGTTTGCTGTTGCAGCTGGATCATCTATGAGATTCGCTAGGTTAGTAAGCTTCTCCGCGCCAGAGGTAACTGAAGTACCTAGGCTCTCAAACTGTGCATTTATTTGATCGTATTGATTTTTATATAAGCTGCCTAATTGTTCATACCGCAACACCGTCTGTGTTGCTTCCTGTTCTAGCTCAGACACAAAGCTAGTTATCTCGTTTATTGTATCATCTATCAATCGAAAAGCTTCTGGCACAATTAGTAATATCCTCTGAATAGTTTGTATACCGTCATTTACTAGTCTTGCAATTTCTAGCGCCTTATCTACTCTTTCCTTAACTTCTGAATTTACGACCTCAACTTTCTCAGCTATAAATTGTATCTTAGACTGAAGCTTTGTTACGTTTGCGTTTTTCAGTGCTAATTCCTGACCTTTTCTTTCAAGTATTATTTGATACTTTTCAATCCTGCTTGTAACTTCCCTCGTTATCCGCTCTAGTATAGTTTCTCTTAGTCTCTTATTAGCTCTTAACCTCTTATTAATATCATTTGTGCGTCTATCTACCCTTTCTAAACCCTCCAATATAGTGCGAATATCGGGATCATTTGATGCTAACTCTGCTAGAAGAGTTAATGCCAATCGTGGATTAATAACCGCTTCAATCACCTTGATAAGTGCCTGAATTAAACCACTTAATTTATCAAGAGTTGATTTAAGTATCTGCCCAGTTAAAGTAAAATCACCAACTAGATCGGTACCCAAAGACAGTATAAACGCGGGGATTGAGGTTATCTCCTGCAGCTTAGCTGCTAGGTTAAAGGGCGTAAGTCCGTTTAATATACTACTAACCCTATCTGGTAATGCTTGTATTACCTCTATCTTTGGTATGTACTTATCTGGCAGCCCAATAAACGGTCCTGCCTGCTGCGCTGCTATCTGCTCCAGCAATAAAGTAACGTCACTATTTGCTATATTATTAAATTGATCAACCTTGTTGTTTATTGTTCTTATCGCTGTTTGGACGACTCGCTCCAACTCTATGCCAACTAGAGCTAAATCTTGTAATAGATTTTTTTGATCTTCAATAGCCTGAAATAATTCGGTTTGCAGCTCCCTGCCCTTATTCTGCAGATTGTCAATGTTTGTTGCTATCTCCTCTATGTTATCTCTAAGTAGTGATATATCGGCTGTCTTATAATACAACTTTAAGATATTAGCCATCAACTGTTCACGAGGTGCTGAGGTTGTAAACGTTCCTGTACCTGGAATTGTGCCTGTTGGTGTGCCGGTTTGTACTGTTAAATTATAATATTGTGCTATTTTCTCGGCCAACGTATCACCACCAAACACCTGGCCTGCTGTTATGTCTGCCAGTAATGGTTGTTCAAATGTTACCTTAAATTGTACGGGCATTTTATGCTAATTTATCTAACCCTAGCTCCGAATAAAATCTATTCGCATTGCTTGCTGCAACTTTCACATATGGACTTGTCGCTGCCTGAGTTCCTATATACTCAAAGTGCCATTCTTCTGATCTTACAGCTCGCACAAAGCCGAATCTGAATGAATTCTTACACAACCAGCTATAAATTGCTACATTTAAGCTGTTACTATCCTTTGTTCCAGTATTCAAATCTAAAGCAGTACCATTTCCGTGATTCGATTTCCCTGGAGGTGCTGTTTGTGGTGAAAACTTGCTCGAACCTGCTTGCAATACAAAACTTTCGTCATCTCCAGTCCAACTAGATCTTCCTGACCATCTATTTTGCTGTCTGCGTAGCGTTTCCTGCGTTGTTATTGTTATCGTTCTGCCCTTATTTGTTTGTGCAGTTAAGTTTGGACCGAATGCTGGTCTGAATCCTGAAACTACGCTTAAATTTAAGCCCGCCTCTGCCTTTGCAGCTTTTGCCATGGCTATAAATGCCACAGCTGTTGCGCGCAATGCCGGCTGCTTTCCGGGTAAAATGATCAACTCTGGTGGTATTGTTCCGTCGTTTGTTTTTACACCAACTACGTTTGGCAGTACCTCTAAATCATTTTCATCGATTCCCTCAAAAGTATCTGTCGGTAGGATGCCTGATGTAGACTGGACTAATCCTGATAAGTTATCATTAGGATCTTGTGGTGGTGGAGGTCCTGGATCATCCACTTTTAGATGACTTCTTCCGTCAACATACGCATAGGTGCTTATCATCTCCGGAATGCGTGCATTCAGCTTTTTTAAGTTATACTGTGAATCTCCGGCACTTATATATCCTGGGCCGGCTGGTGTGTTAATTTGTAGTGTCTGTATTGTTAAGATCAAATCGCTCAGCCAATCCGCTAATTTGTTTCCTAGAATAAGTGGATCATAATCTCGATCAGGAGTTGCTACATTACGCTCGTCACCAAGTACAGACAGCTCTGCCTTTGCAAGATCTCTTTGTGTTACCAAAGATCCTTCTTCTTGTGTTGCATTTACATTTACCTTAACTGGATCGTTAGATGTACCTGCGCCTGTCTGCGGTTCTAAGGCATCTTGGCCGGGTATGCTCTGTTCTGTCTGTGGTTGTGGTGTTGGTGATGGAGCTGCAAATGGCAGACCTTTGTTTGGTACACCAAGAAACAAACCTTGATCACCAAACAATGTTATTTCTTCGTCAGTGTCAACATTGAATGTGCCTTTGCTCGATACTGCTATACCATCACTGCTAAATAGCATTAAATAATCATCGTAGCTATTTAATATTATTCTGCCTGAATTTATAAGTATCTGTTTTCCAGCATATGTGTTTTCCTGCGTATTTGTATTAATACCTAGGAGCTCTTGTAATTCTATATCCGTCCTAGCTTCTGATGTAAATCCATCTTGTGGCCTGAATGCATCAATCTCAATAAAGATTGGATCTGGCTGTGCTATTTGTATGGATGGAACCTGGAGCTCTGCCGCTAAGCCGTCAATTCCAAGATTAGACGTACCTGGCGATCTCTGTTGTACACGATCTTTTATTTGATTATATGTTAATTGCACAGATGCCATTATGTTGTAAAGCTAAAGGTTGTTACTTTGTACTGCTGATATAATGATGCTGCATGGGCTGCTAGTTGCGTTTGCCTTGCTGGATCTTTGTCAGTTTGTACCGCCGGTGTTCGTATTGACTCTACTAATGCATACTCACAGCGCGCTAGGAGGTCTATAATACTATCTTTTTTACCATCACCAGACACAAGCTGATTTATATAACTTGCGCGTAGGTTTGCGTCAGTAGTCGTAGCCGATGCTATATAATTTGCTCTTGCTGCAAACAACTTCGCTGATAACTTCACCAACTCCGTTGCTTGAAAGCTCGCAGTTGAGCTTTGTATCTTATCGGCTAAGGTTGCACCTGGACCTGGAATCAGTGGGTATATTTTCGCTAGATAGTTGTCATTATTAGCCTGACCACTCAGCCATGCTGTCGAAAAAAGCTGAATGGCTAGCCACGGATCAGCTGTGCCTATCTCTCTATACTTATCCTTTGAATAGTTATAATATGACCATGCAAAAAGTTGAGCTATCGGCATACTCTCACCAAGTATCTTAAACACTTCAGCTATATAGGTTGGATTGCTTCTCCAACCAGTCGCTTGCAGCTGCGTTAAACCGGATTGCGCATATGTTGCGAAGATTGGTAGTGGATTGTCTGTCCGCAGATACTCTAATAATATTGGTATTGTCAATCCATTATATGTTGTTTTGTTTTTATCCTTGGTATCTTGCACGTAGCCAGACTGCCAAGATACCATCCACGGATACCAAACTCTCTCAAATACCATATTTTGTATGCCATAAGATAGCGGTCCATATCCTTCGCTAACTCCACTAGACGCTTTACTATCTAGGCCAGCTAGCTGAATCGCATTAGTGAGCTGCGTTCTAAGTGCCAGTGCTGCATTTCTTACATTCCCTACGCTCATAGTGTCGTCTTTGTTGGTTGTGGTGCATTATTAGCTGGCGGTTGTAGGCCTAGATTAGTTCTCCAAGTTCTCAGGCCTGCATTTGCTATTTGTAACTTCAAGGCTACTTGTTGGTTTTGGCATAAATATATGCTTGACCCATCTTTGTTAATATCTTCAACAGTTAATTGCTCGTAATTTTCCTTAGTTAGATCTAACTCAATATCTTCTGGTTGTCTTGTTCTCATTATGATTATTGGATCACCTGAGGAGCCAACTTTAGACCAAGTTGATTCATTATTGCTAAGCTCGCTCTCGTTTGTAGGACCTATCGTTGCTTGTCCGTAGTTGTTTGGATTTGCTATTGTAGAGCCAAGTCTTATTGAATTACCGAACCTGCCTTGCACAATTGTATCACCATCATACGGTCTTAATCGCTTTATTTGCCGCCTTATAAACGTGTTGAAACGATCTTCATGCCTTTTCGCAGCTGTTTGTACTAAATCAACCGCATTACCATCTACGTTCTTTA